>Ga0302266_10002941_pt1 | contig 14175 bp, 9 predicted proteins | sample III_Bog_E1_2_FD_194559 | JGI IMG/M metagenome (GOLD analysis project Ga0302266, IMG submission 194559) | Peat permafrost microbial communities from Stordalen Mire near Abisko, Sweden - III_Bog_E1_2 | ecosystem: Environmental > Terrestrial > Soil > Wetlands > Peat | place: Sweden: Abisko... | reverse complement strand
GCTGCCTTCGACCGTGGAGACCGACAAGGTCCAGGCCAACTATACTGCGGGCGTACTCAAGCTGGAGCTGAAGAAGAAGCCGGAAGCCCAGCCCAAGCAGATCAAGATCAACGTGGCGTCGTAAAAGCAGGGATCAGGGATCAGTGGTCAGGGGTCAGTCTTCTGTGATCAGAAGGGACCATCGGCCTTGCAGGGGGGCGTGCAGGATACAAGAGGCTCCCCGAGTGCAGGGGGGTTGTTGCGTGCTGGAACCCGGCATACGGCGACTGATAACTGGTAACTGACCACTGACCACTGAGGAGAACATGGCGATTCGTTGGGACAAACTCACCGTCAAATCGGGGCAGGCGATGGAGCAGGCCCAGGCGCGGGCCGCGGAGCTGGGCAACCCGGAACTGCAGCCGGTGCATCTGTTGCTGGCGCTGGTGGAGGATCGCGAGGGCGTGATTCCCGCGGTGCTCGAGAAGATTGGCGTGCCCACGGAACGGCTGGAGCTGGACCTGCACCGCATCGAGGAAAAACTGCCTCGGGTGGCGGGGGCGGCCAGCCGGCCGAGCATCGGACCGGCGCTGAACAATGTGCTGGAACATGCCTTCCGTGAGGCCGCCAACTTCAAGGACGAGTACGTCTCTACGGAGCATTTGCTGCTGGGCGCGGCACAACTGAAGGGCGACGCGGCGCGCGAGGCGCTGGCGGCTGTGGGCGCCACGCATGAGGCGATCCTGAAGGCGCTGACCGCGGTGCGCGGCTCGCAGCGGGTGACGGATCAGAATCCCGAGGGCAAGTTTCAGGCGCTGGAAAAATACGCCAAGGACCTGACCGAACTGGCGCGGCGCGGCAAGCTGGACCCGGTGATCGGCCGCGACGAAGAAATTCGCCGCGTGATCCAGGTGCTGAGCCGCCGCACCAAGAACAATCCGGTGCTGATCGGCGAGCCCGGCGTGGGCAAGACGGCCATTGTCGAGGGACTGGCGCGGCGCATTGTCTCGGGCGACGTGCCGGAGAGCCTCAAGGACAAGCGCGTGATCTCGCTGGACCTGGGCTCGATGCTGGCCGGCGCCAAGTTCCGCGGCGAGTTCGAAGACCGGCTCAAGGCCGTGCTGAAAGAGATTGAGGAAGCCAACGGCCAGGTGGTGCTGTTCATTGACGAGCTGCACACGCTGGTCGGTGCGGGCGCGGCCGAGGGTGCCATCGACGCCAGCAACATGCTGAAGCCGGCGCTGGCGCGCGGCGAGTTGCGGGCGATTGGCGCAACCACGCTCAACGAGTACCGCAAATACATTGAAAAGGACAAGGCGCTGGAGCGGCGCTTTCAGATCGTTTATGTTGGCGAGCCCAACGTGGAAGACACGATCGCCATTCTTCGCGGGCTCAAGGAGCGTTACGAGGCGCACCATAACGTGCGCATCAAGGACGCGGCCATTGTGGCTGCCGCCACGCTCTCCCACCGCTACATCAGCGACCGCTTTTTGCCCGACAAGGCCATCGATCTGGTGGATGAAGCAGCGGCGTCGCTGGCCATTCAAATCGGCTCCGTGCCCACGGAGATCGACCAGCTGGAGCGCGAGAAGACCTCTCTGGAAATTGAACGCGCCGCGCTCAAGCGCGAGACCGACGCCAACAGCATCGAGCGCCGCGAGGTGGTGGAGCGCGCGGTGGCGACGCTGACCGAGCAGATCACGGCGCTGCGTTCCCGCTGGACCAAGGAGCGCGAGGCCATCAGCCGCGTGAGCGAATTGAAGAAGAAGATTGAGGCTCTGCGCTTCGAGGCCGAGGAACAGACCCGCAAGGGCATGCTCGACCGCGCCGCGCAGATCCAATACGGCGAGCTGCCCAAACTCGAAGCCGAGCTGGCCAAGTTGAGCACCGCGCAGGACGGGGCCGAAAAAAGTGGCGGCGTGGCCCGCATGTTGAAGGAAGAAGTCGACGAGGAAGACATTGCCGCCATCGTGAGCAAGTGGACGGGGATTCCCGTGTCGCGCATGTTGGAAGGCGAAGTGAAGAAGCTGGTCGAGATGGAACAGCGGCTGCGCGAGCGCGTGATCGGGCAGGATGCGGCGCTGACCATTGTGGCCAACGCCATCCGCCGCTCCCGCGCGGGGCTGAGCGATCCGAAACGGCCGATCGGGTCGTTCATTTTCCTTGGGCCGACGGGCGTGGGCAAGACGGAGACGGCGCGGGCGCTGGCGGAATTTCTGTTTGACGACGAGCAATCGCTGATTCGCATCGACATGAGCGAGTACATGGAGAAGCACGCCGTGGCGCGGCTGATTGGCGCACCTCCGGGCTATGTGGGCTACGACGAAGGCGGCCAGTTGACCGAGGCCGTGCATCGCCGCCCCTACTCCGTGATTCTTTTCGACGAGATCGAGAAGGCGCATCCCGACGTCTTCAATATTTTGCTGCAGGTGATGGACGACGGACGCCTGACCGACGCCAAGGGGCGCACGGTGGACTTCAAGAACACGGTGTTGATCATGACCTCGAACCTAGGCGCCAACTTGCTGGTGGGCGATACGCTCAAGACCGAGCACGATTTCGATATGGCGAGGGAATCCGTGATGCGGGTGCTGCGCGAGCACTTCCGGCCGGAGTTCCTCAACCGGGTGGACGACACGGTGATCTTCCGTCCGCTGGGCCAGGCGCAGATGGCGCAGATTCTGGAACTGCGCTTGGACGAAGTGCGCAAGCTGCTGGAAGACCGGCAGATTTCGCTGGAACTGACCGAGCCGGCGCGGCAACTGATTCTGGCCGCGGGGTCGGATGCGGCCTACGGTGCGCGTCCGCTGAAGCGCGCCTTGCAGCGCATGGTGCAGGACCCTCTGGCCATCAAGATCCTCAGCGGCGAAGTGCAGCACGGCGCGCATGTGCGCATCGGCGTGGACCGCAAGGACAACCAGTTGAACTTCGAGCCGATGAGCAAGGAAGCAATGGCATAGCACCTGCCACCTGCGGTGGGGCCGGCGGGCTTCGGCTGGCCCGCGCTCGAGAAACGCGCGGGAATGGCATGGTTCAGGTGGGATAGAAAAGGAGCGTATCCTGCTGGGTGCTGGGTGGGCGGATTCAAACTCCAAGTGCAACATTTCCGAAACAGGAGATAGTTGCATATGGCGAAGAGGTACGGTCACCTTGATGTTCAGGAACGGGCACTGATCGAAACGCAGTTGATGTTGGGCATGAGTCCGGCGGCGATCGCCGCCGGACTCATGCGGGCGCGTTCTACGGTAACCCGCGAAATGCACCGCAATGGCTGGAAACCGGCCTGGGTTCATTGCGGCAGGCCAACCGTCGCCGGGGGATATCGGGCGTTGCAAGCCAGCCGACGAGCCCGCGTGCTGGTCGTCAAGCCACGCGTTCCGCGCAAACTGGTTCCCGGCAATCCGCTCTGGATCATCGTGGTCGATCATCTTCGCCAAGGCTTGAGTCCCGCCCAGATTGCGCGCACACTGGCTCGTATGCCCGATCCCGTACGGCTCAGCTACGAGACCATCTACACGGCCCTCTACACCATGCCGCGCGGGCATCTGCGCTCCAGCCTGCTCAGCCTGATGCGCCGCCGCCACCGCGCCAAAAGGCCTCATCGAGGCAAGGACGGGCGCAGCAAGCCCTCTATCCCCGATATGACGCTGATCGATCAGCGCCCCATCGAAATCCAGATGCGCCTCATTCCTGGCCATTGGGAGGGCGACCTGATTATCGGCAAGGGCAACCTCTCGCAGGTGGGCACGCTGGTCGAGCGCACCACCCTGTTCGTCGCCCTGGTCAAGCTGACGAGCAGCAAGGCCGACGTCACGGCCGAGGCCTTCACCAAGATCCTCAACCGCTTCGATAGCCAGATGCGACGCTCCATGACCTACGACCAAGGCTCGGAGATGAGGCACCACAAGACCTTAACGGCAAACACCGGAGTCGACGTCTACTTCGCGCACCCGCACGCGCCCTGGGAGCGGGGCATCAACGAGAATACCAACGGCCTGCTCCGTCAATACTTGCCGAAAGGGACCGACCTCTCGCTGTTCTCGCAGGAGCAACTCGACGACATCGCCTGGCGGCTCAACGTGCGGCCAAGAAAATCCCTGGGATGGTGCGTATTCCGGTGAAGTGGGCAGGCGATTGCATTCGATGTGGGCACCGATTCCGTTCTGATGTGGGCAGCATTTGTTGTTTCACCGTAATCGGTGCCCACATGGCGTAATCGCTGCCCACATTGAACGGAATCGGTGCCCAGATGAAACGGAACGGTGTCTGTGGGGTTGAGCCGAAGCAAGGGACGTTGGTAATCCCAGGCAGGTGTTTTCCTGAAGTCAAAGGAGAACATGTCGCCCGAAAGTCGGTTACCAATGAGAAATGCACGCGAAATCCTACGGCTTCACTTTGAATCGGATAACGTACGACGTACGATATTTTTCGCACATTTGAATCGAGTTTTATGCTTGGAGGTTGGTACAAGCAGGAGGAGCGAGACCTCTGAGGCGGGAACGATGGAGCCAACCATGGAAGCGGGAGTAGCGCCGGCCGGCGAAGCAAGAGTGCCGTTGGGGCCGGTGGTAAAGATCGACGAAGGGCGTATCCGCGAGCATTTGGACGAGGTAGTCAGGTCGACGGTCGAGGAGACGCTGAACGCGCTTCTGGACGCAGAGGCGGACCACCTGTGCGGGGCCAGGAAGTACGAGCGCACCGAGGTCCGCAAGGACACGCGGGCGGGCAGCTACGACCGGCGTTTGCAGACCAAGGCCGGCGAGGTGACGCTGACGATTCCGAAGCTGCGCAACTTGCCGTTCGAGACGGCGATCATCGAGCGCTACCGGCGGCGTGAGTCGTCGGTGGAAGAAGCGCTGATCGAGATGTATCTGGCGGGGGTGAGTGTGCGTCGTGTGGAAGAAATCACCCAGGCTCTGTGGGGCACGCGGGTGTCGGCCTCGACGGTCAGCGACCTGAACCAGAAGATCTACGGCAAGATCAACGAGTGGCGCGAACGCCCGCTGGTAGGCGACTTCCCTTATGTTTTCCTCGACGGCATCTGGTTGAAACGGAGCTGGGGCGGCGAGGTAAAGAACGTCTCGGTGCTGGTGGCCATTGGCGTGGCGCAGTGCGGCTACCGGGAGATTCTGGCGGTGAGCGAAGGGGCTAAGGAAGACGCGGCCAGTTGGACAGCGTTCCTGCGTGAGCTCAAGGATCGCGGCCTGAAGGGCGTCGAATTGTTCGTTTCCGACAAGTGCCTTGGCCTGGTGGAGAACCTGGCGGATTTCTATCCCGACGCGATGTGGCAGCGCTGTGCGGTGCATTTCTACCGCAACGTATGGACCGCAGTGCCCACCGGCAAGGTCAAGGAAGTAGCTGCCATGCTGAAGGCCATTCACGCCCAGGAAGACGCCAAGGCAGCTAAGGAAAAAGCTCTCCAGGTGGTGGAGAAGCTGCGCACAATGCGGTTGGCCAAGGCCGCGGAGATTGTGGAGAACGGCATCGACGAAACCTTGAGCTACTACGCCATGCCATCGGAACATTGGCGCTGCCTGCGGACCAACGATCCGCTGTGTTACCCTTTTCGAGAAAACCCCCATTTTACGGGCACTTCAGCCAGACGACTCCCAAAATGACTTACATAACTCCGGCAACCAGTTGAATCTATTCGACTTCTAACCGGACAGCCGTGATGTTGCCGGATCAATAACAAACGAACTGGTTCAAAACATCGGGCAGGCCAGATCTGCAGGTCGCGCGCGTAAGGATGAACCCAGCCCATTTCATCCACCACTACGTACTCGTCTGAATAGTAAGTGGCGCCGGCGCGCACCAGTGCGGCGATCAACGTGGTCTTGCCGGCAAAGCTGGTCCCTGGCGGAATCAGGGCCTGGCCTTTCCAGCCGACGATGCCGGCGTGAAACGCCGGCGGGGCCCTGCCAGGGCATCAGCACCGCACGATATTCGCGGAATGAATGCTCTGTGTGGCATTGCGAGTGTCAACTACCAATTGCGCTTCGCGCACAATCTTCTTGTAGTCATAGGACGAATGGTCCGTCACAATCAGAACGCAGTCGTAGCTCGCCAAATCGTCGAGCGGAGCACACGTCATGTTGAGATCGTAGTGACGGCCGCGTCCGACAGTAGGAAAATACGGATCGTTGTAGGAAACTTGGGCGCCCCGCTGCCGCAGCAACTCGATAATGGTGAGCGCCGGCGATTCGCGCAGGTCGTCGATATCCTTCTTATACGCCATCCCCAGGATCAGCACCCGCGCATTCATCAGCGGCTTTCTCCGCTCGTTCAGCGCTTCGGCTGTCTTCTGGATGACATAGTATGGCATCTGCAGATTCACTTCGCCGGCCAGCTCAATGAAGCGGGTGCGGAAGTCAAACTGCTTTGCCTTCCAAGATAGATAGAACGGGTCGATGGGAATGCAATGACCGCCCAGCCCGGGGCCAGGATAAAACGCATGAAATCCGAAGGGCTTCGTCTTGGCTGCCTCGATCACTTCGAACAGATCGATGTCCATCCGATGACAGAGCTGCTTCAGCTCGTTTACGAGCGCGATGTTCACGCAACGATATATGTTCTCGAGCAGCTTCGTCATCTCCGCGACCGCCGGCGACGAGACGGGCACGGTCCGGTTGAAGATGCTGCCGTAAAGAGCCTCGGACAATTCCCGCGAAACCGGGCCGGTGCCGCCGATGACCTTCGGGATATCACGACGGGCCACCGTGTCATTCCCAGGATCCTCACGCTCCGGCGAAAATGCCACATACAATGTGTCACCTTGCGTGCCGCCCTGGGCGCGCTCCACCTTTACGCCCCTGCCATTCCCCGCCTCCAACAGCGGGACCAATACTTCTTCGGTCGTACCGGGATAAGTAGTGCTTTCCAGAATCACCAGTTGGCCGGGGCGAAGATTTGGAGCTATGGCCTTGGCCGTTTCGGTGATGTAGCTCAGATCGGGCTGATGATAATCATCCAGCGGCGTGGGAACGCAGATGATCACCGCATCCAGGTCGCTGATCTTCGAATAATCGCTGGTGGCGGAAAAGCCTCGGCCGCGCGCCAGTTCGATCTCGCTGCCTGGAATGCGTGCAATGTACGATTCCCCAGCGTTCAGCTTTTTCACCTTATGCTCATCGATATCGAGCCCGGTCACAGGGAATCCCTGTTCGACGAACAGAAGGGCCAGCGGCAAGCCTACGTAGCCCATGCCGATGATGCCCACCTGCGCCGTGCGTAGCTCGATCTTCTGCTAAAATTGCTGCGTGACCTCCAGTGGTATGCTCCCCATGCTTCATTCCCCTTCCCAAAAAAATAGGTTTCCAGGTTTCGTGCAGTCGCAAGGCTTGTTTTTTTGGTTCTTGGCGAGAAAGTGGAAAAGTGTGCGTTTTACGCGGCTTTCTGAAAAGCAACGAAGTCGGTTCTCGTGGCGGCCAGCCGCTGTACTTTCAGCAGCAGGTAGTTGAGGTTTCGGTATCCGCGTCCACGTCTGAGCAGCGCTTTGATATTGCCGTTGACCGCCTCCACCACTCCCAGCCGCACCTTGGTCCGGCAGTAGTTCAGGATTCCCTCCATATGACGTAGCAGCATGTCGGCCAGCTTCTCCATGGGCTTGAGCCGCTGCCAGCGCAGTTGGTCGATCCAACTCGTCAGGTAGCGCATCATTGCTCCTTCATATCTGTAGCTCCACAGCCGGTCCAGGCTCTCCTTGAGCAGATACGCCTTCATCACACGCCGGTTGAGCGCAAACAGAGCGTTGAGTTGCCGCCGCTTCTGCGTCGTCAGATTCACCCAGCGCGTGAGCAGCAGCCAGCGTTTGCCCTTCACCACCGCCCGCGCCGCGCCGCCCTTGCGAAAGAACTCGGCCCGCCGCACCTCGTCCACGGCCGCGTTGGCGTGCTGCATGATGTGGAACTTGTCATAGATGATGCGGCACTTCGGCAGCCACTGCTCGATACTCTGCCGGAACGGATCCCACATATCCACGCAGGCGGCCTGAACCGCGCCGCGCTGAAAGGGACTCAACCGCTTCTCAAAGAACTCATCGAGAGTGTCTTTCTTGCGGTCTTGTCCGAACCACAACGGCTCGGCGACATCCAGATTGCTCACCACGGTGATGAACTTCTGCTTCTTGCCCAGGTGGATCTCGTCCACTCCCATGTTGCGCAGAGCGGGCTTCTTGCGGCTTGCCGACCAGCGCCCGAGATAGCGCAGATCGATGGCCCGCACGGCGTTCGCCGAAAGCCCAAATTGCCGCGCCACGCGACTGGCCGCGGCGCTCTCGCAGGCTAACCCCACCGCATCCTCGAAGCGCCTGCTGAAGGGCGCTTTGCTGGGCAGAAGCGGCACCTTCTCAGCCTTCACGCCACAGTCCGGGCATCGAAGCCGGTACAACTCCACCACCACAGTCGTAAGGTACTCGGACCAGGGAAGATCGCGCACTTCCCGCTCGTAGCTCTCGGCAATGGTGCTCACCAGTTGACCGCAGCCTGAGCAGACCAGATGCTTGTTTCCGCGTTTGCGCCGCACCCACAGCTTCAGCCGCTTGGCAGGCTCATCGATCTCAGCCCGATAAACCTTGTATCCGGGCCACCCCAGGACCCTCGTCCAGTCGTTTTCCCTCATGGACACGAGTGTACCCGCACTCACAGAATCTCAAAATCCCCGCAAAACAAGCTCTCTTCCAGATTCTTGCGCAGAGCCGTTTTTTTACGCTCCAACTGTAGAACTTTTGATGAGTGACGTCAAGATTGCTGCTATATTAACTTACCCTATCAATTGCCTTCAATCAGCTGCGCCGGGCTACTCTCAAAGGCCTGTTGCAACACCGCGTCTAGAAAGTCGCAACGCGCTCCGGATACCAGGTGAACCCGATTGTCGAGGCAGTCACCGTCTGCTGGCCCGGAAGATAGAGGGGAGCCTTCCAATGCTCCACAGTCAACCTGCCATTGATCTCAAAATCCTTCGCAATGCGCTTGACCACCTGGAAACTTATGTCGTTCAGAGTCGTGCCTCCAGGGATGAAGTCCTTGGCCGCTTTCTGATTGCGAGCGCTCACTTGGATCCATTCGTTTCCGCTCAGGTTATACGTGACCCACGCCTGACCGCCTTTGTCCTCGCGCCCGATCCAGTCACCGAAAAGTTGCCCCTGGTTTGTATAGCCCTGCCTCTCGATGGATTCGATATACATGAAATCGCCGCCATTACTGGTGGAAACGGGAGGATCGGTCGTTGCCGCTTCGACGCGCACGTCCAATTTCGGAATACCAGGGAGGTGGGCAAGGTATAGTCCCGGCCGCCAAGCTGCGCGCCGCGGAGCATCGATGGGCGAAACGTCGTCGTGCACCTCGCCATCGGCATAGAGTGTAAGCCAGTTGCGAACGAACGGCAGCCGGTACGAGAAATCGAAGGAGCCAAAGCGCGCCCCCGGATCGTTGCGCGTGTTCTTGACATCGGGTTGCGGCGCCGACAAGCTGAAGAAACTCTTGAGAAATGTATGCATAGTAACGGGCGAATGGCCCTCGCCGCCAAACATCGCCGTGCGCTCAAAACCGAATTCGAGGTTCGGCGTCGGCTTGAAGTTGACTTTCTCCAAGTGCACCCAGGGATCACCGGGATTGAGCACATTTGGATATGCAGTCGAAGGATTCGCCTGATACTGCGGATCTGGAATCAGCGTATGCCCTCGCAGTGTTCCAACCATGAACTCGTAACGGAATGCGCCCGTAAGCCACGAAAGCAGCGGAATGCGCAGAGGCTCGATGCGATTGATGTGCAACGCATAAATGTTCTGCGCATTATTCGAATAGGCGAAGCTCGCACCCTGGGCCGGTCCCAGCCACTCATCCTGCTTGCCGAACGAGATCACATGATTGAGCAACTGGTAGGAGAGATAAGCTTCGAGGAAGCGGCCGTCATTGGTCGCAGAGATCGGTCCTGCCGGAATCGTTGTCTGGTTGAAGGGTAATCCAGTTGCAGGATTCAAAGAGTAGGTCCCATCGAAGCTCGCAAGCTCGTCCGCCAGAACGGAAGAGTAGCCGACGGCGGACCGAGCTCCCTGGTATTCGGAACGCATATAGAAAGTGAATCGTCCGGCCGTGGCATAACCACTCACGCCTGAATAATTATTGAAGCCATTCTCGTAAGGCCGGCCATAGTCGTTAATGATCGTCGAGCCAAGATGATAACTGTCGCGCAAGGGTGTGCCACTGATGCCTCGGCCGAGCGTGTAAACCGATTCAATCCGGGCGGCGCCATCATGCGCTCCACACGGCGCCTCCAGACGCGATTTAAGTTCGTGGTTGAGGGCGTCTACGATGGCTTGCGCTCCGTTTGCTATGCGATCGGACCTGGTATCGGCATCCTCCAGGCGCTCGCTGGCTTTATCCAGCATGTTCGCCACGCTGGCACGCGTCCATGGCCTCATTCCGAGATAAACCGTATCTACATAGCCCAGGGAGTAGAGCCTCCACACCGCCGGATAGATCCAGCTATCCACGGGGATGAAGGGCGAGCCCATTCCGGCGGAACTGCATGGCAGACGGGTAGAATCGGCCGGGCCAGGAGTCGCCGACGAGGCAGATTGCGGGTGCAGGAGGGCTGGGAATGCAAGTAGGCTTGCGCATAGGGCCAAAGCGAGAGTTATCGTTGGAGATGGCACAGACCGTAGCAGACTCGGCAAAGGGTGATATATAGTCTTTCGGGTTTGTAAATCAGCCTGAATACTCATCTGTTCCTTTCTACATGCTAATCCGAATTGAGTTTCATGTCCGATGCGGGAAGCAGGCCGAAGTGAAACACCGCAGGCGGGCTTTTCCCCCCGGCGGATATTCTGCCTCAGCCATGATCACTTCAAGCAAATCCAGGAAGCTCTATGCCCAAAGGTGGAGAGCTGAGATCGGTGAGGAAACCGGATGTGTTGGCTTAGCAGCCGCGCAATGGACCTACGTCCCAACTTGCTCCGAGCGTAAAACCTTGAGGAGTCGGCAGCTTGGTAGTGCAAAAAAAGGTTGCCGGATCTGGTATTCGTAATCGAGGCGCGCCCAAAGATTCCGACAGTCTAAATCATTCCTCGTGTCCGGCCCCTCAGGATCTTCAGTCCCCTCGCATTTTGGGCAGCCGCAACGGCGCGAAACAACGACAGCTTAGGGGACGCAAAGATTCTCCTGCCTCAGCTCGCCCCGCAATAAGAACACCGGAGGTCCGCACTCCTCGCGGAACATGCCGCAGAGGTTTGGAAGCAGATCTTCTTTACCAGTAGGGAACATAATGCAGAGAACCATTGATGTTCACAGCAATGCACCCGGAAGCACCTGGGAGAGAGCCGCAACTGGTAGCCGGCGCCGTCTTGCCTCCAAATCCAATTTGCCCGTTCGAAACCTTCGGAGGATCGCCGCTGAGCATCAAACCGTCGGTGAGCTGCGACCATCGGACCGGTTCAGTTCCGCCGCTGAAGACAGTCAGGCCGGCAGTACCGGAGTCCTTGTCGGCGTTGATGAGAATCCCTCCGCCGCTCGTACCCGCTAAGTCCGTGTTGCTGCCCCACCAGGTAAAGCGATTGGCTCCGCGTTGATCGCGAATCGCCAATCCGCTATTCGGATTCGTCATACTCATGACCAACTGTGCCCATGGCACAAACGAACCGCTCGCATTCGTGCCAAACTGCAGAGCCGTTGCCTGGTTTTTCGTTTTCCCCGAGCCAAACCGGATCGTCTGGGGAGCATCGGTCAAACTAAAGATCGAAAAATCTCCAGTGGGCCCCATTTTTGCATTGTATGGAGCCCAAAACAAATTATTGTCAGCGTTGGCCCCATTGATGACGCTAATTGCCGTGCTATTGTAGACGCCTGCAAGCTCGTTTCCTTGGCCCCCTTTTAGACTTCCATCCAACTGCACAGAAACCGTGCAATTGGAGCCTTCGAGCCGTCCATAAAAACGATTGCCGCTACTGGAAATATGCAGACAGATGTGGCTCGTCTCCACATCTGTGCCAAAGACCCAATTTGACGTCGAGATCGGCCCGGCCCAGTCGATGCCGATCCCATCATCGGCCTCCACGCCGCCGATGAAGCCGCCGTAAAACTGGTTGTTGCCCCCCGTGCCCGTACCGATGTAGGGCAAGCAAGAGCCAGTGTCGGTGGGACTCTCCTCGTACCAGCCGCGATGGAAAGCGCCGAAGTTGGGGTGGTAGACCTGCGTGCCCCACTCCCATGCGCAGGTGGTCGAAGAGCTGCCTGTGGGCGTGATGACGCCAAACTCGTGGAAGGCCGCCGCCGTGTTGCCCCGATACAAATCCCACGCGCCTACGTGATCCAGCGTGGCCTCGAAGGTGCCTTCCAGCAGGAATCCATCACCACTCACCGAATTCTGGAAGACGGCTAGATCAGCGACCACATCGTCAGTGGCGGGGTTCATGAGTTTTGTTTTAGCCCACGTGTTTGTGCCGTCGCCAAGCTGGATCACCGCCGTCGCGTTCGAGCTGAAGATACAGGTTCCGCCGCCCACCGCCGGAGACTTGTCGCAGCCCGGATGCTGCCCCGCCGAGCCGATAGGCCGCCCGCCGCCCAGGATGCGGATGCCGCCCACGTTCCCCGATGCAAAGAGCATGTAGCTGCCAAGCTTCCAGTTGAGGTTTCCGCTCAACAGCAGGGTGATATTTGACGCGCTGAAAACCACGTTCGCCGAACAGGTTTGCGTGCCGCTGAATCCCCGCGCATCGATCACCGCACCCGTCCCCAGCGCGGCGATCGCAGCATTCACCTTCGCGCATAGATCGGCCCCGGGGTAGTTAGCTACATTGTTGCCTGGCGCGGACGGATATTCAGTTGCAGTCCTGATCCCTGCCAATTGACCATGGAGCGCCGTACCGGGAAGGATGCCAATGAGTAGAACTAAAGAATACCTGTTCATCGATTCTCTCCTTTCACAAGCGAAGATATCTCGCGTCATCGCTTCCCCGCTCGCGAGCTTCCGGGCTTTCGCGAGACATTTGCTAATGCAGCAGGACATCAAGCCCGTGAGTGATCAATTCGCTGTCATCCAAAGTGGAGAAAGGGGCCGCAAGCACGGACCGCTTGATCGGGACCTTCGGCCACTTGACCGTTTTCAAGACGTCTACTTGAAACCCGGCCTTCGCAAATAGACCGCACATCTCTGCCGGGCGAATTCTGTTCGTGTAAAATCCAGACGAAACCATCCATTCCGCCTCCCACAGCGATTGAGAGAATCGCAGGTTATTCAAGGAGTCCCCAAGATGGTCGGCAAAGTCGATGGTGTGAGATCCGACGCCGCTGGGCGTTTGAATTCTGCGCATTTCGCCACAGAGGGATGCGAATTCGTGCAGGCGCACATGTTCCAGCACGGCGTTGGAAAACACAAGGTCGATCGAATGATCAGGGATCGATTTCAGTGACTCTACTCCGGAGGTCAGATACTCGGCATTACATAACTGCAAAATTTCTCCGATTGTTCCGCATTCTTCAACGCCTTCCAGAGATAAGCCAAGCCCGGTCAAATGCTTTGCCATTCTTTTCAAGACATTGATATCCGTTGACGCGAATGGAGCCACATCGACAAGATAGCTTTTGCGGGCGCCGAGGGCTCTGGCAACCAGCGCGCTTGACAGAGAATCGCCAGGCCCAATCTCCAGCATCACCCAGCCGGATCCATCGCTGCCGATTCGACTCAGCCCGGATCGCTCGTAATGCTTCCTGAAGATGCCGTAGGCGTATTCGCTTTCATCCATTGCGCCATGACGAAATATTCCAAAACGCGACTTGATGGAATACTTCACAGGTATGCGCGATAATACGATCTTCGCGCCAAGTTTCGCATACCACGGTACCAATTTCTTGATGGAGGGGCTGAGTGTTGTGGACATACCTTCACGCCTTCATGGTTTCAAGCGACCCAAAACGGTCGCGTAAGTGTCGTGGCATCACGCCGAGCATGACAACCATCGATGGTTGCGCTGGAGTGCAAGCCCTAATCCATCAGGCTAGCATGCGATGGAAAAAGGAAGATTCTGGTAGATGCTACTTGACCAACACCCAATTACCTGCTCCGCACGCCCAGACCAGGTTAGATGACCCACCGGTTGTGCTGACGTAGAGAGAGCCGTTTTGGCAACTGCCGGTGGGCGGGCCCGCCGCAATGGTGACGCACGCGCCCGTGCTGCAATTGCCGATCATGATCGGCACGGTC
>Ga0302266_10002934_pt1 | contig 14192 bp, 10 predicted proteins | sample III_Bog_E1_2_FD_194559 | JGI IMG/M metagenome (GOLD analysis project Ga0302266, IMG submission 194559) | Peat permafrost microbial communities from Stordalen Mire near Abisko, Sweden - III_Bog_E1_2 | ecosystem: Environmental > Terrestrial > Soil > Wetlands > Peat | place: Sweden: Abisko... | reverse complement strand
TACTCGTTGGTCTCCCGCGCCTCGTTATTCAGCGCGCCCACCAGGTACTTGCCCGCTCCCGCAAGCTCAGCCAGTACGCCCAGCGCCCCATTCGGCAACTCATGCGACTGAGCGCACATGGCCGCAAAAAATTCGCCTTGCGAAAACTTGCGCGGCTCATAGAAGACAGTCGCGTTCAGGTAGGCCTTGAGCGGAATCACGCTGCGTTCCCAGGCATCGTACGGCGCCATGTGCCTGGCCTCAAACGCCGCCAGATCCAGGTCGAATTGCGCAATCACCCGCGCGCGCTCGCCGTGGTCCCAGCCGTTGGTGAGCAGCACCCCGCCCACATCAAAAAGAATTACGTCAAAGGGAAGCATTCGCCCCTCAAGTGCGTTTCCATGCATTTCCTATCAAAATCGAGACAGTGATTCTGGAAGGTTCATACCCAAAAATGAAGCTGTCATCCTGAGCGAAAGGGGCCCCAGGCGTCTTTCAGTTCCCGGGGTCCCCGCAGACAGGTCTTCGTCTGCGGGGTGGAGTTCGGGGGTGGTGAGTCGAAGGATCTGCGGTTGTCTTTTCGTCGAAAATCAACAACCAGCGCCTACGCCTTGCTCCCCGACCCATCCCCGCACTGATACTTCGCCTCGATGGCCAGCACCTTCTCGTACCGCCGCGTAAACCGCGGTTCGTTGGAAATGAACTTCGCGCCAATGAACGCATTCACACACTCGTACGCCAGCGCCGAGCCAATGATGCGCGCTCCGAACACGATGACATTCATGTCGTCGTGCTCCACCCCCTGGTGCGAAGAATAAGTATCATGACACATCCCCGCGCGAATCCCGGGAATCTTGTTGGCCGCCACGCACACCCCCACGCCCGACCCGCAGATCAGAATCCCGCGCGGCGCAATTCCCTCTTTGATCGCCGCCCCCACTTTTTCAGCAAAGTCCGGATAGTCGTCCGGCTGGTCGCCTGTGTAAGCCCCGAGGTCCACAACTTCATGGCCGGCCTTGGCCAGGTAGTCGCGAACCTCCTCCTTCAGAGGAAACCCCGCATGGTCAGCACCGATAACAAGCTTCACAATCCACTCCTTCGGAGCTAGGTTTCAGGGATCGGGGGTCAGGGATCAGTCATCCAAATCCCAAGAATCGATTTCGCCCGGGTTCCCGTCGCTGTTGAGACGAGTGCGGCAGTGATGCGTTAAATCTAACCGCAGTTTCTGATCCCTGACCCCTGACCCTGATCCCTGTCTCTACTTCACCAGCTTCTTCGCCCGTGCCGCCACATTCACCACGCTGATTCCCAGCTTCTCCAGCACCACGGGCCCCGGCGCGGAGGCGCCAAAGCGGTCAACGCCAATCACGTCGCCGTCCAGGCCCACATACTTCCACCAGCCCAGCGTCGCGCCCGCTTCCACCGCCAGCTTCGGCACGCCCGCCGGCAGCACGCTGGCCTTGTACTCCGCCGTCTGCTCTTCAAAGATCTTCCAGCTCGGGAAGCTCACCACCCGCGCGCGAATCCCCTCCGCCGCCAGTTGCTTTGCCGCCTCCGTCACCACCGCAACCTCAGAGCCGGTGCCGATCAGAACCAACTGCGGGTCGGCCGCATCTTCCAGCACATACGCGCCCTTGCTCACGCCGCCGTAAATGTCCACCGAACCCGCATCGATCACCGGCAGGTCTTGTCTGCTAAGCGCAAAGAAGCTCGGCCCCTTGCGTTCAATAGCCAGCCGCCACGCCGCCGCCGTCTCGTTCGCGTCCGCGGGACGGAAATCCGTCAGCCCCGGAATCGCACGCAGCATCGTCAACTGTTCCACCGGCTGATGGGTCGGTCCATCCTCGCCCAGCCCGATCGAATCGTGCGTGAACACAAACAGCGAGTGGATCTGCATGAGCGCCGCCAGCCGAATCGCCGGCTTGGCGTAATCCGAGAACACAAAGAACGTCGAACCAAATGGAATCAGCCCGCCGTGCGCCGCCATCCCGTTCACCGCCGCGCACATGCCAAACTCGCGCACCCCAAAAAACACGTTGCGGCCTTTAGGATCCACATGAAAATTCGCGCCCGGCTTGAAGATCGTCTTTGTCGAAGAAGTCAGATCCGCCGCGCCGCCAAACAGTTCCGGAACCACATCGGCAATCGCGTTCATCACCACGTTGCCGGCGTTGCGCGTCGCCACCGGCTTGCCTGCCGGGAAGCTCGGAATCTTCTTCTCCCATCCTGCCTTCAGTTCGCCCTTCTGCGTCCGCTCAAACTCCTCCGCCGCCTGGGGATTGGCCGCGCGATAGCCCTCAAACAGCGCGTTCCAGTCCTCTTCAAAACTTGCCCCGCGATCGACAGCCTTGCGCCAGTTCTCCAGCGCCGCATCCGGAACGTAAAAGCTCTGGTCCTCGGGGAAGCCAAAAAACTTCTTGGTCGCCGCGGTATCGGCCGCGCCCAGCGCCTCGCCATGCACCTTGTTCGTCCCCGCCTTGGGGCTCCCATAGCCAATCACCGTACGCACCGCGATAATCGACGGCCGGCTGGTCTCCGCCTTGGCCGCTGCAATCGCTGCTTCAATCGCTACCAGGTCATTGCCGTCGTGGACTCGCTGCACATGCCAGTGGTAAGCCTCAAACCGCTCCAGCGCGTCTTCGGTGTAGCTCAGTTCCGTCGGGCCGTCCAACGAAATCAAATTGTCGTCGTAGATAAACGTCAACTTGCCCAGCGCCAGCGTTCCGGCCAGTGAAGCGGCCTCGTGGCTCACGCCTTCCATCAGGTCGCCGTCACCCAGGAGCGCGTACGTGTGGTGATCCACAATCTCAAATCCCGGCTTGTTGTAGATCGCGGCCAGGTGCTTCTCGGCAATGGCCAATCCCACGGCCATGGCAATTCCCTGCCCCAGCGGCCCGGTGGTCACTTCCACGCCGTCCGTGTGGCCGCGCTCCGGGTGCCCGGGGGTCCGCGAGTTCCACTGGCGGAAGCTCTTCAGATCGTCCAGCGTCACGTCGTAGCCGGTGAGAAACAGCGTCGAATACAACAGCGCCGAAGCGTGACCGTTCGACAGCACAAAACGGTCCCGATCCACCCACTTCGAGTGCGACGGATTGTGCTTCATCAGCTTGTGAAACAGCAGGTACGCAATCGGCGCGCAGCCCAGCGGAGCGCCGGGGTGGCCGCTATTGGCCTTTTCCACAGCGTCCACCGCAAGCAGCCGCAGTGTATCGATGGACAGTTCATCAAGAGAGAGATCCGCAAGAGTTGGCGCCATGATTACAAAAATTCCTTTCCTCACGCATTCGATGCGCAGTTAAATCCCGTTGTTTCGCCGTTCCTCAAAAATGCTCCGTGCCCCATCCATTCCGCTTCTTTCCGCGGAGTGGGTGGGAAACCACAAAGCCCAACCATCGGCCCTCGGGTCTTTTGTTTCTTACTGGCAGGGTGCCCCATCCATCCAGCGTCGCTGGGGTGGATTCTCGATGGGTGGGAGGACACTAACTCCCTGCCTGACTTAAATACCGTTACTCCGCATCAACCTTCACGTCCACATTGTATCCAAGCCAGCTGTCCTGCCCCACCCCGTCCTGCCCTGTCCAACGCAAGGTAAACGAAATCCCGCTGCTCTCCGCTCCCGCAACAATCTCCGCGCTGAATCCCGCGCTGCCCAGGCTGTGGCCGGCTGTCACGTGTTTCGTCTGCCATCCATCCGCCGTCCATGTCACTTCAAACCGCTTCTCATCCAGAATGCGCAGCGTACTGCCGGCCTGAATCCTCTGAATCGGCCGCCTGCGGCTATAGATCTCAAGATCGGTCCCCTTCTTCTTCCGGCCCTCCGGCTCGCAGTAGCGCTCGTACACCGGTTCGATGCGGTCAAACACCTTGCCGTCCATCGCCGATCGCAGCAGTTTCAAATACTCCGCATGCGCCCACACCAGCGGCACCGCCGACCCTGCCGGCTGTCCGAGCTTCATGCTGGCGTCCGCTACATTCACATCGTCCCAAACCTGCTCCGGCATCATCTGCCCGCAGGTAGCAAACCGCTCATACGTCTTGATCAACTCGGAGATGTCCGTGCCCGCGGCCAGCTCATAGTGCGCCCGCTCGCCGGTCAACAGCGGCCACACGCGCCCCTGACCCCATCCCTGAAATGGCCCGCCGTCCGCCTTGTTTCCGTAGCCGTCCCCGTTGTAACGCAGCCAGCCCGGCCCCTGCGGCAGGTCGCGCTTCAGCACCGCGTCCACCACCGCCAGGGAATCCGCCATCAGCGGATCGTCCGCCCGTCTCACCCCATACCGCACCAGTTCCAGAAAACCGGCGTCCACAATCGCGCGCGCCTCAAACTCCGTCTGCGTGCCCGGCGGCCGGTTGTTCAGGTGAACCATCTCTGTCCCGCAGCTTTCGCACGCATACGCCTCGCCGCTCTCCGGTGGACGGATACGCATGTAGTGCCGCTTGATTTGCGGAAGCAGCACCCCGTCGTTGGTCACCGTCCAGTCTTCCAGGTGGCCTTCAATCCAGTCGGCGAACTCCTCCAGAAACACCGCCAGTTCCACTGAGTCGTGGGCGCGCACAATCTCCGCCGCGCAAATCAGCCCGCCAATCACCGCTGCCAGCGTAGAAGGCGAGTAGCCCGCATTCTCTTCCCACCGTTCCTGGTGCGTAATCGGCGCCTGCCGCACCAGGTACCCCGCCGCCCGCTCCACAAACGGGAAAATCTTCAGCTCGCCCAGCGCATCGGCCTTCCACAGCCGCCACGCCAGCATCAGCGGAAACGCCACCTCGTCCAGTTGCTGCCCGGTCCAATACGGAGTTCCATCAATCCAGAAGTTCTGCGCAAAACCGCCGTCCGGCTCCTGTGTACAGGCCAGGTAAACCAGCGCCCGCCGCGCCGTCTCCGCACGCCCGCACGCCAGCAGAGCGGTCGCCGTCTGCACCATGTCCCGCGTCCACACCAGGTGGTAGCCGCCCAGGTCGTCGTCGCCCTTCACCTGGCCCCACGGAATCGACGCCGACGCCACAAACGCCCCGGAATACGTCTTGTCCTCGTGCGCCAGCAGCACGTTGTGGCTGGCCCGCATCAGCTTGCCGCCATCGCCGGCCTTGGCCGCCAGCCACTCCGGATTCGCCGCACGCTTCCACTGCGTGATGTACCGGTTCTTGCTCTCCTCGAATGCGTTGGCCAGCGCTCCCATCGTCTTCTGCGCCGCCGTATGATGCCCCTCCCCAATCCCAAACGCCAGCGTAAACTCCGTCGCGCCCTGCAAATCCAACTCCCCCATCAGCGCAATGTTCCCATTCAATGCCGACCCAAACTCCCAGTCCATCCTGAAGTTGTCCATCAGGTCCCGCCAGCCGTCGCTCGATCCCACAAACCCGCAACTCACCTTCGAGAACCCGCAGTTCGCCCCCATTGCCAGCGACCACTCGTTCTTCCACGCCAGCAGCGCCTTGTTCCCCGCAAAATCCACTGCTCGCGCCGAGTTGCCCGCCCCGCCGCCGTCCAGGTGCGGCGCCAGCAACGCGTACACCTTCAGCCGCGGCAGCAGGTCCGCATTGCCCTCCAGCTTCACGTGCTGCAGCACCACCGCGTGATGCGGATCGCTGATGATCTCCTTGGTCAGCGTGTACCGGCCCTCGGGATCGCGGTTCACATACCGCACCCCCAGAGCCTCCGGGTGAATGTACTCGAAAGTCGTCGTCAGGTCGCGCTTCTCTTCGTGAACAAACGTCTCCCCATCCGTCACCAGGAACTCCATGTCCCTGATCTGAGCCCGATCAATCGTGGGGTGATACACCTCGTTCAAAATGCCGTGCGAGCAGGTGAACCAGATGCGGCTCGACGCGGCATAGGCCGTGCCCACCGCGTCCTTCACGCTTGAAGTCCAGCGCGGCTCCATGCCCGGCCCGCCAAACGCCTCGCCCTGCTGCTCAAGCCATCGGTACAGAGACTTGTCGCTCATCGTTCAACACCGCATTTCAAATTTTTTATTTCCAATTTTTGGGAACCCGAAAGCGCAGGACCTAAAACGCAGAACCTGGAAGCGCAGAAAAAGGGGAAGCCGCGCGTCGCCGTCCATCTTATCGATGTTTCGCGGGATGAGAAAGTTTCGTTCGACGGAAGACTCTCCAAACATCCATCCAACGACACAGGATCGCGACCGCAAAAAGAAACCAGCCGGCAGGACGAGGGATTTGTGGTACGTCAGATGATTTGGACGAGGGATATAAGTACGTCTATTTAATCAGCTTTAGCTTCTTCATTTCCGCTTCGGTCCATCCAATATCGTCCAGTAGGCCTTGGAGAAGCTTGGGGCCAAACGTCTTCTTTGGGTGGTAGTGGATACCCACCCGGCTCCCGTTTTCGTTTCTATACACCTGAATGGCCCCTTTGCAATCCGGTTCCAAAGTCCAACCATTCTTTTTCAAAGCGGCGATAATGTCATCTGCCGTTTTATTCTTTAACTGACTCCACACACTTCCGCTGAAGGCCATGGTACCTCTACGTTCCTTGACAGAGATCGTCTTTCCGTTGACGGTCGCACAAAATGCTCCTCAGCGGAAAAATACGTGCCAATTGGCAGCGGGTCGTTATGCCGGAGAATAGAGTCAACATAAAGAGACGCTGCCATCATTGCATTTTGGACGGCCTCCTCTTCTGTAGCTCCATCAACATGTAGCCCCTTTAATCCGGGGCAGTGCGCATAGAACGAATCCCCGTCTCTCTCTACCTCGACGGCTATACTGACTTTCAACATTTTTCTCAATTTCATGTCGCACCCGGATGTATGGTTGGTTAGCGACTTCCCGTATGGGAGATTTGAACTGTGTAGTACGAGTTTTCACTCCTTAGACAATATCGTCAAGGAAAAGTATTCGTATTCCCACACTTCGGTACCAAAAGCGGAAAGCAGGAGGACTTCGTTCTTTGTTCGCCTGCACCAAGCCCCCGGCGCAGTTCCTCCTCAAACCCTCGAAGCTGAGCGCTAGCAAACCAACCTGACATACCAACTGTCTCTTGGATGCCCCAAACATGATCGGAGATACTTCCGTTGGCAGGAGATCGCCTAGCGCCCTGGCCCATGGTTCGGACAAAAGCGGTGGAAATGTGCAAAAACTAAAGGTGACCAAGGGAAAGCGAACGCGAATTCACCGCAGCCATAGCGTGGTGCCGCAATTCACCGCAACGTCCCCGTCGCTTCCCGCATCCAACCATACGTTCACGCAAAAGCGTGTGAAATTTGGATTTAACCCTTTTGCTTTTGACCTCCTACACAGCAAAAGGCTCAAACCCAACAGTACAATTCAATACCAAGGAGAATTCCCCGATGGCTTACGAACTAGCACCTTTGCCCTACGACTACGCCGCCCTTGAGCCCTACATCGACGCAGAAACCATGCACCTGCATCACGACAAGCACCACCAGGCCTACATCACCAACGTCAATGCCGCCCTGGCCAGCCACCCCGACCTCGCCGCCAAATCCGTGGACGACCTGGTCCGCGACCTCTCCCAGGTCCCTGAAGACATCCGCGGCGCAGTCCGCAACAACGGCGGCGGCCACTCCAACCACACCGCCTTCTGGAGCCTCATGGGACCCGTCGGCTCCGACGGTGTAGGCGGCGCGCCCACCGGCCCCATCGCCGCGCAGATCACCGCCGACTTCGGCGACTTTGAAGCCTTCAAGAAGCTTTTCAACGAAACCACCGCCAAGCAATTCGGTTCCGGCTGGGGCTGGCTCGTCTTCGCCGCCGGCAAGCTCAAGGTCGTCACCACCGCCAACCAGGACTCGCCCCTCACCCAGGGCCTCTATCCCATCCTCGGCAACGACGTCTGGGAGCACGCCTACTACCTGAAATACCAGAACCAGCGCCCCAAGTACCTTGAAGCCTGGTGGAACGTCGTCAACTGGCACGAAGTCAACAAGCGCTTCGCCACCGCCAAAGGCTGAAAAACAGTGGTCAGTTGTCAGTGATCAGTTGATCGCCAACCCAGGAAGTTCCGTCCTCATCCAGCCATTTGAAGGCAGGGGATCGGATGGAACGCGCGGCTGACAACTGACCACTGATAACTGAACTTCAGCAACTCTTTCCCGCAATTCCGTGTCTAAGCACTTAGAAGGATGGAGACTGTCTTGCGCAAATTCGTCCTGTTTCCGCTGCTTGCTGTTCTCGCCGTGACCTCTCCGGCCATCTCGTCCGCCCAAATCGCCTCCGCCCAGGCCGGCAGCTTCATCATCGCCCAGCACGGCCACTCCGTCGGCACGGCCACCGTCAACGTCACCTCCAATCCAAATGGCCACTTGAACGCGACCACGGTCAAGGTCGCCATGCAGGGCCTCAATTACGACCTCACCAGCTCTCAGCAGCTCAGCGCCGCCAACGCCCTGGTGCACGTCCAGTTGAGCGCCACGGTGAACAGCTCCGCCGTCAACGTGACCGCCGCGCCCGACGCCGCGCAGCTCCTGCTCAACATCTCCGCCGGCGGCCACAGCACCACCACGCGACTGGCCCAGCACGCCGCCGCCGTCTTCCTGCCCGACTTCGATCCCGGCGCTCTCGACACCCTGCTTGCCCTCGCCGCAGCCCGCAACAACGCCGGCCTCTGGGCCATCGTCCCCAAGGGAACCGGCTCCATCGCTCCCATCCAGCTCGCCACCTACGCCGACGAGCAAGGCGCACTCGACGGCAAGCCGATCACCGTCCATCACCTCAAGGCCACCATCTCCGGCGCCGTAACCGACCTGTTCTCCGGCCCGCAAAATCAGCTCCTTCAAGCCGAACTCCCGCAGCAGGGCTTCGCGCTCATCCGCAAAGGCTTCGTCCTCACACCGCCCGCCAGGCCCGGCGCTCCACCGGCCCCGCAAGCTGCTCCCGCTCAAGGCGCGCCCGCTCAATACGCTCCAATTGCGCCCCCGCAGCCGCAACCATAGTTCCGCGGATTTTCATTATCCTGGGCGCACAAGTCTCCGCTACAATTCGTTCTCTATGGACGAGCTGCCCATCGCGCCGCCGGAAACCGTCTCTGTCGAGTTCAGCCTCGGCGTTGCTGAAGGCGTCATCACCGCCACGGCGATCGTCCCCGCCGGCCACACCACCCTCACCCAGATCCTTCCCGTCCTTCAAGCCCTCGACGACTCAATCATTCATTCCGTAGCGGCGGCTAATGAGGAAGCCGGCCACCCCGTCTCCTGCAAAGCCGGCTGCGGCGCATGCTGCCGGCAACTCGTCCCCATCAGCATCTTTGAGGCGGAAGCACTCGCTGACTGGATTCACTCCCAACCGGAAACCGCCCAGCAGCAACTCGCCAATCGCTTTCACCAGACGCTGCTCGCTCTTTCCGCCAGCGGCATCCTCGATCGCCTGGTCAATATGGGCCAGGAAGACTGGCGCAACGACACAGAAGTCAACCAGCAGATGTGCATTGACTATCTCTACCAGCGCATCCCCTGCCCGTTCCTGGTCGATGAGTCCTGCTCCATCCACCCCATCCGCCCGCTCATCTGCCGCGAATACCTGGTCACCTCGCCCGCCGCGAACTGCTCCGATCCCGGCGTGCTGAAAATCTCCCCCGTTCGTCTCCCGGTCAAGCTCTTCCCCGCTCTCAACCAGATCGGCGCCGAGCTCGAACACGACGTCCGCGGCTGGATTCCGCTCGTCTTCCTCTTCGCCTGGATGAAAGCCAACGCCCATCCCGGAAACCGCGTCTCCGGCCCCGGCCCATCCGTCCTCTACGAAGTCGTAAGGCGCATCGCCCAACCTCAATCCGAGTCCCAATCGCCGGAACAGCCTCCTAGTCCCTAGTCCCTTAGTCCCTAGTCCCTTAGTCCCTAGTCCCTTAGTCCCTAGTCCCCTAGTCCCTTAGTCCCTGGTCCCTCAAGCTTTTCTCCCCGCCGCCACCGCCGACGCCCACGCCCACTGGAAGTTGAATCCCCCCAGCCATCCCGTCACATCCACAGCCTCGCCAATAAAGTAGAGCCCCGGCGTCGTCCGCGCCTCCATCGTCCGCGCCTGCAACTCATCGGTATCCACGCCGCCCGCCGTCACTTCGGCCTTCTCAAAACCCTCTGTCCCCACCGGATGCAGAGAGAACCGGTGCAGCCTCCGCTCATACTCATCCAGCGCCGCATTCGACCACCCCGCAGGCGCGTAGTTCTCTGCCAGATACCCCGCCAGCCGCTGCGGCAAAACCTCCCTGAGCGCCTGGCGAAGCGCGGTCAGATCACGCCGCGCCTTCGGCTCCTTCAGCGCCGCCAGCACCTTCGCATCCGGCGCAAGATCCAGCAGAAGCTCATCCCCCGGCCGCCAATACGAAGACGCCTGCAACACCCCCGGCCCGCTCAATCCCCGATGCGTCACCAGCATCTTCTCTCTGAACGGCACCGGACGGTAGGTCGGGGGCACCGGACGGTAGGTCGGGGGCACCGGACGGTAGGTAGGGGGCACCGGACGGTAGGTAGGGGGCACCGGACGGTAGGTAGGGGGCACCGGACGGCAGGTCGGGGTTTTAACCCCGATGATCGATCCCGCAAAATCGTCGTGGGCTTTAGCCCCTGAGGTACGGTTTTTCTCCGCCGGCTCCGCCCAGGCCACCACCTCCGCCGCCACGCCCGCCAGCTCCGTCCACCCCGCCTCATCGCCGCCCAGCAACAGCGCAACCAGCCCCGGACGCGGCGCAACAACCGCCAGCCCAAACTTCCCGGCCAGCTCATACGCCAACCCCGTCGCCCCCATCTTCGGAATCGACAATCCGCCCGTCGCCACCACCAGCGACTCCGCCCAAAACTCCCCCGCCGAGCACTCCACCCGAAACCCGCCGCCCGCCGCGCCTTCCACCGCAATCTCGCGCGCGTTCAGCACCAGTTCCACGCCACCCAACTCGCACTCGGCCAGCAGCATCTCCAGAATCGCCCGCGCCGACCCATTGCAGAAAAGCTGTCCCAGCGTCTTCTCATGCCACTTGATCCCATACCGCTCCACAAGTTCCAGAAAGTCCCGCGGCCCGTACCCCGCCAGCGCCGACTTGGCAAAATGCGGATTCTCCGAGATGAAATTCCCCGGCTCGCAGTGGATATTGGTGAAATTGCACCGTCCGCCGCCGGAGATAAGGATCTTCCGCCCCGCCTGCCCGCCATGTTCCAGCAGCGCCACCCGCCGCCCGCGCTGCCCAGCCGTCGCCGCGCACATCAGCCCAGCCGCTCCCGCGCCCACAACAATCACATCGAATTGGCGCAGCGCATTTGTCATGGCTTCTGGATAAGAATAGACGCATCCATCGCTCACCCACTCGCCATCAGGTTTACGATGTCCCATGCGTCTTTTTTCCTTCCGCCCGCTTGTGTTCGCCGCGCTTCTCCTTCCCGCATCTGCGATTCCGCTCTCTGCACAAACGGCCAACCAGCCCGCCGCGCAAAACACCCCGCCCGCGGCCACCCCGCCCAAGCCAAAAATCCGCCCCAACGACGCCGGCGCCCCCATCCCCACCCGCTATGACATGCTCCGCGGCGCCTACGGCCCCTACCGCGCCAACAACGACCTCCTCTACTACCACCTCGACATCCGCGTCGACCCCGACAGTGAGACCGTCACCGGCAAAAACACCATCCGCTTCCGCATGCTTCAGGACGGCGCCCGCATCCAGCTCGACCTCCGCGACACCCTCTCCATCGACAAGATCCTCCTCAACGACACGCCCCTCAAATACACCCGCGACAACGGCGCCGTCTTCATCGACTTCCCGCAAACCCTCAAGGCCGGCAAGACATATTCCATTGACTTTTTTTACTCCGGCCACCCCGAACAGACCGGCCGCTTCGGCGGCATGTCCTTCAAGAAAGATCCCTCCGGCCACGTCTGGATCTACACCGCCTGCGAAGGCACCGGCGCCAGCATGTGGTGGCCCAACAAAGATCAGTGGCGCGACGAAGTTGAATCCATGGACATCGGCGTCGCCATCCCCAGCAACCTGGTCGATGTCTCCAACGGCAAGTTCGTCGCCAAGACCGATCTCGGCGACGGCTACACCCGCTGGGACTGGCACGTCAGCTACGGCATCAACAACTACGACGTCGCCCTCAACATCGGCAACTACGTCCACTTCGACGACAAACTCGACACCCTGCCCCTCGACTTCTACGTCCTCCCCGAAGACCTCGACAAAGCCAAGGTCCAGTTCTCCCAGGCCAAAGGCATGATCGAGGCCTATCAGCATTACTTTGGCGAGTATCCCTTCGCGAAAGACGGCTACAAGCTCGTCCAGGTGCCCTACTCCGGCATGGAGCACCAAAGCGCCGTGGCCTACGGCAACCTCTTTCAGAACGGCTACCTCGCCCGCGACTGGACCGGCGTCGGCATCAGCCCCCGCTTCGACTTCATCATCATTCACGAGAGCGGCCACGAGTGGTTCGGCAACAGCGTCTCCGCCGCCGACCCCTCCGACATGTGGATTCACGAAGGCTGGACCACCTACCTCGAAGGCCTCTACGTTGAATACCGCTGGGGCAAATCCGACGACCTCAAATACCTCAACGGCCTCAAGCCCAAAATCGTGAACATGCGCCCCATCGTCGCCGAGCGAGGCGTCAACGCCGACCCCACCGAGGACCAGTACTTCAAAGGCGCGCTCATGATCAACACCCTGCGCAGCGTAATCGACGACGACCCCAAATGGTTCGCGCTCCTCCACGACTTCTACCAGCACTTCAAGTATCAAAACATCATGACCGAAGACGTAGTCGCCTGGTTCAACCAGCACACCGGCCAGAACCTGACTCCCATTTTCAACCAGTACCTGCGCCACGCCCAGATACCACGCCTCGAGTTACTCTTCGGCATAACTCACGGCTCCGTCATGTATAAGTGGTCCGTCGATGAAGATAACTTCGCCATGCCCGTCCGTGTAGGTACACCCGACCACTGGCAGATCATCCACCCCACCACCGACTGGCAGACGATGCAGACGCAGCTATCGAAAGAAGACTTCCAGGTAGCCACCGACCTCTACTACGTCGACGTCAACAAACAGTAGCTAGTCGAGCCCGCCACACCCATAAACTGGGTGCCCCCAGTCGCTCGCTTTTGGGGACCGGGGAAGGCCCTAACCCAATGCGAGCCTCCCGCGAGCGTCTGCTGCATGCAATGCCCCTCCCGTAGGGAGCGGAGGAGAATAGCCCCGGATGGAGTCCGCCCTAGCGGACGCAATCCGGGGAAAGCCCCGCCCAGCCGCCCGCGTCCCGTAGGGCCGCGACGAACCGCCGCACCAACCATCATGAGACCAGCCAGCCGCCGATGTGCCTTGAAAGGGCACGACTTCAGTCGTGCCGCCAATGCACCACAACGATCGTCGGCTTCAGCCGCCGCGGGATGTCTTCCCCGATTCCTTAGCCCGCAGAAAATTTCCTCGATGGGCACGCCTTGTGTCAGGATAGGCCTTCAGTCATATCGAAAAACGCCACTAAAACGAGTCGGGCTTCAGCCCCTCCGGGACGTAGTATCTGAGTCCGCTCAAGCGAGATTTGGACGAGACGCCGCTGGCTCCGGCCGTGGTCGAGCTCCCGGCACTACACCACCGGCCAGCTCGGAACGGTCGAGATCGAATCGCAAGGTGCAGCGTTCCGGCGTGGGAACCAACTACCGCAACAACTCCAATACATCGGAAGGGGTAATTGAGATTTGTGCTCACCCACGTTGGTGGGAGAACGAAGATAAGAACAAGGATGGGCTACCCGCCGGAGAAACCGGTTGTCTAGTCATCCCTTCAATGGAAGCTGTGTGGGATCGGATACTTTGTAAATCTCGAACGTACCTGGGATGTTCTTGATATCTGAAATCTCCAATTTGAGGTGTGTGGCAATCTTGTCCTTCAGGCGAGCCTGGGTAGATTGCGACAGCAAAATCTCATTGTGTTCAGATCGTGGCAGGTGGCCCAGTCATCATCCCTAACGAATATCCATGAGCGATGAGAAGCTGTGCCCGTTCATCACAGTTTTATCGTGATGAGCGGGCGGGCGGCCCCGGTGTCGGGGGGCGTTCTAACCACAATGAGGCTGCCCGCGCTCCCTCGTCCGCCGCGGCGGAGGGTCCGGGGAGAGTGGCAACAGGGGAGACACGGCAACCGGAAAATACCTAACCTCCACCGCCGGCGACGGCACGGTGAACTACACCTACGACTCGCTCAACCGCCTGCTCAGCCGCGCCACGCCCGGCGAGGCAACGGTCAGCTTTACCTACAC
>Ga0302266_10002929_pt1 | contig 14210 bp, 9 predicted proteins | sample III_Bog_E1_2_FD_194559 | JGI IMG/M metagenome (GOLD analysis project Ga0302266, IMG submission 194559) | Peat permafrost microbial communities from Stordalen Mire near Abisko, Sweden - III_Bog_E1_2 | ecosystem: Environmental > Terrestrial > Soil > Wetlands > Peat | place: Sweden: Abisko... | reverse complement strand
CTAACCAAAGTGACGTGATCCAACGGGTGCGTGCGCACCGGGGTGTAGACCTTGATATCCAGCCGATATCCAACGTGACTCAAGGAAGCGGTGCATACTCCACGTCGTTCCGGCTTCTAACGGGACACACCGAAGCGGGGCCTCACTGCGGTCCGGTCCCGAGGCCCGCGAGCTTAATGGTGACCAACAAAACTCCTGGTTCCCTTGAGCTCAGGCATGGGCGACTCTGCATCGAACGCGATATTTTGCCCCCGGTGCAGCACTAGCTTTTGGGCAGTTGCGAACGTACCGACCTTTTTCTCAATGGCCGGGACTGTGGTCCTGACAAACTTCAAAGGGGCGACCCCCTCAACCTTGACACTTACGATAGGGACGTTTTCGGCCGGCGTTTGTTCGGGTGCCTGTGCCACGTGCTTCCGGTCGGGCCGTGCCAATGTAGCCCGAAACAACAGGGCGGGCAGTACGCTGACAGCGATCATTAGGAGCCCACCTTCCCGAGTGGTGAATTCTGCAAGGAGCATTATGCCCCCATTATACCCCTGGATGTGACCGTGTAGGAATGGGGTAGACAGCGTACGCCTTTTTCGCGACTGCCGAAGCTGTCTTGGCTGCAGGGGCCATCAGCATGAAAGCGAAGCGATTCAGTAGGATTGGATAAGATTCGTATCCGTACAGAGACAGATTCCGGCGGGTCGAAACTTAAATCTGCCGGGAGAATAAAATCTCGGACGCTCCGTTCCACCGGAGGAAGCTGGAAACCAACGGGTGCAACAGAACATGCGCAACGTTGCGCCGGATGGGTCGGGGTGGCGTGCTGGACCACCGGCACGGGGCGCACGTTTGCGTCAGCTCTGATGGGAGGTGAATCCACCTTGGCGTGGGGGGGCGACCGGGGCGTGCTGCTCCAACCGGGGGGACTTTTCGGAGGGACCGGCGCCTCGCTTCGAATGGGCTGCCCGGGGTTGGATGGATGAGGCGAACCGTTCGGGTGGCCTTGAGGGGCCTTCGGCGGGAAGGGGACGGGCGAGAAGAAGGGTGCAGCACGCCGCAGCGCATGGTTAATCTAATGCAAATAATAAGGCGCCGTTATCGGAAAATATTGCACATTACTCGCGATTCGCTGAAATCCCCCGCGAAATCTTACCTGATCCTCTTGGTGGGAACGTGAATACGCGCCCGCCGCGCCCAACAACTCCCGAGTCGCCCAATGTCCACTCGCACATTCCCCAAGGTGATCCGGATGCCCATTGTGCCATTGGCGGCAGCCCTTGCACTGGTGTGGTCGGGCGCGAGCGGACGACTTTTCGGACAGACGTACACGGCAACAGCGATTCCGACCCTGGGGGGGACCTACGTCTATGCCTCGGGAATAAATGACTCGGGAACGGTCGTCGCCACGACGACGGACGCAATGGGCATCGATCACGCCTTCAGTTTCAGGAGTGGCGTGATCACCGACCTGGGTTTCTTTGGGGGCACCTCGAGCAATGCAGGCGGCATCAACAATTCGGGGACGATCTTCGGGCAGTATTTTAGCTCTTCGACGAACAATATTTTCAGCGACACCGGGGGCACCTTGACCCTCTTGGGTGACCTTGGAGCCGGCAACACGAGCCCGAACGCGATCAGCGTCACCGGGACCATCGTCGGGAGTTCGTGGATCAGTTCGAACACCCCCAATGCCTTCAAATGGGCCCCTAGCACCATGACGAACCTGGGCACGCTCGGGGGGACCACCAGCTATGCCACCGCCGTGAACAGCTCCGGGACGATAGTCGGATCCTCCAAGATCACGGGAGACACCGCCTCCCATGCGTTCAGCTATTCCTCAGGGAGCATGAGCGATCTGGGCACGCTGGGAGGACTCTCAAGCTCTGCCCTGGGCATCAACAGCTCCGGAACCATCGTGGGATGGGCCTATACGGCCGCAGGCGCCCAGCATTCCTTCAGTTGGCTGGGCGGAACCATAACCGACCTGGGCACCCTCGGGGGGACCACCAGCTATGCAAGCGGGATAAATACGGCGGGATGGATCGTCGGCACGTCGTCCACCACAGGCGGGCAAACCGATGCCTTCGTCATCAGCGGCGGCAGCATGCTAGACCTGAACTCGATCACGACCGGGTTGCCGGGTGGCGTCACGCTTACCAATGCGACGAGCATCAACAACCTGAACCAGATCCTGGCGACCGGCAGCGACTACGGCAGCTACCTTCTCTCGCGAGCCCAAAACCTGAACCTCTATGTCTCCCAGGGCAACTATATCAAGGCCGTCAACAGCCAGGCTGCGGTGGCGGTCGATTCGATCGCCTCGGATTACACCGAGACGGGCGGGATGGCCTTTGACGCGCAGGGCAATGTCTACTTTGCCTCGGGAGACCCTTCCTCCGGGATAGGCTCCGTCTACATGATCGCGCCCGGGGGCGCGGTGACGACCTACGCCACGGGCCTCGGCGTCCTGCCGTCGGGACTGGCCTTCGACAGCCACGGAAATCTGTTTGTGTCCAACAACGCGAACGGGAGCAACGGCGTGATCTACAAGGTCACGCCCTCCGGCACGGTGAGCACTTTCGCTACTGGCCTGCCGTACGCCTACTCGATGGCGATCGACAGTTCCGATAACCTCTTCGTGTGTAACCTCTACACCTCGACCGCGATCTCGAAGATCACGCCGAGCGGAAGCGTCAGCACCTTCGCCTACGTAGGACTCGGCGCGGCGGGGCTCGGATTTGACAGCGGGGGTAACCTCGTGGTCGCGAGCCCCGGAGGCAGCCTCTACAAGTTCACTCCTGCGGGGGTCGAGAGCACGATCACGTAGGGACTCGGCCTCGTCTACGGATTGGCGATCGATTCCGCGGACAACGTCTACCTTTCGACCTACGGAGGGTCCATCGAGGAGGTGACGGCGGGAGGCGTGGTGAGCACGTTCAGCACGTCGGGTATAGCCGGGTCCGAATCCCTGATGGCCTTCGCGACGCAGGGCAATGTGCCAAACCTCTCACCCACGCCCACACCGACACCGACGCCGAGCCCCACACCGACCCCGACACCCGGATTTACGGCGACCTCCCTTCTGGCACCCGGATCGGATTCGCCGCCGTACGGCATTTCGGCCGCGGCGGTCAATGACGCCGGGGTTGTGGTCGGGTACGACAACAACGATGCGAGCGCGATCGTGTGGAACGGGGGTTCACCGGTCCTACTTGGTGCAGGCACTACGGCAAACGGGATCAACGCTTCGGGGGAGATCGCCGGCTCCATTGTTTCAGGGGGAACCAACTACTCGACCGTCTGGAATTGGAATGGCTCATCGTACGTCCCAACCTCGATCTCCGCGGGCAGCGCGTTCTACGCCCTTGGAAACGCGATCAACGACGCCGGCACGGTGGCGGGAGGATTTTCTACGGTCGGCTCCACGGACCGTTTTACACTTTGGACCGGAAGCGGCAGCACCTACAGCGAGGTCGATGTGGGCGGAGGGGGAGTCCTCAACGGAATCAATGCCTCGGGTGTCGTCGTCGGTTCAACCTCCGCAAGTGCGGCGATTGCGATTCCGCCCGCCAGCAACTACGTGAACACGGTCCTTCTGCCCACGGTATCCGGCCTCTATGCGGGGGCCAATTCCATTAATTCCTTCGGTCAGATCGTGGGCTACTCCCAGACGGCCACCTCCACCAACGATGCGGTCTTATGGACGCAGTCTGGCAGCTCGTACACGGTGACGGATCTGGGCACCCTGGGAGGCGGAACCAGTGTGGCTTATTCGATCAACGACAGCGGCTGGGTCGTCGGGCAGGCGCCTGTCGACACGACCCCTGGGTCTGCGCAGCACGCGATCCTTTACCAAGGGGGCGTAATGTACGACTTGAACTCGCTCGTGACGTTGCCGTCAGGTTGGTACCTCACCAAGGCAACCTGCGTCAGCAACAATGGCTACATCGTTTGCAATGCCACCAACCTTGTTACCGGAGGAGTGTTCCTGCTGACGCCGGTGACACCTCTCGTAACGCCCACGCCGACGCCGACCCCCACACCAAGCCCGACACCAAGTCCCACGCCTTCGCCGACACCTTCACCGACCCCCACACCATCTCCTACGCCAACCCCGACTCCCTCACCCACACCGACACCCACGCCGACGCCGACCCCCACACCAAGCCCCACGCCTTCGCCGACACCTTCACCGACCCCCACACCATCCCCTACGCCAACCCCGACTCCCTCACCCACACCGACACCCACGCCAAGCCCGACACCGACACCTTCGCACACACCCACACCATCACCCACGCCAAGCCTCACACCGTCGCCGACGCCAACCCCGACCCCGACACCGACACCGACACCGAGTCCTACCCCAACGCCGACCGTGGTCGTGACGCCGACCCCGAGCCCCACTCCTACCGGCACTCCAACCCCGACCCCGTCGCCTACACCGACCCCAACCCCGAGTCCTACCCCTACGCCCACTCCAACCCCAAGTCCCACGGCGACGCCATCGGTGACGCCGACTCCGACCCCGACCCCTTCGCCCACTCCGATTGTCCAGGTCGGCGGTGCGCCCACCTCGTTGACGGTCACGGCTCCATCGAGCGTTCCAGCAGGCACACCTTTCACGGTGTCAGTGGCCACGGTCCCCGCAGGTTCGGGCGCCAATGATCTAGTCATGATCCAGCTGCCCGGTTTGGCGCCGCAATATGCTACTCTCAATAATGGGCAGACCTCATTTTTGGTGTCCCTCAATGCACCAGGAATAGATACCATTTCGGCCACCGATGCTCTCGATGTGAGCGCAACAGGATCCGCGCAGGTGACAGCTGAGCCGAACGGCTCCGGATATACCGTCACTGCACCGACAAATGTAACCCAGGGTGTTCCATTTCCTGTTACGGTTACCGACAGCAGCGGAAGCAACGCTACGTTTGGCATCCAAGTGCTGGACCCTGCGGGTTCTGCACCCCAAGCCGGAATCTTTTCGAATGGGACCGCAACCTTCACTGCCACGCTTAGCTCACTCGGCTCACAGGCCATCATCGTGGGCAGTGGCTCCTCTGCAGGGACCGTGCTTGTCAACGTGCTCGCACCGGCTCAGCAGCTGCTGGTCACGGCCCCGAGCAATGCGCAGGTCGGCATTCCCTATACGGTTACCGTTGAGTCTGCTGTCCCGGGATTCACCACTTCCGGAGCGGGTTTGGTGCCGGCTCCTGGGGGAAACGATCCCTTCGCAATCAATCTATGGGGCTCATTGTCCGGGCCTCTGAGCGGTTCCCTTGTTAACGGTGTTGCCACGTTCACCGTGGTTCCCTCTGCGGCGGGACTCCAGGAGGTTGGGGTCATCGATCTATCGAAAGCCTACAGTCAATCAACGGGTTTCGCCGAGACCCATGCGTATGCAGGGTTGGCTTCAATCAGCGCGACCGTGATCTCCGCTCCCTTCTTTGTGACGCAGGGCGTTCCCTTCACGCTAAACATAGGAACTTTCCCCGCGGGGGCTGCCGGAAGCGATGAATACTACGGATGGTATTATGGATTTCAAGTGAACAACTTCCCTGTCCCGTTGAATCTCCTCGATCAAAACGTCTTTGCAGGAGCGCTCACCAATGGTTCAGCGAGTATTACACAAACGCTCAATACTTTGGGGATCGGAACCGTTCAAGTTACGACGGTTCAAAACTACCAGCCGATCACCGGAAGTTTTTGTATCGGTGTGGCCAGTCCTGCCAAACAGCTATATTATTCGGCGCCAACCCACGTGAACCAGGGTGTGCCCTTTACCGTGACCTTGTCCGGGTTGTTGGATCCGGGCGCCGATTCTGGAGTGGGCCCCGATCCAATCAATGTCACTTCCGGGGACCCAGCGGCTGTACTCCCGACGGGAGTGACGCTTACAGATGGAATCATGGGCTATAATGACGGTTCGGCCGGGCAAGGCATGTTTACAGGCGAAACTCACTTTACCGTGACCCTCAACACGCCGGGCAGCCAAACCTTGACGTTTGTTGACGCCGCAAATCCTTCGGCGGCCAATGGGTTGAGCATCGTCGTCGTTCCCTTCTCGCCGCCTAGCATAGTGGCGCAGCCTTTGCCCTCACAGACGGTAAATCCGGGCGCGAACGCGGTGTTCTGGGTGGCAGCCCAGGGTGCGCCCCCCTTGGGCTACCAATGGAGCTTCAATGGCACGCCGATTGGCGGGGCAACGAAGTCGGTCCTTACGATTCCATCTGTAACGGTGGCAGCTGCCGGGCAATATTCCGTCTCAGTCACCAACCCCTATGGCACGGTGGCGAGCAACCCCTGTGCCTTGACGCTGGGAACAGGGGGATCGGCCCCCGCAATCACCCAGCAGCCGTCGGACCAGACAGTAAATGACAACAGCACGATAGTCCTTTCCGTGGGGGCTTCGGTGGGCGGTTCGTCCACGTCTGCGATCGGAGTCAGCCAACCGACCCGGAGCATTGCGACGTTGGGTAAATCGCCCCCCGCACGCGTCGCCTCGGCAGGTACCTTCCAATGGTTTTTGAACGGAGTGGCGATCTCCGGCGCGACCGGCCCGACGTATGTGATCAACAGCGCAACCCCGGACGACGCTGGAAGCTATTTTTGCCTCGTCACGAATTCCGCAGGATCTCAAAGCAGCAACGCAGTAAGTGTTAATGTCGTAGGTTCTTCCAACCCGGGAAGGCTCACCAATCTCTCTTGCCGTTCCACCGTGGGATCCGGAGCAAATGCCATGATCGTCGGCTTCGTGCTGGGGGGGCGTGGAACCTCTTTGAACAAGAGCGTCCTTCTGAGGGCGTCCGGGCCCGCTCTTTCGCAGTTCAATGTGTCCGGTCTGCTTCCAGATCCTGAACTCACGCTCAACACCGCCGCTGGCGTGGTTGCATCCAATCGGGGTTGGGGCGGAAGCCCCATGGTATCTACTGCCGTTTCGGGAGTCGGGGCGTTTGCGTGGAATAGTACTACGAGCAACGATTCCGCGTTGTTTGAGTCACTTGCACCTGGTGCCTACACCGCCGAGGTAAGCGGGGCATCGGGCGACACGGGAATTGCCCTGGCCGAAATATATGATGCGAACTCGTCGCGGGCCTATAATCCCTTGCTGCCGCACCTCGTTAACTTCTCCTCTCGCGTCAAGGTGGGCACGGGAGGCAATATCCTCATTGCCGGATTTGTGGTTGGGGGTACCACCTCCAAGACCGTCCTCATCCGGGCCTCGGGACCGGCGCTCACCCAGTTCGGGGTTGCCGGCATCCTCCCGGACCCGAGCCTCCAGCTCTTCAGGAGCAACGCCGACGGAAGCTCGACCCTGATCGGAAGCAACACCGGGTGGGGGGCCAACTCCCTCATTGGATCCACGGCTTCCTCGGTCGGGGCCTTCTCATGGGGATCGGCCGCAACGCCCGACTCTGCCCTTGTCATCACGCTTCCCCCGGGTTCCTACACGGCCCAGGTATCCGGCGCCAGCGGGGACACCGGGGTCGCGCTCGTCGAGGTGTACGACGTACCCTGATCTCGCTCAGTGAAGTCCCTTCCGTGGAAATCCGAGCGCAGCGCGAAATCCGCTACTTGAGGTTCGCGAGAAGTGCCATCGCGTCCATGTTCCCGCCGGCAAGCGCCTTGCGCAGCCAGAACATCGCCTGTTCCTGGGCCTTCGGGACGCCGAGCCCGAGCGAGTAGCACACGCCCAGGTAGTATTGGGCATCCGCGTAGTTCTGCTCCGCCGCCTTCCTCCACCACTTCGCAGCCTCGGCATGGCTCTTGGCCGTGCCTTCGCCCGCGAAGTAGCTGAGCGCCAGACAGTATTGCGCCCCGGCATGGCCCTGCTTGGCGGCTAAACCCCACCACTTGACGGCCTCCGCCGGATTCTTGGCGTAGCCGTCCTCGCCGTTGTAGCAGCATCCCAGGGTATATTCCGCATCGTCGAGGCCCTGATCGGCTGCCTTGCCGAACCATTTGAGCGCCTCGGCGGGGTCCTTCGAAACGCCGCGCCCGGTCTGATAGCAGAGGCCAAGAATATACTGGAGGTGGGGGTCCCCGTCCTGAGCCGCGGCAATCAGCTCCTGGGTCTTCCGGGCTTCCGCAAGGTCGGGCTGGCTCAAACGGATGCTCGAGCCCGAAACCGGCCCGCTGGCGTGGACCCTCCCGGAAAGGCAGGAGGTGACAAATAGGGCGACAGCCATCCGGAGCCCTGGGGCGGCCAACTTCCATGTGCTATAGGATTGGGTCATGTTTGAATTCCATTGCGGATTCCGTGCCAGACTCCCTTTCGGCACGAAGTTCCGTGTCTTTAGCCGCGGGATCGCACGCGGAGTCCTTGTGGGTTCCCCAGAAAAGGCGATGGCCCTGCTCCCAAGGCCTTTAAAGGGGGTAGGTCCCGCGTCCGTTCGGCTGCGGGTCGTTTTCACGGGACGGAACCGGGACCGTGCGAATCTCCGGGCTGCAGGGCGTCGGAAAATCAATGGCCCCCCGCCGTGGGAACGGCGGGGGGCCATGTAGCTTGGATCTCTATCTGCGGCGTTCCGCAGAGCGGCCACTCAGGCCGCAATAGCCGCCGGAGCACATCCCGCGCGGAGCATTAAAAAATGCTGGGGGAACAGTAGGGCATAGGCGGCGAGACTAAGCACGCTGTGCTGAGTCGGGTTAAACGATGTCCAAGGAACACCCCAACTGATCGGACCAAGTTCACTTTTGAAAAGCGGATTTTCAAGGGGGGACGGAAATTCCGTGATGCCTTGCGGTCGAAAGGAGTATCCCGCGCGCAAGGCCAGGACGGCCGCCTTTCGGTCCGTGGGCTCATCGTGGGGAGGCTCGTCTTCAGTTTCGAGTAGGTTCATGGGGTTGGGTTACTTAAGGGTCCCCTGCGGCAAAAAAACGGGTCGCGGATGGGCCGGGGATGCGGAGTCTGCAAAGGAGAAGCGGTACGGATTGGGAAAGAGAGAGTCTAAGAGGGTATGAACCGCATGGATGAGGGGGTGGAGGTTCCCGTGTCGTCGCACGTCGTGACGAGCCCGGGTGTCGAAAGGTCGGAGTGGAGGGCCGTGGTCAGACCCTATGAGCACTCCGTGCGCTGGCGGGCAAATTTGCAGGTGGCCGATACGCTCATTCCCTACGCGGCGCTCTGGGTGGCGTGCGATTACAGCCTCAGAGTCAGCTATGGTCTCACCCTGGCCCTGACGGTCGTGGCGGCCGGATTCATGGTGCGGCTGTTCATCCTGTTTCACGACTGCGGCCACCGCTCGCTCTACACCTCGCGCAAGGCCAACGCCCTTTTGGGATACTTCCTCGGCATCCTGGTGTTTGAGCCCAGCGACCTGTGGTGGGACGCCCACAATATCCATCATGCCTCGGCCGGGAACCTGGACAAACGCGGTATCGGCGACATCCCCACGATGACGGCCCGGGAGTACCTCCGCGCCTCCCCGTGGGCTCGCCTCAAGTACCGGCTGCAGCGCAATCCCCTGAGCCTCCTCCTCTTCGGGGCTCCGTTTGTTTTCATCGTGGGAAACCGCTTTTACGGAAAGCACGCGGACAAGAGGGAGCGTCGCAGCGTCTATCTCACGAACCTGGGAATCGCGGGGGTGGCTGCGATCCTGTGCTATTTCATCGGGTGGAGGGCCTACCTTGCGATCCAGCTGCCGATCATCGTGTTCGGCTCGGCCGCGGGCATGTGGCTTTTCTATGTGCAGCACCAGTTCGAAGGGGTCTATTGGAGGCGCACGAAGGAGTGGCGCACCGAGGAGGTGGCCCTGAAGGGATCGTCCTACTTCCACCTCCCCGCGGTTCTCCGCTGGATTACCGGCAACATCGGCTTTCACCACGTGCATCACCTGAGCGCGCGAATCCCCAATTACCTGCTGCAGCGCTGTCACGAGGAGAACAGCCTCTTTGATTCGGTGAAGCGCCTCACCTTGAGGAGCAGCCTGCGCTGCATTCCCCTGCGCGTCTACGACGAGCAGAACCGGGAATTGATCAGCTTCCGGGAGATGAAGCGGCGGCTGGCCGCGGGTGTGATCACGGCCTAAGGGTCCGATTCGTCCGGGCAGGGTGCGCGGCTTGCGCCGAGGGCAGAAATCCCCAAGACTCCCGCCTCCCTTACCCCCTGGGCAACCCCTTGATCCGCATGTCTGCTTTACAGCATCCATTTCGCAACCTCATGAGGCTCGCCGGGGCCTTGGTCCTTGCGGGCATCGGCCTTCCCCCGGCCCAAGCCGCCGAGAGCCCGGGTGAAGCCGGGACGGCCCAGGTTGCGGCGACCCCTCTGCGCCCCGTCGCCTTTGAGATGAACGGAACGTGGATCGGCAATGCCGTCTGCTTTAGCCCGTACCGCCGCGGTCAGGCGCCCCGGGGGGCGCAGCCGACCGACGAGGAGATCTATCAGGACCTCCGCCTGGCGCAGCGCTACTGGAGTCTGCTCCGACTGTACGATTCCTCGCCGGTGGTGGAGCGCACGCTGCGCTTGATCCGCGAGCACCACCTGCCGCTGCGCGTGCTCCTGGGGTGCTGGATCGACACGGATTCCGTTCCGGCCAACCGGATGCTCAACCTGCAGGAGGCGGCGCGGGCGATCCGGCTCGCCCACACGTACGGCGACCTCGTGCTCGCGGTGAACGTGGGAAACGAGACCCAGGTCAATTGGTCCGCAGACCGGTCGGACCCGGATGCGCTGATCGGCTACATCCGGCAGGTCCGGGGCGCGGTTTCCCAGCCTGTGAGCTGCGCGGACGATTACAGCTATTGGAAGACGCCCGAGTCGAAGCGCATCTCAGCCGAGCTCGATTTTGTGATGGTGAACCTCTATGCGCTCTGGAATGGCCAGCCGCTCAATCAGGCCATGGACTGGACAGCGGGGGTTTACGACGAAATCCGGGTGCTGAATCCCGGCAGACCCATCGTGATCAGCGAGACGGGATGGGCCACCCGGCACGACCTGACGAAGACCGGGCCGGGCGGCGAGGCCTCGCTCATGAAGGCCGAGGCCTCCGTTGCGGCGCAGGAGGACTACCTGAGGCAGCATTACGCATGGGTCGACAGGAACAGGGTCCCCACGTTCCTCTTCGAGGCGTTTGACGAGTCCTGGAAGGGGGGCGGCTCCGATTCCAGCCCCGATGTGGCGGAGAAGCACTGGGGCGTGTTTGACGAGGATCGCCGGCCCAAGGCCTCGTTCGCCGCGTTCGCGAAGTCCTACTACCGCTAGGATTGCGTGGCGCGGCCGCGTCCGCCTAGGCCGGCCCGGGCGCTCCCGGGGTCGGCTGCTGCAACACGCGGACGTGCTTGCGGATCTCGCGCGTCAGCGCCTCGGCGTCGGTGTCGTCCAGTCGCCACAGGACGCATTGCCAGCGGTGGGCGAAGCTTCCCGCCGTGTCGTACCGGCAGTGCTTGAACATGTGGTCGAACGCGCGGCGCCTCTTGCGATAGTCCCCCTGGAGCTGCGTGAACCGCTGAAGGAAGGACTGCAGGTAGGTCTCCGCAAACGCGGCCAACAGGGGGACGATCCCCGCCCGCATGTTGACCGGGCGGGCATAGTCCTTCGCCATCTCGACCAGGCTCCGCCGATAGTCCGCGAAGGCCCCGCTGGGATCGCCCACGATGATCTCGGAGGGCAGGCCGGTCAGCGGGTCCTCGATCACGATCTCGTCGCCGTCATCAAAGATCGTCTGGACCCCGCGCTCCATCGCCCGGCCCACGATGATGTTCGAGGCCGCGGCCCTGCCGAGGAGGGCGGCCAGCCGGATCGCATATCCCTCCTTCAGATACCTTGAGGGCGGCAGCTTGTCGGTGGCGAGGCCGCCCAGGTAGCCGCGCTCAAAACAGGCCACGGGGAGCGTCCGGCCCCGGAATTCCGGATTGTTGCCCGCATACCGCTCGCGCGTCTTAAGGACGCGGGAGCGCGCCGGGACGTTCATGCCCAGCTGCCTTGCGCCCAGGCCGCGGTCGAGCACGTAGTCCGTGTAGTCGTCGTTCTCGAGGAGCGCCTGCAGGAGCGGCTTGCCTTCGTCCAGGTGCTCCGCAATCCCCCATTTCTGGAGCCGGATGTGGCGCAGGATCGGGACGGCAACGCCGGGGACCTTGAGCTGCGCCAGGTACACCCCGCGCCGGCCGCTCGTGAGCGGGCGCACGGTCGAGAGGGACCGGCCGATCCGCCCGATGTTGATGTAGTCCAGGGTGCCGTATTCGCGGATGTAGCTGAAGATGAACTCGCGCACCAGGGGGTCGCAGAGGGCCCGCAGGCCCTCGTCCTGAGGCCTGCGCTCCGCCTCCTCAAAGATCGAATCGAACACGAATTCCCCCTCCTCGAAGTGGCCGCCGGGCAGCCATTCGACCTGCATGAAGAACTCGGGGCTCAGGTTGCGCAGCAGGTCGATCGTGATGGTCTGGTCCTGCTGCGACACCAGCGCGCTCAGCATCTGGTTCCGCCAGGGTTCGGCCTTCACGTCATCCTGCCTCAGGTCGAGCTCGACCGAATCCCGGAACTTATCCCTGAGGACCCTGAACCGCTCCCGCAGGTCGGCCGGCGCAAGGCTGGCGAAGGCGACGCCCTTGAAGTCCCCCGGGCCTATCCCGGTTAGTCCGGGAGGGAAAAGGGCCACCTCGAGACTTCCCCGGCGGTTGCGCTGCGCGCCGTAGACGGCGATCTCCTGCAGCTGCCGGGCCAGGGCCGGGTCGTCCAACTTTCCGAGGCCCGCGAATTCCTGGTAGGTCAGGTGCCGGGCGCCCGTGAACCGGTTATAGTAGTAGATGGCGCCCTCCTGGATCGACACCCGCGAGGCCTCGATCAGCCGGCACATGTCCTCGGCGGACTGCGGCAGCGGGCAGATGCGCCAGTTCTCGCCGCGCGCCTGGATGGCGTCGCGGACCCGGGGGTCCATGACAAAGAGGAACCGGATGTTCTTTCGGGAAACGAGCTGGATCTCGTCGAGCAGCGAGTCGGCCGCGAAGGCCAGTTCCATGTGGGACGGATCGGGCCGGATCACGATGTGGTTCTCATCGGTGAAGAGGTCGACGGCCTCCTGCATCAGGAGCTCCTCGTCGGCGGCCGGCAACGCGGGCTGCCCCAGGGCTTTCCGCCGCTCGTGGATGCGCTCGATGAACGCCATCCGCTGGGTGGCGTGGATTCCCGGGAGCGTCACGAGCACCCGGTGGAAAGGGAAGATCGTGCCGATGCGGGACCGCTGCGGGCCGCCGGAGTCCCAGGTGCGGGGATCCGGTCCAATGACTTCCACGGGAAGCGGCGTCGATGCGCCGTCCGGCGCGGACTTGAGCGTTGTCTCTGGGGTTACCACGGGGATCTGGGACAGTGTTGCCGGGTGGGCCCCCTGCTGCAATAGAGCATTGCCCCAAACCGGGCCGGGCCGTGGGGCGCCTTTTGTGCGCTGGCCCTCTTTCCGGTTACCGGATTGGCTCGTCCTGCAATGGCTTCTGGAACGCTCACACGGCGAAGGGCTCCCGTCCTTTGCCCCAACGCCTGACGGCCCCCATCCCGCCCGATGGACGCGCCCGGGATCAATGAATGCTTCCGCCTTCTTAAGCTCAGGCGAGGGGTCGATTTTGCGACGGTCAAGCAGGCCTACCGGAAGTACCTCTACAAATGCCACCCGGATCGGTTCCAAAGCCGGCCCGAGATGCTTCCGGATGCGGAACGGAAGGCCAAGCACCTGATCCAGGTCTACGGCATCCTGGAGCAGTGGTATAAGGACAATGGCGGGATCGATCCCGTCTCCCCGATGCCGCAAACCGGACCGGGACAGAGCGCCTTCGATCCCACGGCCATGCCGGAGGAGGAGGACGGCGAACCCGAGCGGCGCATTCCGCCCTGGGCCAAATGGGCTGCCGCGGGCGTAGCCGCGTGCCTCCTGGTGCTTGCCGGGTGGTTCATGGTCAAGCCGAAGGCGGGAGTCGTCCCCGCTTCGGCGCAGGGAATCGCGAAGGCCTTCACCGCCCCGCCCCCCGTTTCCCTCGAGACTCAGCCCACGCTCGCCCCGGAGGTCGTCGCGGCCCTGAAGGCCGCAGTCGCCACCCGGACGGCGGAACAGGCTGCGATCGCGGCGGAGCGCGAGCGGGCAAGGTCGGAGTGGATCAAGGGGTACCTGGAAGCCGGGGAAGCGGAGCGGAGCGCCGCACAGGGGGAAAGGGACGCGGCAATGGGGGAATACAAGGCGGACGTGCAGGACAGGGCCCTGGAGATCGAGGCCGCGCAAAAGGAGACGGACCGG
>Ga0302266_10002921_pt1 | contig 14239 bp, 9 predicted proteins | sample III_Bog_E1_2_FD_194559 | JGI IMG/M metagenome (GOLD analysis project Ga0302266, IMG submission 194559) | Peat permafrost microbial communities from Stordalen Mire near Abisko, Sweden - III_Bog_E1_2 | ecosystem: Environmental > Terrestrial > Soil > Wetlands > Peat | place: Sweden: Abisko... | reverse complement strand
CACTGAATCAGGCAGAGGAATGGTCAATGCCGGGCGGTTCGTCCGGGCATCGCGCGTGAACAGCGTGGGCAACACTTGAGTCATTCGTGGTGTGGGAGCGGCAGCGAAACGCTCCGCCGTGCCACCCGCCGCGATTGATTCGATCAATCGCAGTCCAGCCTCGATGAACGATGCCGCAGCCAGTTCGATGCCGTTGCCGCCAGGAGTTGCCGGAGGCGAAGGACGAGTACCTGCAGGCACTGGTACCGTTTCACCCGCTAAATTGGCCGGCTGCGTCTGAACATCCTGCCGCGGCTGTGCAAGAGCAATAGGCTCGGCGGGAGCGTGGTCAATTACCGGTTTCGACCGACCCGGTTGCTCGGCGAAGATCTCCTTCACCGCCTGTAGAATCGTCTTTCGGCCGAGCTTGGCGAAGCTGATTTCGGCCGTGGGAGAATCGAACACCCCGGCGAAGAGCGACTTCTTCAAGGCAAGCGTCTCCCACACGCGCTCTTCGATGCTCTTCTCCGTGAGCATATGAATTACGTGTACCGGCCGCGATTGACCAAGCCGGTGTACGCGTCCGATGCGCTGCTCCAGCCGGGCAGGGTTCCACGGAGGCTCAAAGTTCACCACAACCGAGGCTGCCTGCAAATTGAGGCCCACGCCTCCCGCATCGGTCGAGAGAAAGACCTTGCAGGTGGGATCATTGCGAAACTTCTCGATCAATGCGCCGCGCTGACGTGAGGGCACGCCACCATGGAGAGAAACGAATCCGATGCCCAGCTTGCGCAGCTCCTCGCCTGCCAAATGCGTCATTCGTTCAAACTCGCTGAACACTACTACTTTGCGTTCCTCGCCCATGACGAAGTCGGTCATGATCTCGCGGAACTCCTGGAGCTTGGGAGAATGATGGGTCTGCTTATCGAATAGAAATGTCGAGTTGCATAACATGCGCATGTTTTGGATGTAGCAGAGAATGCGCTTTTGATCGATCTCGGAGAGCCAGCCTTGGCGTTCCCATTTGCGCATGAGCGCCGCCAGCATATCGCTCTGTTCGTAGTAAGGTTCCGCCTGCTGGCTGGTCAACGGAACGCGGAAGACCTTGTCGGTTCGCTCGGGCAGATCCTTCAGCACCTCCGGGCGCGTGCGTCGCAGCAGGATCGGGGCCAACTGCTCGTGAATCTGATCCAGGCCGCGATAGCCAGTCAGATGGCCCTTGGCATCCAGCACACGGTGCTCGTCTACGAAGCGGAAAGCCGGCCCCAGCCTGCGGCCATCGACGAACTCCACAACCGAAAACAGCTCCTCGAGTTTGTTTTCGAGCGGAGTGCCGGTAAGCACCAGGGCGTAGCGGCTTTTCAATTGTTTGATGGTGCGCGCTGTCGCCGTGGTCCAGTTGCGGATTCGTTGTGCCTCATCGAGGATGATCAGGTCCGGACGCAATTCTTGCATGTATCGAATGTCTTTGAGAACAAGCTCGTAGTTGGTGAGGTTGAAAAACTCCGGGGAAGCATACATCGCGCGCCGCTGCGGCAACAGACCTTCGACGATCTTCACCGAGCGTTCGGTGAATTTTTGAATCTCCGTCTTCCACTGATATTTGACCGAGGCCGGTGCAATTACCAGCACCCTCTCGATTCCTCGGCGCTGACGCAGAAGCTCGGCCATGGCGAGCGCTTGAACTGTCTTGCCCAGTCCCATATCATCGGCCAGGACCGCGCGTCCGCGGCAAGCCGCGAAAATAGCGCCGCGCGCCTGATACGGCAGCAGCGTGGTTTTCAGGACACCAGCCGTCGGATCCTGTCCGCGCTTTAGCTTAGCAAGCAGCTTGCGCTCCAGTTCAAGGCCTCCCGCCAACTCATTTTCACGGTCGATGTACTCCAGCACATCGCTGTAGATCACCGCTTGACCGTCGGCGTTGCGCAGCGCCTCCAGCACCTCGGAGAATCGCAGATAGCGCTCGCGGCGCAGAAGACCGTTGGTGTCGAAGTGTTCCGCTGCGAGCGACAGGAGCGCCGGGGAAGGCGAAGCGGGCATGCGCAGCCGTACCTCGATCGTATTCCCGTACTCAAGCGAAATGGAAGCGCGCGTGCGCTTGAACTTGGCGGCTTCCAACGTCTTCTGATGGCGCTTCCTGAGCCGCAGAAGCATCGCCTCGACGTGCTTGCAGGTTCCCAGCGTGTTGACCGCGAAATCCGGGCAGGAGCAATAATTCTCAAAGAGTCCCAGGCCGCGAATCGCCACCCGATAGGTTCGACCGCTGGAAGATTTGACGGTGTAATCGCCGTAAGGACCGCCCGACGGCCGTTTCAGAATTTTCAGCGGCGCTGCGGCAGCCCTCTGCTGCCGCTCGGCTATCTGCTGTTCGATGAGCATAGGAAAGTTGCCTCTTCAGGAGCGTACAACATGGCCCGCCGCCACGGGCCAATACACCGGGCGATTGAATCGCTCTTACACATGGTGGGTTCCATCAGCTGGGACCAAACGGCTGATTCCCGGATCTCCGCGAGATAGTCGGTAATGCCAAGTCGAATGGACCTTACGTTCGCCAAGACGCCAAAACCTCGTCGATCTTATCGCCGACTGTCTGACGGGCTGTACCGCGATCCATTCCTCGTTCCAGGAGTTTGTCGTAGTCGGTATGTTTATGCCGAACCGCAGCGATAACCGCCGCAGTCAGAGCGTGCTCCTCCAGATTTCTACCCATCTCCGTCCGGCCTACGCGCCCGCTTCCCCTGGCGGCGGTATGTTCGGCGATTGTAGCGAGTTCATGAGCCGGGCAGCCGGGGAACAAAACCCCGATCTGTTTCGCCATGCGAGCAACTAGCTTGCGGTCTTCTTGACCTCGTCGCACGGCCTCGCGCGCGCGTCCAGCCGCCCGTTCATCCGCATCTTCCGCACATTCCCGCTCGGCTTTTTCCAGGGCTGATGTCTCGACGAGGACACCCTGTCTCTCGTAGCGTTTTCGGGTCCGGCTAAAGCGGACCACCACAGCGTTTCGCGAACTATGCTTCGATGCTCGGCGCGTCAAAGCCACGTCGCCCGCGGCAAGAAACTCGAGGTCGCCGAGACCGGCGCACGCTAGACAGAGCGGCTGCTCGGCTTCCATCAAAAGGAACGATCCCTCGCCCATCCCCACGCCGCACTCCGAGCACTGCGCGCCGCGCAGGATCTCGAATACGATTAGTTGCGGAGTGCGATTCAGCTTTTCCTGGAGTTTCTCTTGCTTCCGCTCAGAGAGCGCGGGCGATATGTAGTGTGTCGAGTAGTTTTTCTCGATCGCCGGGTCTCCGCTCTTGCTGAATTGCAAGGGGATGGTCCCGGACCGCGCCCTGCGCACGTAGCCAGTTTCACTGGGCTTCAGGCCTTTTTCCCGAGCCCAACGCCGGAATATTTCCATCGACGAAGAAATCTTGTGGAGATTTCCTTGAATCACTCGCTCCAAGTAGTCCAGCCGCCCTTTGCGCCAGGAATCGACGTGCATGGGCAACAAGAGTCCCATTCCGCAAAACACGTCAATCGCGCTGACGTATTGTTGACGCGACAACGCGGATTCCGCAGCCCGAATTACGCGCTCTTCCAACCTCGATTGACGATCGGAATTCGACATACCATCCAAGATAATAAGGATACCGCCGATTGACCGAACGCCGATACCGGCGTTGCCCCTGTCTGCAACCCCAACGGCAGCATCAAGCAATTGATCGATGCGCCTGTCCCTATGAATGGCTCCCAATATCCGGAGCGCCGAATATCGATGCTTGACTTCCTCTTCCCTGCCGGTGGGCAAGGTATTTCGGACCTATGCGATACTACGAAGGCACTTCAGAATGCTCTTTTGCTAGAGTCGGCGACGTCTGGAGGTGGAGCTTTGGGAGTTGTGGGAATTCTGGGAAATCACTGTACAGTGACCGTACAGTAGGTTTGGCAATCGTGGTATTCATGCCAATTCAGGCATTCCCAGAATCAATAAGTTGAGCGTTTTCAACACCGATGTCCGGTTCGACTCCCGCCGCCTCCACCATTCCCCTCAACTATTGATTCTGCTTGCGCTGCGGCAGAATCCTGACCGTCCACAGCGCTCCTGCATCCGGGATTGTGTGTGTCTGCCCGAAGTGGCACGGCTCGATCCCTCCAAGAACCCTGTCATCTGGACATGGCATTTCCCGAATCGGTATATTCAATCTCAAGAGCCTTCTTCGCAATCCCAAGTCCAGGCAAGGGTTAATGCCCTCCACACGTTAAAATCCAACGAGATTTCACGATGCCAGAGCATCGTCCATATTGAAACGTAGCAACAGAACCTCGAACGCGAAACTGAACACGACGCGAGGCGACATTGTCCATTTCCGCAGCAGTCAATCCAACATTGCCTACGCCCGCTCCTGACGTTTTCGCTGATCGGTCTAAGACGGATGCGTGGCGCTTTTTGATGTTGGCCATTCCTTTGGCGCTCCTCCTATATGTGTTCAAACTCTACAAACTGGAGCAGCCGGCTTTCTTCACTTTGGCATGCATGGTCTTTGCCGGCTTTGCTATCTCCTACTGGTTGCCTTTCCGATACAAAGAAACATTCGTTATTCTGCTCTCCCTCGCCGGGGCATTTGTTTTGCTCAGCCCGTTATTTGCCGGTCTGGTGATTGCCGCCGGGCTTGGGTTCTTTGCCATCATCCGGACGAACATCGCCTTTCGTTGGCGCGCTCTCGCCATGCTGGCAATTCTCGTCGCCTGTATGTACATCCGCGGAAAATTGGGCTACGCGCCTTTAGAAGGGTTCTGGCCGGTCCTGGGCGCGATCTTCATGTACCGCATGATCGTGTATATGTACGACGTTAAGTACAACAAAATCCCCCTGCGAATTAAGGACTATCTTAGCTATTTCTTTTTGCTCCCCAACTACTATTTCCTGTTATTCCCCGTCGTCGATTACCAGACATTCCGCAAGGGCTACTTCAAGCGCGATATTCATACCGTTGCGCAACAAGGCGTTTGGTGGATCTTTCGCGGGACAACACACTTGCTCCTCTATCGAGTTGTCTACCAATGGCAAGGGAGCTTCTCGCCTCCAGCATACCCAGTCGCAGTCTCGGTAATTACAAAGAGCGTATTCGCGTATATGCTCTATCTGCGAGTCTCAGGCCAGTTCCACATAATCGCAGGCATGCTGTGCTTGTTTGGATACGACATGCCCGAGACCAATCGCAAATACTTTCTGGCTCGCGGAATCAACGACCTCTGGCGGCGAATCAATATCTACTGGAAAGACTTCATGGTCAAGATCGTCTACTTTCCCGCTTACTTCAAGCTGCGAAAGTTGGGGACTCCGAAAGCCGAACTTCTAAGCACTCTCCTTGTCATCGTCGTAACATGGCTGTTGCACGCCTATCAGTTCTTCTGGCTGAAGGGCCAATTCCATTTAACAGTCACGGACGGCCTGTTTTGGGCAATCCTGGGATTCTTTATGCTGGTGAATGTATGGTTCGAATACAAGTACAAGAAGCGCCCTCAAGTTCCCGGATGGCAGACCCGCTTGAAGTACGGCCTCCAGGTACTGGCAACCTTTTCTTTCATGGCGATGCTCTGGTCTCTGTGGAGCGCGAATAGTCTTTCAGATTGGATTGTCTTCCTGCGCACCGGATCTGAGCCTTAGTTAAACTCCATCTCGCTTCGGAACTCGCTAAGCGAGCGTGACACAGCGAGACTGCCCTCATAGCGAGCAACATAGAGTCATACATGGGAGGAATCATGCACCTTTGTTTTGTGGGCGATATGGCACTCACGAGCCCACTCACAACGAGGTTCATGAATCCCGGTGGCTATCTCGGGAGAGTTGCGTATCTACTCCTGGTGTTTACACCCGGTGCATGGATCGCATTTGGGTTTCCCCTCAAAGGAATCTCCTTTTGGATCAGGACTTGCCTGGCTATCGTTATTTCCCCCACCGTTGTTTGCGCGGAGTTCTTTGCGCTTAGATTGCTTGGTGTTTCTTTCCCATTCACTGTTGCCGTAATTGTGTTTCTGAATCTTCCCGCGACGTATCTGGTTTGGAGTTGCCGAAAGAGTCTTCAGGTGGTGGCGCGTGTTAACTGGCTGGTTGGCGCAACATGCGTGCTCGTCCCCCTCGCATGCATGGCTTCGGTGCTTGGCAATACGGATGCTCGGATCTATTCCGGCGCAAGTTGGCTGCACGCCGATGCGGCCTACATGATGGTGCGCGGAGATCTTGTGCCGGAAGCCCCAACACTTGCCGGCGTCAGAATGGCTTATCCCGTCTGGAGTGGCTTGGCCTTTGAAGCGATTCACAGTTATCTGGTGCAAGGCCCGCCTCAAGTTACCTATATCTGGAGCAATCTGTTCTTGTTGATCGCGGTGTGCGGTCTAGCCGCCGGCGTTGCGAAGGAACTCGGGGGCGGTACTGCGGCCCAGACCACTTCGGCTGTCTTCCTTCTTTTGGGAACAAACCCTGTTGGATACATCCTTGTGCACTTCATCCCCCTGCATAGATTTCCTCAAATCTGGGGAGATGAGCGCTACACGCCTTGGGTAAACAAGTTCATGCTATTCGGTCCAATGACGATGGGTATCGCATTGACCATGGCGATTATCTATCTTCTCGTCCGTCCTGGAGCCCTCAGCCGGGAGGCCTTAATCGTTGTAGGCATGTTGCTTTGCAGTATCGGGCTGTTCTATCCGCTGTTGTTCCCATCGGCTTGCGGCCTGCTGTGTGCGAGGGCTTTGGCTGACCTCTTTGAAGAGCATCGCTTCGCCTGGAAGGGCCATGCCCGCGAAATGCTGGCACTTGCCGGCCTTGTACTGATTGCAGCTGTTCTCACCTACTCAGAAGTCCGCTTCATGACCACTGCCCGGCATAACTCCACCTCAGAGGTGCTACTTTCTTCACTGCCAGGCGCGGCGAAGAAGTTGTTTGCGACGACGATTTCCACGTCTCTCCTTCTCGCCGGAGCGGTCGTCTCTTTTCCGCGCTTGTGGGCAACTTGGCGTCGAGCTACGGTGTTTTTGCTCTTGGGAGCCGCGGCGAGTTTCCTGCTATACGCTGTGTTCTTTGTCCCCTTCTATTCAAACGAATACAAGTTCATCTTCACGGCTGCAATGTGCCTGGCCGTCTTCCCAGCCATCGCCGTGGAGCGAATCTGGCAGGAGTGGCCGCGGGCCAGAGCCGTTCCTGTACTCCTGCTCCTGCTGCTTTTGCCACTTGGTGCCTATGGTCATTGGGCCTATCGCAACTGGCCGGCCCCATGGTTGGGTGCTCATGCCACCTCGCAGTCTTATCCCCAAACATACGACCCACCGCTGAACACCGATGGGTTCTTTCTTTCATTGAGCAGCCGCGATCAGCGATTTGGCATCTGCAACGCCATACGGACCATGACTCCCGATCGTAGCGTGTTGTTGATCGATAACAGTGCGATCTACTACCCCGAACTAACCGGCCGCAGTTTGTACGTGTCGGCGGAAAACCGTTCCTACCCCGGAGTCAATCTATGGGCTGATGCCCTCGATATTGAGGTGGGCGGATATGGTTCGCAGATTCTCACTGAGCGACGCGCTACATTAGCCGAGTTCTTTGACTCCAGGGATTCTACCCTCCGGCAAGACGCACTGCACACAATACAAGAGCTCAAGCGCCCCATCGCAGTGGTTGTAGGCCCGGCGCACCCTGACCTGCTCAATTGGCTGAACGCATACAACGGTGCTCGCGAGCTCTACGCGGAGAACGGTCTTAGCCTTTGGCTGATTGATTCCCCCTAGACTCACCTATGAGAACCGCGACGCAGCAAGCGCATATACCGAACTCGGTTTGATTCTGGAGAACTTAAAATGGCAACCATTTCTGAAGTCAAGAGCCCACGGATGACTGAGTTTACAAGGCGGGCCACCCTCACGATTCTGCTCATTGTTGGGGTGCTTGCTTTGCATGAACTCCCGCGCCTTCTGCGCAAGACCCCGGGCGGACATCGCATTAACCAGATAATTACTCCCATGAGCAGGGATGAAATGTCCCGCGAAAATGTTGATGCCCTTGTCGATGGGTACTATGAGGGACTTCGCCGCGATGCGACGGCCCCTGGTTTGCCGGGCGAACGGGAAGACATTCAATTTCGTAACGACTTCCTACGCTACGAACTCAAGCCCAATCTGAACAGGCCCTACAAGGCCGGTTTGAGATTTACCAACAGCATGGGGATGGCAAATCCTGAGTACCCCTATGCAAAGCCTCCACACACGCGGCGCATTGCCATCCTCGGCGACTCATTGTCGCTGGGCCCATACGGTCACGATTACGTCGCCCAGTTGGAAAACAGGTTGAATCAGAATTGCAGGACACCGGAAATTCAGAACTATCAGGTGCTGAATTTCTCGGTCTACGCCTACAGCATCTTGCAGATGATGGATGTCGGCCTGACGAAGGCGCCACTGTTCCACCCAGACGCATATGTGTTTACCATTACTGACCTGGAAGCGATGGACACCTTGGGATGGCGTACCCACGTGGGAAGTCTGCTCATCAACGGAACCGACCTCAAATACGACTATCTGCGCAAGGTGGTTGCCGAAGCTGGCGTTCAGAAGACGAACCATCTCCCCACAATAAGGAAGAAATTGAGCCCCTACATTCAACCGGTCCAGCGCTGGGCATTGCGGCAGATCCGCGACCAGGCTGCCAAGCAGGGTGCCTCCATGGCCATCTTCCTTATCCCCGCCCCTCTCTCCTCCGATCTCGTCGACGCCGATTTCAACGAGTTCCAGGAGACTGCAGAACCGCTCGGGGTACCAGTCATTGACCTGCGAGATACGTTCAGTTCCGTGAATCCAGCCACCGTAGAAGTTGATCCGAACTCGGATATCCATCCAAATGTGCTCGGCCACTCCATGATCGCTGATGATCTGTTTGCCAAAATGCAAGCCCAACCCGCCGCATGGCTCGCATTGGCAGGCCATCCTTGCGAAGTTGCTTCTTCGGCCGCAGCGAAGTGAAAATAGAACGGAACCATGAAAATCAGTTGTCTCGGAACACAGGATGGGATTCGAAGCCAGCGAAGAGCAAAATAGAGTGCAAGACATCGTCGTCGGGTTCCTTCGACGGGAACGATTTGAGAACAGCAACAACTACTACCTGATTGCTCGATGATGCAAACGAGCCCACGCGCACACCAGGGGCGAACCGGATGACGCAGTGCTAGGATACGACCTGAAAGGAATGGACATATGAAACCGGATTTTGACATTGGCATTATCGGGGGCGGGCCGGCAGGCTCGTCGATAGCGGCATACCTTGCCAAGGCAGGTGTCAAGTGTGTGGTCTTCGAGCGCGAATTATTCCCTCGTCCCCATATAGGCGAGTCCCTGGTTCCTTCCTCAACCAGGGTGTTCAAAGAATTGGGCTTCCTCGACAAAATGGAGGAAGCCAGGTTTCCTCGTAAATACGGGGCCGCATGGACCGCTAACGACGATACCAAGGCCTATAACCACGACTGGGAGGGGATGAGGCCTGACTGCCACGCTATGTTCCGCTTCGAGGAACGCGCACAGGTGGGCGTCGACAAGAACTACACCTACCACGTGGACCGCGGCAAGTTCGATCTGCTCCTGCTCCAGCATGCTAATGAACTCGGCGCTACCGTTTATGAGGGGGTGAAGGTCACCGGGGTAGATTTCTCCTCCGAATTGCCGGTAGTTAAATTCACTATGGGCCGCAAAGAGATGGGTGTCAGCGTTCGCATGGTAGCGGATGCCAGCGGGCGAAATACTCTCCTCGGAAATCAATTGAAGCTCAAGATCCAGGATCCGGTTTTCGACCAATACGCGATCCATTCCTGGTTCGGCGGCTTCGATCGCGGGGCTGCGGCAAAATCAAATGCGGAGCTCGATTACATCCACATTCACTTCCTGCCCATCTCAAACAGTTGGATATGGCAGATCCCCATCACCGATGACATCACCAGCATCGGTGTAGTGACGCAGAAGTCGAACTTTGCGAAATCGAAGAAGGAACGGGAAGACTTCTTTTGGCAATCGGTCGACAGCCGCCCAAGAATCGCCGAGGCGCTTCGCAAATCCACGCGCATTCGGGAGTTCAAGGCGGAGGGCGATTACAGCTACGCGATGAAGCAAATCTGTGGCGACCGCTTTGTATTGTTGGGTGACGCCGCACGCTTTGTTGACCCCATCTTCTCGACGGGTGTCAGTATTGCTCTCAATAGCTCCCGGTTCGCGCAAAAGGACATCCTGGGCGCGCTCGAGCGCAACGACTTTTCCCGCGCCAGCTTCAAGACTTTTGAAGACACCATCGTTCTTGGAACTAGGAACTGGTATGACTTCATCAGCGTCTACTATCGCCTCAATGTCCTGTTCACGTACTTCGTCTCCGACAAGCGATATCGCCTGGATGTGCTAAAGCTGCTCCAGGGCGACGTCTACGATGAGGCAAGACCAGAAGTGCTCGAGAAGATGAAGGCTATGGTCTCTGAGGTGGAGCAGAATCCCAAGCATATTTGGCACGATTTGCTCGGTACCTTGACCAGCGATGCATTCGTCCCCCAAGCAAGCTAAAGAAGCAACTGGGCCGCGAGCTTTCACAATCGCGGCCTGGAATGCCTAATCTCGCCGTGTTTCAGCCAGCCGCACCTCCCGTTCAGCGACTCCACATGGGCCTGATCGGTCGGATTCTCAAGATGATGGGAGCCGCATTTCGTTCGGCTCCGATAGGCTCACCGATCTATTGCGTCAGATGTGAAACGCATTCGTGATCGCATAAGAAATACGGGCTGCCGGGTTTAGAAAGGCATCATGGATTTCGAGCTAAACGAAGAGCAGCAGGAGTTGCAAAACGCCGCCATCGAGTTCGCCCGCCAGGAACTGAACGACGATGTCATCCGGCGCGACCACGACGAAATCTTCAGTCACGAAGGATGGAAGGCCTGTGCTCGCTTCGGCGTTCAGGGGCTGCCCGTCCCCCCCGAGTATGGTGGCATGGGCCTCGGTATCACTGAGGCGATCGCTGTCATGGAAGGCCTGGGCTACGGTGCAGGTGACCAGGGACTGCTCTTCTCGCTGAATGCTCAGTTGTGGACGGCTACCCTCCCCATCCTTTTTTATGGCGACGAGGAGCAGCGAAAGAGATATCTTCCCGGGCTGGCCGGCGACTCGGTCATCGGAGCGAATTGCGCGTCCGAACCGGATGCGGGCTCTGACGTTTTCGCAATGAGCACAAGGGCCGAGAAGAAGGGAGACCATTATCTTCTCAATGGCGCCAAGACCTTCGTCAGCAACGCCCCCATCGCGAATCTTTTCGTAACGTATGCCACAATCGATACCCGCCTTGGGGCAATGGGCATCACGGCCTTCCTTATCGACCGCGACACCCCAGGGCTTTCCGTGACTCGCAAAATGGAGAAAATGGGATTGCGCACCTCGCCAATGGCCGAGGTCATCTTTGAGGATTGCGTCGTTCCTGTCGCAAATCGCCTTGGCCGTGAAGGGCGCGGAGTAGCCGTATTTGAGTGTTCAATGGAGTGGGAGCGCGGCTGCATTCTGGCCAACTATCTTGGCTTGATGCGCCGCCAGTTGGAGAATTGCATCGCCCATGTCCGTAACCGCAAGCAATTCGGCAAGCCGATAGGCAAATTCCAGTCCGTGGCCAACCGTATTGTGGACATGAAGGTCAGGCTGGATGCTTGTCGCCCCCTGGTCTATCGGATTGGGCAGCTAAAAGAGAAGAACAAGCCAGCTGTACTCGAATCCTCCATCGCGAAGTTGTTCCTCTCTGAATCGCTGGTCAAATCGTGCCAGGATGCTATGCAGATTTACGGTGGCTACGGGTACATGGTGGATCAGGGTATCGAGCGCGATCTACGTGATGCACTTGGCAGCACGCTCTATTCCGGCACTTCCGAGATCCAGCGAAATCTGATTGCCGGCAGTCTCGGCATCTGATTTTCCCAGTCTCCGTTGCACGGCAGTCCGAGTAAGACAGGCCAGAATTGTCCAGAGATTCCGTACCAGGAAGGGGCGAGAGGGTAGTTCGCCACGACCGGAATCGGTGATAATCTGTTTACCGAGATGCGGGCAAAGTCAGTGTCTTGGCTCGCTTTGGTCCTCCATTCGGCTGGGGTAACTTTGTTGACCTCGGCTACTGGGGAATAGAGCGTCTGCGTTGTGCAGGAGATCCCTGCACGATATCGGCAGCGATAAACTTCGCGGTTGGTTTTCGTACCGCTCCAGCACGAAAATCAAGTCGCCAAACCGTATAGATTCTGGAATCGAACAACATGACGACAGAGAACATGAAAGAAGAGATTCGGCAATACATCCTCACTGAGTTTCTCCCCGGCGAGAAAGCCGCTAACCTGCGGGACGACACACCGCTGCGCACCAGTGGGATTCTCGACTCCGTCGCCACTTTGCGCCTGGTCACTTTCGTCGAAGAGCGCTTCGGCATTCAGGTGGAGGCCCACGAAGCCAGCGTGGAGAACTTCGACAGCATTAACAGCATCTCAGCGTTCATCGAGAGCAAGAAAACCGGAGCCTCCTAAGGCTAGTCGGCGCGAGAATCCCTTGTCCATATTGCATCTATGCAATTACCTCGAAGCCAGCGCGAGCCGCTTTCCTGAACGCCAGACCGCAATCGACCCTGACGGCGCCGCGCTCACATACTCTGAGCTCAATGATCGCGCCAACCGCGTGGCCGGGTTTCTGGTGGATCGGGGCGTCCGCGCGGGCGATCGAGTCGGCCTCGTTCTGCCTAAGAACATTCATGCACTCACGATCCTCTTCGGCGTGATGAAGGCGCGCGCAGCGTATGTTCCCGTGGATTGGTCGAGCCCGGCGGACCGCATTCGGACCATCTTGTCGGACTGTCAGGTGAGCGCCGTCTTTGTCGATAGCCGTCGTTTCGATGTGGCCGACGTTTCTGACACGGTGATCGTGCTCGACCAGAATTTAGACGAAGCCAGAAACCCTTCCGAGCTGAAATCCTTCCCATGGGAAACTGTCGTGGCCCACGCCCCGTACTCGGCCGATGTCGAGGCGCGCCATTCAGACGATCTAGCTTACATCCTCTACACGTCCGGATCCACGGGTATTCCAAAGGGCGTGATGCTATCCCATCGCAACGCCGTCAGTTACGTGGATTGGTGCACTGAAGTCTTCCAGCCCACTGAATTCGATCGCTTCAGCAGCCATGCGCCATTTCACTTCGATCTCTCAATCCTCGACATCTATGTCCCCATCAAACACGGCGCACGGGTAGATCTGATCCCTGATGAATTGGGGAAGAGCCCGCGAGAGCTGGCAAGCTTCATCGCCGCCAACAAGATCACCGTGTGGTACTCCACACCTGCCATCTTGAGCCTCATTGCAGAATTCGGGCAACTGAACAAGTTCGATTACTCCGCCCTTCGCATTGTTCTATTTGCGGGCGAAGTATTTCCGGTCAAGCAGTTGCGCAAGCTCACAACTAAATGGCCCTCGCCCGCTTACTACAACCTCTACGGACCCACCGAAACCAACGTCTGCACCTACGCTCCTATTCCACTTCCGATTCCCGAGTCCCGTAACGAGCCTTATCCCATTGGATGGGCATGCTCTCACTGCAAAGCCCTCGTGCTCGACCCTGACAAACAACCGGTGAGCCAGGGCGAAGAAGGGCTCTTGTATATTTCCGGCCCATCCGTTTTTTCGGGATACTGGGCAAGGCCCTCCGAAACTGCAGCTGTGTTTATCGAGCGTGAAGGCGTGCCCTGGTACAACACCGGCGATGTGGTGCGCGAAGATCCGGCCGACGGATTCATCTATGTAGGACGCCGCGATCGCATGGTCAAGCGCCGCGGCTATCGCATCGAATTGGGCGAGGTCGAGAGTGCTCTCTACCGCCATCCTGCAATTCTGGAGGCAGCTGTTATCTCCTCGCCGCATCCAGAACTGGGAGTGCGCATCATCTGCTACATCGCCGCTCAAGAGATCTCACGGCCCTCCATCGTAGACATGAGAACCTTCTGCAACGACCATCTTCCGGCCTATATGAATCCCGATGTGTTCATCTTTGTGGATTCACTGCCGCGAACATCGACCAACAAGATCAACTACCAGGCGTTGATCCAGATGTTCAATTCGGCGTAGCAAAACTCGGCTCCAGCAATCGCCCCCAACTGGAATCTTGCCCCTTAAAGAAACACCACGAAGCCTTGCATCACCAGCCCAGTTGTGCGCGCAGAATCGTTTCGAAATCGTCGGTCAT
>Ga0302266_10002918_pt1 | contig 14249 bp, 6 predicted proteins | sample III_Bog_E1_2_FD_194559 | JGI IMG/M metagenome (GOLD analysis project Ga0302266, IMG submission 194559) | Peat permafrost microbial communities from Stordalen Mire near Abisko, Sweden - III_Bog_E1_2 | ecosystem: Environmental > Terrestrial > Soil > Wetlands > Peat | place: Sweden: Abisko... | reverse complement strand
TGACGCCTCCGGCCAGACGGAGAAGACCTACGTCGCGGCCGCGTTCCCTTCCGCCTGCGGCAAGACTAATTTCGCCATGCTGATCCCGCCCCCAGGCTTTGAGGGATGGAAGGTGTGGACCGTCGGTGACGACATTGCCTGGATAAAGCCTGACGCCAACGGCGTACTCCATGCCATCAATCCGGAGTCGGGTTTCTTCGGCGTCGCCCCCGGCACCAGCAAGCGCACCAATCCGAACGCCATGGCTGCGCTGAGCCGTAACACCATCTTCACCAATGTGGCCCTCACGGTGGGCGGCAGCGGCAAACCCGACGGCGGCATCTGGTGGGAGGGGATGACGGACAGTCCGCCCGCGCACCTGATCGATTGGTGCGGCAATCCGTGGACCCCGGCAAGCAAGACCCCCGCTGCGCACCCGAACGGCCGATTCACTGCGCCCGCATCGCAGTGTCCCTGCATCGACCCCGACTGGGAGAACCCAAATGGCGTCCCCATCGCGGCCTTCCTTTTCGGTGGCCGGCGTCCAACCACCATTCCGCTGGTCTACCAGGCGTTCAACTGGTCCTCCGGCGTGTACACCGGAGCGACGGTTGGCTCGGAAACCACGTCGGCCGCGGTCGAAGCGGTCGGCAGAGTCCGCCGCGACCCCATGGCCATGCTACCTTTCTGCGGCTATCACATGGGCGACTACTTTCGGCATTGGATCACGATGCAGCGCTCACTCTCCACCACTCCGCGCATCTTCCACGTCAACTGGTTCCGCAAGGACGCGGAGGGTCACTTCCTGTGGCCGGGCTACTCGGAAAACATGCGAGTGCTGAAGTGGATCGTCGACCGCGTCCGCGGCCGCGCCCACGGCAAGGAGACCCCCATCGGCTGGACTCCCTACTTTGAAGACATCCACTGGGCCGGGCTGGACATTCCCGAGGCTCAGTTACGGGCCACGTTTGAAGAGCTGCAGCGGGTCGATCCCGCCGCCTGGAAGCGCGAGGTAATGCATCACGAGGAGCTCTTCATCGACCTCCACGACCACCTGCCGGCGGAGATGATCTACGAGCGAGAACTACTGATCTGCCGGCTGTGATTGCATCTCGCACTCGACAAAAAACGTGAGTTTTTTACCACTCTACCTGCAAGAGTTTGCAATGCCGATCACATCGGCAAAGGTTTATAAACAAAAAACGGCGATTCCTATGATTTCCCATTTGGAATCCGGATTGCTTCCAGCTTTCACGAACCACCTGAACACTCTCTCCCAACAGAGACTGAACTGAATAGTCCTCCCTAAAAAAGCCGAACGCCAGACTTCCAGGGAAGCTTCCGACCATGGGCCCTTGTATTTCCATTGGAGGATAGTTCCGATGATAGTGTCCCTTCGCACTGTTTCTCGTGTCGCCATTCTTGGACTGCTGGGCACTTCGCTCTCGCTCCATGCGCAACCGTCGGGACAAGCTGCCTCAGCTCTCCGCGACGCGATCGACGAATCCAAGCTTGTCACCCTGCAGGGAAACACTCGCGCTGAAGCCAATGCGGCAAACGACCGCGGCAGTGTCGCCGCCGACTTCCCCCTCGACCACTTGCTGCTCCAGTTGAAGCGCTCCAATGACACCGAAGCGGCGCTGACGCAATTTATCGCAGAGCTGGAGAATCCAGCCTCGCCAAATTATCATCACTGGCTCACTCCGGCCCAGTTCGCCGCGCAGTTCGGAGTAGCCGCATCGGACGTTGCCACTGTGACCGCGTGGCTGGAGTCCCGTGGATTCACCGTCAACGGAGTGCAGCCCAGCGGTTTGACCATCGACTTCAGCGGCACCGCTGCCCAGGTGCGGGCTGCCTTCCACACGGAAATCCACAACCTCAGCGTCGACGGCGTACCCCACATCGCCAACATGAGCGATCCCAGGATTCCCGCAGCGCTGGAACCGGTCGTGGCTGGGATCGTCTCCTTGCATAACTTCCACCCCACGCCTCACCTCATCGCCAAAACCAAACCTGGTTACACCTACACCAGCGGCACTAGCACCTTCCACGCGCTCGCCGCAGGCGACATTGCCACCATCTACAACCTGACCCCGGTCTTCGCTGCCGGATACTCCGGCAAAGGCCAGTCCATCATGGTGGTCGAGGACACCTACCTCTATTCCACCGGCGACTGGACAGTCTTCCGCAAGACCTTCGGCCTGACCCGGCCCTACCCCTATGGAACCCTCGCCCAGGTCAGCCCTGCCGGCGCGGTTACCTGCAACAACCCCGGCTTCCAGGGAGTGTCCGATCCCGGCTACGGCGACGACGGCGAAGCCGCGATCGACGTGGAGTGGGCCTCGGCAGCGGCTCCCAACGCCGCCATCATTCTTGCCGCATGCACGGATACCACCACAGTATTCGGCGGCCTAATCGCCCTCGAAAATACGCTCAACGGACCGGCCGGCAGCCTCCCTTCCGTCGTCAGCATCAGCTACGGTGAATCCGAGGCACAAAACGGAGCCGCTGCGAACCTGGCGTACGACACCGCCTACCAGCAAGCCGTCACTGAAGGTGTCTCCATCTTCGTCTCCTCTGGCGACGAGGATGCCGCCAGTGCCGACGACGGCAACCCCTCGACCCACGGCATCAGCATCAGCGGCTTTGCATCCACACCCTACAACGTGGCCGTCGGCGGGCTCGACTTCGGCTACACCGCGGACGCGGTCAATCCTTCCACATACTGGAACTCAACCAACAGCAGCACCTACGCCTCGGCACTCTCCTACATCCAGGAGATTCCCTGGAACAACTCCTGCGCCGGCGCCCTGGTCGCGTCGTACGTTGGAACCACCCCGTTGGGGCTGTGCAACAATGCCGCCGTCACCAGCACCTCAGGCTCGCTGCATTTTCTCCTGAACGCAGTCGGCGGCAGCGGGGGTCCCAGCGGTTGCGCCACCGGTACGCCATCCTCTTCGGGCAAGGTGAGCGGCACCTGCGCGGGCTACGCCAAGCCCTCCTTCCAGAGCGGCCTGGTGGGTAATCCCTCCGACGGAGTCCGCGACATCCCCGACGTGGCGCTCTTTGCCTCCAACGGGTTCTGGGATGCCTATTACGTCGTCTGCTGGTCGAACCCGGACACCGTCGTGGGTGGCGGGGGCAACTGCCTCGGCACGCCCAGTTCGTGGCCCGGCTTCGGCGGCACCTCCGTATCCTCGCCCATTATGGCCGGCATCCAGTCGCTCATCAACCAGAAGACGGCCAGCCGCTGGGGAAATCCCAACACGGTCTACTACTCGCTGGCCAACACGGAGTACGGTCCCGTCGGCAGCTCCACATGTAACTCCAACACCGTCGCCAAGACCGGTAACTCCTGCATCTTTTACGACGTCACCCAGGGCGACAACGACGCGGTCTGCAAGACTCGCAGCGGCATCGCCACCAACTGCTACATCCCCGCCGGCGACACCCTCGGAGTTCTCTCAACCTCGAATACCGTGGACCAGCCCGCCTATCCCACCAGCGTCGGCTGGGACTTCGCCAGCGGAATCGGGTCAGTCAATGCCTACAACCTGGTCATGAACTGGCCCTAGCCCATCGTCTCGTTTCACATGACTTTTCCCAGGAAAACAACGGAGGAAACAAATGAAGAGATTCAGCATGGCCCTTTGCATTACTTCCTGCCTCTTTTTGGCCGTCCCCGAAAGCAAAGCCATCAACACCTGCGGAGTTGCGGGGAATCTGGTGGCCAATTGCGGCTTTGAAACGGGAGACTTTACCTCATGGACCATCTCCGGGAACGATGCTCCCGGAGAGTTGGGCAATCTCTATGGAGTGGAAGGCGCCGATCCGGACGGCACCAGCCCCCACGGCGGATCCGACCAGGCGTACATCGGCGATCTCACCAGCAACGCCCTCACTCTTGAACAGACAATCTCTACGGTAGCCACTGACTCGTATACGGTCAGCTTCTGGCTGGCACAGGATGCAGGGGCAACCACCCCATATCCGAATGAGCTCGACGCCTCCTTCGGTGGAACCACCCTCGTCGATGAAGGCGTTCCGCTCGAGGGATACACGAAGTACTCGTATATCGTCGCCGCTACCTCCTCGTCGTCGATGCTCAGTCTCACCCTGGGCGACGACCTGGGCTATTTCGAGCTCGACGACCTCAGTGTTGTCCTGGACACCACCTCACCAGCCACCACCCCCGAACCGCCAGCCTGGGTCCTGATGCTGGGCGGGCTTCTGGGGCTTCCGCTCCTGCGCAGACGCGTTCTTCAGGGGGCTGTGTAGCTCCCAGGTAGCGCTCGCCGGCAAGGTCGCGTCATGGACGAGGAAGAGCTCTCTTCCTCGTCCATGACCATCTCTCTCAAGGCATTCTCTGTACATCGCCCGCGATACTCCGCCAGCTAAGCTCAGTTGGTTCTGTAGCGAGGCGAGGACCACAGCTTTCCCACGCAGACCCATTTTCGTTCCCCTCGCATCGATTTTCCCTTGACGCCGCCCGCATTCGGCTCTACTCTAAAGGGGTGGCAAGACTCCCTTCGGGTTGAGTCAGTCACAGCGAAGTCCACCCACTTCGTTGCTTTACCGGAATACCCACGCAACAGCCCCCACCGCGCTGCGTGGGTTTCCTTTTTAATCCCACAAAAGATTTCCCCAAGCCCCTTGACGCCAGCCCATGAAACCGGTAACTTGAAACCCATGGGAGTTGTACGCGCCACCGCGAACATGTGTAGCTGTTGCCCTTGTTGTATGGGCAAGAGCCGCTGTTGCGCTGGTGCATCCCCTTCCTAGGCGAAAGATAGAAACACAAAAGCCTTAGAACTTCCGGAGCCCACGTATCAGCGCAAAGCGCGATATGTGGGTTTTTCGTTGTTGGCCCACATACAACCAGGACAAAGAGACCAGCAACAAGTCACCAAGGAGCAATATGGCACCCCAGAACAGCAAGCTTCCCGCGATCCAACCCGCCGGCCACAGGCTGCCCATCAATGTGGACCTGCTCGCCGTAGGCATCGCGCTCGCGCTGGCCGCGCTCGTCCGGTTCGGTTTCATTCACCAGATCAACTTCTAAGCACTCTGACCCGCGCGGCACAGCAAGCCGGACCCGCCAGAATGACCCCGCCCATGTCCACCCAGACCATTCCAATGCCTGTCCATATCCAGGTTCCGTCCGCTACGCAGCGCATGCTCGCTCTCCTTCCGGGCGTCGCGCTGCTGTTCGGCATTGGCATGCTCGGCAAGCTGCTGGAGCACCTTTTCACCCTGCTCCGCACCCAGCACCACCTGCTGCTTCCCCAGATCGAGTACGTCCTCTGGGCCATCATCCTCGGCCTTATCGTCTCCAACTCCGTCGGCGTCGCCCGCATCTTTCTCCCGGGCGTCGCTACCTACGAGCTCTGGCTCAAACTTGGCATCGTCCTGGTCGGTGCGCGCTTCCTCATGCAGGACGTTCTGCACATCGGCGGCCTCTCGCTGCTGCTCGTCGCCGTCGAACTGGTCCTGTCCCTCTCGGTGATGACGCTCCTGGGCCGCATCTTCCGCCTGCCGCCCAAGCTCACCAGCCTGCTCGCCATCGGCTCCTCCATCTGCGGCGTTACCGCCATCATGGCCGCCCAGGGCGCCATCGATCCCGACGAGGAAGATACCTCCACCGCCATTGCCGCCATCCTCACCCTCGGCGCCATTGCGCTGTTCACCTTCCCTGCCATCGGCCACATGCTGCACATGGGCCAGCAGGCGTACGGCATGTGGGCCGGCCTCGCCGTCGACAACACCGCCGAGTCTGTCGTCACCGGCTCCCTCTACGGCGACGAGGCCGGCCGCTTCGCCATCCTCTCCAAGACCGCACGCTCCTCCTTCATCGGCTTCGTGGTCCTGGGCTATGCAGTCTACTGGGCATCGCGCGGCAAAGCCGCCGTGGTCCAGAACAAGGCGCTCTTCCTGTGGCAGAAGTTCCCCAAGTTCATCCTGGGGTTCATCGCCATCTCCGTCCTTGCCACCGCAGGCTTCTTCACCAAGGGCCAGCTCACCAGCCTAACCGCCGCATCCAAATGGGCCTTCCTGCCTGCCTTCGCCGGTGTCGGCCTGCGCACCAACCTCAAGGACCTGGTGGGCCAGGGATGGCGCCCGCTCATGGTCGGTATCCTCGGCGAGATCTTCATCGCCGTCCTTACCCTGGGCCTCGTCTACTGGAGCTACGGCCACGGAGTCACCCGATGACCCCGCGCGTTATCTCCTTCCAATATGGGGGCCTCATCTTCGCCGCGCTGCCCGCGTCGCAGATGGGCATTCGCGCGATCACGCGAAGCGCTCCCGCCAGTTCGATCCCCGTTCTGGCAGGCTGTTGTCGCCCCTAGCGAGAACACGTAGCCCCCGCCCCACCCTACAACCGAACCTCAGTTCCCTGCCGCGAACTCGCGCGCCCCCACTCATTAGGAGACACGCATGACCCGCACGATCTTCAAGACCTCTGGCTTCCCTGCCTCCCTCGTCCTTTTGCTCACTCTCTTCGCCGCGTCCGGGGTTTATGCCCAGGTGGTCGGAGGCACCATCTCCGGCACCATCACAGATCCAAGCGGCGCCGTGGTCGCCAATGCCCAGGTCGTGGTCCACAACGACGAGACCGGCAGCGAGCGACGTCTGCAATCCGGCCCGGATGGCCGCTACGCCGCGCCGTCTGTCTCGGTCGGCACCTACACCGTCACAGCCACTGCGGACGGCTTCGGTCAGGGCCGCCAGATCAACGTCCCGCTCTCCGTCGGCCAGGGGCAAAAGGTGGACATCCGGCTCGCCGCCCTGGGCGTCACGCAGAACGTGACCGTCCAGGATGCGCCGCCCATCGTCAACCTCTCCACCCAGCAGACCGCCGGCCTGGTCGACTCCCGCCAGGTCAAGGAGCTTCCCCTCAACGGCCGCAGCTACGACCAGCTCATCACGTTGAACCCCGCCACGGTCAACTATACCGCGCAGCGCTCCGGCTCCGTCGGCACCTCCAACTCTTCCGTCGGCAACATGTTCGCCGTCTCCGGCCGCCGCCCGCAGGACAACCTCTACCTGCTCAACGGAATCGAGTACACCGGCGCATCGCTCATCAATGTCAGCCCCGGCGGAACCTCCGGCCAGCTCCTCGGCGTAGAGGCCGTCCGCGAGTTCAACGTCATCACCGACACCTACTCCGCAGCCTACGGCAAGCGCCAGGGCGCACAGGTCTCCATCGTCACCGCCGGCGGCACCAACCACCTCCACGGTTCCGCGTATGAGTTCCTGCGCAACTCCTTCTTCGACGCCCGCAACTACTTCGATCCCGCCCGCATCCCGGAGTTCCAGCGCAACGACTTCGGCGCCTCCCTCGGCGGCCCCATCCGCAAGGACAAGCTCTTCCTCTTCGCCAACTACGAGGGCTACCGCCAGAACCTCGGCGTCACCGATGTCACCCTGGTCCCCGACAACAACGCGCGCCTCGGCCTGGTGCCCAACTCCAGCGGCGTCCTCACGCGCGTCACGCTCGGCAGCGGCGTCGCCGGCCTGCTCAACCTCTGGCCCGTGCAGAACGGTCCCGAGCTGCTCACCGCCTCCGGCCTGCCCACCGGCATCGGCGAGGCCTTCGCCAGCGCGCCGCAGCACATCCGCGAGGACTTCGGCACCGCCCGCTTCGACGCCAACCTCACCCCAAACGACCTCCTCTTCGCCGTCTACACCGTCGACGACTCCATCGCAAATACGCCCACCCAGGATCCTCTTTCGCTGGTGAATGAGAGCCTGCGCGAGCAGGTCGCCAGCGTGCAGGAGCAGCACGTCTTCTCGCCCCGCCTGCTCAACACCGGCCGCATCGGCGTCTCGCGCGCCAACTTCTACTTCCTCGGCTCCATCCCGTCGGCGGTCCAGGCCGTCACCCCAACCTTCCTCGCCGGCAAACCCACCGGCGCGGTCGTGATCGCAGGCTCCACCGCCTCCAATGGAGCCTCCACAATTACCACCGCCGGCGCCAACGTCGGCTCCAATAACGCCACTACCCGCAACCTCTTCACCTTCGACGACCACATCTTCTACTCGCGCGGGCGCCAGCAGATCGAGGCCGGCGGATGGCTGCAGTTCCTCGAGTCCAACGACAACCTGGCGCAGGACCAGTACGGTCAGGCCAGCTTCGCCTCGCTCACCACCTTCCTCCAGGGCACCATCAAGACCTTCACCTACGTCCCCGCCATCACCGAACTCGGCTGGCGCAGCACCTTCATCGCTGGCTACCTCGAAGACACCATCAAGGTCCTCCCCAACCTCGAACTCCGCGCCGGCGTCCGCAGCGAATCCACCGACGGCTGGAACGCCTCGCACGGTCGCGCCCCGGTCTACGGCTTCACCAACGGCGTCATCAACTCAACCCCCTCTACCGGCTCTGCCGCCCTCACCACCGACCGCGCCAAGTTCCTGCCCGAGCCGCGCGTCGGCCTCTCGTACGATCCATTCAACACCGGCAAGACCGTTGTTCGCGCCAGCTTCGGCGTTCATCACGCCCTGCTGGACACGCTGGACTACCGCCTCGACCAGTCCGCCCCGTTCAACACCATCTATGCCACCTCCGGCACTGTCGCCAGCCCCACCTCCGGCGCGTCGTCCGTCTCACCCTCCACCGTCCAGCCGGACATCGCCACCCCCTCCGTCCTCAGTTGGACCCTTCGCGTGGAGCAGCAGGTCGCGCCCAGCACCTCACTCACCGTCGGCTACGTCGGCTCCCACGGCTACCACCAGATCCTCTCCGAGGACCTGAACGAGCCCGCTTCAGTGCAATGCCCCAACCCCGCCTGCACGCTCTCGAACGGTACTACCCTTCCGGCAGGCACACCCTACTACCCCACCACGGCCAAGGCGAACACCGCGCTCGCGAATACCACCTCGTGGGTGTCGCAGGGATCGAGCTCCTACAACGCGCTTGAAGTCGATCTCCGTCGCTCGCTCGCCAACGGCCTCGCCTTCCGCGCCAACTACACCTACGCGCGTAACCTCGACGACGGTTCGGCCTGGAACACCAGCGTCTCCGCCAACACCCCCGCGTTCGTCGAATACCCCAACAATCCCGCGCTCGACTGGGGTCCAGCCGCCACCGACATCCGCCACCTCGGCGCGATCAACGCCAGCTACGACCTGCCCTTCGGCAAGAATCGCATCCTCTTTGCGAACGCAGGCCACCTGACCAACGCGGCCATCTCCGGATGGACGCTCTCCGCCATCGCCACCCTCGAGTCGGGCTTCCCCTTCAGCCCGCAGCTTGGCTATAACCCCACCGGCTCCGGAGACTCACGCAACCCCGTCCGCCCCAACCTGAACCCCGCCTTCTCCGGCTCACTCTACACCCACGGGACCACCGCACAGCGGGTCTCCCAATACTTCAACCCTGCCGCCTTCTCCGCACCGGCCTTCGGCACGGTTGGCAACCTCAGCCGCGACTCCCTGACCGGGCCCGGCTACAACGACCTCGACCTTTCCCTTTCCAAATCCACGCAGATCAACGAGAGCTTGCGAGTACAGTTCCGTGCGGAATTCTTCAACATCCTCAACCACACCAACCTGCTCACGCCGTCGGAGACGGTCTTCTCCGCCGGCCCAACCCAGGATGCAAAGACAGTTCCCTCGGCGGGAGCGCCACTCTCGGCCGCGCAGGCCACGGCCCAGGCCGTCAGCCCCACCGCCGGCGTCATCACCTCCGCCGCCACCACGCGGCAGATCCAACTCGGCCTCAAACTGCTGTTCTAGCCTGGTGCGTGGTCCCCCAAAGAAAAGGACCCACATCCCAGAGTTTGGGATGTGGGTCCTATGCACTGCCCCCAGCACGTAAATCTTCACGGCATTTCAGCCGACTGCGGGAGAAGGCTCCGCAATCGTGTTGCTGCGGGAATCAGCCCTCCGCAGATCTTTGGGCATATGCCCGTTCGACGCCCGCTCTTACTCCGGAGAAGCTGCGGAGAGGAAGCAGGGGAACATCATTACCACCAGGAACATCAGGGAAACCATCGCGTCATGCATCGTAGGGGCTCAACTTTCTACGGTGAGTGAGTTCACCAGCCCCTTCAATATCTCGCGCCTCGCCTCCCCGTCCCATCCCACGGAAGCACCACTCCCTGCAACTTTGGTGGTATCCACGTCGCACTTCGGAATTAGCGTAGGTGCTTTTGGGATTAGCGTGGGTTCCCTTTGGGATTAGCATGGGGCACTTCGGGATTAGCGTGGGTTCCCGTTGGGATTAACGTGGGGCACTTCGGGATTAGCGTGGGGCTTCAGCCCCACGAATCAAGCTTGAGCATCTAGGGGCTTTAGCCCCGGAAGCCTTTGCCTCTGAGCCCAACGAACCCTTCTCTAGCACGGCGGCAGCGTCGACTCCTCTTTCTTCGGCGTCAGCGCCACCAGCACCGTCTTTAGCAGCACGTACAGCACCGGGATAAAGAACAGGTTCAGGACGGTCGACAGCAACATCCCGCCCACAACGGCCGTTCCCACGGAATGGCGTCCCAGCGCTCCGGCCCCGGACGCAAAATACAGCGGCATCACGCCCAGAATGAATGCGAAGCTGGTCATCAGGATCGGCCGCAGCCGCAGCTCCGCGGCCACAATCGCTGCAACAATGATGGACTTGCCCAGCGCCAGTTGCTGCTCGGCAAACTCCACGATCAGGATGGAGTTCTTCGCCGAAAGCCCGATCAGCATCACCAGCCCGATCTGCACATACACGTCGTCGCTGATGCCTCGCGCCGCCACCAGCGACAGCGCGCCCAGCACCGCCATGGGCACCGCCAGCAGGATGATGAATGGCAGGAAGAAGCTCTCGTACTGCGCCGACAGCGTCAGATACACCACCAGCAGCCCCAGGCCAAAGATCAGCAGCGCCTTGCCCTCCGACTCCTTCTCTTCCAGCGCCAGCCCGGTCCACTCGAACGTCATGCCCGGCATCTTGAGCTTGTCGAACAGGTGCTCCATGTTGTTGAGCCCCTGCCCGGAACTCAGCCCTTCGGCCGGCGACCCATCAATCTCCGCCGAGCGGAACAGGTCGTAGTGGTTGATCACCTGCGGCCCGGACTTCTCCTGCATCGCCACCAGGTCGTCCAGCGGCACCATCTGGCCGGCGTTGGACCTCACATAGTACTCGCGCAGGTCGGCGGCAGTGCCGCGGAACGGCTCGTCCGCCTGCACATACACGCGGTACGACCGGTTGTTGAAGTTGAAGTCGTTGACGTAGCTCGACCCCATAAAGGTGCCCATCGCCGCTGTGATCTGCGACATCGGCACGCCCATCGCCTCCGCCTTTTGGCGATCGATGGTAACAACCAGTTGCGGATCATTCGCCGTGAACGTCGTATTCAGGTTCACCAGCCCCGCGGAGGGGTCGCGCGCGGCGCCCACCATGGTGTGCGCGATGCGGTCAATGTCGCCGAAAGTATTGCGGCCGCCATCCTGCAGGATGAACTGGAAGCCGCCCACCGTGCCGATGCCCTGGATTGCCGGTGGCTCCACCGCAAACGCAATCCCGCCCGGCACCATAAATAGTTGCGGAGCAATCCTGGCCACAATGTCGTGCGCAGAGTGGCCCTTGCCCAGCTTGGTCCGGTCATCCACCGGCTGCAGCGGCGCAAAGATCAGCCCGGAGTTCGGCGAGCTGCCGCCGGCCAGCGAGAAGCCCATCACGGAGAACGTGCCAAACACGTCCTTCTCATTGCCCTGGGTCACCTTCGCCGCCACCCGGTCGGCAAACTCAGTCGTGTACGAAAGCGAGGCGCCCGGAGGCGTCTGCACCAGGATCAAGAAGTAGCCCTGGTCCTCCACCGGCACAAACGCAGTCGGCACATGTTTGTACATGTAAGCCGTGGCGCCCAGGCCAACGCCAAACAGCACCAGGAACGCGTAGCGCCACTTCACCACCCAGGTCACCGCAATCGCGTATCCCGCGATAACTTTCTGAATGACCGCCTCGACCGGGTTCAGCAGCAACCCCAGCAAGCCGGTCGGGCGCGTCTCCGGCCGCAGGAACAATGCGGCCAGCGCAGGCGACAGCGTCAGCGCATTGAACGCCGAGATGGCGATCGAGAAGGCAATCGTCAGCGAAAACTGCTTGTACAGGATGCCCGTCGTTCCCGGGAAAAAGCTGACCGGGACGAACACCGAGATCAGCACCAGCGAAGTCGCGATCACCGCGCTGGTCACCTCGGCCATGGCCACGATGGTGGACTTGACGGGATTGTGGGCGCAGTCCTCCGCACCCGTGATCACATTTCCCTCCAGGTGCCGTTGCACATTTTCGATGACGACAATCGCGTCGTCGACCACCAGGCCGGTCGCCAGAGTAATGCCAAACAGTGTCAGCGAATTGATCGAGAAACCGAATACCTTGATGAAGGCGAACGTCCCGATCAGCGAGACTGGAATCGTGATGGCAGGGATAATCGTCGCGCGCCAGTCCTGCAGGAACAGGAAGATTACGACGATGACGATCACAATGGCCTCGGCCAGCGTCTTCTCCACCTCCTTGATCGAGTCCGACACGACCGTGGTGGTATCGACCGCGATAATTCCCTTCATCCCCGGCGGAAAGTTTTGCTGCAGCTTGGCGAACACGGCCTTGCACTGCCGGTCCACGTCGAGCGCATTCGCGTTGGAGAGTTGCTGCACGCCCAGACCAATTGCGTCGCCCGCAGCGAATTGGCTGTCGCCGAACTTCAGGCTGGTGTTATACGTCTCCGCACCCAACTCCACGCGGCCGATGTCCTTCATCAGCACTATGCCGGAACCGCTGGCGGGCGCAGAAACCCCCTGGCTCTTGTTCTCGCTGTTCGACTTGATGATGATATTGCCAAACTGGCTTGGATCGGTCAGGCGGCCTTCCACGCGAACCGCCATCTGATACGCCTGCTGCGGATTGGACGGCGGAACACCGAGCTGCCCGGCAGGGACCTCCACGTTCTGCTCGGCAAGCGCGTTGGTCACGTCCAGCGGAGTCAGACCGCGCGCCGCAAGCTTATTGGGGTCAAGCCAGATGCGCATGGCGTACTTGCGCTCGCCGAAGATGATCACGTTGCCCACGCCGGGAACACGCTTCAGCGCATCCGCAACATACACGTCCAGATAGTTCGAAATAAACGCCGGAGACAGCGAGTGATCCGGCGAGATAAAGCCCGCCGCCAGCACAAAGTTCGAGTTCGCCTTGGTGATGGAGATGCCGGTGTTGTTCACCGCCGCAGGCAGCCGGCCCTGCGCCGTGGCCACGCGGTTCTGCACGTCCACCGCGGCGATATCCAGGTCGTACCCCGTCTGGAACGTAATCGTGATCTGCGAGGTGCCGTCGTTCGACGAGGTCGAAGACATATACCGCATGCCCTCTACACCGTTGATCGCCTCCTCCAGGATCGTGGTCACCGCGGACTCAACGTCCTGCGAGTTCGCGCCCACAAAGTTGCAACTGACGACGACCTGCGGCGGCGCAAGCTGCGGATACAGCGAGATGGGAATCGTGGGCAGCGAGACCGCCCCGCCCAGCACGATCAGAAGCGCGCATACCGTCGCGAAGATGGGACGTCGAATAAAGAACTCAACCACGAATCTCTACCTTTCCTTCTGGCGGCCGCGCCTTACGACCCACGTGCGGGCACGGCCCCAACCCCGCTTGTAATGCGTTACTCTTTTCGCTTGTCAGGCACTACTCTTACTGCTTGTCATTCTGACCCTGAGCTTGGCTCAGGGGAAGAATCCCCGCATTTCGCTTCCGTCCACGCTCAATTTCGGACCTCGATTAGCGGATAACTTCAGACCCACAACGCTAGCTCCCAGCATGTGCAGCCGGCGGAGGCCCCGGCAGCGGCTGTACCGGCACGCCCTCCTGCAGGAACTGGATCCCCGACAGAATCACCCGATCGCCCGTGTTCAGTCCGCCCAGCACGGGATACAAATTGCCCACGGGATCGCCCAGCATCACCGACACCTGGTGGGCCGAGAATCTCGCCCCTTGGGGCGCAGCCAAATAAACAAACGTCTGTCCTCCGATGCGGGTCACCGCCAGCACCGGCACCGTAGGCTGCTGCGTCGTGCTCCAGGTCACGCGAGCGTTCACAATCTGCCCTACCCGCAGCCGCTCGGCGGACTTCGGAATCGGCGCCTTCGCCAGAATTCCCTGGAGTCCGTTGTCCACCTCCGGCGACACAAAATAAATACTCGAGTGCGCCAGCACCGCTCCGCTCTCATCCAACAGATCCACCGGCAGTCCCATCTTTACCTGCGCCGCGCGGTCGGTCGGAACGTAGATG
>Ga0302266_10002916_pt1 | contig 14252 bp, 13 predicted proteins | sample III_Bog_E1_2_FD_194559 | JGI IMG/M metagenome (GOLD analysis project Ga0302266, IMG submission 194559) | Peat permafrost microbial communities from Stordalen Mire near Abisko, Sweden - III_Bog_E1_2 | ecosystem: Environmental > Terrestrial > Soil > Wetlands > Peat | place: Sweden: Abisko... | reverse complement strand
GCAGTTTGCTCGAGGCCGCCGCCGCCGGCGACTTGAACTACGACCACCGCGCCCGCGGCACGCTCGTGGAAACCGACCGCTTCGCCGCGCTGAACGCCACGCGGGAATTGCTGGCCGGCTGCGAAAAGCTCGACCCGCAATGGCTGTCCCGCCCGCTCATCGTGACTTGCCAGACCAGCTACTCCACCGGCGGCTCCCAGAACTCATCCTCCACCGTCGGCCGCGAAATCATGTATTCCGTCGCGCACGCCGTGCATCATTATGCCCTGATCGGCATCATGATGGGACTCCTCGGCCTGCCCCTGCCGCCCGGCTTTGGGGTGGCCCCCTCCACCCTGAAACACCAGGCGCTGAGCCCGAAAACCTCCTGAAGGGCGATGACCGAATTCCTTACCACGGCACCGCATGCTTTGACCGAATGGCTGCCGCTCTGGCCGGCGGCGGGCTGTTTTTTCGCCACCTTTGTGCTCGAAGACGCCGCCACCATCGGGGCGGGATTACTGTTGGCGTCTGGTTCCCTTTCCTGGCCGGCGGCGTTCACCGCCTGTTTTCTGGGCGTCTGGCTCGGGGATGCCGGGCTCTACGCCCTGGCCCGTTTCGCCGGGCGCGGCGGGTTCGAAAAATCCTCCTGGCGAAAGTATTCCCCCGGTGTCGCCCGCAGCGAGCAATGGTTTGCCCGGCATGGCACGCCCATTTTGATCTTCAGTCGCGTCATCCCCGGGGCCCGGTTGCCCACCTATCTGGCGGCCGGTTTTTTGCGTCTGCCGGCCTGGCGCTTCCTGCTGGTCACGGGCATTGCGGCGGGGGTGTGGACCAGCCTCGTGCTGTGGGTCGCCCGCACCTTTGGCACTGAGTTGGAACAATGGCTGCACACCCACCGCTCCGGCGGCTGGCTGCTGCTCGGGGCCGGGCTGGTGTTACTGTGGGCGCTGCAACTATTCCGCCGCGCCTGCCTGCACTTTGACGCCCGCAAATTCTCCGCCCGTCTCGGGCGCTGGCGCCGGTGGGAATTCTGGCCGCCCTGGGTGTTTTATCCGCCGGTGGCGGTTTACTATGTCTGGCTCGCCTGCAAGTATCGGGGCATCATGCTGCCCACCGCCGCCAACCCCGGCATTTTTTCCGGCGGTCTGGTGGGCGAATCCAAAATGGCCACCCTGCACGATTTGATGACCGGCAGCCCGGAATACACCGCCGAGGCCGAATTGCTCGCCGGCTCCACTCCCGATGAACGGCTTGCCTCCCTCCGCAACATTTGCGCCCGGCGACACCTATCCTACCCATTCATCTTGAAACCCGATCTCGGCCAGCGCGGCGCGGGCGTCAAACTCATCCGCGATGAAGCCCAGGCCCGCGCTTATTTGCAACAGACCCGGGCGGCGTTGATCGTGCAGCGGTTTGCCGGCGGACCGTACGAAGCCGGCATTTTTTACCACCGCTTTCCCGGCCAATCGCGCGGCCATATTTTCTCCATCACCGAGAAAATTTTCCCCGTGATCACCGGCGACGGCAACGCCACCGTCGCCGAATTGGTCTGGCGCGATCCCCGCGCCCGCTTCCTCGCGGATAAATACCTGCAACGCCTGGGCGGGCGGGAATCGGAGGTGCTTCCCGCCGGGACCACCGTGCGACTCGTTGAGGCCGGTAACCACGCGCAAGGCTGCATCTTCACCGATGGCTGGCACCTGAACACCCCGGCCCTCACGGAACGCATGGATGAAATTTCCAGCAAAGTTCCGGGGTTTTTCATCGGCCGCTATGACCTCCGCTATGCCAGCCCGGAAGAGTTGGGGGCCGGGAAGAACTTCCAGATTGTCGAGCTAAACGGCGCGGCCGCCGAGGCCGCCAGCATTTATGACGCGCGCAACTCCCTCTGGTCCGCGTATCGCACCCTGTTCCGGCAATGGGATTTGGTCTTTGCCATTGGTGCGGAAAACCGCCGGCGCGGCTCTACGCCCATGAAGCCTTCGCACTTCTGGCGCGAATGGCGCCGTTACTCGGCGCTCGCCGCCACTTATCCCCCCGCCGATTGAGCCATGTGTACCGTGACCTTCTCCCCCCGCCCGCGCGGTTACGCGCTGGCCATGAACCGTGATGAAAGCCGGCGGCGCACCCCCGGTCTGCCGCCGGCGGAAAAAACCCGCCACGGACGCCGCATTCTGTCCCCCTCGGAACCGGGCGGGGGAACGTGGATCGCCGTCAACGACACCGGAACCACCTTCGCGCTCATCAATTGGTATGCCGTCCCCGCCCCGGCGAACCTTGAGCCGGTCAGCCGCGGCCGGGTGGTTAATGCGGTCAGTCCGGTGGTGTGGCCGGTCCCGGCCCAGGCCTTGCTGACGCGATTGCCCCTCAAACAAATCAATCCCTTTCGCCTCATCGGCATTTTCCCCGCCGCCCGGGAAATTATCGAATGGCGTTGGGACGGACAGCGGCTCGTCGCCCGGCCGGCTCCGTGGAAGCTGCAACAATGGATTTCCTCGGGCTTTGATGAACCAACCGCCCAACGCCTTCGCGGTTCCACGTTCCAGCGCGCGCTGCCACAGAAATCAGCCGGCACCCTCGATTGGTTGCGGCGACTCCACCGCTCGCACGGCCCGCTGGCCGGCCCCTTCTCCACCTGCATGCACCGTGCCGATGCGGCCACAGTCAGTTATTCTGAGGTCACCGTGGCGCCCGGCCGGGTCACCCTGCGCTATCACGCCGGCGCACCCTGCGCGGCCTCCCAACCCCGCGTCGTGGCCCGGCTGGTCCGGTCTAAAAAACCTTGAAGCCGCCGGCCACCGGCAAAAGCCGCGCCGTTCTGGCCGTGAAAACAGGCCCCCGTTCAATTTTCAGCCAGGCGCTAAGAAAATGGACCATGATTATCAAGGGTTTGCTTGAGGTCGCGCGAAACTTGGGTAGGCTCTGCGGAGACCGTCAACCGGCAACCGATCACGATCAGCGACGTCATGAAATGGATGTATCATTGGTATTTTCAAGTGGCCTGGACGATTTTTTGCGCCTGCTGGATAATCACCGCCCTGCGCGTGAAAAAAAACCGGGAGCCCGAACCGCCGCTGCCCTTTATCACCCATCACGGGCTTTCGATCCTGGCCTTTTTTCTGGGCTGTTCGGATTGGTTTCAGGTCGGCCCGCTGGGCTGGGCGCTTTGGCCGCAGGCGCGGAACCCCTTCCTGGCCGGGGCGGCGATCACGTTCGCGGGGCTGGGTTTTGCCATCTGGGCGCGCTTCCGGCTCGGCCAAAACTGGAGTTCCTCCGTGGCGTTGAAGGAGGGGCATCAGTTGATTCAAACCGGCCCCTACGCCCTGGTCCGGCATCCCATTTACACCGGCATCATCACCGGTTTGGCCGGCACTGACGTGGCCATCGGCGAAGTGCGCGGGGTGTTGGCGGTGGCCCTGCTGACCGCCGTCTATATCTTCAAATACCGGCGCGAGGAGATTTTGATGCGGAAGGCCTTCGGCGACGAATATGTCGCGTATGCCCGGGTCACCGGCGGACTGCTGCCCACGCCGGGCACTTTAAGAAAGCATCCCGGATTTGCCCTGGCCGCCCTCGCGCTGGCGGCCGGTTTTCTGTGGGCGGTGGTGTTCCCGTGAGGGGCGGCACGAAGCTGTCAAACCTGACCCTGGCGTGGACTCAAGTGCTTTTGGGTTTGATTTCGCCATTTAACAAGCGTTTCAGTTCGCCGGTCAAACCCAATTCGTGCGCCCATTGGTGCAAGTAATATTGCCGGCCATGGAGCCGGTCAGGTAGTAAGTCACGCCGCTCCGATTTAACCGGCGCAAACAATCCACCAGCAGTTCCTGTTCGTTCATAGCGTGCGGGCCAGGGTCAGGCGATGACGCAGGAGGCGTTCAACTTCTTCGGCATCCGCCCGGGGATTTTGGTGGCGAATCCCTTCCCGTGCGATGTTGCAGGAAAGCTCGTGCAAATCCAGGGCGATTTGCAGGCGCTGCTCACCCGTCATGGCTTGGTAGCGTTTAATTTGTTCCTCCAGAGCCACAGCCGGGGTCATAATCAGCCTTTCTGCGGATTATTCATTATATTTTTGGTTACTTTTTGTTCCATAAAAAGTCAACCCGTTAATTGTTTTAACCTTTTTTAACTTCCTTCGCCCAATTGTCCTTCAACGTGATCGTCCGGTTGAACACGAGCTTGCCGGGCGCGCAGTCCAGGTCGAGGGCAAAATAGGCCAGCCGCTCGAATTGGTAGCGGGCTTCCGGCGCGGCGGCTGACAATGAAGGCTCGCATTGGGCGGTGATGACTTCCAGCGAGTGCGGGTTCAGGTGCGTCTTGAAATCGCCGTCGGCGTCCGGCTCGGGCACGGTGAACAGCCGGTCGTAGAGCCGCACCTCGGCCGCCACGGCGTGGGGGGCGCTCACCCAATGGATCGTACCTTTGACCTTGCGTCCCGAGGTGGCCCCGCCGGTCTTGCTGTCCAGGTCGGCGGTGCAGTGGAGTTCGGTGACGCGGCCGGCGGCGTCCTTGATCACCGCTTCGCACTTGATGATGTAGGCGTATTTCAGCCGCACTTCGCCGCCGGGTTTGAGCCGGAAGAACTTCGGCGGCGGCACTTCGCGGAAATCATCCTGTTCAATGAACAGTTCGCGGCTGAAGGGCACTTTGCGGGAGCCGGATTCCGGGGCCTCGGGATTGTTGACGGCGTCCAGTTCCTCCACCCGGTCGGCCGGATAATTGGTGAGGATGACCTTCAGGGGGCGGAGCACGGCCAGGCGGCGCACGGCCAGGCGGTTGAGGTCTTCGCGGATGGCGTGTTCCAGCACGGCCACATCGGTGGTCCCGTTGTATTTGGTGATGCCGATGTGGTAGGCGAAGGCCCGCAGCGCCCCCGGCGTGACGCCCCGGCGGCGCAGGCCGCTGATGGTGGGCATGCGCGGATCATCCCAGCCGCTGACCAACCCCTCGCGGACCAGTTGCATCAGCTTGCGCTTGCTCATCACGGTGTAACCGAGGCTGAGCCGGGCGAACTCGTATTGGTGGGGCAGCGGCCGGGGCAGGTTCAACCCCTCCAGAATCCAGTCGTATAACGGCCGGTGGACTTCAAATTCCAGTGTGCAGATGCTGTGCGTGACGCCCTCGAGATAGTCGCTGAGGCAGTGCGCAAAGTCATACATCGGGTAGATGCACCAGGCGTTGCCAGTATGGTGATGCTCGGCGTGGCGGATGCGGTAGATGAGCGGGTCGCGCATCCAGATGTTGGCGGCAGCGACGTCAATTTTGGCGCGCAGCGTGCGGGCGCCGTCGGGGAATTCGCCGGCGCGCATCCGGGTGAACAGATCCAGGTTTTCGGCCGTGCTGCGGTTGCGAAAGGGGCTTTCCTTGGCGTTGCGCCGGTATTCGTCCGTCTCATCCGGGGTCAGATCGCAGACATACGCCCGGCCGGCTTGGATGAGCGCGATGGCGTAACCGTAGATCTGCTCGAAATAATCCGAGGCGTAAAAGGGTTCCAGCGCCGCGCCGCCGGAATTTTTGGGCACGGCACAATCCAGAAAATGGTCCGGCCGGCCGTTGCTGGTGACGGCCTCGGGCAGTTTCCCTTTGGGCTTGTAACCCAGCCGGTCATCCGCCCAGTCGCGAATCAGCCAGTTGACATCCGCCTGAATCGAATCCACGTATTCGACGTCCTCTTTCGTCGGGTTGGTGTCATCCATCCGGAGGTTGCAGACGCCGCCGAATTCGCGGGCGATGCCGAAATTCAGGCAAATGCTCTTGGCGTGGCCAATGTGCAGATAACCGTTCGGTTCCGGCGGAAAGCGGGTGTGAATGCGCGGATATTTGTTTTCGGCAACGTGTCGGGCGACGATGTCGCGGATGAAATCCGACGGGCGGGTTTCCGCCGCCGGGGCCGGGGCTGCAGTTGGTTCCAAACTCATAAGGTTCCAAAAAGGTAACAAAGCAACGGGCCAATGTCTCGCCCTTCTTTCCAAATGATCAGGTCAAAACCACCAGGTTTGCCAATGTTGCTCAGTTTTACGGGGTGAAGTTATCCAGCACCGCCCGCTTGAACCACGCCGGAATGCGGTCGGTATTCAACTCCAACTCCCGGCCGTCGGTGATCTCTGCCAGCCAGAAATGTTTTCCGTCCAGATTGAAGCCGGAATTGTCAAAAATATAAGCGCGGTGAGTGTGGGGATCGCGTCCGACAACAAAGCCAACGACCGAGGGTAACGGGTCGCAATTCGATCCTCCGGCACGGCATGACCACCCAGGCGCCCCCGGTTTCCACCCACCGGACGCAAAGTACCGCAGTCACTCCCTTCATCTCATCCGTGGATGATTTGCTGGCCGCCACAAACGCCGATCTCCGCTTTGGAGCCGCGTGCGCCCTGGCAAAATTTGAAGGTGTCAACCATCCTGGAATTTCGGCCGAATTCGTGGTCGCACTTAAAAGCCGGCACGACCCTTCTTATGCCCATCCAAACACCGAAGGCCTCAAGCAACTTATGGCCATTGAAACCATGCAGCGAATCGGTCCGGATGCGAAATCCATGGTGCCCGCCTTGCTTGAATATGCGAAATCAATCAATGACACCCTAATGCGTAAATTGGCTTATCGGGCCATCGGTCAAATTGACGACAACTTGCGGAACACCATCCCTGAAGTTGATCTGGCACTAACCAATGACCCGGTTTTGAATTATTCGACGCTGCCGCATTCCGATCATTAAAACCGTCGCCTCCGCCCGCCGCCGCGTCCCGCCACCAAGGCGGTCCTTTTTGCGGTGTTTGGCGGGCGACCCCATTGCCCATGTCGGGGCTTGGCCTGCGGTCAACTCACTGCGTAAAAATGCATAATTATGCCATTTACGCATTGACATATTGCACGCTATTGCGTATTATCGGTTTAGGTTGGCGATTGAACGCATCAGAATCAGCCTCATCCTTGAAATTGCGGCCGACGGTTTGGCCACGCGGACCGGATTCGAGCCGCCGGACATTCGCGTGGTGCGGGTTAAAGAGCGGCACCATACCCGCATCTTGCGGTCGTGGCGGGCAGCCGCCCAACCGGATCAAACCCAGTCAGGGTCGGTCAAGGTCGGTCAGGGTCAGTCAAGGTCAGTCAAGGTCAGTCAAGGTTAAAGGGTTAAACAAGCTTGGCCCTGCCGCCCTCCACCCCAGACCCCAGACCCAAGACCCAAGACCCCAGACCCCAGACCCAAGACCCAAGACCCCAGACCCAAGACCCAAGACCCAAGACCCCACAACACCCAGGTTAAACTTTGAATGAAACTTTGCTCGTCCCGGCCCCGTCCATGGGTTATCTGTTTTCAAACGCATGCAACCTTCATACCACCGTATTGTTTTATGGCTGACGCTCGGCTGGGGAGCCGGCCCCGGGTTTGCCGCCAGCGCCCAGACCAATACCGCCCCGGCTGACCCGCCCGCCACGCCCGTGTTGGAAATCAACGCCGGCAAAGTCACCGGCCTGGCCAGCCCCACCCTTTACGGGATGATGACGGAGGAAATCAACTATTCCTACGAGGGCGGACTCTATGGTGAACTCCTGCGCAACCGCACCTTCAAAGCCGGGGCGACCAACGCCCTGTATTGGAACCCGGTGGGCGGGGGCGCCCTCTCCCTGGATTATGACCAACCGCTGAACGCCGCCCTGAATGTCAGTTTGAAACTCGATGCGACCAGCGCCACACCGGACGCTCCCGCCGGCTTCGCCAACGCCGGTTACTGGGGCATTCCCATCCGGCCCAACACCCTTTACCGCGCCTCGTTCTACGCCCGCACAGACGGCAAATTTGCCGGTCCGTTGACCGTGGCCCTCGTCAGCGCCCCCGACGGCCTACCCCACGGCGAAGTCCGGCCGGCCAGCGCCGAGGTCAGCCAGTTGACGGCCGAATGGAAAAAATATGAGGTCACGCTGACCACCGGGGACGCGCCCGCGTCCAAGAACGCCTCCTTCCGCATCACCACCGACCAGCCCGGCACGATCTGGTTCAGCCAGGTCTCGCTGTTCCCGCCCACCTATGACAACCGGCCCAACGGCAACCGCCCCGACCTCATGGAATTGATGGCCGACATGAACCCGCAATTCCTGCGCTTCCCCGGCGGCAATTATCTCGAGGGCAACGAGATCGCCAACCGTTTCGATTGGAAAAAGACCATCGGCGACACCGCCGAACGTCCCGGCCATCGCAATGACGGCTGGGGCTACTGGTCCACCGACGGCCTCGGGCTGCTCGAATTCCTCGAATGGTGCGAAGACCTCCGCATGCAACCCGTGCTGGCCGTCTATGCCGGTTATTCGATGCACCAGCGCCACGTCACCCCGGGCGACGACCTGGATCCCTACGTGCAGGACGCCCTGGATGAAATCGAATACGTCACCGGCCCGACCACCAGCTCCTGGGGCGCCCGCCGCGCCAAGGATGGCCATCCCGACCCTTTTCCGCTGAATTATGTGGAAATCGGCAACGAAGACTGGTTTGACCAATCCAACACCTACGACGCCCGGTTCACCCAGTTCTTCAAAGCCATCAAGGCCCAATATCCGAAGCTCCAGTGCATCTCCACCATCGGCAGCACCGAACCCAAAGCCAAGCGCGTTCACACCGTGCAACCCGACCTGCTGGACGATCATTTTTACCGCACCCAACAGGAGATGCGGTTGCACGCCCACGACTATGACAGTTACGACCGCCACGGCCCGAAAATCTTTGTCGGCGAATGGGCCACGCGCGTGGGCAGCCCCACCCCCAACCTCGCCGGAGCCCTCGGCGACGCCGCCTGGATGACCGGCCTGGAACGCAACTCCGACCTCGTGCTCATCTCCAGTTACGCGCCCCTGTTCGTGAACGTCAGCGATCTGGCCTCGGGCCGCACCCGGGGTGGTTCCATGCAATGGCCGACGGATTTAATCGGCTACGACGCCTTCACCAGCTACGGTTCGCCGGCTTATTACGCTCAGAAAATGTTCAGCAACAACCATGGCGACCAGATCCTGGCCACCGACTCCCAAGGCATCCCTGTGGAAAGCTGGCAGCCGCCGGTCCGCCGCAGCCGGAATCCAAATCCGGCCACGGCCACGAACAACGCCGCCGCCGGCACCAACTCCACACCTGCGGCGCTCCCCCCCAAACAAAGTCTCCCCACTCTCTTCTTTGACGCCACCCGTGATAGTCATGACGGCATCCTCTATTTGAAAATCGTCAATATCCGCAGCCATTCCCAGCGCGTTCATGTGATCATTGACGGGGCCAAACAGGTGAACCACGAGGGCGAAATCATCACCCTGACCTCCGCCAACCCCGACGACACCAACTCGATCAAGAACCCTCAAAAAGTGGTCCCCCGCACCGCCCTGTTAAACGATCTCGGCCGGGATTTCACCCCCACGCTGGAACCCAATTCCATCAACATTCTAAAAATCCACACCGTATTATAAACCCACGGCGGGACCAGCACCGGCTGACAAGGTTAACGGTCCGACTTCGCGGCGGGATTATCCAGGCCCGTGCCGGTGACATTATCCACCGCGATCAACGGACCGTCAAAACCCGTGACATTGATGCCGGCCAGTTTCACATTGACCATGTTCGCCAGTGAAATCCCCCGGCCGCAGGTGCCGGTGATATCGGTGAGCGTCAAGCCGTCGAGCACCCGCTGGGGGGGGACATTTTTACCCACCACCAGATCGGCGACATGATTCAATTGGATGTGGTTGAAGGTGAGGTTTTTCACCAGCGACCATTTATCCACATCGCCCGGCACGGGATCTTTGGCTTGGATGCCCTTTTTCAGCAGGTCAATTCCGATGAAGGTCGGGGAACGATTGATGATGAGATTTTCGCCGGTGATGTCCTGCATGTAACCGCCGCGTCCGTCGCGGCTTTTGATGTAGATGGCGTTCTGCCGGCCCGCGAGGATGCAGTTCTCAATCCGGATGTTGCGGATGCCGCCGGACATTTCGGTGCCAATGCCAATGGCGGCGAAGATGCTGCTCGTCAGGGAACAATCCCGGATGGTGATGTTTTCCGTGGGCCGGCCCAGGGTCTGGGCGGAGAGCCCGCGACCGGATTTGAGGGAAATGGCATCATCGCCGGTGTCAATGGTGGTGTGCTCGATCACCACATCGCGGCAGGAGTCCACGTCAATGCCGTCGCCATTGTCGTTGATGGAGCGGATGGTCAGTCCGTTGACGGTGAGGTTCTGGCAGAACAGCAGGTGGATGGACCAGAGCTGCTCGTATTCCGTGGAGAAATTTTCCAGCACGGCGTTGGTGCAGTCGGTCAATTCAATGAGGACCGGCCCGCGGGGGTTCCGCAATTTGCCGAGGCCGATGGGCGGACCGAAGATGGACCCGGAGCCGGTGATGGTGACGTGGGCGGCCTGGCTGGCGGAAAGCAACGCGCGATGGCCATCGCGGAATTCCCCCTCAAAGCGGACTTGTTCCAGCGGATAATCCGCAATGTCCGGACTGCCCATCAGGTTTGATTTCTTCTCCAATTGCAGGGTGGTGTTGGCGTGGATGACCAAGCTGCCGGTGAGGTAAACCCCCTCCGGCACGAGGATCGTCCCGCCCCCGTTCGTGGCGCAGGCGTCCAACGCCTGCTGGAGGGCGACCGTGTCCTTGGTGAGGCCATCCCCTTTGGCCCCGAAATCGCGCACGTTAAAAGTGTTTTTGTCCGCCGCCGGTGCGGATACACCGACAATGACCAAGGCCAGGCCGAGAATAAGTTTTCCAATCATGGTTGATAAAGAATGGACATTAATACCACCACGTCAACTGTCTTTGCGCCGTTTTGGCGTCAGATTTTTGTATGAGCGCCCCCGGGTGGGCAAAGCCAAAAATCGGGGAAATTGGCCTCCCGAAGCGGCAAAACTCCGCCCGGATTCCGCTGGCGACGGTCGGGGCGAGGCCTGGGCGGGCGCGGGTCAGGCGCCGGTTTGCCGGCGGGCGATGCGGCCATACCAGAAGCCGGAGGCGGCAAAGATGACAGCGCACGCGCTCGTGAAGGCGATCAGATAAGGCGAGGGCAAATAATAATCAGCCCCGATGGCGCCACCCGCCGAGAGGGCGGCGCATAAATAGCTGTAATAAGCGCTGGCCCGGGCGCTCTGAACGCTTTTTTGCAGGATGGCTTGCATGGCCCGGTCATCGCGGGCCAGCGCGTCGGCACAACCGGGGGAGCATACCAGCCGGGGATTCGCATCGGCGGGCCGGGCGCAGTCCGGGCACAGGCCGCGTCCGCAATAGGCGCAGACGCCGATGGCGTCGGTGGGGTGGCGATGGCATTTCATGCTGGCGGAGAGCATGCCTGAGCCGGGGCGGGAATGCAAATGGAGCGGACGAATTGCGCCCGGCCCGGGGAAAGGCTAGACTGGCCGCGTGGCGGACATTGTTTTAACCACGCTCAACGCGAAGTATATCCATGCGGCCTTTGGGTTGCGCTATCTCATGGCCAACCTCGGGCCGCTCCGGGGTCGTGCCACGCTGGCGGAATTTGACATCAACCAGCGGCCGCTGGACATCGCCGAGGCGTTGCTGGCGCAGAACCCGAAAATCATCGGCTTGGGCGTATATATCTGGAACGTGGAACCCACGGCGGAAGTGCTGGCCGTGATCCGGCGGGTGCGGCCCGAGATCAAAATCATCCTTGGCGGACCGGAGGTCAGTTACGAGACGGAATCCCAGCCCATCGTGCAACTCGCGGACCATGTCATCACGGGCGAGGCGGACCTGAAATTCGCGGAGGTCTGCGCCGGGTTGTTGGGCGGCTCGGACTCGTGGCCGAAAATCATTCCGGCGGAACCGCCGGATTTTTCGCACCTGGCGCTGCCCTATGAATTTTATACGGCGGATGACCTGGCGCACCGGATTGTCTATGTGGAGGCCTCGCGCGGCTGCCCGTTTACCTGCGAATTCTGCCTGTCGTCCCTCGAGATTCCCGTGCGGGCGGTTCCCCTCCCGGTCTTGCTGGAGGAATTGCAGCAACTGCTGGATCGCGGCTTGAAGCAGTTCAAGTTTGTGGATCGCACTTTCAATCTGAATATCGCAGTCAGCCAAACCATTCTCGAGTTCTTCCTGGAACGCAGCCAGCCGGGCCACTTTTTCCACTTCGAAATGATCCCCGACCGACTGCCCGGGGCGCTGCGGGCGGTCATCGCCAAATTCCCGCCGGGGATGCTGCAATTTGAAGTGGGGGTGCAGACCTTCAATCCCGAGGTGGGCGGGTTGATCAGTCGCCGGCAGAATTACGAGAAGCTGGCGGACAACTTCACTTTTTTGCGCCGGGAAACCGGCGTGCATCTGCACGCCGATCTGATTGTGGGTCTGCCCGGTGAATCGCTGGAGAGTTTTGCCGCTGGTTTCGACCGGCTCATCGCGCTGGGGCCGCAGGAGATTCAGGTGGGCATCTTGAAACGCCTGCGCGGCACGCCGATCATCCGGCATGATGCGGAATGGCGGATGACTTATCATCCGCATCCGCCTTACGAAATCCTCTGCAACCGGCTGTTGGATTTTGCCACACTGCAACGGTTGCGGCGTTTCGCCAAGTATTGGGAGCTGGTGGGCAATAGCGGCAATTTCCGCCACACCACGCCGCTGTTGTGGCCGGCGGGGGCTTCGCCGTTCCAGTCGTTTTTGCGCTGGAGCGATTGGCTGTTCGCCCGCGTTGGGAAAACGGACAGTATCGCACTGGTGCGGCTGATGGAATTGTTGTTTGAATTTCTAACCGGCGAACTGGCGTTGGAACCCCGGCTGGCCGCCGAAACGCTCTGGCGGGATTACCAACACGGCGGCCGGTTCGACAAACCGGGGTTCATGAAGGATTACCTGCCCGCATCCGCCCAGCGCGTCCCGCGCCCGGCCCGGGCCGCCCTCCCCAAACGCCAGGCCCGGCATCTGGTGTAGTGGTGGGCAAGCGACCGCCCGCCGCCGACCGGGAGATCGCCGGGGAAAACCCCGGCGCTGGCGAAACCGGTTCAGGAGGGTGGGAGTGCGGTTACCACCAGAAAACCGTGTCATTGTCCGTGCGTGGGACCATCGGGGCGTCAAATTTGCGCCATTCGGCATGCCCGTCCTTATACCCGATGTCGCCGCCCGTCGGGATGTTATGAGAATTTAAATGCGGAGTGGTTTGCGGGTAAACCAGCCCATTCACTGTGAACCCCCCCGGCACACTACTATAGTTGTTCCCGGGATGATTGTAACCAGGCAGGGTTTGATTGACACTGATGATGGCGTCCATAATCAGCTCACGATTGGAAGTGGACACCCGGACCGAATTATCTCCGGTCGCGGGGAAATTGGGGATTATTTCCGATTGCAGCGTGGTGTTTTGATTGGTGGGATCAATCTTGCTGGAAGTTCCCGACAAGGCCAGCGCAAATCCGATAACATGAAAGCCGCCGGGGTCACTGGCGCTGGGACCGGTCATGCCATAATTCCAAAGGGTTGAATTGGCGCCATAGCCCGGACCCGACCAATTTTGGAGATCGCCAAATTTTGGCGCGGTTCCGGGACAGTAAAAGGTCTTCGGCAACATGCCGGCCTGCAGTAATACTTGAGCGGCGTTATCGGGAAAATCCCAGGCCCATTCGGGCGTTCCACCACCCGCAATCTGCTGGATCAAGGGGAGCTTGTCATTGTACTGGCCGCCATAGATGTTAAACGCCAGTTCGAATTGATGCACGTTGGACAGGCATTGCATGCGCAGGGCTTTGGCCTTGGCCGCAGCCAGCGCCGGCAGGAGCATGGCCGCCAGGATGGCGATGATGGCGATGACCACCAGCAGTTCGATCAGGGTGAAGGCACGGGCCAGCCGGGATTTCCGGCGGTTGGGATGGCGCCGGCACGGAGCCGTCCGGCGGATGGGTGTGGGTGTGGGGTTCATGGGTTTAGTTAGTGCGCGTTTTTTGTTGGCTACCAGGCAAGGGAAGTGGGGTTGGGTGGGGCCTGGATGGGGCGTCCGGCAACGGGCCGCACGACCACGGGGGACACCCCTCGAGCCGGCGGTCCCGCCGACCGGGAGTGGCAAAGGAAACAGGGCATGACATGTTTTAAGTTTTTCTCAAGCACAACGATCCCGGGCCTGACCAGCCCCGGGCTCACGCCCTGGCAAGCGGGAAAAAACCGCGCGCCCGGCCGTCTGAGCGACCGGAGGGATCCCGGATTTCACACCGGCCCAAGGGGTTGCAGAAACATAGCACGCGGGGAAACGCCGGACAACGCCATTTTGCGCACAGATTTAGCCATTTTGCGCAGCTCCCGG
>Ga0302266_10002905_pt1 | contig 14277 bp, 10 predicted proteins | sample III_Bog_E1_2_FD_194559 | JGI IMG/M metagenome (GOLD analysis project Ga0302266, IMG submission 194559) | Peat permafrost microbial communities from Stordalen Mire near Abisko, Sweden - III_Bog_E1_2 | ecosystem: Environmental > Terrestrial > Soil > Wetlands > Peat | place: Sweden: Abisko... | reverse complement strand
AAATGTGGGATTAAACCTACAATCGAACTCAAGAGGCCGGGAGGGAACGTATATGCGCAAGACGTGCGAGGTGTTCGGTGCCGTCATTTGCCTATTGGCTTCGCTGTGCGCCACAGTTCAAGCGGAGGCGGGTACGCGCAGAATAGTTCTACCGAATCCTCAATTGATTCATTGCCGCTCAGCGAACTGCTCGCAATTGTGGAAACAGGATTCGGACGATGGCGGCGTTGTTTATCCCGCGCAAGTCCTGACAGACTTCGTCAATGGTGAGGTTGTCGGACTCACCGCCGTCTATGACAAGTCCGTGTCCGCAGAGGAACTCCGGGCCGCGATCTCCAAGCTCTACGGAGATCGGTTTCTTATAGTTCATAGCAACGCGATGTCAGTATGGCGAATCGAATCGGAGCAGTTAGCCATCTCGGAGAGTGATGGTATCGACGGGGCAAAGGAAGTGATCTATTTGAAATTTGCACCATACTCCGGAGCTCCAGGGTACTCCCCCTCTCTTGTGCCCTCGGCGCACCTCGATTGCCGGGAAAGGAAGCCGTGGTGGCGTATCTGGTAGATCACGCGCAACACGCAGTTCAAATGTTCAAAGTCAGCTGTCGTAACATCGCCATTTCACTCACAACCCTGCCCCTGTAGGGGTTCTGAGTGCAATCGCCTTGGTTTCGCCAGCTAGGAACTGACCATAATATAATCAACGGGTTTGGAACTTAGGGCATTCAGGGGGTTGAGAGGCTATGGTTTCGACTCCGCTAGCGTGGGGGCCGCGTGAGGGGAAAAGTCTCTGCATCATCGAATTGGATCTTGCCCCAGACATTGCATACACAGCGTATCCGCTTGATGAAGTGCTTCGTATGTGTATCGATTTCTGCTCGCAGTCTGTATTGAAAAAGTTGAGGCGTTTGGATCCCCAGTCCGCACCTCCGGAATCGCTTGCCGATTTCAGTACTTTCAGGGAATATTTCAAGGGCCAGCGCGAAGGGGCAGAGTGAAATCCTCGGTTTCCGACCGTGGAAGTAATCCCCCCGACGACGCTCTTTACAGACTGCAAGCATCCCGGCATCAGGATTAATCTCGGCCTGCCGTCAGAGATCTCCGTCGAGGTTAGAAACCAGTTCGAGCAGATGTGGCAAGAACTGATTGCAGACATCAGACAGTGCGGAGTCTGCCCATTCCTTGATCTGTACCGGAGACCTGTTGTGTTTGGCATCTCCGCCGTTAAAGCTGAGTATCCATTAGATCGCTGGGGTCCACTGCTCATGGGCGGCCTGATCTGTGTTAACAATCCGCAGCAACGATTTGTTTCCTAGGAAAAACCAGCCGATGCTGGATAACAGTTGCGGACTTTGTCAGGTCATGGTTGGCGTAACATCGCCATTTCACTCATTTGACTTCGGGACGGGGCACTTCAGTGAAACTGATAACAACACTTGGGGCTGCCAGCGCTTACGGGACGACCCATCGCCTTTACAAGAAATGCAAATGGCGTCACTTTGATACCCGAAACGGTCGTTCTCAGACCATCAAATTAGGTCTCAAACTGACTATGCTAGTGCAGAGGGGGAAAAACTGGTCGGAATTGCTTAGTTTGTGAAGCTAGAACCCTGATGAACGAGGCCATGGTGCTGACATAGCGTGAGCGAGTTGAGCATTCGCGGTGCTGCAGAAATAAAGTTCGCGGGGTCACAAGGTGCGGCTCCGAAACAACCCCAGCCGGTTCATAGTTGACGCCATGATCAGCTATCTCCCGCTTCGGCCTTGTTGTCGCAGACCCCGAGGTGAATCCTCCGCATGGAAGTAGACGGCGAGTTGATTGATCGAGGTGAAGTAGCCGGTGCCTCCGGGCTGGCCGATGATGCGGACTCCGTCTCCCCATGTGTTCGGCAGGTTGAAGGTGTAGGTAGTAAAGCTGCCTGCGTTCCCACTCAAGGGATACGAGGGGGTTACGGTGACTCCCGGAACATCCACCCATCCAAAGTTCTGCCGCACTTGAACGGCGAGTTCCGCCTGATACCAGCCACCGTTCGGGAACATGGTCCCGGTGGTGTAGACCACCTGATTGATGTTGTAAACCTGGGGCCAGATGTAGCCCCACCAGTCCGACGTTTTTACCTGCTCGTCATAGTCGTCTTCACTCACGGTGGCATTTCCGCTATCCAACTGGTCGGAGCAAAGACGGCCGCACAGGGTTCCGAAATGTGTGCTCTTGCTGATAGCGCGCGTACCGGGAAAGAGAGCCAGATTATCGGACGATGGTCCGTTGCTGGGCGAGGAGGGCTGGGCGGGCTGAAGGTAGAGTCTGCGCAAAGAGAACCGGTACGAGTCGCCACCGCAGCACACGTTGCTCTGCAACCACAATGTTTGCCCGTCCGTGCTGATGAACTTCGAGGGGAGGCTGGTGCCGTATTGTCCGCGGTTGTGGGTCAGACGAAGCGGGCCAAAGTCGGTGGACTGAAAATGATTCCAGGGACCCCAGGGCTGACTTGCTTCATAGAGTTCGTGGGTGCTGCAAGACCAGGACGCAAAAATGTACTTCTGCAAAGGAGCGTCATAGGTGACGCCGCCCTGCGCAATCACCTGCTGGTAGGGCGGGCAATCCGGTCCGAACATGACGGGATAGAGCAGGCGGGTGTCGGTGAGCACGGGGATCTTCTGGGTGATGTCCGCGGTCCAGACGGGCGCTCCATCCGAACTTGTGCCCGCATAAAATTCCCAGGACGCGCGCGTCTGAACCTTTTCGGCAGGCACGCGGCCAAGGAACATCGCCTCCTGAGAACGCCAGTTGTTGTCGAGGCCGTAGGCATAGACGTAACCATCGATTGCGTTCGCGGAGTCCTGGCCATAATCGAGGAAGAAGATCGTGGTGAACTTGTAAGCTTTTGGACTCGCGGCGTTGCTGGGCGTGCCGAACATGGGCGCGCTTGCATCCCAAGTCCAAGTGGCTCCGTTATCGACGGATTTGGCGATCGAGGCTGCCGGCGCGTCATCGAAGGTCGACTCATTTAGATTCTGAAACGCGAGGTAGATTGCTCCTCCTCGGCAGAGCATTCCCGTCGGTTTGCGGGTATAGATACTGCCGCTCCAGTTGGTACCGACGTTGGTGGCGATCGTGGTGCCGGTCAACTTTCTCGGTGCTCCGCTGATGCGACTGACCGCCATGTCGGTGTAGACCTTGCCAAAGCCTTTGCCATCGCCATTGGCTGCATAGAGGTTGTCGTCCTCTGCCCAGCATGAGGGCCAGAGATCGCCATTTCCCGTCATCTGGTAGGTGGAGAAGCGTTCCTCCGCGATGGTCGAGAAGAAGTCGCTCTCCGGCGGAGTTTGCGCCGGGCACGATGGAAGAAGGAGCAGGCCGAGAAAAAAGAAGCAAAAAGTGCGCAGAATGAAGCTGCAAGGCATGGTGAGGCTTCTCCCGAGAATAGCCAATAGAATAGCCCGCCGAGATTATGGATTCAATGCTTTAGAAAAGACAAAACCGGCCGAATTCAGCGCCATGGAAGGCACCGCATAGCATGAGTTCACGGAGTTCACCGCCGTATTTCCTTCGATCTGGCCCGGCCCTCGGGTCTACTATCTCGTGAGCGCGTGGTCACCGCGCGTGCTCGACAAGTCTGAAACTGGAAGCAAGGATTTCCCCGCCTGGGCGCTGGTCGCCTGGGCGAAGTCTGCGCTACCGTAGGTCATCACCAGTACGCATTGAGGTTATGCCTTCCGGGCGCCTTGATGGCAGTTCGTCAAACTGAGATCACTGGCGGAAAATACTTTACCGATAAGTCCTTATTTCTCAAAGACCTGGCAGTAGAACGCCGCCAAGTCTTTGATTCCAAAAGACCGGACCCAGAGGGGTCCCAAGGTTTCCAGCCCCAGCTTCGCCGAACCAATCCTTGCGTCTTTTCTTCCCCCGAATCCGTAAGTATCAGTAGTATGAACGCGACTGCCTGCTATTTCGAGAACTCGATGGCGCAAGAGAGCACCGAGATCGCTCGTGGACTTCGACGTCGCGATCCCGACCTGCTCGACCGTCTGATCGAACAGTACCAGCATCGCCTGCTCCGCTATCTCATGTACCTGACAGGACGCCGCGAACTGGCCGAAGACCTTTTCCAGGAAACCTGGATTCGGGTGCTCGAACGCGGCCACCAGTTCAACGACAAGTACAGCTTCAGCACCTGGCTCTTCGCCGTCGCGCGCAACCTGGCCATCGACCACATGCGCCGCAAGCAGCCAGCCAGTCTCGACGGTTTGTTGAATGATGGCGAAGCGGCCTTCGACGTTCCTGCGACTGGACAGCCAACCGCCTTCGATATGACTTTGCAACGCGAGCAAAACGAGCAGATATCGGCCGGAATGGAACATCTCCCCGCGGAATACCGCGAAGCGTTAGTGCTCCGCTTCCAGGAAGGTATGTCGCTCGATGAGATCGCAACCGTCGCCAATGTTCCCCTGGGCACGGTGAAATCCAGAATCTACCGCGGCCTGAGCGCCCTCGAACCGTGGTTGAAAGGATCCCCGCTATGAGCCGGAGCAACGACGCGCACGACCGCGCCAGGCAACTGATCGTATTGGCTGGTCCCGAAGCGCTTTCTCAGGCCGATCAAACGTGGCTGACAACGCACGTCGAGACTTGCGCCTCGTGCCGCGCCTTCACCGAGAACGCCCGAGAGACGATTCATGCCTTGCGCGGGATTCCCATCGCCGCCGAGCGAAGCCTGGTCTCGACCACGAAGATGACGGTTCGCCGCCGAGCCCTGGAGTTGCAGCGCCAGCGCGAACGCCTCTGGATGGTTTCGATTAGCTGTATCGCCGTGACGCTATTCGCGGCGCTGACCACAGCTGCCATGTGGAGGGGTTTTGGGTGGCTCGGCGAACGCACGCAGTTGGCGTCTTCGGTCTGGCAAGTTGCGTTCCTGGTTTTCTGCCTGATGCCAGCGCTGGTAGTCGGGATGTTCCTGCTGGCACGCGAAACGCAACTATCGGATCACACCGGTGGTTACAGCGGGTGATCTGGCTGGACTAAGCATTCTGTCGAACGAGAACGGGTGTAGGAGATTCATTATGGCAACCAGAAACCAACCATCTACGCGATTCCGGGAAGAGATCGGCATCGTTTCGCCCTGGGTCTTCTTCTTCGCCGCGCTGGCCTTTGTATCGGTCTTTGTGCTGTTGATGTGCTTTATCGGCCGCGATCACAATCCGCCGCCGGTTGCGGTCCGCCCGTTGCTGGGACTAATCGCCGGAACGGTCATCTCCTGCTACATCGTCCTGATTAGCTACGTCAACAAAGACGCTGGCCGCCGCGGTATGAGCCGCACGCTTTGGACGCTGATTGCCATCTTTGTCCCCAACGGCCTCGGGATCGTCCTCTACTTCATCTTGCGCAAGCCTCGCACCGCCCACTGTCCGCAATGCGAGGCCGTGGTCGAACCCGGCTTCAGCTTCTGCCCTCGCTGCCGTACCCGCTTGCAGCCCGTCTGCCAACATTGCCAGCACAGCATAAATGGCGACGACAAATTCTGCCCCTACTGCGGCGGAGCCGTGGAAGCAGATGCAGGCGCGCCGTCCCCAAACTCGCCTCCACCGCCGCCCGCTAGCTAACGGTTTGGCGCCCCTGGGTCTCTCGCCAAGGTATCGCTGTTCTTGAGACCTGGAAATTCCACCGCTCACTGGGCTTTCGGTTGTGTGGTTCGGAGAGAATCCATAGCCGGACGTCCTATTCTTCCCTTAACTTCAGCGTCAGACACTTCGCCGCGCCCCCGGCTTTCATAAACTCCGACAGGGGCGTAAGGACCGGGGTAAACCCCGCTTGCCGCATCCGGGCGGGTGGCCACCTTCTCCCAGCGTGCGATGATTATGCGGCTCGTCTCTCAACTCTGACCAATCAGAAACGGGGGTGCCCCACTTCTCGCGCTTTTCGAGAAGTGGGCCGTCGCGCCGCCGACACCGGAGTTCTCCCCATGCTCCCGCACGCAGTGTTTCCGCTTCTTCCTTCGGATCATCAATCCCGCCGCCCGATACACGCGATGTACTCGCTTGTGGTTCACATGCTCTCCCGCGCGGCCCAGCAAAATATGCAGCCGCCGATACCCGAAGCGTGGTTTCTCTCGCGCCAACTCCACCAACTGCGCGCGCAGCGGCTCATCGCTGCGTTGGCTCCGATAGCGATAACTCGCCACCGCCATCCCCACCAGCCCGCAAACCCGGCGGCGGGTGGCCGACATTTTCGCGCGTATAACGTCCTACTCTTTGAAAGTTGACAGAGAAACAACTGGGGGGTGCCCCACGTCTCGCGCTTTTCGAGACGTGGGCATTCCAACTGCCGATACAGAAGAGCGGGCACGAACCTTCGACACCGTTGATGAACGGAAGTGAAAATCAAGAACTCGTGGTGCAAGCGGTTTGCTGCGCACTTCTCGAAAACCACGAGAAGTGCGGCACCCCCTTCATCTTCGCTGCCAACGGTTCGCGACTCAGGGTGTACTCGCCGGAGAAGTGCGCCACCCGCCAACGGAGTGGCATCCTCCGCTCCAGCCGCCCCAAACACCCTGAACGCCCTCCCAAATGGCACTGCAGCTCGGCCCCACGCCTCCATATTGCGCTTGGAACTGCTGCATATATTGTGTTCCAACGCTATCGCCGAAATAGGCCGGCTCCGCACCTGTGCCCGAACCTGCGGAGACAAACCACGTCCACGTTTGTGTGCAGGCATTACCTTGCGCCCAAACGGATGTTGACAAGCTCCCTAACAGCGCGAGCAAAAGCAGCGTTCTTCGAGTCATGTGTTTACCTCTCCGTCGTTACCGTCACACCCGAAGGTGGGGCGGCCAATCGATTCCAAGATTTCGTTCCGTTTAAATCTTCTTGCTACTTCCTGTCCGGCGGCCCACTTCTCGAAGAGCACGAGAAGTGCGGCACCCCCTTCATCTTCGCTGCCAACGGTTCGCGACTCAGGGTGTACTCGCCGGAGAAGTGCGCCACCCGCCAGCTTTTGACTCTCCCCGGCATGGCATTTTGGGCGCCGGCGAACTTCTGACCTCGCGTTATTTGACCGAACGCGGCAGAGAGTTCGCGCCGCGTATCTTTCTCGCGAGAAACTCAGCCGTCCAGCATATCAAGTACCACCATAGCGTCCCAACGACGGTTGCCCATACCCCAGCGAGCACACCGTGTTGTGAAAAGGCCAAAGCAATCGTCACCATAGACACTGGTATGTCAAATATGGTCAGCAAACTCCAAAGTATCCCCAGAAACTGCAGACTCGGGGCGACATATCCCAGCAAAGCGATCAAACAGATCGCGAGATGGACCAGCGACGGCCAGTAAATCCAACGGAATCGTTTCCGGGTGTCGGTCACCTTACCTCCTAAGAGTTCCCCTCGAAAATTGCAGACTCCTAATGGTTTGGAGGAGAGTTTGATCCACAGGGGCAATTCTTGCCATTCTCACCCGGGTCTGGATTGTTGTTGTAAGCCCACACCGCGCTGGAAACGAGGTTGCCTATCCATGAATACGGGGCGGGTGGCCACCTTCTCCCAGCCTGCGATGATTATGCGGCTCGTCTCTCAACTCTGACCAATCAGAAACGGGGGTGCCCCACTTCTCGCGCCTTTCGAGAAGTGGGCTATCGCGCCGCCGACACCGGAGTTCTCCCCATGCTACGCCGCCGGCGGCCCTATCCCCCTAAGAACGCCACAAGACGGAATCGGCCTTTCCCCTTTCCTTCGTCCGAAATCATACTCGGACTTGTTCGGAAAACAGGGAGCAGGTCAACAGAATCCATAGCCGGACGTCCTATTCTTCCCTTAACTTCAGCGTCAGACACTTCGCCGCGCCCCCGGCTTTCATAAACTCCGACAGGGGCGTAAGGACCGGGGTAAACCCCGCTTGCCGCATCCGGCCCTGAAGAGATTCGGAAGCGCCGTTCAGAAACACGCGCCGGTTCAGATCGAGCGCATTGCAGCAAAACTGCTCCGCGTCCGCTGCATCAACCTCGATCAGCTTTTCCGCGGGCACGATATCGGCGATGGCCTTTTGTCCATCGGCATCAAACGCCGCCGGAAAATACATCAGGTACCCGCCTTCCAACGGACACAGGCAGGTGTCGAGATGATAAAACCGCGGATCAACCAGTTGCAGTCCGACCACCCGGCGGTGGAAGGTTTTTTCCAGCAACCCTGGCGTGCTCATCGCGGAACGGAATCCGTACCCGGCCCAGATAATCGGTTGGCCGCGATCGAGCAACGCATCGCCAGCGCCCTCGAACGACACATCCTGCGGCCAGGCGGCGATGTTGAAATCGTTCTTGGCGAACCATTCCTGAAAAAAGGGTTCTTCGCCCTGACGCTCCGGCTCCCGGAAACGACTGACCACGACCTTTTCCTTCAGCACCATTCCGGCATTCGCGGTAAACACCTGATCCGGCAACCCCGGCTGCGGCACAATGAGGACCACTTCCCCGTGTGCCTCGATCGCCCGCTTCAGGCCTGACCATTGCTTCACGGCCAAAGCATGATCGGCCTTGCCGCGATTACCTTCCATCCAGGGATTGATAACGTAATGGACGCCGAAATAATCCGGCGCGCACATGAGGATTCTTTGCTGGGACAAACACTGGCTCCATTCAACCGGGTTCGAGTTCCGCATTCCAGTATAGGGAGTAGCGCCCGCTTTCGGCAGGTCTCGAAAGCCGCGAGACCTGAGGTACCCACTCCCGAGACAGTTGCCAATAACTTCTTTAAAATTAAATACATGGCTGGACTCTACGCATAAACTGCTGATTCCATTATGGATGGATAAGGGACGGGGGTCTGAAAGCCGATGGCTGACGACTGCCTTTCAGTTAAAATACCTATTACCCTGGGGTGAGGAAGAATGTCCCTGACCAAGCAGCAAGCTCTGGAGATGTTTCGATCTGACGATCTAATCGGGATTGGCATGGAGGCGGACGCGGTCCGCCGCAAGTTGCATCCCGAAGGCACCGTGACCTACATCATCGACCGCAACATTAATTACACCAATTTCTGCACCGAATATTGCACCTTCTGCGCGTTTTATCGTCCGCTGAAGGGTCCAGCGGCTGCGGAAGGCTACATCCTCGATTTCGATACGATTTACGAAAAGATTCGCGAGACCGTCGAACTCGGCGGCACCGGCGTCCTGATGCAGGGCGGCCTGCATCCCGATCTCAAGATCGACTGGCACGAAAAGATGCTGAGCGGCATCAAGCAGCGCTTCCCGCAGGTTCACCTGCACTGCTACTCCGCTTCGGAGATTCTGGCAATCGCCGAATACAGCACTCTAAGCCTGCGCGATACGATTGCGCGCCTGCGCGATGCCGGACTCGATTCCATCCCCGGCGGCGGCGCGGAAATTCTCGACGACGAAGTGCGCTACAAAATCGCGCGCCTGAAATGCTTGACCGCCGATTGGCTGGAGGTGCATCGCACCGCGCACCAGCTTGGCATGAGAACCACCGCGACCATGATGTTCGGCGTCGGCGAGTCCATCGAGCACCGCATCAACCACCTGCAAGTTCTTTACGATTTGCAGCAAGAGACGGGTGGATTCACCGCCTTCATCCCCTGGAGCTTTCAGCCCGCGCACACCGCGCTCGGCGGGCGCCACTGGGATGAAGCCACGGCGGTTGAATATTTGAAGGTCCTGGCGATTTCGCGCCTCTATCTTTCAAATTTTCTGAACGTTCAGTCCAGTTGGGTAACGCAGGGACTAAAGGTCTGCCAGATGGGCCTGCGCTTCGGCGGCAACGACGTGGGGTCGGTAATGCTGGAAGAGAACGTGGTCCGCGCCGCCGGCGTGACCAATTGCACCACCGAAGAAGAACTGCGGCGCATCATACGCGATGCGGGCTTCCGTCCGGCGCAGCGCGACACGCTTTACCGGCAGCATTTTCTGAACTGATTCGTTCGTGTCGCGGCTGAGCTGCGCCTGGCGCTAGTTATGCGGCCACGCATTAAACAGCATGGTGGCGTTGACCGAGCCGAGTCCGGTGCCCAGATCGTAGCCCACAGTGGCTGGATAAGCCGGTTCGCCAGCAGACGTGGACGTTGAAAGTTCACCAATGATGTCAGTGCCGTCGCCGAAGCAGTCGTAGGACTTTCCCTTCGAATTTTGGCCGCAAGGAACGTCCATGTCTCCGGCCGTGACGTCGTTAAATGCGCAGGACGCGGCAGGCAACGCTCCCGTGGTTTGACTGGCGTTGCAGGCTTTCGCTCCTTGCGTGTTGAACTGGTTCGCCGCGAGCGCGTAATAGACGTAGTTGGCGTTGCCCTGCTTGCCATATTTCTGATCGATCAGCGCCTGAATGCCAGCCATCGCTGGCGCGGCAAACGATGTTCCGCCGCCGCCCTCCAGGTTTGCGGCGTTCAGTGCATTGCAGGGAGAGCCGTCCTGCTTCGGGTCCGACATACACTCGACCAGGAAGCTTCCCCAGAAGCCGTCCGAGGCGAAGAGCGCCAGATCGGGTTGGTCGCGCAAGCCATCGTTCGGAATGCCCGGCACGCCCGTTTGCCACGACGGCTTCGGATTGCCCTTGCAGGTTCCGCTGACCACGCCGGGAATCGAAGGGACTCCCGTGAAGCAGGTGCTCGGTCCGCCACTGCCACCGTCCGCATAGTCGAACTGTCTGCCGTATTTCGTGTTGCAGAAGCCGCTTGGACCATACGATTGCGTGTAACCGCCGTAGACCGGATCGCTGTAGAACAGCTCGCTGGTGCAGCCGTCGTTCCACGGAATCTCCGGAATATACGACAGCGCGGACGCTTTCGTCACGGGGTTGTTCTTCGCGCTCCAATATTCGCTGATGGGAATGTTGTAGGCGTCCCCGAGGTACTGGGCCATGAAATCGGTGCCGCCCACATCGACCGCATAGGCGGAAGCGGTATTGTCTCCGCTATTGATGCCAAGCGACGAATAGGGAGTGCTCTCGACGGGAACGCACTGGTCGGCGCCAACATCTCCCTCCGCAATGAAGAAGGTGGTGCCCAACGCGGTGGCGATCTGCGCTTCCCGATTCTCGAGTGCCACTTCGGTCTGGCCGCTGATGGTTTCACACAAGCCGTAGCTGTCCGAAAGTATGTCGGGCGGTTCGAGATCGAGCAGATTGAGGATGGCCAGATCCAGCCCGGATACGCCGTGTGCATTGCCGCACGCGGAAAGCACGATGTTCGCGTCGGGCGCGCTTGCGCTCGCCCATTCCACGTCGAGAGCCGCTTCAATCTCATCTCCATTTTGACCAGGGTCTTTGCAACCGGGATAGATCTGCTTGAAGGTTCCGTATTTGAAACCCTTCAGACCGAATACACTGCGGAAGTCGTACCAATCGGAGGTATGCGCTAGATTGGAATCTTCGATCACGGCGATGGTGACGCCTTTGCCCGTAAATCCCTGCTGCCAGAGCGGCAGCACATTGTAGATGGTGTCGAAGTCGTAGGGGGCAACCGCATAGTAAGTTTGCCCTTGATCTTTTTCCGTGTAGCGCGATTTGAAGTGCGGTTGAAACTGATTCGTCGCGCGGTCGTAAGTCACATGACCCATCCGAATCGCATGCGACTTGGGATAGAAGTCGTGCAGCGAGGCAACGCCTTCGATGGCGGGCGCGAGTGCGGCGGGGATCTGCGGATCGCGCATGTTCGCGATGTGTTTTTCGCCATTCGGTAAAGTCAAATTGTGAATCTCGGTGTGGAACGCTTCGCGGATTTGCGCGGACGTGCCGGCGAAGTCGATGACCAGTCCATTTTGATAGACGCGGTTGATGGAAAAACCGTGTGATTCCAGCCAGCGCTGAATGGTCTCCCGATCTTGCTGCGCCAGACCGAAGCGCTCGCCGACTTGCTGCGGCGTCAGCCAGCGATGAAATTCGGGCGAGTTCTGCCGATGCATTTCGTCAATCAGTCTCTCGAAACGCGCTTCGGTTTCCGGCGCAGGCTTGAGCGTGAGCAGCAAATGATCGAAAGTCAGGCTGTCGGCGACCGGGCCGCGATCATTGCTTGCCTCGAACACAGCAGCGGTGGTGTTTCCCGTAAGAGTCACCAACCGGGATTCGTCAATCGGTTCGGTAATAACAGGCTTCGGGCCGACGTTGACGCCCGCCGTAGGAGTCTCCGCAAAAGTCGCCAACGAGCACAGGCCAAACGAACACAGGATCAGCATGGAAGCGGAGAAGCGCATTGTCAGAACCTCCGAAAGCAAGCGGCCCAGAACGGATGAGGGAGAACCACGGAAACCCGCAACGCCGCGATGGTAGCGCCGTTTGGCGGGTTCGGTCAAGGCGGAAATCGCCGGGTAGCGCCCTAATTTGATTCTCTGACCGCGGCGTCACAGAGGCACGGAAAAAGAATCGAAGGTTGGAAAACGTGGAAGGTGAAATTATATAAAGCCCTTGCGTCCCTCCGTGGCTCCGTGGTCAAACCAATCAACTTAGCACCGTACCTAAGCTTGGTCAGTATAGCCAACTCTCTATCCCTTGGTGAATAATGACTTTCTAACCCTATTTGCTATAGAAACGCTTTGGAGAGAACTTCCATGAAAAACGAACTCAAGAAATTCGTCTGGTCGAGCGCCTTGCTCGCACTGGGATTCGCAACCGCATTGTTACCGACCCGAGCCTTTGCTCAAGACTGGGACCAGCAAGACGATCCGCCCACCCGCGTCGCGCGACTCGGCTACATCGAGGGCTCGGTTTCATTCCAGCCAGCTGGCGAGGCGGAATGGGTGCAGGCGTTCCCCAATCGCCCCCTGACGACCGGCGACCGGCTCTGGGCCGACCAGGCCTCGCGCGCCGAATTGCAGCTCGGCTCCGCCGTGATTCGCCTGCGGGAGAACACCGGATTTTCATTCCTCAATCTCGATGATCACACCGTGCAAATTCAACTAACCTCGGGCGCGATCAACATTCATGTGCGCCGCCTCGATCAGAACGATTACTTCGAAGTCGATACACCGAACTTGGCGTTTACGGTGAACCAGCCGGGCATCTACCGCATCGAAGCCAGCGACGACGGCACCTACACCGCCGTCAGCGTGCGCGACGGCGGAGGCCAAGCCACCGGCGGCGGCCAGACCTACACGCTCTACGGCGGTCAGCGTGGCATGTTCAGCGGTACCGATTCGCTGTGGGCCGACCTTCAGGATATTGGCGGCTACGACGAGTTCGATAACTGGGCGAACGGCCGCGATCGCCGCTACGACAATTCGCTGTCGGCGCGCTATCTCTCGCGCGACGTCGTCGGCTATGAAGATCTCGACGAAAACGGCGACTGGCGCGACGACCCCAGCTTCGGCCACGTCTGGTTCCCCACCCGTGTTGAATTTGGCTGGGCGCCGTACCACACCGGCCATTGGGCTTGGATTTCGCCCTGGGGTTACACCTGGGTCGATGATTCCCCTTGGGGCTACGCGCCGTTCCACTACGGACGCTGGGTTACGATCAACGGCCGTTGGGGTTGGATCGCCGGTCCGATGGATGTGCGGCCCGTCTATGCGCCCGCGCTCGTCGTCTTTATTGGCGGCGGCTTGGGTTTCGGAGGCAACGTGGCGTGGTTCCCGCTCGGACCGCGTGAAGTTTATGTGCCGCCCTATCAAGTGAGCCGCGGCTATATGAACCAGGTAAACGTCAGCAACACAACGGTCAACGTCACCACGATCACGAACGTCTACAACACCACCATCATCAATAAGAGCACGACCGTCACCAACGTGAACTACGCGAACCGAAACGTTCAGGGAGCGGTGATGGCGGTTCCGCAAGCTGCCTTCACCAGCGCGCAACCCGTAGCCCGGGCCGCGGTTGCTGTAACTCCGCAGCAGATTGCCAGCGCGTCGGTGAACAAGTCAGCCGCCGTAGCCCCCACCCGGCAGAGCGTGCTTGGAGCGCACGCTTCCACCGCGAATCACGTACCTGCGCCGCCCGCCGCAACCATGAATCGGCAGGTGGTCGCGAACCACACGCCCCCTCCGCCGCCACTTCCCTTCGCACAAAGACAACAGGCTCTCGCCGCTCATCCCGGACAGCCCCTGTCGCGGCAGGAGTTGCAGACGCTGCGTCCACCGGCTGCGGCGGCTGCGCGTCCGATGGTCAAACAGGCGCCTCCCAGCAAGCCAGCCGCGCCAATCACGTCCCGTCCGGCAAATTCGATGGGCGGCCAGCCGAATGCCAATCGCCCGCCGCAACCCACTCCACCGCCTGCGAATCAGCCGAATGCAGTTCACCCACGGCAGCCCGTTCCGCAACTGCCCGCGAATCAGCCAAATCGTCCG
>Ga0302266_10002903_pt1 | contig 14289 bp, 5 predicted proteins | sample III_Bog_E1_2_FD_194559 | JGI IMG/M metagenome (GOLD analysis project Ga0302266, IMG submission 194559) | Peat permafrost microbial communities from Stordalen Mire near Abisko, Sweden - III_Bog_E1_2 | ecosystem: Environmental > Terrestrial > Soil > Wetlands > Peat | place: Sweden: Abisko... | reverse complement strand
TCGTGTCTCCTACTTCCTCAACCTCCGCGGCCCGAGCATTACCGTCGATTCGATGTGCTCTTCGTCGCTCACCGCCATTCACCTGGCTTGCCAAAGCCTGCTCAGCGGCGACATCGAGATGGCTCTCGCCGGCGGCGTGAACCTCTCGCTGCATCCGAACAAGTATCTTCTTCTCGGCCAGGGACAGTTCGTTTCGAGCAAGGGAAGATGCGAGAGCTTCGGCGAAGGTGGCGACGGATACGTCCCCGGCGAAGGCGTCGGATGCGTTTTGCTGAAGCCGCTCGCGAAGGCCGAGGCCGACGGCGACCATATCTACGGCATCCTTCGCGGAACCGCCCTGAATCACGGCGGCAAGACCAACGGGTACACCGTCCCGAATCCATCCGCGCAGCAGGAGGTCATTGAAGCGGCGCTGCGTCAGGCACGCGTATCGCCTCGCGAAATCAGCTACGTCGAGGCCCATGGCACCGGCACGCTGCTAGGCGACCCGATCGAGATCGACGGCCTCACCAAAGCCTTCCGCGGCAGTGGCGCCGAATGCGGCTTCTGTGCCATCGGGTCGGTCAAGTCAAACATCGGCCACTGCGAGTCCGCGGCCGGCATCGCGGGGCTGACCAAGGTTCTGCTGCAAATGAAGCACCGGCAGCTCGCGCCCTCGCTCCATTCCAAGACCCGCAACCCGCATATTGATTTTGAAAGCTCTCCATTCCTCGTGCAGCAGCAACTCGCGGAGTGGACTCATACGCCGCGCATTGCCGGCCTCTCCTCTTTTGGCGCGGGAGGCTCCAACGCGCACGTCGTGGTCCAGGAGTGGCATGATTCCACAGCAGTTCACGATCCCGGCCTCCCGCAGCTTATCGTTCTCTCCGCACGGACCGCCGATCAACTTCGCCAGGCAGCCGCGAATTTGCTCGACCACCTCGCAATGGGCGCGGACAATCAACCGTTGAACGCAATCGCGTACACACTGCAAACCGGGCGCGAGGCCATGGAACACCGCCTCGCGTTTGTGGTATCGACGCTTCCGGAAGCCATCGTGCAATTACAGCGATGGCTCGAAAATCAAAGCGTCGAAGGCGGTACGCATTCCAATCTTGAGGCTGCCGCGCAGCTTTGGATGTCGGGCCAGACGCCCGACTGGAAGGCATTGCATCCGAGGGAAAAGCCTCGCCGTGTCAGCCTTCCCACATACCCCTTCGCCCGCGAGCGCTGCTGGTTCCGCGAAGAGCCTGCGCTACTGAATCGTACCGAAGCGGACCGCACCGAATGGATCGTGGAACACCACCTCAGCGGAGCAGAAGACTGGCTCAGCGGCCACCGTATTCATGGCGAAGTAGTGCTCCCCGGCGTTGCTTACCTTGACTTTGTCCTTGAGGCCGCGCGCCCCGTTGCCGGCGGAAAAGGCCTTGGCCTGAGCGACGTTGTCTGGATTCAGCCATTGGTCGTCAACCATCCGCGGACGCTTCGCATCACCCTCAAGCGGCAGCGGGACGATTTCGACTTCGAGGCCACCGGAGGCTCAGGCGCCGTCTATTGCCGCGGCTCTCTCACGGTCACCGATCCTCCCTCGCGCAACGAGCGCATCGATCTCGAGCGCCTGAAGTCGTCCCTCCAGATGCTCGAAGATGCCGACACGTTCTATCGAGAATTCGCCGGCGCGGGCATCGACTACGGAACGCCCTATCGAAATGTGCAAAAGCTCTGGTTCAACGATTCCCGATCGCTGGCATGGGTCGAAGCACGACAGGACGATGCGGACCATGAGAATACAAACCGGCGCAGTCACATCCTCTATCCGCCGCTGGCAGACTCTGTGCTGCAAGTCATCGCGGCAATCCCACAGGATACGGGCACGCGCACGCCGCTTCCATTCTCGCTGGGCATGGCGAGCCTTCCGGCTGCGCTGCCTTTATCGTTCTACGTTCTGGCGGAGCGAACTCGGCAGGGACGCTACGACATCCAACTGATTGACCCGGACGGGTTCGTCTTTGGCCGATTCGACCGCCTTGAAGTTCGCGCCGGCGCCGATCCCCTTTCCGGGCTGACCTATGAGTTGCAATGGCACAGCGCGCCGCTGCCGGATCAAGCAGGAACACGCGCTGTCAGCCAGCCGGGCAAGACTCTAATTCTCCACGGCATCCACTCATTCGACCTTCAGCGCGCCATCCTCGACCACGAAGGCAGCGACCGCGCCGTTTCCATGAACGCGGCAGATGCCGGCCCCATCCGAAACCTGCCGGAGATAGCGAAAGTCTATTTCCTCGGCGGCCTTGACGACCGCTCCGGCGACCCCTCCGACCCGTCCCGCATTGAAGAAGCGCATCTTTCAAGCACCCTCGCCTGGTTCCGATGCGTAAAGGCTCTGCTCGACCGAGACCAGGACCGCGAACTCGAAATCGTAGTGTTGACGCAGCGGATGCACGATGCGCCCGGAACCACAGCCGTCGAGCCCACATCGGCCGCACTGCACGGGCTCTGCCAGTCGCTTTCGAGAGAAACACCACGCTGGAAGATCACTCTCGTCGATGTGGACCGCGCGAGCCTTGAGAGTGAATCGAAGCGGCGGGAATTGCTGGAACGAATCGCGCGCGAGCCGCGGCAGAGCTTTTCGAGCGTCGTTTACCGGGGTCCGCATCGCTATCTTCCGGCGATTGAAACCGTCAACCTCCGCGATGCCATGCCGGGCGCCATCCGCGAAGGAGGAACCTACGTCATCGCAGGCGGCGCGGGAGGCATCGGCTTAACAATCTCGGAGTTGTTGGCTCGGAATTACCACGCCCGCGTCATCTGGCTGGGCCGGCGGCCGCTCGACGAAGCAATCCGCCGGAAAGCCGCAACGCTTGAGCGCTACGGACCTGCTCCGCCTTATCTCCAGGCCGACATCGCCGACTGGCGTCAGATGCGCGAAGCCCTGGATCGCGTAAAGCGCGAATCCGGCGTGATTCACGGCGTCATCCATTCCGCGCTCTCGCTCCATGACCGCAGCCTTCGCCGCATGAGCGAAGAGGAGTTCGAAGTTACCGCTCGCGCAAAAATCCATGGCAGCGTCGTGCTGGCCGAAACCTTTGGCCGCGCCGCGGAAGATTGGTTCTGCTTCTTCTCCTCCGCGCAATCGCTGCTCGGCGGCGCCGGCCAGGCGAATTATGCCGCCGGAAGCTCCTTCACCGACAGCTATGCCGCCTCGCTCCGCCAGCGCCTCGACTGCGCGGTGCACGTCATCGACTGGGGCTTCTGGGGCGAGGTCGGGGCCGTCGCTACCGAGGAGTACCGCGAACGAATGGCGTGCCAGGGCCTCGGCTCCATCAGCCCTGCCGAAGGCGCCGAAGCATTCCTGCGGGCGCTCTCTCACAAGGTCGATCGGCTTATCGTCCTCAAGGCCAATGCGGAATTGAAAGCGCAGCTTAAGGGGACGTTGGACACGCCGCTTCATTTGCTGCCGCGGGAGTCGCCGGATGATTGGGACGCAATTTGTTATCGAGTCCCCACCCGCGAGATCGATCGCCGCGCGGCTGAGATTGGTGAGGGTACATATAAATCTCTCGACGATTTGGCACGGCAGGGACTCACTCTTGCCTTTGACGAGATGGGCTTGCGATCCGCGCTTGCCACACCAGGCGCGGCCGATGAACTGCGAGCGGCTCTGGGCATCCTGCCGAAATACGACCGCCTCTTCGATGCGCTGGTGCGGATGCTGGTTGAGTCGGGGGTTCTGGAGCGCCGTTCGACTAAACTCTCCCTTCGCGGCAACAGCTGCTCCGGTTCCCCGCCGTTGGCGGAGTCATTCAATCGTCTGCGAATTGAGTCGCCTGGTTTCTCTGACCAAATTGCGCTCTTGCAGCATTGTCTCGCAAGCCTTCCGGAAGTATTGACAGGCCGCCGCACAGCGGAGGACGTCCTGTTCACTGGTTCTTCCGTCGAGCACGTATCGGGTATTTACGCGGGGAATGCGGTCTCAGACCACTTCAACCAAAGAGTGGCCGATGTTGTGCAGGCTTGCTGCGCAGAGCGAATCGCCTCCGGTAGCGCGGGCGGAAGAATCAGGATTCTGGAAGTTGGTGCCGGAACCGGCGGCACGACTGCCTTTATCCTGGATCGTCTCGCCCCGTTCGGTAGCAGCGTGGAATACGTCTATACGGATATCTCCGCCGCGTTCCTGGAGTATGGCCGAAGGCGATTCGAGGAGGCTCGCGCTTCCATTTCCTTCGTTCGCATGGATCTGGAGCGAGACCTCGCTTCGCAAGGATTCGAACCCGGATCATTCGACGTTATTGTCGCTGCCAACGTGCTCCATGCCACCACCTCGATCACGAACACGCTCGCGAATATCAAGCGCGCGCTCAAGCGCAACGGCGTCCTGGTATTCGACGAGTTGGGCGTCGCCAGGCCATTCCTGACGTTGACATTTGGCTTGACGAGCGGATGGTGGCTTTTTCAGGATCAGGACAAACGCATCCCCGGATCGCCCGGCGTCTCCCCGGACGTTTGGCCTCTTCTGCTTTCCGAAACAGGCTTCGACCGAAACATTTGCGTGACACCGGAATCGGTCCCATTTGGCAGATTCGTGCTAATGGCGCACAGCGACGGGCTCATCGAATCTGTTCAGATCCCTGAGTTTGCACTCCCGGCGCCGCGCAAAACGGCAGCCGCACAATCGATCATGCCCGATGCCTCACCGCGCACCCCCGAGCCGGCGCTCTCCGGAGACGCGACGGAATGGCTCAAACGTCAGTTCGCTGCCACGTTGAAGATGCCTGCGGATCGCATTGCGGCCACGGCCCGTTTCGAAACTCTGGGGATCGATTCGATCATCGCCGTCGTGCTCACCGACCGTCTGGAAGAAGCCTTCGGCCGTCTTCCCCGAACGCTGCTCTTTGAATATCAGACCCTCGATCAATTAACTGCATATTTTGCCGAACACCACGGAGTCCGTTTGCGCGAGCTGGCCGGCGCAGGCCAAAGGAACCACGTCCCTTCGGCGTCGGTCGCGGAACCTGCTCCTCTTATCCACCCTGCCGCAGTCCATGCAGCAGCCGCTCAAAGCGACATCGCCATCATCGGCATCGGCGGCCGCTATCCCGGCGCGCGCAGCCTTCACTCCTTCTGGAACAACCTGCGCAATGGCGTAGATTCCATCCGTGAGATCCCCGCCGACCGCTGGGACGCCGACACCTACTACAACCCCGATCCTCAACCCTCCGAGGGAAAAGCGCGCAATAAATGGGGCGGATTCATCGACGATGCCGACAAGTTCGACCCCTTGTTCTTCCGTATCTCGCCCGCCGAGGCGGAACTCCTCGATCCCCAGGAACGGCTCTTCCTCCAGACCGTCTGGGAGACGCTGGAATCGGCCGGTTATCCGCCGCGCCGTCTCGCCGCGCTACAGGAAGAAAGCGGACGCGGCATCGGCGTCTTCGTCGGCGCCATGTACCAGCTCTACCCATGGGTCGCGCAGCGGCCGGTAACCTCGGCCACTTCCTATTGGTCGATCGCCAACCGCGTTTCGTATTTCTTCGATTTCCATGGGCCCAGCCTGGCTGTCGACACGGCCTGCTCCTCCTCCATGGTGGCCATCCACATGGCCTGCGAAAGCATCCTGCGAGGCGAGGCGATCTGCGCCATTGCCGGCGGCGTCAACCTCACCCTCCACCCGTTGAAATATCTCGCGCTCCAGGGCACAGGGTTGCTTTCCTCTGGAAAAGCCAGCCGCTGCCTCGGACAGGGCGACGGTTTTGTGCCCGGTGAGGGAGTCGGCGCGGTTCTGCTTAAGCCGCTCGCCCTCGCCGAACGCGATCGCGACCGCATCCTCGGCGTCATCAAAGGCACGCGTGTCCATCACAGCGGACAGGGGAATGGCTATCGTGTGCCCAACCCGAATACGCAGGCGGACGCAATCGTCAGACTCTTCGAACAAACAGCCATCGACCCGGAGTCCATCGGATATGTCGAAGTCGCAGCCAACGGCCTTCCCCTCTCCGATTCGATTGAGATCGCCGCACTCAGCAAAGCCTTCCGGCGCTTCACCAGCCGCAGCCAGTTCTGCCCCATTGGCTCGGTGAAATCCAACATCGGCCACCTTGAAGCAGCATCCGGCATCTCACAGCTCACCAAAGTTCTGCTCCAGTTCGGCCATCGCGAACTGGCCCCCACACTCCATGCCGAACCCCTGAATCCTGCCATCGACCTCAATGCGACGCCCTTCTACATCCAGCGCGAACGTGCCCATTGGCCCGGCACAGGCCATCCGAGACGGGCGCTCATTAACTCCTTCGGAGCCGGCGGCACCAACGCCCATCTCCTCGTCGAGGAGTACCCGGCAAAGGCTTCCGAAGCCTCGCGCATCCACCCGAGCGGTCCATGCCTGGTACTTCTCTCCGCCCGGACTGAGGTCAGCCTCGCGCAGTTTATGCGTGACCTGCATGGCTTTCTCCGCAGTCCCGATGCGGACGGAGTCTCCCTGTCCGATCTTGCGTATACGCTCCAGATCGGCCGCGAACCGATGGAGGAGCGCGTCGCGATTGTCGCCGCGTCCATCGAGGAATTAATGCTCCACCTCGGCGCGCTTGCGAGCGGTCGGTCGAACCCCACTGGAACCTGGCGCGGGACCGCGCAGTTGGAAAGCGGCGCGGGCGCATTAGCCGGCATGTTGGTTGATGGCGCTTCGGGAAAGGCATTCGTTGACGCATTGATTCGTGAGGGCGATCTGCCCAGGCTCGGACGTCTCTGGGTCTCAGGAGCTGAGATCGACTGGAGCCTCCTCTACGGAGCCCAGTTCCCCGCGCGGATCGACCTGCCTACTTATGCTTTCGAACGGCGGAGGTGCTGGGTGTCGCCCGGCTTGCCCGCACCGGAAACAAGCACGCCTGCCAGCATCCCAACCGCCATGCCGCCAATGCGCGCGACCGATGGCAGTCTCGTCGAAGCCCTGAAAGAAATCGTCGCCGGCGTTCTCAAAATCAATTCCCGCGAACTTAACGAAGACCGTGCGCTGAAGGCCTACGGCGTCGATTCCATCCTCTCCACCGTCATTATGGAAACCGTGCGAGAGCGCTTCGGAGCCTCGCTCTCGTTGGCCGCGATTCTCGAATTTCCCACCCTGCGCGAGTTGGCCGGCCACATCTCCGGCGCAGCCGCGGCGCAGCCGCGCGATACGGCAATCGAATACCCGCCGGATCTGATTCCTATTCAGACCAACGGCAGCAAGCCCGCTTCATTCTGGGTTCATGGCCTGGTTGGCTTCGCTCACCTTTACAAGCGGCTCGCCTTCGGACTCGGCTCGGATTACCCCGTCTACGGCTTGCAGGCTCGCGGCGTCGATGGCCACCAGCCTCCCTTCACGGATATTGAATCGATGGCCGCGCACTACGTCTCGTGCATCCGCATGGTGCGGCCCCGCGGCCCGTATTACGTCGGGGGCTACTCGTCCGGCGGCATCCTCGCGCTTGAAATCGCGCGCCAGTTAGCGGCTGCCGGAGAAGAGATCGGGCGCGTCTTCCTGCTCGACACCTACCCGCACAACGAAGCAACCACCAGGGCCATGGAAAAGAAGATGGATTACGCCATGCGCTCGGTCATGACCGCGAATCTCTTCCTGGCCGGCGAGGAAAACACCGCGTCGTACATCCGTGTCGAGGAACTCGACGGCGTGGACCCGGACCAGCACGTCATTCATCTCCTCAAGCGCATTGAAGCGCGCGGCGTCGCACGCCTGCCCTCCGACCGAATATATCGTATGTTGCGCGGATCCATCGACGTCGCCAACTGCACTGGTGCGGCGCTCAAGACCTACAACCCGCCCGTTTACCGCGCCTCCGACGTCGTTTTCTTCGAGGCGACACGCAAATTCATCGACGAAGGCAACGTGCTTGGGTTGCCGGTCACCGAACTCGACGCCGGCAATCGCGAACAGGCGTGGCGCCAGCAGATCGGCGGCCATCTCGATGTCGTAAATATCGACAGCGATCATTTCGGCCTGATCGAAGAGCCTCACCTTCGCCTCGTCTGCCGCCACATCGTCGCGCATCTCGACCCCGCGCAGCCTCCGCAGGCACCGGCGATTGCCCATCCCGACCGCTCCTCGTCCGAAGCGATCGTAGTTGGCGGGGGCATAGCCGGCCTCCTCGCTGCCCGCGTCCTTTCCGGCCACTTCGAGCGGGTCACCGTGCTCGAACGAGATCGCTTGACGGACGGCGCAAAGCCGCGCCGCGGCATTCCGCAGGGCAACCATCTGCACAGTCTTCTCAAGGGCGGCCTGAACGTGCTGTGCGACCTATTCCCCGGCTTCGACCACATTCTCGCCGAACGGGGCTCCGTCGCATTCCAGGCGGCCTTCGATCTCCTCCAGGAAGACGAGCTCGGCACCTGGCCGCAGCGGGAATTCGGCATCCGCCAATACTGCCAGTCGCGCCCCTTGCTGGAATCCTGCATTCGCCAGCGACTGCTCGCAATCGAGAACGTACATATCGAAGACCAGATCGACGCGGGCGAGCTGCTGTGGTCTGCCGACCGCTCGCGCGTCCTCGGCATTCGCGTGAAAGACCCGGACAGCCGCATCTCCGACCGCTATGCCGCCCTGATCGTCAACGCGACCGGCCGCCGCCAGACCATGCTCCACGAGCTCGAGGAAAAGGGATGGCCCGCTCCGGACGAAACCCGGATTCCAGTGGACATTGCCTATTCCACTTCCCTGTTTGAAGTGCCGGCGGACTCCTCGCGAGGCTGGAAGGGCGTCTTCAGCTACACCAGCGGAGCCGGCCCGCACAGCTCTCGGGAGGGCGCGGGCCGCAGAGGCGGCTCCATCCTCCCAATCGAGCAAAACCGCTGGATTGTCACTCTCGGCGGCCGCCACGGCAACTATCCTCCAACTGACATGGCAGGCTTCCTCGAATACGCCAGAAGCCTGCCCACGCCGACCATATACGACGCGATCCGGCACGCCCACCCCATTCCCGGCGCCGTCGAGCATTTCCGCGTCCCGCACAGCACCCTCCGCCACTTCGACCGTCTGCGCGAAATGCCGCAGCGCCTGCTCCACGTCGGCGACGTGATCTGCTCCTTCGATCCGGTCTTTGGACAAGGAATGGCTTCGGCTGCTCTACAGATAATGGCGCTCGGCAATCTTCTCACCGAGCGAAAGAACCATCCCGGCTGGCTCGATGGTCTGGAGCAGGCCTTCTTCCGCAAAGCTGCCCGCGTCGTGCAGACTCCCTGGGACTTGGCCGCGAAGTCGCATTTCGAAGCCGGCGATTCCAATACCGGCAGCCAGAGGGAGTACGAGCAATTCCAGGTGCTCTCCCGCCGCGCCATGGAGGACGCGGGCATACATCGTGTCCTGGTTGAAGTCTTCCAGCTTGTCCGGCTCTATGAGGAGCTGCGCGCCGAGCAAGGCGTGGCCCCCTCTACGCGAGCCGCCCTCGCCGGCGATTGAGCTTGCTGCGGCCATGGCAAGCCGCGGTTAGTTCAAAGCGGTCAGTCCGAGACGGAAACCGGCAGCGACTCCAGCGACCGCATCACCCAATTCGTTCCCCATTTCGGTTCCACGGCGCTGAACTGAATCTTCCTGTGCCGTTCCAGCAGCGTCCCGATGGCAATCCGCGCATTCATACGCGCCAGATAGTGCCCCAGGCAAAAGTGAATCCCGTGGCCGAAGACCAGGAACTGCGAATTATCCCGCGATAAATCCAGCCGATCCGGCTCAACATAGCGCTCAGGATCGCGATTCGCCGCGCCCGCCAGCATCGAGATCATCGTTCCCTTTTTGATGCGCTTCCCATGGAGCTCAATATCCTCCCTGGCAAAGCGCGCCACCAGTTGCACGGAGCTGTCGTACCGAGCCAGCTCGTTGATGCCCTCCGTCAGCAGCTCCGGCGTCTCGCGTAGGCGCTGGATCTGCTCGGGATTCCGCAGCAGCGCATAAAGACCGTTCGATATCAGCCCGCGCGTCGTCATGTTCCCGGCCACCAGCAAAAGGCTGCACAGCGCAAGCAACTCCTGCATCGAAAGCCTGTCGCCGTTCTCTTCCGCATGAACCAGCCGCGTCAGCAGATCGTCCTGCGGATCCTTGCGGCGCTGTTCCACAATGCCGTGCAGATACCGGTGAATCGCATGGTCTCCGTCCACCGACCGGCGAATATCTTTGAGAGCAAACGATCCCGTGCTGCCCGACATATCGTCCGACCACTGGCGAAACTGGTCACGATCCTCGATCGGAATCCCCATCAGCTCCGCAATCGCCAGCATCGGCAAAGGATATGCCAGCGAGTCGACAATCTCGATCTCCCCGCTCCCGCCGGCTTCGTCGAGCAGTTCGCGCGCGATCCGCTCCACCTTCGGGGCCAGCGCGCGGATCGAGTCCGGCGTGAAAGCCTTGTTTACCAGCGCCCGCAGTCGCGTGTGCCGGGGCGGATCGGACATGATCAGGTTCGGATCGTCCAGCTCCTCCTGCGTGCGCCCGGCCTTGATCTGGCGCTTCTCGATCCACTTCCACCAGTTGGCCAGATGCAGATCGTTGCCCAGCCGGGGATCGTTCAGCATCTGGCGAATATCGGCGAACCGCGTCAGCACCACGCCCGCTCCAAGCCAGCTTCGATGCACCGGATCGCGCTCGCGAAGAGCGCGATAAGCAGGGTATGGGTCTTTGAGCACCTCGGCCGAAAATGGATTGAAGACGACGCCGCTCTGCGCCCGTTCAATCGAGCCCATCACACCTGTAAAGAGCTTCAGACCTGCGTTCTGTATGCGTTTGCCCATTTCGTTAAATGCTCACCGGAAGCTCTTTCAGCCCCCTCAGTCCCCAGTTCCCCTGAATCCGCTTCACCCGATCCGTCGCCAGCCGCAGCTTCGGATACCGCTCCACGAGAATCTGCAGCGCAATCGCGGTTTCGAGCCGTGTCAACGGCGCGCCAATGCAATAGTGGATGCCGCGTCCAAAGGCCAGATGACGGTTGTTCGCGCGTTCGATCAACAGTTTATCCGGCTCCTCAAACTGCGCCGGATCGCGATTGATCGCACCCACCAGCAGAAGCAGCGTCTGCCCCTTTTTGATCTTCCGGCCCTTGAACTCGAAGGCCTCCGTCGCAAACCGGCCATCGACGACAATCGGGCTGTCGTAGCGCAGCAGCTCTTCCACTGCCGGCTCAGCCAGCCGCGGATTCGCGCGCAACACCTCCATCTGATCCGGATTCTCGAGCAGCGCGAGTATCCCGTTCCCGATCAGGTTGGCCGTCGTCTCATTGCCGCCCACCAGCAGCAGCGTGCAGATGGAAAACAGCTCATGCATTGAGAGCCGGTCGCCAAGCTCCTCGACCTGCACCAGCCGCGAAAGCAGATCTTCCTTCGGCTCCACCCGCCGCTGTTCGATGATCTCCGTCAGGTATGCCTGATATTCGCGCTCGGCTTTCACTGCCGCCCGCAGGTCGATCAGGTTCGGGTATCCATAGCCGCGCAGAATGTCGTCCGACCAGCGCCGGAACTGCTCCCGATCCTCGGCGCGAATCCCAAGCATCTCAGCGATCACGATCACCGGAAGCGGGTGCGCCAGTCCTGTAATAAGGTCCATCGGCTCATTGCGCTCGGCCTCGTCCAGCAGGTCGTGCACAATCTTCTGAATGCGCGGCGCAAGCGCCCCTACCGAGTTCGGCGTGAAGGCCTGGCTCACCAGCGACCGCAGCCGCGTATGCCGCGGCGGGTCCGAGTGCAGCATCTCCGGATTATCCAGTTCCTCCTGCGTGCGCCCGGCTTTCAGTTGCAGCCTGTGCATGCGAGGCCACAGCGAGCTGTTGCGCAGGTCGTTCGATAGCCGCTTGTCCGCGAAGACCTCCAGCGCGTCCGCATACCGCGAGATAACCCACGGCCCCACGCGGCTCCGATGCACCGGGTCTTTCTCCCGCAGGCGATGGTAATGCGGGTACGGGTTATCGAGGTTCTTCGAATCGAGCGGATTGAACGCGATCCCGCTCTCCACCGTCTCGATGGCCGCGACCACCGACATGACCGCGCGCATCGCAAAACTCTGGATTGCCTCTTTATTCAGCATGGGGAGGGATAGCTACGACTTTCTCCAATAGACACCGTGATAGTCAATCGCTTCAATCGGCTCTTCGATTCCGTGCCGGTTGCGATACTCCTCGACCGCACGCCGGCAATCGGGCAGCTCATGATAGTCGTCGACGATGCAGAACCCGCCGCTCGACAACTTCGGATAGAGATTCTCCAGACAATCCATCGTGCTCTCGTAAAGATCCCCATCCAGCCGGATCAGCGAGAACGCCTCGGCATCGAGTTCCGGCAGCGTCTCCGAAAAATATCCCTTCGCGAAAACCACCTGCTCATCCAGCAATCCATAGCGCGCGAAATTCGACCGCACGCCGCTCAGGCTCGTGTCGCGCGTCGGAATCGCCATCCTGTCGCCGTTCTTGAGAATCTGCATCGTATAATGCACCAGCTCATCGCTGGGATCGCTCGCATCGGGCAGCGCCTTCACCGGATTGATGGATTGCAGCACGCGGAAGAAACCGCGCTGCCAGTCGCGGTCGTCAATCGAAGCCGCCGCCTTGAGCGCATAGGACACAATCTTCGGCGCTGCAACCGTGGGCTGCGCGACAAAACTGTCGCAAACAAAGACTCGGCGCGTTGTGTCGCCATTCGCCTTCAGAATCGCCCGCATGAAAATCGTGGCGCCGCCTGCCAGTACGCCGGTCTCGATCACGTCTCCCGGCACGCCGTTGCTCAGAACCTCTTCGAGGCATTGCTGTATATTGTCCAGCCGCTTGAGCCCGATCATCGTATGCGCGGCCGTCGGTCCGTCCTCGCCCGTCACCCGCTTATCGAGACGAAAACGAGTCCCGGCAACGATGGTCTTGTTGGTTCGATCAAAAATCCATGACGGAACATCTTCATAGAGGATGTTGACGACCGCCCGCTTCACAAGATCGAGGTACAGTGCCTTGCCGTCGCTACCGTCCGGCAGCGGGCCGAGCCCATGCTTCACATAGTCCGCGGGCGGAGTCGATCGTGGAGCTTTCCGCGTCGTGGTTTTGACCGCCATATTCTCTCCCGCCCAGAGTATGATGATGATGCTACAGCATTCAACACAAAACCGAAGACAAAATGCGCTTCCTTCTCACTACCTTTACGAGTGCCCTGATTCTCTTTCTGTGGGGCGGCCTGACCCTCGCTGTCATCCCCTGGCACAGCGCGGTGCTGCACGGCGTTCACGACGAGGCCGCGGTCCTCAAGACCCTCAGTGAACAGGCCGTGGACGGCGGCGTCTACTCCGTTCCCATCGAGCACAAAAACTATACGGCAACCTCGCCCTTCGCCATGATCGTCTATCGCCCGCGGGGTTTCGGCATGCCGGCCGGCGGCGTCATGGCCATCAGCTTCGCCACTTCCTGGCTGGCCTCCATCGTGGCCGCGCTTCTCATGCCAAAGAAGGAAGGACTGAGTTACGCCCGCCGCGTCCTTTTCTTTCTCGGCCTGGGAGTTTTCGCCTCTCTCACCGCTCACATTACAAATTGGACGTGGAGCGGCTACAGCGCCGGCTATACCTTAATGGCAATCTTCGATCTGCTCGCCGGATGGCTTCTCGCGGGACTATTCCTGGCCCGATTCCTGCCCCGGCCAGTCTCCGCAACCGGGGAACACGCAGAATGACCCGCGCCGAGATTTTCGACGTCGTCCGCGGCAATATCCTTGAGGTTCTCCCCGATCTGGACCCCGCGCTGATCGAGGAGTCAAAGAGCATGAGAGACCTCGGCGCAAACTCCATCGACCGCGCCGACATTCTCATCGAAACCATGCGGCAGTTCAAGCTGTCCCTCAAAGTCTCCGACTTCTCCGGCATTACCAACATCGGCGGCCTGGTCGATTTCCTCTTTGCCAAAATAAGCGCGCGGTAACGGAGACTGCCAATGCCCAGAGCCCTGCGCGAGGATGAGGTAGTCGTCACCGGAATGGGCGTCGTAACCGCGCTCGGCGTCGGTGTGGACGCTTTCACCCGTGCCCTGCGGCAAGGCAATTCCGCGCCCCTCAGCGAGGGCTCGATGCTGATCCGCGATTTCGACCTCATCGCGTTCTCTAACTCGCTCCATCTCACTGGCAGCATCTCGCCATCCGTGCGCCAGGCAGCCCGCCGCGCACCGCTGAGCCTTCAGCTCTCGCTCGCGGCCGCTCTGGAAGCCTGGCGAAATGCCGGCCTCTTTCACGATTCTCCCTACGCCTCCGAGCAGGCATCCCTGATCGTCGCCGGGCATAACCTCAACCTGCGCACATCCTACGATCTTGCCGAAAAAT
>Ga0302266_10002893_pt1 | contig 14330 bp, 17 predicted proteins | sample III_Bog_E1_2_FD_194559 | JGI IMG/M metagenome (GOLD analysis project Ga0302266, IMG submission 194559) | Peat permafrost microbial communities from Stordalen Mire near Abisko, Sweden - III_Bog_E1_2 | ecosystem: Environmental > Terrestrial > Soil > Wetlands > Peat | place: Sweden: Abisko... | reverse complement strand
TGCTTTATCCGTGGGAACCTCTGATTTTTGGGTTTTTTTGATGATTTATCGTCCGGTATGTATGCTTCCGCAGTTTCGGGCAGCAAACACATCGCCATAAACCATTTGTAATGAAATATTTACCCGTAAATATCTTGTTTGCAAATATTTAGCGGTAGCCGCATAGGCTAAGTACCTGCAAACAGGATATTTAGCTGTTTGGGTGGGGGAGGGGGTACCCTCCCGGCTTGGTACGAGGGCTGGTGACCATCGCGCCGTAGTATCTGCAGCGCGATGGCCCCTGCTGTTGTTAGCCGATATGGGGTGGGGGTGCCAGCGGGGTATGTCCCGTCGCCGCTCCCCTCAGTCCCGCCAGTATCTGCGACATATAGTCGTTGGCGGCGCCGGGATTGCTCGGCAGAAAGATGGTGGCGCTGCCTGACTTGGTGCCCACCTCCTTCAACGTGTCGAAGTACTGTGTGATCAGCACCAGCGCCATCACGTCTTCCGCGGTTGCGCCGGGCACTGATTCGCGGAAGTGTTCGATGGATCCGCGCAGGCCGTCTACGATTGCCTGGCGTTCGGCTGCAATGCCTTTACCCTGCAGCGCCTTCGCTTCCGCATCGGCTTCTGCCTGCTTCACCTTGAGGATTTTTTCTGCCTCGCCGCGCGCCTGTGCTGCTACCTGCGCACGCTGCGCTGCGTTGATGTCGTTCATTGCTGTCTTAACTTTTTCATCCGGCACCAGGTCGGTGACCAGCGCGGTCAGAATGTTGAAGCCGAAGTCGCGCATGGTCGCATCCAGCTCCGTCTTCACCGCGACCGAGATGGAGGCCATCTGCTCAAAGGTCTCGTCCAGCGTGAGCTTGGGCACGTGGCCCAGAATGGAGTTGAACACGAAGCTCTCAATCTGCTTCTGCGGGCTGCTCAGTTTGTAGAAGCTTTCAAAGATCTTGTCGTCCAGCACCTGGTACTGCACGCTGACGGGGATCTGCACAAACACGTTGTCGCGGGTCTTGGTCTCCACTTGGAACTGTGCTTGGTTGACCTGCAGGCCAACAATATAGACGTGCTCGCAATAGGGCAGCAGCACATGCAGGCCGGGTCGCACAATGCGGTTGAATTTTCCGAACCGCTCCACAATGCCCGCACTGGCCGTGCGCACGGTGTAAAGCGTCTTCAGCAGGGTGACGAGCAGGACGATCGCAACAATGGCGCCCGCTACCAGTAGCAGCATGTTCGTATCCATAATCTCTCCTATGTTTCTTCGGGGTAAGCATACACGAGTAAAATTTCACTTCATGGTGACCCACTTCACACCCCAAGCACTTAAATTCCTGCGCGGCCTGAAACGGAACAATGACCGTACCTGGTTCGCGGCGCGCAAACATATCTACGAAGCCGAAGTGAAGGCGCCCATGCTGGCCATCATCGCGGAGCTGAATGAGCAGATGCTGGACTTCGCGCCACTGCATGTGAGGCCTCCACAGAAGGTCGCCATGCGCATCTACCGCGACATCCGTTTCTCGCATGACAAGCGCCCTTACAAGCGCAATGCATCAGCCTGGTGGTCGCGTGATGGATTGGAAAAGACCAGTGGGGGAGGGTACTACTTTCACGTGGGGCCGGAGGGTCTGGTGATCGCCGCTGGCGTCTACATGCCGGAGCGAGAGCAACTCATCGCCATCCGCCGTCACATTGCGGAGCACCATGCTGAGCTGCGCAAGTTGCTGGCCGCTAGAAAGCTGCGCAGCCTGATGAGCGAGTTCGAAGGTGCACCCCTTACCCGTGCCCCCAAGGGCTATCCGCCGGATCATCCTGCAATCGATCTGCTGCTGCCGCGGCAGTGGGGGTTCTCCGCTACCCTGCCGGTGGAGATTGCCATTACTCCCGCGCTGCAGAAGGAGATCATCGCGCGATTCAAAGCCGCCGCTCCAGTCGTGGATTTTCTCAACACTCCACTGGCTGCTTCTCTGCGCAAGCTGCCGCTGTTTTAGGGAATAAATAGGCCTAAAACCGCTAAAAACAGCTAAAAACCGATAAAACCCAGAAAAAACCTGTGGAAACCGCTGTTTTGCCGTTGACAAACTCTTGCAAAAGCCGCAAGGTTGACAGCGGTACAGTTCTCCGCACCCGCATGAACATTGGCGATTCTCACCGTTCGGACATTCTCCGCCCGGCGGAATGCGCGGTGAGTCTTCCAGCGGTCGCGGTTGATGCACCAGCCCGATGGCGGCGGATGCCGTTATCTAAATTTGAAAGAAAAGAAGGAGTACATCATGGCAAAGGGATTGACCAAGACTCAGCTCGTCCGCCTCCTGGCGGAGAAGCTCGAACTCACCAACAAGCAGGCAGCAGCTGGCCTCGAGCTGCTCGCTGAGACCGCCGTCAAGGAAACCAAGAAGGCCGGCGAGTTCACCATCCCCGGCATCGGCAAGCTGGTCAAGGCAGAGCGCAAGGCGCGTCTCGGCCGCAACCCGCAGACCGGTGAGACCATCAAGATCAAGGCAAAGACCGTCGTGAAGTTCCGCGTAGCCAAGGCTGCGAAGGACGCGATCGCACCTGCCAAGAAGTAGTTCTTTGTTCCACTCGCTGCCCGGTCACTGAGAAGGCCTCTGCGGACGTTCGTGCTTTGGCGCGCATCATCCCATTGGAGTTTCGGCCCCGCAGCGATGGCTTTACAGACGGAGCAGACGGCCCTCGGGCTTTCTGCTCCGTTTTATTTAGGGAGCAGTGGTATCCGTAACGCTGCGGGTTCGCATATGCCACGCATCACTTGCAGCCAGCGCTACTACGTCGTATAAACCTCATACTCAAACATCTCGTAACTGCGGAGCAGGGAAATTCTGGCAGATGCGATAGGGAGATGTGGTGCGTCTCAAGCTTTGCAAGACCCGGATACTTAACCGACTATTTACAGCGCTGTGTGCGTACTGCTTTACGCTGGGCTGGCAAGCGCCGCTCAGGCTGAAACCCAATGGATCCAACCCACTCCGGAAGAGCTTGCCATGACGTCGGAGCCAAAGGCCCCGGGAGCTGCCGCAGTCTATCTTTATCGCGAAGAGATCACAGACGAAGCGGATAGCTCAGAGAGTTTCTATGTCCGCCTGAAGGTGTTGACGGAAAAAGGGCGGAGCTACGCAGACATCAGCCTCGATTACATCAATGACAGCTATGGGTTCAATTACTCCATTGCAAAGCTTGAGGCCCGCACTATCCATAGCGACGGTACCGTAATTCCGTTTACAGGAAAGCCAGTAGATCAACTCGTCGAGAAGGAACGTGGCTACAAGGTGAGGCAGAAGATATTTACCTTGCCAGACGTTCAGGTAGGCAGCATCGTGGAGTATCGCTACAAATTGCAATGTAGCGCGGATTGCAGTATTCGACCTTTTTGGAAAATTCAGCAGGATGTTTTTCTGAAGACGGGGCACTTCTTGTGGAAGACACAGAATAACAGGCCAATCGCGGCCACTTACGTGTTGCCCAAAGGCTACGAGGTAAAGATAACTACGTCTGAAGGCGGATTGTTCAAAGCAGCCTATAGAAATTATGAGCTGAACATCAATGATGTAAAGCCGGTTGTGGATGAGGGGTTTACGCCACCGCTCCGGAGCTATAGTTACCGGGTCAATTTTTATGTCGTTTACGCCGCGAACGAAACTGAATTCTGGAAGAGGGCCGGCGCGTACTGGTCGTTGGGTATTGAATCGTTTATCTCTCCGCCTTTGAAGGCGCAGGATGTACTCAAGACACTGGTAGCGCCCGGCGATTCGGATACCGTGAAGCTGCAGAAGATATATGCAGCCATCATGGCGATGGATAATACCAGGTACTTGCGCAGCCATGACGAGAGCGAAGATCGTGCCGGAAAATTGAAGCCGCTGAACTCCACGCTGGACATCTGGCAGCTCAAGCGCGGAACGGACGATCAGCTCACAGATCTTTTTGTCACCCTTGCACGCGCGGCGGGCATGAAGGCCTATGTGATGAAGGTGACCAGCCGTGACAATGATATATTCTCGTCCAAATGGTTCAGTACCGAGCAGCTCGATGACAATATTGCAATCGTGGTGCTCGACGGCAAAGAGAAATATTTCGATCCCGGCCAGCGGTATTGTCCCTTTGGGCAGCTGTCCTGGATGCACAGCAGCGTAACGGGCATGCGCCAGATAGACGGCGGGGAAACCGCACTGGTCACAACGACGCTGGATCCCTATGGCACGAGCAAAGTCTACCGGGTTGCAGACCTCACCATGACCGCCGATGGGCACATGCAGGGGACCCTGAAGATCACATTCTGGGGTGCGCCTGCATTGGAGTGGCGGCAGAAAGCGCTGACTGGTGATGTTGCCGCCATGCGCACCGAAATGCACGACTGGATACAAAACATTATTCCAACTGGTCTGGAGGTCACTCTCACCACACTGGAACATCTTGAAGACTACGAACAGCCGCTTACGGCAAACCTGCTAGTGAGTGGCCAACTTGGAACCGTGACCGCAAAGCGCGTCATCCTGCCGGGGCAGTTCTTTGAAGCACAGAGTAAGCCGCTCTTTCCGTCTGCCAACCGGCAGCTGCCGGTCTACTTCCACTACCAAAATCGTGTGCTGGATGCAGTGCGCGTGAAGCTTCCTGCCGAGTTGAAGGTGGAATCTGCACCGAATGACGACACGTTCTCTATGCCGCATGCTACCGGTTACAGCACGAAGGTGGAACTTCATCCCGATTTCGTCACGATGCGGCGCGTCCAGGAGACAGTCAACATTCTGTTTCCGATCAGCGACTATCCCGAGCTGCAAAAATTTTATAACCACATGGCGGAAGATGATGAAAAGCCCATCATCCTCTCATTGCAAACCACGGCAGCACAGCCAGCTGCACCGGTAGTCACAGAAACAAAATAGCTATCCAGCCGCAGCGATCTATGCGGTCTTCGGCTTCTTGATAAACGCATCAGCGATCAGCGATGCTCCCAGTGACCCAAGAATGCACTGCACCAGTAGCAGGATGTGCACCGGGTAGAGCATCGATCCGTAGAGCGCGAATAGCACGGCATAGCTTACGGCCACGCCGATGAAGTAGAGCTCGCCCAGCACTGCGGTGCCCCTGCGCGGCTGTGTGCCCGCTGAAGGCACCCTGGCCACGATAGATGGCAGCAGCCGTGGAACGCGGGCACAGTAAGCGGTATACGGTGTGCCCAGTTTCTGCGTTAGAAATTCTTCTTCGCTGCCGATCAGCCGAAGCTGCAGCACGCCGCCGAGCACCACGGTGAAGATTGCGCCGGCAGGCTCCATCAACAGGGCAACCGCCAGCATGTGCAGCCATGACCCCATGTAAAGAGGATTGCGCATGTGCCGGTATGGCCCATCGGCCACCACCGCGCCGCCATGCATACCGCGGGAGTTCACCACATCCGCGCCGATATAAGCCGTGCCCCACGTGCGTAGCACCGCGCCCATCACCAGCAATAGCAGGCCCAGCGTGGTGACGGTGAGCGTGGCGGCGAGTATCTGCATGCCGCCGTGCTCTACGGGTAGCATGGTGAGCATCGCCCAGGTGCGCTGACCATGCCGCGGCCATAAACGGCCCCACGGCGCCATGAATCCAGCTACGAAGATGAAGACATGAATCAGGTAGCGATTGCGATATTCAAACTGTGTAGCTTTGAACAAAGATTTCTCCTCACGATGGGGAACGTGATGAATATAGTTCGTGAATATAGGCTAGTTGCCAAGAGCGGTTACGATAGCGTCAAAGTCGTCTACGCCGGAATACTCAATGATGACACGGCCTTTGCCCTTCTTGTCCTCGATGCGAACCTTCAGCCCAAGTGCTCGCTGCAGTTGCTCCTGCGCCGAGCGCACGTTGGGGTCAACATCCTCTGCTACCTCGACCTTTGCTGGTTTCTTCTCCGGATTCAGCATGTTCTGTACCAAACTCTCAGTTTGGCGCACAGACATGTGCAGCGCGATTACTTTTTTATGTGCTGCCAGGATGCGCTCTTCGTTCTCCAGCGCCAGCAGTGTGCGTGCGTGGCCAAAGCTGAGCTCACCGGTCTCCACAGATCTCTGCACTCCTTCTGGAAGGCGCAGCAGCCGTAGAAAATTTGCTACCGTTGCGCGGTCTTTGCCGGTGCGCTGCGCCATCTGTTCCTGCGTTAGCTTGAACTCGCGGCTCAGCCGTTCATAGGCACGCGCCTGCTCCATCGCATTCAGGTCTGCGCGTTGCAGGTTTTCGACGATGGTCATTTCCATCGCCTGTTCGTCAGAGACCTGTCGCAGTACGGCGGGTACGGTCGTCTTACCTGCTTTCTCCGATGCGCGCCAGCGCCGCTCGCCGGCAATGAGCTGGAAGCGACCGTTGGGTAAGGAACGCACAATGACTGGCTGCACTACGCCACTCGCCGCGATTGACCGGCTCAGCTCATCGAGCTGCTCTGTGTCTATCGCGCCGCGCGTCTGGAATGGACTGGGGTCAATCAGCTCAATCTCGATTTCGCGAGGCTTGCCGTCGCTAACGGGCGGAGCCGCAGGAACCGGTGGGGGAGATGACGGTGCGCGCAACAGGGCATCAAGTCCTTTGCCTAGTGCCGGGCGGCGAGTATTGGTGTTTGACATTATAAATCCTTTATTATCAACTACTTAGTATATGGCCAGAGGCGAATCTTTGGGCCTGAGCTTAGCATGGCTGCTTGTTTGCGCTCTCGTGAGCGAGGGCTTTCGATAGCATTGCGTTGCAGAATCTCCAGCGCCAGTGACTGGTAGGCCTCCGCGCCGCGTGACCGTGGGTCATAGAGTATAACGGGTTTCCCGTGGCTAGGGGCCTCGGCCAGTCGGATATTGCGTGGGATAGTGCTGGTAAAGAGCTTCTCGCCAAAGAATGACCGCAGGTTCTCCGTCACCTGTTGGGACAGGTTGGTGCGGTCGTCATACATGGTCAGCAGAACGCCTTCGAGTGTAAGCGTTGGATTGTAGGCCTGGCTGACACGATCCAGAGTGCTCATCAACTCCGATATGCCTTCTAGGGCGAAGTACTCTGCCTGCATGGGAACGAGGAGGCCATCGGCCGCGACCAGGCAATTAAGGGTGAGGAGGTCGAGCGCTGGTGGGCAATCCAGCAAAATAAACGGATATTGGTCGCAAATCGGGGCCAGAGCCTCTCGCAGCCGGAATTCGCGGCGATCCTGAGAGATGAGCTCCAGGGTGGCTCCAATAAGATTCCGACTGCTTGGAATGAGCTTGAGAGTGTCTATATCGGTCGGCTGTACCACTTCAGACGCCTGGGCTGCACCGATGAGCATGTCATATATGGTGAGGCGGGTCTCGTTGCGTGCAAAGCCGAGTCCGCCAGTCGAGTTGGCCTGAGGGTCGCAATCCACCAATAGTACGGGCAGACCTTCCAGCGCGAGGGCGGCAGCGAGATTGATGGCGGTAGTGGTCTTGCCGACTCCACCTTTTTGGTTCACAACAGCAAGAATCTTGCTCATGGCTACTTTCCGGGGACAGGAGAAGGGTACGGGACGATGGATGGCAGGAGCAAGCCAAAGGCTGTGCAGAACCTGTGGAGAAGATGAGAAAGCTGTGCGTATGTTCCACGTGGAACACCGCGATTGCGTATTCCACAGCTAAACCGCCAGATACGCCGCAAGCACGGATAAGTTGGGGACGGTTCGTGAATCCAATGTTCCACGTGGAACATTGGCTAGGTTGCGCTACCCAGCATGAGGATGCGCTGGTGGCTGGCAGGGAGGGAGATGGTCTTGCTCCAGCGGATGGGCGCGGTGGCGACGACCTGATCCATCTGACTTTCAGTGGTCAGCACGGCAAGGGTTCCACCCTCTGCCATACGGGGCAGGGCGCCAAAGAGTGCGGCTTCCATGTTGTCAACGGCGCGCAGGGTGACTACATCAAACTGGCGGCCGGCAGGCATATCTTCTACCCGCGCTGCATGGACGGTGGTTGTGAGGCCCAGCGTGCGTACCGCCTCGCGCAGAAAGCTGGCTTTTTTGGATTGTGACTCGGCGAGGGTTACCTGGGATTCAGGGAAGAGTATCTGGATGGGTAGACCGGGGAAGCCGGCACCGGAGCCGTAGTCCAGCAGGCTGGCGTCGACGGGAGTCAGCCTGGAGGCTAATTGCCAGCCCGCGAAGAGACTTTCACCAAAGTGGGTGCGGACGATCTCTGCGGGTTCGCGAACTGCTGTCAGGTTCGTTTTAGCATTCCATTTAAGCAGAAGATCGAGGTAGGAACCAAGTTGGTTAACACACTTATCATCAATTGAATCAATAGTATACGTTGATATGAGCTGGCGAATTTGATCTGGCGAGAGGGTCATGAATTAGCCAACGGATTCTGACACCTTGCGCGGCTGCCAGGCGGCGGCTTCGCGGATGAAGCGGTCAAAGATGGCGCGCGAGGCGGCGCTGATGCCTATGCTGCGTTCCGGGTGCCACTGGATGCCAAGGACGAAGTGGTCCGGCGCCGTGCCTTCCACAGCTTCCACTACATCGTCCTGAGGGCAGCGAGCTACGACGCGGAGACCATCGCCGGCAATGCCGATGGCCTGATGATGGCTGGAGTTCACGGGTAGTTTCAGGAAGCCGCTTTCGGGCGGAGCTTCCGGCGCGCCGGGTGTATCACTGCTCTTTGCTTCCGCCACAATAGCGCCGAGCAGGGAATCCGGCGGGATGATGGCGGTATGCGCAATGGGAACAGCTTTGCCCGCGGGATGATTCACGGGCAGGGGCATCAGGTGCTGTACGAGCGTGCCGGTGCGCCATACGTTCAACGATTGCGCGCCGTAGCAGATGCCGAGGATGGGTTTGTGCAGGTTGTAGGCATCCTGAAAGAGCAACTCGTCCACGCTCTCGCGAATGGCGTCAGATGGGCCACACTCCGGCTCGCGTTCCGCCCCGTACTTCTGCGGATTCGTGTCTGCGGGGCTGCCAGGCAGCAGTACGCCCTGGCAAGTATTCAGTATGTTGGCAATTTCCTGCTGCGTTGCGGTCAGCGGGATTTCGACGGGTTCGCCGCCGGCATGCTCTATCGCCTGTGCGTAGACGGGAAACGCACGGGCGTTGTAATCAAGCTCAGTGCTGTTCGGGATCGGGATTGCGATGCGCGGCTTCATGCTCTGAGTATTGATAGTACATTGCACTCACCGCATCAAAAACTCTCTGTGTAATCTCATCCGCGTCTTTTGTGGTGCAGGTTTCCGTAGAAATAGGGTCGCCCGCAATCAGCAGCAATGGTCGCGGATTCAGGTGGTAGGTGTGCATAGGCAATAGCTCGTAAGTGCCCACCAGTGCTAGCGGAATGATGGGCACGCCGGCGCGAATCGCCATCCATGCCGACCCGGAAAGAAATGGCTGCACACGGCCATCTTCTGCGCGGCCACCATCAGGAAAGACGAGTAGCGGCATGCCGGCCTTCAGCGCAGCGACGCCGCGGTTGAGGCTGGCGACAGCGGAACGCATGCTGCTGGAGTCAACCGGTACCTGACCGGAGCGATGCAGGTGCCAGCCGACAAACGGAATCTTCCAGAGGTTGGCCTTGGCCAGTATGCGGAACTGGAATGGCAGGCGGCTGAAGAGCACCGGCGTATCCATGTAGCTGAGGTGATTGCAGACGTAGACCGCAGCACCGCCGCGGCGCAGGTTTTCAGGATGAATCACGTGTACCGGCGAGAGTGAGAGCCAGGACATCACATACGCCCAGACTCGAGCAATTGCATGCTGCTGTCGACCGGATTTATCCCAGAGCGAGGAAAGCAGCGAGATGCAGCCGAAGCCCGCGGTGACCAGCATCATCAGCGGAACCAGCACCAGGTAGGTTAGCCCGCGGAAGAAGGTCTTCTTTGCGGGAGACGGTTTCAGCACGATGACCCACCCGCTTCCATAATCGCTGCGCGTACGGCACCGATGAGATAGATTGAACCAGTCACTACAATCAGACCATCCTTCGGGGTCGTTGCACGTCCCAGCTCTATCGCGTCACTTACACTGGTGCATGCAATCGCTCGCGTATCCAGCGCATGGGCTGCTGCCATCATCTCATTCACCAATGCAGCGCGCGGCGTGGCGATAGGTGAAATCAAAACAGTATCGCGTTTGCCATCAAAGAGCGGAAACAGAATTTGTGCCATCTCGGCTAGGGCTTTGTCGCGGAGGCAGCTAAAGATCAGGGTCTTTGGCTGGTCATCGGGGAGCTGAGCCAGGGCGGAGCGGAGGGCCCACATGGCGGCGGGATTGTGCGCTGAATCCAGCAGGAAATGCGCGTCTTTGTTGGTGATTTGCTCCAATCGGCCGGGCCAGACGGTGTTGTGTATACCGCGTTCTACGGCTTGCGCGGTGAGGGTAAAACCGCGGGTAGAAAGCGCGACGGCGGCGGCGATTGCGAGGGCTAAATTGCGGTGCTGATGCGGTCCATTTAGCGGTGAATCTACGGTGATTTGACGGTCCAGTACGGTCAACGGATAGTGGTTCGCGCCGGGCTGCTGGGTGTCGCGCACGGGCATGTACTCCGCAGCGCTAATTCCGGTCACCTGCAGGGCGATGGCGCGCTCGCCGAGCGCCTGGTTGGCTTCAGGATGTTGGGGGAGTGTCACCAGGATGCCGTGCTCGCGCAGGATACCGGCTTTCTCGCGGGCAATCTCTGCGATGGTGGTGCCGAGGTAGTCAGTGTGGTCGAGCGCGATGTCAGTAATGATGGAAAGCCGGGGCTCGACGATGTTGGTGGCGTCGAGGCGGCCACCCATGCCGACCTCGAGCACTGCGAGCTGCACGCGCTGTTCAGCAAACCAGGTGAAGGCGATGGCGGTAAGGACTTCAAAGAAGCTGGGCGGGTGCGGAAGCGCGCCCTGGCTGACGAGTTGGTGCGCGGCATCGTCGACGTGGAAGTAGAGCCGCGCAAAATCATCCTTGGGGATCTGAGCGCCGTTGATCTGAATGCGTTCGGTGATGGAGACGAGGTGAGGCGAGGTATAGAGGCCGGTGCGGTGGCCCGCGGCTTGCAGGATGGATGCCAGGGTTGCGGCGGTCGAGCCCTTGCCGTTGGTTCCAGCGATGAGAACGGAGGGAAAAGCGTGTTGCGGGTCGCCCAGAGCGGCGCAGAGGGTGCGCATGTGCTCCAGCTCCCACTTGCGGCGGGGCTTGCCGGGTGCGTCCAATAGCTCCAGGCCGAGCGCATACAGGCTCTTAACGGCGCGATCGTAGGTTGCAGACTCAGTGGCGCGGGGCATGAGAGCCATTTTAGTTCGCCGGAGAGGTGCAGTGCATCCGCAGGGGATGCGATGTGCCGAGATACTCCCCGAAAGTGTTAGCGGCCTGTGCCCCAAACGTAGGCGCGGGTGCATGTGAAGTGGCATAGCCTTGCGGGCTGTGGCGGGCGATTCTAACTATGTCGAGAGGCACAAAGCTTCCGGCAAAGGGAGACTATCCATGCATCCACTGTTTGTTGTGCTTTCGCTCACGAGTATATTCATCGCACCGTGCTTCGTTTCAATGGATGCACGCATTCAAGAGCAGGAGAGCGATGCAGAAGAGTGCATGGAGTAATCTCCGGCAACGCTGTAACGAATCATCAGAATCTGTACAGGGTTTCATCAGGACCGCAGCCGAAACAGGCGCGGTCTTTTTGTTTTTAGCGCTGAGCGAAAGAAAAAACTTAACCACGGATTGCACGGATGAGCACGGATATAGAAACTTTAAATAGTGGTTTTTGCGCTGCATCAACTGTGTAATCCGGGGTTGAGTTCTTACAGCCAGGCGCAGAGCATGTGGCCCATTTCGCCGCGCAGGGCAAGCGAATCGCCGCGGTTGGAAAAATAACGGGCGGTGAGCGATGCGGGGTTGAGGTCTTCGATGCTGGTGTAGCCGGCGGCAGTGAGCTCGGCGGAAACCTGCTGCGGGGTGAAGAAGAGCTGGAATGGCTCGCCCGCTCGCCGCACCCGCGAGGAGAGGTAATCGAAGCCCGCTTTGCCGCGCTTGCTGAGCAGTTCGCGCGGCAGACCGTAATCAAACGCGATGCCGCTGCCCGCGGGCAGCGACGCGGTGAAGGCCAGCGTGGTGCGGAAGGCATCCAGCGTGAGATACGGCACCACACCCAGCCAACTGAAGAAGGTTTTTTTGTTCGGCTCGAAGCCTACGGTTTCGAGAGTATTGCCCAGGGTCTGGTGCTCATGCTCGAAATCTACCGGGGCGTAGGTGAGGCAGGCAGGATGCGGCAGCGCGGCTTCGGCCAGCATGCCGTGCTTCCACGCCTGGGTGGCGGGAAAATCGACCTCAAAGACGCGCAGGTGCGGGAAGGGATTGCGGTGGGCGAAGGTGTCCAGCCCAGCGCCGAGGATGCAGTACTGGGTAGCCCCGGCGGCGACGACTTCAGCGAGGTGATCTTCCGCGAAACGCGAGCGCACGGCCATGTAGGCGCGCATGGCTACGGCGATGGGCGCGGACTGGGTTTCAGGGTCAGAGCGCAGCTTGTCGCAACGTTCCTGGCCCATGATGGCGAGCGCGATGGGGTCGTCGAGGACGAGGGGACGGTCGTAGATCTGGTGCGCTGCGCGGCGCATGGCTACACGCATTGCGGTGATGGAGGGGGTTCCGTGCTGCATGGGGATATTGTCTGACAGTCCGCGCGGTTACAGCACTCTGTTGCGATAGGCTTCGGGGGATTCGATGAGAAATTCTGTTTGCCCAGCCAGCGCGAGCATGTCATGATCGCCGCTCACCAGCAGCGCAGCGTTACCGCTCTGCGCCAGATCGAGAAATGGCTGGTCGTTTATATCTCTACAGGGCACAGGGCAGATAGCCGCGACTTCCACTACCTCGCAGTACGGCAGATATTCTGCCAGTAACTCGTGGCGATCTTCCGGAGATAGGTGGAACTTCGGATATCCCAGAACACGGGTTAGCTCGGTGGTGGTGGCACGCGAGATGAGCGGAACGCAGCCACCCTCCTGCCAGTGTTGACGCAGCCATGCCAGCCTGCCATTCGCAAATAAGAGAGCTGATACGACGGTAGTCGTATCGAAGACTACCCGCTGGCTCATGCGCTCTTTCGTGACCAGGAGACGGCATCAGTTACATCCTGCTCGTCGATCCCCATCTGAGCGAGGCGGGCGCGGACGTCGTCAACGCGGCTCTTCTGCAATGGGCGCAGGGTGATGCTTTCTCCGTCTGTGGAGACGTCGAAGTATTCCACCCCGGCAAAGCGGGTAATCACCTTCTTGGGAAGGGTGATCTGGTTTTTGACGGTCTTTTTGGCCAGCACGATCGCCTCTTTCAAGGAAACAAGGAAATCTTACCATAAACATGAGGAAGATTCTAAAATGGTCTTTCTGGAGGGGAGGCCGATAAGGTGCCAAATGATTGACACGAAAAAGACTCTCAATCGCTTTGGTCTTGTACTGTGTGCAGTCGCGGCGATACTGTGTTTCGCCTTACACGTGGCGACGTTTCTTACCGAGCTTTCGCCAGTATGGGGAGTGCCAGCATTATTGATCCTCTTCGGCGCGGTAATTTGCGCGAGTGTGGGAGGGGCTACACAAGAAGTCTCGCGGCCACTTAGTAAGCTTGAGATTCTTGGCTTTGTCCTGCTCGCATACTCAGTCCTGACATTCGTCTACTTCTACAGGACGACCGGCGGGGGTTTCTTTGTTACGCAGATGTCGCCGCAGGCCGGAACTTCTTATCCGCCAGTACCGTCAGCACTGCAAAGACGACCAGAGTCACAGCTTGCGCGATCTTGAACGGCGGTTCCGATCCCGTCGGCGCCAGAGCGTGCAGTGACGGAACCTTCATAAAGCTCTGCACGATCAGAACGAAGAAGTTGAAGTAGAGTGCGATGACCGCGGTGATGACGTACGTCCTGCGCCAGCCTCCAGCAAGATGCTTGCCGTAGCGTGCGATCAGCGTGAAGAGCAGGATCACCAGTGACAGGATGCCAACCACGATTCCGGGCGTGAAGCCGTGAAACGGGTAAAAGAAGCCGGTCACGCTGGTGAGGATGGTGGTGGTGAGGAAGAGCGCCGTCAGTTTGGGTAAGGGGTTGCCGGCGATGAGGCCGAAGGCCACGATGAATCCGGTGGCGATGCCGATGAGGCTGATGGCGACGTGGATTTGCGTGAAGAGGGTGGTGCTGATGCCGAGGATCATCTTCGTTTCCTTTCACGGGGAGAATGGAACGACTATGCGGTGTGAATCAAGATGTAGAGATTATTTTAGTCTGAAGCGATTACCTCAGTCTGTATGTCTTTTGTTGAGCCTGACGGTTTGGTTGGGTTCTCCTGTTCACAGGAGGAGAAGACATGCAGATCAGATCATTCGTTGGATTAGACGTTCATAAGGCGAC
>Ga0302266_10002892_pt1 | contig 14331 bp, 8 predicted proteins | sample III_Bog_E1_2_FD_194559 | JGI IMG/M metagenome (GOLD analysis project Ga0302266, IMG submission 194559) | Peat permafrost microbial communities from Stordalen Mire near Abisko, Sweden - III_Bog_E1_2 | ecosystem: Environmental > Terrestrial > Soil > Wetlands > Peat | place: Sweden: Abisko... | reverse complement strand
TGTGATCGCCATCATTGCCATTCTGGCGGCCATGTTGTTGCCGGCATTGACCGCCGCCAAGAACCATGCCACGCGCATTGCCTGCCTGAACAACCTGAAACAAATGGGCACGGCCCCTTTTATTTATGGAGGGGACAATGGTGACCAGGTGTCTCCGGCTTATTATTCGCCGAGCGGCAACAACACAGGCAAACCTTGGGAGGCTTATCTGCTGTATAATGAAATCTAAAAAAGACGACCGTCATTTTTTCATTAGACTACGTTTATTATTGAAACGAAACATTGTCTGGCTCGTTTACTTGAACTTGTTGGTGTTGGCCAAGCCACTATTGGCTCAAACTTATTATCCGCCGCCAAATAGCCGGCAGGACATTAATCTGGACGCCAACTGGCGGTTCATCCAGTCGGATGCTGGCACGAATGCGGCTAACGTCGGTTTTGATGATTCGTCTTGGACGAACCTGAATCTGCCGCATACATGGGATATTCCCGACGGGCAGGATGGCCCGGCCACGACCTATTATCAAGGCATCGGCTGGTATCGAAGTTATTTCACAGTGGCGAGCACAAATGAGGGACTGCATTTTTTCCTCAAATTTGACGGCGCATTCTTAGTAGCGGATATATGGGTCAACGGAACTTACATGGGCGAACATCAGGGCGGGTTCTCGGCCTTTGTTTTTGACGTGACTACCAATATCGTAGTGGGTGGCGCAACCAATCTGATCGCAGTCAAGTTGAATAATAAGGTCGATAGTGGTATTACAACCGGCGTTCCACCCCTTTCAGCCGACTTCACAATGTGGGGCGGCATTTATCGTGATGTGCATTTGCTGGTGACCGATCCGGTGCAGGTTTCACCGCTTGATTACGGATCGCCCGGGGTTTATCTCATGCCGACCAACGTCAGCGCCAGTTCCGCCAATCTTAAAGTCACGACCGTGCTGGCCAATACGGGTTCGGTAGCTACCAACGTAATGATGCGCACCGTCATCACAGATGCGGCGACGAACATTGTGACGGCGCTAACCAATTTCGTAACGCTACCGGCTGGAGGTAGTTCAAATGTCGTGGCCAATACCATCATCGCCAATCCACACCTATGGAATGGCCTTGCTGATCCCTATTTATATCAGGCATATGTTGAAGTGTGGGAAAGTTCAAATGTGGTGGACGTGGTTGCTCAACCGCTGGGTTTTCGTTTTTTCAGCATTGACCCGACCAATGGTTTTTCCCTCAATGGCGTGCCTTACGATTTGCACGGAGTCTCAATGCATCAGGACTGGTATAATTGCGGATGGGCATTGTCCAGTGCGCAGGAGGACACCAATTTCATGTTTATCAAGGAGATTGGGGCCACCGCCGTCCGCTTGCCACATTATCAGCATAGCGACCACACTTTTGTGCTGGGCGATCATAGTGGCGTCATACTTTGGAGCGAAGTCCCAAATGTCAGGCTAGTGCCCACCAGTTACTCCAACATTCTACAGCAAGTGGATGAGATGATATTTCAGGCCATGAATCATCCATCAATCATATGCTGGGGGATGTATAATGAACTTCCGGGTGGCAATGGTTCCACCAATGTCATCGGCCAGGAAGTGCAGCTTGCACACGCCCTGGATCCAACACGGCCCACCACAGCAGCCTCGAACCAGGGGGTTGGTGATGTCACCACCATGTTGACTGACTTGATATGTTTCAACGAATACTATGGCTGGTATCTCACTCCCTCAAACGGCCTGGCAGCGTTTGTGGATGGTGCCCATGCCAGTTATCCAAAAAGGCCCACCGGCCAGAGTGAATATGGTGCCGGCGCAAGCATCTATCAACACAGCGAAAATCCGGTGGCCTGGCCGACGGCCAACAACGGTTACTTTCACCCGGAAGAATGGCAGAACATCGTTCACGAAATCAACTGGCCGATCATCAAAGCCAGGCCCAATCTTTGGACCAAGTTCGTTTGGAACCTGTTTGATTTCGCTTCTGACACACGCACTGAAGGCCCTACCTACGGACGTAATGACAAAGGCTTGGTCACATACGACCGCCAGACGCGCAAGGACGCTTTTTATTATTACAAGGCCAATTGGACGACCAACCCAATGGTCTATATTACCGGCCACACGTTCACCAATCGTCTGACCAACTTAATCACCGCCAAGATTTATGCCAACTGCGACACGGTGCAACTTTATCTGAACGGCACATCCCAAGGTATCGTGACCAGCACCAATTGCATTTATCAATGGCCCATCACGCTGGCCTACGGGACCACTAACAATGTTATAGCCGTCGGCACCAAGGGCGGCATCCAAGTAACCGATGCCTTGGTTTGGATCGCCCCGCTTTCGGTGTTGAGCGTGGCCGCTGCTCCCGGCAATGCTCAAATCACTCTCAACTGGAACTCCTATCCCGGGGCCAGCAGTTACGACGTTGACCGGGGAACCAGCAGCGGCAATGAGAACACCACGGTTGCCGCCGGTATTACCGCCACCAATTACACCGACTCCGGCCTTACCAACGGCGACACTTACTTTTACATTGTGACGGCCTATGGCCCGGGCGGTATCCTCACCAATTCAGCCGAGGTATCTGTTACGCCATTCCTATTTACTGCGGGCGTTGATTATTGGACCAACACAATCACATCTTCAGCGCAAAGCTGGAACGTGAATTCCAATTGGAGCAATGGCACGGGCTTTCCCAATGCCGTGGCAGTTTCAGCCAATGTTACTGCCGGCATTGTTGCCAATCAAACCATCAATTTGAACCAGCCCATAACAGTTGGTTCCCTTAGCGTGGGGTCTGCGAGCGGTGCCTTTAACATCAGTGGCAACGGCGGAGCAATCACGTTCAGCAACTTGTCCGTCGGAGCCTTGCTCCAGCAAGTGGCCGCGAGTTCAGGTGACACCATTTCCGCGCCATTGACCAATAACGCGAGCCTGACCGTCGAAAATGATTCCGGCAATCCATTGACTTTGTCCGGCAATGTCTCCGGCAACGGCACCATTACCGTGGATGGCAACCTGAATTTGAGCGGTGCAAACTCATTCGCCGGCACCACATATCTCACGAACGGCACGCTGCAACTGGCGAACACCCTCGCGTTGCAAAACAGCACCTTGATTGACAACGATGCCACTGGCTCCGTGGCTTTCAACGGAATCACGTCGGCGACTTTCGGTGGATTGAGCGGCTCGCAAGGCATTAACCTGATGAATGTGGCATCTGCGCCGGTGGTCCTGACCGTCGGTAGCAACAACGCATCCTCAACTTACCTTGGCGGATTCAGCGGGGGCGGTTCGTTGATCAAGGTGGGCACGGGCACACTTACATTATCGAATGCAAATTACACTGGAAACACGTCCGTGAATGACGGCGGCACCTTGACCGTTGCGAGTGGTTCCTTTGGTTCGTCCACTGGCACGATCACTGTTGGGAGTGACGTGTCGGGGGTAAATTCCGTCGCTACGTTGAACCTTACTGGCGGCAAGGCCTTCGCCAATGTGCTGAACTTAGGCGTGCAGGCCAACGAAACCGGTGCCAATGCGGACATCACCGGCTCCGGCTCGGCCGTCTTTTCCGCCGTCAACAATGGATCATCTTCCAATACCGGCGGGAATCTTACCATCAACACCACCGGAACGGTTGCCTTGGGAGCGGCAACTTTTGACCGGGACGCCGGAGCCAACACCACGCAAAACACGGCCGGTGGTTTGATCGTCAACAGTGGCACAGTCACCGCAACGAGTCTCTCAGCAGCCTCCAGTGTTGGGTTAAGATCTTCGGATATCAATGTGAATGGCGGTTCGCTGACCATTGGAACCACTGCATCAACGGGCGCTTTTAAGATAGCTGCTGGCGTTGGTAACGGAGCTTTAACCATGACCGGCGGCACGCTGACGTATTTGGGAATGGACGGCCTGCTGCTCGGCAATAATGCGACCACCGCCACCGCGACAAGTCTCGCGTCCATCACCGGAGCCAGTTCGGTTGCCATGCTGACGGGGGTCACGCTGAACGCCATCAATTCCGCCACGGCAACAAGCAAGCTTACATTGGGCACCGGCGCAACGCTCTACTTGGGCGGCGTAGGACTTGTCATTAATCAACCGAGCGCGATTGTCTATGCTTCGCTTGGAACCGCAACTGTGGGAGCCATTACGAACTGGACTTCCTCTGCGCCCATAACGTTGACAGGAGCCATAATTTTTCAGGCGGCAGATGCTTTGAACGTGGGCCATGGCATTTCTCTGGGCGGCATTTTATCAGGCAGTGGTGGATTAACCAAGACCGGCGCAGGCGCGTTGACATTGAGCGGAAACAATACTTACGCCGGCGGCACCATGGTCAGTGCGGGCACGTTGCTGGCAAACAATTTGGTTGGCAGCGCGACCGGTGCGGGCGCAATCTCGGTGGCCGGCGCCAGCACGCTGGGCGGTAACGGAATTATTTCCGGTGCCGTGACGGTGAATTCCGGCGGCGGATTTGCGCCAGGCAATCCGCTGGGTGTTTTGACCGTCAGCAACAACCTGACACTGGTTGCGGGAAGCACGACGTTCGTTCGCGTCGGTCATTCACCTCTTACGAACAACGCTACAATAGTTTCCGGCATCTTGACCGAAGGCGGCACGCTTAACGTGACCAACATCGGTGTGGGTGCATTCACGGCAGGCGACAGTTTTAAATTATTCAACGCTGCCAGTTACTCCGGTTCCTTCAGTGGATTTGTTCTGCCACCGCTGAACTCAAATCTGGTTTGGAACACAAACCTGCTGAACATTTCAGGCACGCTCACGGTGGCAGCTTATTTGCCACCCGCAGTAGGAAGCGTAGCCATCACCGGAAGCAACTTGAACATTAGCGGGTCGGGCGGAATTCCTTATTGGACGTATTACATTCTTGCCTCGACCAACCTTGCCTCGGCCCAATGGACGATAATTGTAACCAATCAATTCGACGCAAATGGCAATTTCGCCCAGGCCGTTACGAACGTCACCAGTCCGCTTCAATCGCAGGCATTTTACAGGTTGCAGCTCCAGTAAATACACGCAGTTAAAACATCCTGTAAATGGTGGTTCGGTGTTTGGCTTCCAACATCTCCCATAATTTTGGAATTTATTGCTGATGCTAGAACATCCTTTTTAGCCGACTGGTCGCTAAGAATAGAGTGCGGACTTGGTGGGTAAATCTTGGCCCTTCCAGAGCGTTAGTTCCCGGTGGTATTTGGGGCCGCTTGCAGCACCCATGTGCAGTGATCGCTCAGAGTCTTGCCTCTGGTGGTTCCAATCGCCTCGATCTGATTGTCGCCGGGTTGCAGCGTCACGTTCTCCCAACGGAAGACATGCACCTTGTCGGGCTGAACGGCTGGGATTTCAAGGCCGTTGACCTTTAATTGCACGGATGGCAGGTTGGAATATATTTTGATCTCGGTGGTCGGTTGTTTACGCGGTGTCATGCGCCGGGAGGTGATGTAAATCATCGGCTCTTCGCTCCAGTTGGCCTGATAGAAGAAATAGACATCCTTTTTGACCTTGCGATCCTGCGTGACCATGCCCTTGTCATTGATACCGACCGTGCCACCTTCATTTTTTTGCGTAGAAGCGAAATCGAACATCGTCCAGATGAAGCTGCCCCATAAATTGGGATTAGCAACGATCTGCGCGTAGTCAACTTCGTGAACAGCGGCTTGATATTCTTCGGGATGCAATGGCCCGCTGGCCATCGTTCTGGAGCCAACCCACTTGATCGGGCCTTCCTGATGCTGGAATGGATTGCCGCCGGCGCCGTATTCGCTGAGCGCCGTTCGCCTGCCGATTTCCTTTGAAAATTGGTTGATGGTGTCGTCTGGTCCGGGCGCGGCGGGGCCATACCAGCCGGGATAGATGTTGTAACAAGGCCAGTCTGGAATCAGGTTATATGATTTGTTCATATGGTCCGTGGCCGCGACAATCACGCGCGAGGGATCCAGTTCTTTGATCAACGACTTCAAATTTTTTAGCATCGTGTCGGGCGGAGGCGTCGGTAGGTTGCCCAGCTCGTTGAACAATCCCCAAAACGCGACTGAAGGATGGTTGTAAAGTTGCAGAATCATCTCGCGGGCTTCAAGCTCGCTGCCGACGGTGAATGCGGGCGTGTCGTTGATGGTTCTGACCAGCGATACTTCGTCCCACATCAACAGACCGCTTCGATCCGCCAAATCGTGCCAGGTTCCGCTCTGGGGATAATGCGTATTCCGCACGGCAGTCACACCCATACCCAAAATCAAATCGGCGTCCTGTTGGTGATCTTCCGTTGAAAGCGCCCAGCCTTCGTCGCGCCGATCCTGATGCCGGCTCACGCCGTGGATCGGATAAGGATTTCCATTTAGCAAAAATCCCTGCGCCTGAGTGATCGCGACCGTGCGCAATCCGAGCGGCTGAACCATTTCGTCAGCCACGTCATTTCCCCGATGGACGCGAACGGTGACGGTATAAAGATACGGATCTTTTCGTGCGTTCCATCGGTGTGGATTGGAAATGTCCAGAACCTCCGTCGCCGGCACGGTCTGGCCTGCCGCGATGGTTTGAGTTTGCGTATGCTGGGCGATGACGGTTCCGCTTGCATCCTTAATTATCGTTTCAACCTGCGGAGATTGGCCAGTTGTCTCGCCGTTGGAGATTAACGATTTTATTTCGACGCTGGCGTGCTGGTCGTCCAGCGATTTGATTGTCTCATAAATGCCGGGCGAGGCGAAATCGAGCGGCGTGATGCACACTTCATCGGTCACGATAATTTTCACCGGACGATAGATTCCGCCGTCCATGTTGAAATCGCCGGAGAGCGGCGGCACATCCGGCTGGTTAGAGTTATCAACCCGGACGCGCAGTTCATTCGCCTGACCAAATTTCAGATGTGACGTCAGTTCAAAACAGAAGGCCGTGAACGCGCCGCGATGCTCGCCGACGGATTCACCGTTGAGATAAACATGGGCGACAATCGAGGCCGCCTCGAAACGGATGAAGACCCGTTTCCCCTGCCACGCCGCTGGCACATCCAACGAACGCTCATACCAGCACGCCCCGCGAAAATAGCCGCCTGCAACCGTCGGATTTCCCCGCACACCCATTTGCGCATCCAGATTGTTCCAAGTATGCGGAACCGTGACAGCATCCCAATTCCCGGTTGGCGCTGCGGAATCGACGTCTTGCTTGATAAATTTCCAATCCTTCGCCAGATCAATACATGTTCGCTTGGCCATGACGGTGCTGGCACAACAGAAAAGAAGGATTGAAACGGTCGGAAAAAATGGCAACAAGTGGCGAAGATTCATAGATTTTTATAATATTGGCATTGTAGGTGAAATTGGCAAAAAAGCTGTCAAAAAATAAAATAATTGATTCAAAAAATATTATGATGCCTCTGCAAAACGCGTGGCTGCGACGCCCTCGTCGCCGAAGCCATAGGCATTCCATTGAATTCGCCTTTCACCCACAGCAACGAGGCGTCGTTTCTACCCTTTTGTATAGGTCTAATTATCTCAAACATGAAAGTCTAATAAACTGTTGACAAAAATCATAATCATCCGATAATAACGACAACAAGAGTCGTTATAATGGTAAATCATAATAGATGCGTGTGCGGCATTTAATTTTGTAATAAGCCGATAAATTTAATATTCTGTATTTTAATTTGTAATGTTTTTTGAGTTTTTAAACGACCAATCATATCGCATATATGAGTGAAGCGCAGAAAAAGAACCCAGTTGATGGGGGTGAGCATTTGAAATGGTTGGAATTAGTCATCCAACACGTTGGATCATTGCGTTACGGCGTGGTGGAAATCGTCGTGCATGATTCTCACGTAATCCAGATTGAGAAGACCGAACGTGTGCGCTTGGAAAAAAGCGCCGACAAAGAAAAGTAGTATAAAATTTAACAATTTGCAGGCTGCTGACCGGTCAACCGGAAGTTCCCATGAAAATAATAGACAAATTATTTATGCAGAACTGGATTCAGAAATTGGCTTGTGCGTGGCTCGTGACAGGTTTGCTGTCGCTGACAAGTTCAACTTTTGCGGCTGAAATAAAAATTCTAAACGTCTCCTACGATGTGACACGGGAATTTTATCAGGACTACAACACGGCGTTCGCGGCTTATTGGAAAGAAAAAACCGGTGACACAGTGACGGTCAGCCAATCTCACGGCGGTTCAAGCAAGCAGGCGCAATCGGTCGTCAACGGACTTGAAGCGGACGTAGTGACGATGAACCAGTCGCCGGACATTGATGTTCTGTACACGAGCGGCGGATTGATTCCGGCAAATTGGGCGGTGCGGCTGCCAAATAAAAGTGTGCCTTACACTTCGACGATTGTTTTTGTCGTCCGCAACGGCAATCCGAAGAACATTAAAAATTGGGACGACCTCATTCGACCTGATGTTTCAGTTGTCATTCCAAATCCGAAAACATCCGGCAACGGGCGGTATAGTTATCTGGCGGCGTGGGGCTATGCGCTGAAGAAATCCGCCAGTGACGAAAAGCAGGCGCGCGATTTTGTTTCAAAACTTTTTGCGAACGTGCCTGTGCTCGACACCGGTGGTCGCGGTGCAACGACGACATTTGCTGATAGAGGCATCGGTGATGTGCTGCTGACTTTTGAAAATGAGGCTGCGTTAATTCAGAAACAATTCCCCGACGACGGACTGCAGGTAGTCCTTCCGCGCATAAGCATACTTGCAGAAAATCCGGTGGCTTGGGTGGATCACAACGTGGAGCGGCATCACACCGAGGCCGTGTCGCGCGCTTATCTCGAATTTCTTTATAGCGACGCCGGCCAGGAATTGGCAGCACGGATTAGAAAAAATCCGGCATTTCATCTTTGACAAATGTTGTTTATGGCAGGAATGCCTTGCCGTCCCGGCTTTGGATGTTGTGTACTGCATAAGTCTCATGTAAATCAGAAGCAGAGGGATTGGCCACTTCGACATCACCCTCTGCGGGAGCACCACGGCGTAACCGTCAAAATAGCGAATTGCTGATTCTGAACTGATTGCGATATTTTCCCGCTGGAACCATGGCTTTTCCAATGGGAAAAGTCATTTTTCCGGTCGGAAAGGAGGCAATTCCTATTGGAAAGGTGCCGATTCCGACTGGAATCATGGCAATTCCTGTCGGAAAGATGATGATTCCTGCTGGAAACGTAACCATTCCTATCGGAACCGGGGCAATTCCAGTCGGAAAGGCGACGATTCCTGTTGGAAGCGTGGCAATTCGAGTAGGAAAGATGCCCGTTCGACAAGCGCTTGCGTCACGGCAGGCAAACGCCCATCCTTGTCCGACTTAAAAATTGATCGCCATGAAAAAACTTTGCTGGATTTTACCGCTCGCGCTCGCCGTCTGTCTTCACGCTGCGGAAACTGCGCCGACAAATTCTGCGTCCGCCGACACCAACGCGCCCGCCAAAAATGACGCGGCAACCATTCCCGACGCCACGCACAAACCCGTCTTCACCACAAACACGGTCACCATCGCAGGCCAGCGTGTCACTTATGTAGCCGAGACCGGAATGCTGCCGATCTTGAAAAAGGACGGCACGACCAGCGCGTCGGTTTTTTACGTCGCCTACACGCGGCAGGGACAGACGAACAAATCGGCGCGGCCGATTACATTTTGTTTCAACGGCGGTCCCGGCTCGGCTTCCGTCTGGCTGCACCTCGGCGCGCTCGGCCCGCGCCGGGTGAAGATGAACGAGGACGGAACGCTCCCGCCGCCGCCGTTCGGTCTGGTGGACAACGAATATTCCATTCTGGACAAAAGCGACCTGGTTTTCATTGACCCGGTGGCGACAGGTTTCAGCCGTGCGGCGAAGGATGAAAAAGCGGATGAATTTTTCGGCGACGCCGAAGATTTGGATTCCGTCGGCGAATTCATCCGGCTCTGGACCACGCGGCACGAACGCTGGCTCTCGCCGAAATATCTTTGCGGCGAAAGCTATGGCGTCTTCCGCGCGGCGGGGCTGGCCGACCATTTGAGTTCGCGATACGGAATGTATCTGAACGGGATGATTCTCGTCTCCGGCGTTCTGGATTTTGCGACGATCTGGGACAATCCCGGCAACGACGTGCCATATCCGCTTTATCTGCCGGCCTACACGGCTGCGGCGCAATTCCATAAAAAACTGCCGGACGATCTGCAAAACGACCTGACAAAGGCGCTGGCCGAGTCGCGGGAATTTGCGAAGGGCGAATACGCGACCGCCCTGCAAAAAGGCGATTCGCTTTCCGCCGACGAGCACAAAAAAATCGCCGCCGAACTCGCGCGGCTCACCGGATTGAAGCCGCAGGTAATTGAGGACAACCACCTGCGGATTGACGAGGGCGTTTTCCGCAAACAATTGCTGCACGACGAGGGATTGATACTCGGGGCCTACGACGCGCGCATCACCGGACGCGATGACGATGCCGCGTCGCCGTATCCCGATTTTGACCCGTCCGACGCGGCGGTGCTCGGGCCGTTTTCGGCGGCAATGAATTCTTATGTGCGTGGAGAACTGAAATTTGAGGACGACCTGCCCTACGAACTAATCGCCAGCGTGCAGCCTTGGAATTACGGCGTCCGCAACAGCTACGCCAGTTCCGGCGAAAAACTCGCCTCGACGATGAATCAGAATCCCTACATGAAAATCCTCGTGCTCGGCGGGCGCTGCGACCTGGTCTGCCCGATTGACACGGTGCATTACGCGCTCGACCACATGCAGCTCGACGCGAATTACCGGACGAACATCACCTACGCCGAATACGACGCCGGCCACATGATGTATATCAACCTGCCTGATTTGAAAAAACTGCACGCGGACGTGGAAAGCTTTTTGTCAAAATGACTCTGATCCGCCCGGTTTCATCAAGAACAACCCAAAACCCGGTTTTAAGGTCGTAAACGGGCGTTTTGACCTCATGGGCTTGGCATTCTCTCCGGGTTTTTCTTTTATGGTGCTCATCTCATGCCCGTTCTCCGTTTTGACCTTTTCGATATCGGTGACAAGCTGGGTTTAGCGACAGCACCAGACCTTGGTGTACTTACATTGGTTCTCCGCATTTTTGCGATTTTACTGCTTTTTGTTGCAGTTGGTTTGGTTGTTCTTATATGGACAGCGGACTAACAAGCCTTCTAATTTCATTTCCTGCCAGCGTTCCTCATTGATTTAGCTTTAAAAACTGCGACAATATTTGCATCTCATCGGACAATCCGGTGATTCCATTTTAATGAGCATCGTTGACAAAGTCAGACAGGCTGGCGTCGTAGGCGCGGGCGGCGGCGGGTTTCCCGCGCACGTCAAACTTGCGGCCAAGGCCGACACGCTCATCGCCAACGGCGCGGAGTGCGAGCCGCTCCTCCACAAGGACGCCGTGCTCATGGAAACAGAAGCCGCCGCGCTCGTCCGCGGAATGCAGCTCGCCGCCGAAGCCGTCGGCGCGAAGGACATCGTCATCGGCATCAAGGGAAAAAAGAAACACGCCGTCGAAGCCGCCACCGAGGCTTGCAAAGGCACGAACGTCCGCGTCCATCTGCTCGGCGATTATTATCCAGCGGGCGACGAATACGATCTGGTCTACGAAGTGACAAAGCGTTTGATCCCGCCCGGCGGAATCCCCATCCAGGTCGGTGCAATCGTCAACAACATCGAGACGTTCATCAACATCGCTCACGCGAACGACGGCAAACCAGTGACGCACAAAATGCTCACCATCGCCGGCGCGGTGAATTCGCCGGTCACCTTGCGCGTGCCGATTGGAACCACATATCGTGACGTATTGAGTTTCGCCGGCGGACTTACGACGGATGATCCGGTTTTGACCATCGGCGGATTGATGATGGGCCAGACGACGGACGATTTGGATTCGCCCATCACGAAAACTTCCACCGGCGTCGTGATTTTGCCGCGCGACCATCACGTCATGGAGCGCAAGCTCAAGCCCGCGAAAGTCCAGGCGCACATCGGCAAATCCGCGTGCGACCAATGCCGTTATTGCACCGAGTATTGCCCACGGTTTCTGCTCGGTTACGCCGTCGAGCCGCATCAGGTCATGCGCAGCCTCGCGTTCACCGAGACCGGCGCGGATTATTGGAATCAATGGGCGGCGATGTGCTGCTCGTGCGGGCTTTGCACTTTGTATGCGTGCCCGGAAGAATTATTTCCGAAGGAAGCCTGCGACGATTCCAAGGCCGAGATGCGCCGGAAAAGTTTGAAGTGGACCGGCCCGACGCCCGACATCAAGCCGCACGGAATGCGCGACGGCCGTCACGTCCCCATCAAAACGCTCACGCGAAAATTGCACGTCGAGAAATACGATTTGCCCGCGCCGCTGTATACCGGGAAAATCGAACCGAACCGTCTCGTGATCCCATTCAAGCAAAGCGCCGGAACGCCGTGCCTCTCGAAGGTGAAAACCGGCGATCGCGTTTCCGCCGGACAAATCATCGGCGAACCCGCGCCGAACCAGATGGGCGCGATTTTGCACGCGCCGCTCACCGGAAGAATTTCCAGCGTCACCGAACAGCAAATCATTTTGGAAAGATAATTTTATGGCCGAGAAATCCGTTGGATTGATTGAATTGTCGAGTGTCGCCGCCGGTTTCCAGGTGGCGGACACGATGTTGAAGGCGGGCAACGTGCGCCTGCTCCTGTCGCGTTCCATCTGCTCCGGCAAATACATGGTGCTCATCGGCGGCGAAACCGCCGGGGTCGAGGCCGCCGTCGCCGCGGGCGCGGAAGTCGCCAACGGCCTACTAATTGACAGCTTCGTCATCGCCAACATTCATCCCGATGTCATCACCGCGCTTGGCCGCAACTCGCCCGTCCAGCCGACCGGCGCGCTGGGCATCCTCGAATCTTTCAACGTGACCACGCTCCTGCAGGCCGCCGACGCCTGCGCCAAAGCCGCCAACGTGACGCTGCTCGAAGTGCGCCTTGCGATGGCGCTGGGCGGAAAAGCGTTCGTGACGCTGACCGGCGACATCGGTTCCGTGCAGGCATCCGTCGCGGCGGGTCGCGCCGTCATCGCTGAAGCCGGCGTGCTCGTGAGCGCCGTCGTGATTTCCCGCCCGCACCCGGATGTTTATCGCGAAGTGATTTAAGCTGCACTTCAGGTTTGGTTTTGGGATTTGCCTGCCTTGCCAATTTAAGAGATACTATCCGTCCGTTTTTACGGCGTTTATGAAACCCCAAGTCGAAATCTATGACACGACCCTGCGCGACGGTTCGCAGGGCGAAGGCATCAACTTTTCGGTCGCCGACAAACTTCGCATCGCCGAGAAGCTCGATTCTTTCGGGGTTCATTACATTGAAGGCGGCTGGCCGGGCAGCAACCCTAAAGATATCGAATTTTTCGCGCAGGCGAAAAAGAAAAAGTTTAAGAATGCGCGGCTCGTCGCATTTGGTTCGACGCGCAAAAAAAACACGCCGGTGGAACAGGACGGCCAGGTGCGTTTGCTCATCGAAGCCGAAACGCCGGTGGTCACGATCTACGGAAAAACTTCCATGCTGCACGTCAAAGAAGTTTTGCGCTGCACGCCGGAAGAAAATCTCGCGATGATCGGCGACACGGTGCGTTTCCTGAAAGACCACGGCAAGTTCGTCATCTACGACGCCGAGCACGCGTTCGACGGTTTCAAATTGGATTCCGATTACGCGCTCGCGACGTGGCAGGCGGCGGAAAAAGCGGGCGCGGATTTTGTCGTGCTGTGCGACACGAACGGCGGTTGTCTGCCGGACGAGATCGCCGCCATCACGAAAACCGCGCTGGGCAAATTGAATTGCAAAATCGGCATCCACACGCACGACGACATCGGCCTCGGCGTCGCGAACGCGCTGGCCGCGCTCGAAACCGGCGCGGTGCATGTGCAAGGCACGATCAACGGTTACGGCGAGCGCACGGGCAATTGCAATCTGACGAGCGTGATCCCGTGCGTCGCGTTGAAGTTAAAAAAAACTTCCGTGCCGGTGAAATCGTTGGCGAAGCTCAAGGAACTTTCCGGGTTCGTGGACGAAGTCGCGAACATGCGGCATAATCCGCGCTTACCGTGGGTCGGCGCGGCGGCGTTCGCGCACAAGGGCGGCGCGCACGTCAACGCCGTGCAGAAGCTCGCGTCGAGTTACGAGCACATTGACCCGTCGCTCGTCGGCAACGCGCGCAACGTCCTTATCAGCGATCTCGCGGGCCGCAGCAACATCGTCATCAAGGCGCAGGAACTCGGCTTCAAGCTCACGAACGACACGCCGGAGTTGAAGGCGATCTTGAATCGCGTCAAGGAATTGGAAAATCAGGGCTACGAATACGAGGCCGCCGAAGG
>Ga0302266_10002880_pt1 | contig 14387 bp, 9 predicted proteins | sample III_Bog_E1_2_FD_194559 | JGI IMG/M metagenome (GOLD analysis project Ga0302266, IMG submission 194559) | Peat permafrost microbial communities from Stordalen Mire near Abisko, Sweden - III_Bog_E1_2 | ecosystem: Environmental > Terrestrial > Soil > Wetlands > Peat | place: Sweden: Abisko... | reverse complement strand
CGCGCCCAGATTCGACGTCATGATCAGAACGGTATTCTTGAAGTCAACAGTCCGTCCCTTGGCGTCGGTCAGCCGCCCGTCGTCCATCACCTGCAGCAGAATATTGAAGACATCCGGGTGCGCCTTTTCGATCTCGTCGAAGAGAATCACCGCATAAGGCCTGCGCCGGACAGCCTCGGTCAACTGCCCGCCTTCGTCATACCCGACATATCCCGGCGGCGCGCCGATCAGCCTGGCCACCGCGTGCTTCTCCATGTACTCGCTCATGTCGATGCGAATCATCGATTGCTCATCGTCGAACATGAACTCGGCCAGCGCCCGCGCAGTCTCCGTCTTGCCCACACCCGTCGGGCCTAAGAATATGAAGCTCCCTATCGGTCTCTTCGGATCGCTCAACCCCGCCCGCGAACGCCGAATCGCATTCGCAACGACGGTCAGCGCCGCATCCTGCCCGACGACCCGCTCACCCAGCCGCGTCTCCATCTGGACGAGTTTTTTCACCTCGCCCTCAAGCATCCGCGAAACAGGAATCCCCGTCCACTTGCTCACGATGCCGGCGATGTCCTCCTCATCCACCTCTTCCTTCAACATCCGCGTTACCCGGCCGTCGCCTTTCTTCGCGCCATCCTGCGCGGCATCCAGCTTCTTCAGCTCGGCTTCGAGCTTCGGCAATTCGCCATACTGAATCTGCGCAGCGCGCTCAAGCATGCCCTTGCGCGTCTGCTCTTCGGCCTCGAAACGCAGCGCCTCGATCTTCTTCTTCAGCTCGCTCACATGGCTGATCGCCTCGCGCTCCCTTGTCCATCGCGACCGCAGCGCCGTGATCTTCTCCTTCAGCGTGCCCAGCTCGCGATCCACCACATTGCGCCGCTCAACGCTATTCGCATCCGTCTCGCGCTTCAGCGCCGCACGCTCAATCTCCAGCGAAGTGGCCTCGCGCTCCAGTTGATCGATCTCCGTCGGCACCGAGCCGATCTGAATCGCCAGCGAAGCCGCGGCCTCATCCACCAGGTCGATCGCCTTGTCGGGCAAAAATCTGTCGCTGATATAGCGATGAGAGAGAGTCGCAGCAGCCACAATCGCCGCATCCTTGATGCGCACGTTGTGGTGCGCCTCGTAGCGCTCCTTCAAGCCGCGCAAGATGGCAATCGTGTCTTCGACATTCGGCTCGCCGACAAAAACAACCTGAAAGCGCCGTTCCAGCGCCTTGTCCTTCTCGATGTATTTGCGGTACTCATTCAGTGTTGTCGCGCCAATCGCGCGCAGTTCGCCGCGCGCCAAGGCGGGCTTCAGCATATTGCTGGCGTCGATCGCCCCCTCGGCCGCGCCCGCGCCCACCAGCGTGTGCAACTCGTCGATGAAGAGAATGATCTCGCCATTCGCCTCTTCAATCTCCTTGAGCACCGCCTTGAGCCGGTCCTCGAACTCGCCGCGATACTTCGCCCCAGCCAGCATCGAACCCAGATCCAGCGAGATCACCCGCTTGTCCTTCAGACTCTCGGGCACATCGCCCTTGATGATGCGCTGGGCTAGGCCTTCAACAATCGCAGTCTTGCCCACGCCCGGCTCGCCAATCAAGACCGGGTTGTTCTTCGTCCGCCGGCTCAACACCTGAATCACGCGCCGAACCTCTTCGTCGCGCCCGATCACCGGGTCCAGCTTGCCGCGCCGCGCCAGTTCCGTCAGATCTTTCGCATACTTCTCCAGCGCCTGAAACTTGCCTTCAGGATTCTGATCCGTCACCCGCTGCGTCCCGCGCACCGCCGTCAAGGCCTTGAGAATCGCCTCGTGCGTAGCGCCCAGAGCCAACAGCGCCCCGCTCGCAGCTTCGCCCTTCGCATGGGCCGCGCCCAGCAACAGGTGCTCAGTAGACACGTACTCGTCCTTGAAGTTCGCCGCCTCGCGAAAAGCCTGATCCAGGACAGAATTCAACGCCCGGCTGAGGCTCGGCTGTGTAGCCGAACCCGCCACACGAGGCAGTTTCTCCTCAATCTGATGCAGGTCGCTCTCCAGCCGTTCGGTAGGAACACCAATCTTGTCCAGCACCGACGGAATCACGCCCTCGCGGTCCTCGACCAGCGCCAGCAACAGATGCACCGGCTGCACTTCCGGATTTCCCAGTTCGGTCGCCCGCGCCTGCGCCTGCTCCATCGCCTGCTGCGACTTGACCGTAAGTTTTTCCCAGCGAATTGCCATTTGTCCTCAGTTCTCAGCCAACAGGGACCAGGGACCAAAAAGCCAGAGCACCCATCCGAGCTCCGTGCCCCATCCATGCGCGTTTTCTTGGCGCATGGGTGGGAAACCACAAACCCTGGTTGGCCGGTTTTTCCTGGTCCCTAATCCCCGATCCTTCGTCGCTGCTTTACCCCACGTTGATCTGAATCTGCTTCGGCTGAGCCTCAGCCTTCTTCTTCAGCTCCAGCTTCAGCACACCCGCATTGTAGCTGGCCGCCACCGACTCCGTATCCACAGTATTCGGCAGCGTAAACGCGCGATAAAAGCTGCCATAGCGCCGCTCGATCCGATGGAAGTTCTGTTCCTTCTCCTCAGCCTCGAACTTGCGCTCGCCCTTGACCGTCAACGTGTGGTTTTCCACGCGGACGTCCAGGTCCTTCTGCTCCACGCCCGGCACTTCGAGCTTCAACATCACCTTCCCCGCATCCTCATAGATATCAACTGCCGGCACGAAGCTGGCCGCCGCCACCGGGTCACTCTCGTCGTTCATGTTCCGAAAGAGCGAGTTGACGCGGTTCTGCAAAGCTACGACTTCCCGATAAGGGTCCCAACGAGTAATTGTCATTAGAATCATCCTCCAGATGTTTTGGAATTCTTGGGGCCTGAGACCTGAGCCCAGGCCGCTCAATAAATCTGATGACAATATAGCACAAATGATTCATAAAATATGCGTGTTTCACGCTCAGATTTAGGACGAAACAGTATCTTGCTATTTATCAATAAGTTAGCTCGACATAAATATGGCTACGTAAGTCAGGATGGTGTGATTGTCGTGGGATTGGCTGAAAGTACGAGCGTTGCCTATTAGTGGCGGCGAAATTCCTAGAAGGAGCAACGATCCTGCTAGCGGATAGATTTTTCTAGAGAATCGCGCTGCTGATTTGATGGAATAACTGTAGAAGTTGACTGCGCACCACGTAACAGAGTTGTTGACACACTGTACCAATGGTGCAACTATAGGAGAAGCAGGCGTGGTGGTAATTTGACACTACGGACTATTGGTTCAACGAGATGTAAATCGCAGATTCACAGTTTTTTGTGAGGAATGCGCTTTGCAGTTGTGCAACGAAACGAGTATGGACGTGGAGGGAATCGAACCCTCGGAAGCTGAGTTTTGCGGACCTGCCCCGACCAGTTCCACGCCCATTTGTATAAACCGGCCCCAATTGACAAATGAGGCCGGTCGGTAGAACTAACTCAGTCCCAGCGCCATCGAAGGTATGGGCTGATTCTTGAAAAGGGAGTCTCGGAAGGACTTGAACCTCCGACCTCCGCGACCAGGCACTCCACTCCGGTGCAACGGTTTGGACCTGTAGAAATCGCGACGCGCTATCCACTGCGCTACGAGACTATCCCTACGGATCAGTATAGGATCGGTGCGCCTGTAGCGCAATAGAGAAAAGTCCTTTTATTTTGAGCGCACTCAAGGCGCTCTTTAATCCAAGCGCCCTCTCTGTCTTCCCGCCCTCTACAATAAGTCCAGATGCAGCATCTCTCCGCCCTTCCCACCCTCATCGACTGGCACTGGCTTTGGCTCATCGTGGCCTCGTTTCTGGCCGGAGTGCTGAACGCCGTAGCCGGGGGAGGCTCCTTTCTCTCCTTTCCGGCGATGCTCGGCATGAAGGTATTGCCGGTGCAGGCCAACGCCACCAACACGGTGGCTCTCTGGCCCGGCCAGCTCACCTCGGTCGCCGCCTACCGCGACGACATTAAGAAAAACCCACGCCTCGCCCTGCTCATGGCCTTTGCCGGCCTCATCGGCGGCACAGTCGGTGCGCTAGTTCTGCTCAACACCCCGCAGCGGACCTTTCTTCATCTAGTCCCCTGGCTGCTCCTCGTCTCCGCCTCAATCTTTGCCGTCAGCGGCCCCGTCTCTCGCTGGCTTGAAACCCGCAAGGCGACTCTCGCCGCCCATCCCGTTCCGCCTCGCCGTCTCCCGGTGTTTTTGGCGACGGCGGCCGTCTGCTTCTACATTGGCTACTTCGGCGCCGGTGCGGGATTCCTGCTGATCACCCTCTTCTCCCTCTTCGGCCACCAGGATCTGCACGAAATCAATGCCCTCAAGGTCGCCGCAACCACCCCGGCCAACGGCATCGCCTGCATCATCTTTGCCATCGGCGGCCAGGTCGTCTGGCGTTACTGCGTGCTCTCGATGGTGGTCTGCGCCATCGGCGGATACGCCTCGGCCCGCCTTGCCCGCCGCATCCCGCAGCCCGTCCTGCGTTGGACCGTCGTCGCCATCGGCCTCTCCATGGCCGCCTGGTTCTTCTGGCATCAATAAGCTGTCGGCTGTCAGCTGACGGCTGTAAGCTGGTTCTATGAGCCACGAAGGCATCCGCATCGCCCCCAAGGACCACGAAGCCGACGAGACCGAAGAGGCCCGCCCGCTGCCCCGTATCGCTGTTACGCCGGAAAAGGTCCGCGTGCTCATAACCGAGGGCAAGGGCATGGAGATCGATTGGGCCGACGGCCATCGCAGCGCCTGGAGCTTTGCCTGGCTGCGCGAGGCCTGCCCCTGCGCTACTTGCGTTGACGTCCGCAAGGCCGAGGGCCGCAAAGCCGGCCAGCCCAAACCCAAGCCCGCCAATGTTTTGCCGATGTTTACGCCGCCGCCCAAGCCGGCCAGTGCCCACGCCGTCGGCCGCTACGCAATTCAGTTCAACTGGCAAGACGGCCACTCCGGCGGCATCTACTCCTGGGATTACCTCCGCCGCGTCTGCCAGTGCCGCAAATGCACCTTCGTCGCCGAAGAAACCACCGGCACGCCCAAGTAGCCAACTTCCAGCCTGCTCCCGTCGACAATCCCTTCCGCGAATTGGCCGAAACCCACCCGTTTTGTCCGGAATAGATGCATTTCTCCTCGGTTTTCCACAGACCACCGGCCTCCCAAGCGAAAACGTACCAAATAAGACACCAATTATCCACGCATTTTTTTATTGCGGCGGTAGTACGCGTCTGCTTATGCACGCATACTCTTGGCATAATCGCAGCAAGAGCGGTTCCTCAGGTACTGTTCCAAGAGCCGAGTTCAGGGGTGGCGAGATCCAAAACTCGAATTAGCAGCCGGAATTCGGGCCCCAAAGCATTGCCGGACCACCCCAGGGGAGTACGGAAGAGTGACCAGCTATAGCCGCCGGGACGTCTTACGCATCCTGCAGATCGGCTCCCGCCAGTTGCAGGGCTGGGAGCGGGCCGGCCTTATCGCGCAGCTCCAAAGCTATTCCTTCCAGGATCTTGGCCAGTTGCGGACCTTGCGCGTCTTGCGCGAGGAAGCCGTCTCCGCTGCGGCGATCCGCCAATCCATTGTCGCGATGAAAGCGGTTGCCGGAATGACCAATCCCCTGCTTGAGGCCAGCATGGTCAGGAGCGGAGCGCGAGTTGCCTTCCGCCACGACGGGTCGGTGGTGGACCCGATCACCGGGCAGTTGCTCTTCGACTTTGAACGCATCGACCAGGGGTGCGGGCCTTCGGCTGGCTCCGAGGCGCTGCTGCTGCGCAAACCGGGCATCAACGGACCGCGTGGCGTGCAGGAGCTGTTTTTGGCGGCCGTGCAGGCCGAGGAGGCAGGCGAGAAGATCCGCGCCATCAAGCTCTACGAACAGATCATGGAGCGCAACCCTACCTTTGCGCCCGCCTGGATCAACCTCGGCACAATCCACTTCCACCTGCGCGAGTTTGATTGGGCCGAGAAGCTCTACCGCCGAGCGACGGAGATCGATCCGGCCTACGTGCTGGCCTTCTTCGACCTGGGAAATGTCCTCGACGAGCTGCAGCGGCTGGACGAGTCGATCGTCGCTTACCGGCGAGCGGTTGCGCTGGCTCCCCGCTATGCCGACGCCCACTATAACCTGGCGCTGGCCCATGAGCGCAGGGGCGAAGAGCGTCCGGCGCTGCGCCACTGGCAGGCTTACGTGCGGCTCGATAAAGGCGGTCCCTGGGCCGAACACGCCCACGGACAGATTCGCAAGCTGCTCGACCGCGAAAAGCTCTCCATCGCCTGGCGCGCCAAGCGCTTCATTGCTCCGCACAAGGGAATGGCGGCGCTTGAACTGGTGAACGCGACAACCGGAAACTCCTGACCTTGGTCCGGCGCGACGATTCAGGTGCGCCTGCCTCGCTTCATCCCCTGCAAGAACCCTGGCAAGTCCTCCAAAATACATTGGCCCTTCCCGAGGGAAGGGCCAATGTCTCAACATCCTTGCCCGTCAACTTAGTTCACGGTCACAGTAAACGTGGTTGATATGGAGCCCACCGAAGGGTTCCCGGTCGCCTGCACGGTGTAGGTGTAGGCGCCGGCAGTTGTCCCCGGATCGCTCTGGGGGGGCGGGGTCGAAGTACTACTGCCACCGCCGCCGCAAGCGGTCAGGCTGCCCAGCGCCGCCATCAGCACAAAGACACCCAGCATCGACCGCCAACTGCGCCGCCGGGCGGGAACTCCCAGGAACAGGAGCAACGCCAGAACCGCGCCACCTCCCGCGCCCTCCCATCCGCGACCCTTGCCGGGCAGCTTGGGATAGGCGAGCGCGGCCACCGGCGCCGATGTCGTCACCGTAAAGACCACGGTCCCCAATGAGGTGCTCGAATTGAGGGTCACTCCCGGCTCTCCGCCTCCGGAACACGGGGCCGGATCACCTCCACTTGCAGCGGTCGTGCTCTGGAGCTGGCAGGTCAGAGTTACGGTTCCCGCGTACCCGCCCACCGAGGACACCGTGACTGTTGCCGTGGCAGATGACCCAGGCGCGATACTGGCCGGAGTCACAACAATCGCAGGTTGGGTCAGGCTGAAGGTGACTCCGGTCCCCGTTACCGTGACAGATGCTTGGCCGCTCGCGGGACCGTAGGTTGCATCTCCGAGATAAGCCACGTTGATGGTGTCGGCTCCGGCACTCAGGCTGTTCGCCGGAACCGTGAAAGAGTAAGTGCCCGTGTTTGAAAGCGCCATCGAAGAACTGTAAGTGCCAGCCGTTAGAGTCACCGTCCCTGTTGGTGTTGCTCCTCCGCTGGGAGAACTTGCCACCGTGCCCGTTACACCCAGACTCTGGCTCGAGGCGATGCTTGCCGGTGCTGGCGTCACCGAGACAGTTGCCTTCGCGGTTCCCACCGTTGCCGGCCACGCATTCACAACGTTAGCCACATTCAGCGATCCCAGCCCGGTAGCTAGATCGTAGCCCGTGGTCGCGCTGTACCCGGGCAGAACACCCACATTATCAGCGCTCCCGTCCAAAATCTCCGCGGGTTTGCAGCCAGGAGAGAGGTATCCGAATGCGCCATAATCGCAGGGCACGGCGTTGCTCCCCGTGTCGATGTCATTGAAGTAGCAAGAGGTGCTCCCTGCGCTGACGCTCTCCGCCTTGCAACTGGAATACGTCTGCTGGGCGGCCAGCTTGTAGAGCTCTGCGTTCGGGCTGCCTTGCGCCGAGCCCGCCTTCTGGTTGATCAGCGCCATCACTCCGGCCATGGCAGGAGTTGAGGCCGATGTGCCACCCACCTCCGAGGCAAACGGCTCAGTATCGACGGCATAGGTGCAGGGCTCGTCTCCCGAACCTAGAGATCCGTTATCGTAAACGCAGATCAGGTACGCGCTGCCGGAAAGGAAGCCGTCGGAAGAGAAGAAGCTGATATCGGGAATCGTGCGTGCTCCAGCGGCTGTGCTAAGGCCGAGGATGGCAGAGGTGTTTTGGAAATCGGGCTTGGGCCAGCCGTTTTGGTAGAGAGTCAGCGATCCCTGCGGGAGATTTGTGTCGGGGTTGTTTGTGGTTCCCGTGCTCGTGGCGCCGGTGGTGCAATTGCCACTCGAATCGCTGACCACGCATCCACTTGCGCCCCCTCCGCCGCCAACGGTATTGAGATAGCCGGAAAGATCGATTTGGCTTCCGGTAGAGATCAACGCGAGATTGCAGGCAGTCTCTGCATCTTTTACGCCAGGGACGCCAAAGAAGGTTGAGTTGTTGGCCCAATCTTGCAGATATCCCAGGGCCAGCGAACTGGCGCAGCTGTCGTTCCACGGAACCTCAGGCACATAGCCCTTCGCAGTCGACCCGTTGGAAGCGTTAGTGGCGTTCCAGTAAGGCGACGATGGGCATGTCTGAGGAGAACCCGTCCCGACCTGACCGTTATAGATATCCGTCAAAGGGCACCAGTTGAAATCTGTTCCACCGACAGCCGTATTGTAGGGGGTTGAGGCAAGTCCGCTTACTGCGAGCCCATTCTCCGCGACCTCTCCGCCGTCGCAACTGGCCGAGCCCGAGTCTCCTGACGCGACGAAGACCGCGAGTCCCTCCGCAGCGGCCTGCGACCAAAGATTGTAGTACTCGACGTTCCCAGCCGTGCCGTTGCCCAGTTCGCAAATGCCGTAACTGACGTTCATGATGTGAACGCCATTAACGGGAGATGCCGCGTTATCGACGTTGTTCACGATGTAGCTCTCGGAATCCCAAAGACCGTCGATTGTTGAATTCGGTGGGGCATAGGAGGCGACCAGTACGATCTGCGCGTTCTTGGCCACGGCTCCCGACCACTCCACATCCAACGGTGCAAATTGTGAGGGGCTCCTCGCCGTTCGGGCTTCCATTGACGACGATCGGCGTATTGACCGCATTGCCCGTAGGCAACTTGAAGAAATTGCGGAACGTGGCTACATCGGTGGGGTCGATGTTGCTTGTCCCGGCAATGGCAATCGTCTGGCCTGTCCCGTCGATACCGGCATTCCACAGCGGCAGCACGTTGTAGATGGTGGCAAAGTCATAAGGCGTCACATCCTCGACGGTATAGGCGATCGTCCCCGAGGTGGGGTTGGATGGAACATTGATGCCAAACTCGGGACGAACGCCGCCGCTCTTTGCCTCTGCCGAAGCCCCGGCCCCCGATGCAGCGGGTCTTTTCCATAGGCCGCTTTCTGCATCCCGAGTCACCTGGCTGCCAAGCCGGTGCAGCGGATGCGGGAAGAAGTTGTGCAGCGCCTTCACACCCACCACCGCCGGAGCCAGCGCCGCCGGAATCTGCGGATCGGTCACATTGCCGATGTGCGAAACCCCGTTGACTTCCAGGTTGTGCATTTCGGTGTGAAAAGCGCTCTCGACCATCGCCGCTGTCCCGCTGAAGCGGATCGACATGCGGTCCTTCGTCACCTGATCCACCGAAAGACCATGCCCAGTCAGCCAGCGGGAGATGGTCGCGATGTCCGTCTCCGATGGGCCGAACTTCGTGCCCACCTCATCCGGTGTAAGCCACTGGTGAAAGTCGGGCGACGCCGGATCGTACTGGCCGGCGACAAACTTCTCAAAGGCTGCCTGCTGCTCGGGGCTGCGGCTCAGCACCAGCACCAGGTCGGTCATCGGAAGATCCGCGCTCACCCGGCCACGATCGTTCTTGGCGTTTGCCGCCGGGTGCGTGTTGCCCTTCAGCGTTACCAGGTTGCTTTCGTCGATCCGGTCGACAATCCGGATCGCGGGCGCAACCCCCTGGGCCGCCATTACCGGGCTGCCAAGCAGGGCCGTCGAACAGATCAATGCACCGAGCAATGCACTTGCCAATGCGCAATGGGAGAGGGAGTTCATAGAACGCATAGTGGATTTCCTTCGCCTTCCTTCGGAAGCTAACCCCCGAAAACACAAAAAGTTGCGGTCGCAATCGAATCATACTTGCCAGAAACCGTTGGCAACCACTCAATCCCTCACTCGGATGCGGGAACGGGTCGTTGAGTGACGAAAGGGAACGTTTGCTCCCTCGCCCAAAAACGCGCTGAATCCTGACTGGAAAGAAGGGGAAGCTTCCTGCCCCGGCCCCTATTCTTCGCGTCCCAAGGCACCGCAAAACAGCAACCTGAAGCCAGATGAAGACCAGATGAAAAGATGATCGGGGAAGAAACCGTCCGCCGGCAGACGCCCCAGGCCGAAACAGGCTCCGGCAAACAATCTCTTTAGACGCGGATTAGTCAGGAAGGTTGACTTTGGGAAGAGAAGACCGCACAGACTCCAGCGATAATCGCAGCGCCGCGCGGGATATTGTCCTGGTCCTGCAGTTTCAGATCGGCGATCCCGGGGGAAACATGGGGCCTTACGGGCGCCGGAAATACCTCTGGGGAGCTGCGACAGGAGTCAGGGCACGACTTGAGTCGTGCCGCTAATGCAGCAAAATCACTCCGGGCTTCAGCCCCTGAGAGAATGCTGGTCCGCAACATCAACTTGTTAGGAGCTTCCCTAACTCTAGCCCCTAGTTGGCAGAGTCTTTCTGCCGCGTAGCCTTCACAGCCGACAGCAGACCAACGCCTGCCAGTACGACCGCGCCCGCCACAATCCAGTGCATCGGCAGGTGCATCAGGTGCGCGGCGTAAGCCAGCCCGCCGATCATGATTGCGAATCCCGCGGCGTAAATTCCAAAAGACATAAGATCTCCTTATCGAATCGGCAGTGCGAAGTCGGCAGTCCAGGCCGGGGGCGGTCAGGCTCAGAAATGGGGCGCCCCGTTCACGTCAGATTCGATCGTTTGGTGGTTCGCGCGGGACTCGGAGGGGGATCGAGCAACAGTGGTCTGGTTGCGTTTTCCTCCGGCAGTGAATCGTGCAAAACCATGTTGAGCAGCGACGTGTGAACCCGTATGCGGCCGTTGTAATCGATGTACCCAAGCTTTCTGAAGCGATTCATGAAGAAGCTCACGCGCGACCGCGTCGTCCCGATCATCTCTGCAAGAGTCTCCTGGGTTACAGCGGGGATCAGGTTCTCGGGTTCGCCCGATCCGCCATACTGGGCCATCAGCAAGAGTGTTCGCGCCAGCCGCCTCTCGCTCGAGTTGAAGAGCTGATCGACCAGATCCGCCTGGGTTCTAATCCCTCGGGTCAGGATGAACTGCATGAAAAAGTCTGAGAACGCATGCTCCTCATGCAGAACGCGCAGCATCTGTGCCCTCTCGATCCTGACCGCAATGCAGACGGTTACGGCCATCGCCGTAGCCGTTCGCAGCGTTCCCGCCCCCGCCATCGACTCCTCGCCAAAAAAATCCCCGCCGGCAAGCATGGTCAGCGTAGCCTCTTTGCCCCGCTTGGAGAGGACCGTGAGCTTTGCCTGGCCGCTCTGGAGATAATACACAGAGTCGGCCGGGCCTCCCTGAGAATAGAAAGCCTGCCTTGCCGTATTCCGGCGGATGCTTCGTCCCGGCCCTTCGGTCGCCAGAAAGCCCTTGGGATCAAAAGATTTCTTCGTCAGTCCGGTCATTGAAAACAGCCCTTTCTCCGTGCGGCTCTGCCACGAATCGATTGGCCCCCCGCTCGAAAGCGCTCGATGCGCACACTCCAGCATCCCATCCGCAATCGCCAAGCGTCTGAGCGGTATAGACCAGTCGTTGAAACGGAGTCAACTGCAGGGAACCTGCGTGCCAGGTGACGAGCAAGAGACGCGTTGTTTTGCTGGTCTCGCTGAGCGGCTGAGGTCGCTACAGCTTCTGCGCCCTCTGCACGGCCCGCACGCCGTTGACCCGGCGCAGGCCAAGAACCATGCGATTGAGGTGGTGCACGTCTTCGGCTTCGGCGATCAGCTCGACGATCGCATCGCCGTTCTCGTCCTTGCGAATATCGACGCCGCTGATATTCGCGTTATCGTCCGAGATGACCGCGATCAACTCCTTCAGCATCCCGGCGCGGTCGTCGCAGGAGACGGTGATCTTCACCGGGTAGCGCTGCGGTTGGCCTGCCGCCGCGGGACTCTTCCGGGACCACTCGACCGCAATCCGTCGGTCGCTCTCATAAAGCAGATTCTGCACATTCGGGCAGCTGCGCGCATGAACGGCTACGCCCTTCCCGCGCGTGACATATCCCACGATCTCTTCCCCGCGGATCGGGTTGCAACATCGCGCCCGATAGACGAGCATATCGTTCTGCCCCTCGACCTGCAGCGAATCGGAGCCCGTCAGGTGTAGCTTGCGCACCGCGTCCGACATCGCTGACTCGGCGGTTCCCGGCTTGATCTCCGGAGCAACCTCGGCCTCCGGTTGAGTGGTGCTGCCTGGCGACAGCTTGTTCAGCACCTGGCGCGCCGATTGCTTGCCCAGGCCCAGCGCAGCCAACAGGTCGGCGGCCGTCGCCACGCTATATTCCTTGGCGATGCGGCTCAGATCCTGGTCGCTGATCTGGCTCATTGGCACCTTGAATTTGCGCGCCTCGCGCTCCAGCAGCTTGCGCCCGATCTCGACAGCCCGGCGCCGATGGTCTTCGTTGAGCCAGTGCTTGATCTTGTTGCGGGCTCGAGGACTCTTGACGAAGCTCAGCCAATCCCGGCTAGGCTTGTGGTCTTTCTGAGTAACGATCTCGACAATGTCGCCCGTGCGCAGCTTGGTCCTGAGCGGCGCCATGCGCCCGTTGATCTTCGCCCCAACGCAGGTGTGCCCCACCTCGGTGTGGATGGTGTAAGCAAAATCCACCGGCGTCCCGTCGGCCGGAACCACCACCACTTTGCCTTTGGGAGTAAAGGTGTAGGTCTCGTCCGGATAGAGGTCCATCTTCAGGCTGGAGAGGAACTCGTTCGGGTCGGTCATCTCCTTCTGCCACTCGACAAGCTGTCGGATCCAGTTCAGCCGTTCCTCGTCGCGCGCCGTCACTACGCTTCCACCGGCCTTGTACTTCCAGTGTGCGGCGATGCCCTCCTCGGCGATGCGGTGCATCTCCTCGGTGCGGATCTGTACCTCGAACTGATGCCCGGTCGCCCCCATCACCGTCGTATGCAGCGATTGGTAGCGGTTGGCGCGCGGCATGGCGATGAAGTCCTTGATGCGCCCCGGCACCGGCCGCCACAACGTGTGAATCAGCCCGAAGACGGCATAGCAGGCCGCCACATCCTGCGTGATGACGCGAATCGCCAGCAGATCGTAAACCTGATCGAAGGAGACCTTCGACCGTTCCAGTTTTTGAAAGATGGAATAGATGCGCTTGATGCGCCACTCCACCCGTGCCTGGATGTTGTTCTCGCGCAGTTGCTCGTTGAGCGTGTCTTCCACGCCGCGCAGAAACTGTTCGCCCTCGATGCGCCGCGACTCAACTGCGGCGGTCACCTGCTCATAGCTCACCGGGTCGGTATAGCGAAAGGCCAGATCCTCAAGCTCGCCGCGCACCTTGCCCATGCCCAGCCTGTGCGCCAGAGGCGCATAGATGTCCAGCGTCTCCCGCGCAATGGCCTCCTGCCGGTCGGGTCTCAGATGCTCCAGCGTCCGCATGTTGTGCAGCCGGTCGGCCAGCTTGATCAGCACCACGCGCACGTCCGAAACCATGGCCAGCAGCATCTTGCGCACGTTTTCCGCCTGCCGGTCCTCGCGATTGGCAAACTGGATCTTGTCGATATTGGTGACGCCCTCGACAATATGGGCTACCTGGTCGCCGAACTCGGCCTCGATCTCCTCATTCGTCGCCGGCGTGTCCTCGACCGAGTCATGCAGCAGGCCGGCGGCGATGGCCGTCGAGTCCATCTTCATCTCCGCCAGCACCTCGGCCACTTCCAGAGGATGCACGATGTAAGGCTCGCCGGAGGCCCGCATCTGCCCCTCGTGGTGCCGGACGCAGAACTCCCAGGCCTTGCGAATCAATAAAATGTCTTCGCTGGGTCGATTGGCGTGGACCTGCTTGAGCAGGGCATCAATCCGCCGGTCGATGGCATGTTGATCGGCTTCGGACACGGCAGGATGTGTCTTCTTTGCGGACGCCGGAGGCGCGCCAGGAACCTCTGCCGGGATGGACTGGTCGACAGTCGCCATGCTTCATTATAGGCCGGTTATGTTTGCCGCGCATCAGAGCCCGCCGGAATGCCACAGCAATCGCATGAATGCCGGCTCAATCCCAACAACAAGACCTTGCCCAGCCAAGAGATTGCTTTGGAAGGGGAGCGTCTTCTGCCTCGCGCCTTCGCCAGGGCCTGCACCGCCCTCCGCCAACTTGCAAACTCGCTAAACCCGCGCTGCGGAACTAGTCTCCTGAGTCTGAAATACGCAGCACAAAGCGGGTTGTCATTCTGAGCGAACGGGGCCCCGAACGTCTTTCACTTCGGGGGGGTGAGTCGAAGAATCTGTGGTTGTTCTTCGATGGACTTCAGGCTCACCACACTAGAGCGTTTTCACTGATAGTGTAAGGAAGCTCCGTGCCCCATCCATTTCACGTTCTTTGTGAAATGGGTGGG
>Ga0302266_10002862_pt1 | contig 14436 bp, 7 predicted proteins | sample III_Bog_E1_2_FD_194559 | JGI IMG/M metagenome (GOLD analysis project Ga0302266, IMG submission 194559) | Peat permafrost microbial communities from Stordalen Mire near Abisko, Sweden - III_Bog_E1_2 | ecosystem: Environmental > Terrestrial > Soil > Wetlands > Peat | place: Sweden: Abisko... | reverse complement strand
TTAGAGCATTTCCATAAATGATATAGATTTACATTTTGGTGGAAGGAGGCGAGAGTGAGGGGATGAAAGCCATCCCTATCGCGATGCGGGAACGCATCTTGAAGCTCTACGAACAAGGCAAAAGCAGCATTGAGATCGCGGAATTTTCCGGTTTTTGCGTGGCGGCGGTATGCCGGGTGCGGCAACAGTTCAAGGAGCGAGGCACGATCAAACCGCGAACTCATCTATGCGGACGCAAGCCGCTCCTGACGGCAGAGCGAAAAGCCCGGCTGCAAAAGCTGGTGGCCGCCAAGCCCGATACCACCCTGGCGGAGTTTGGGGCACAAATGGATCGCCCGTTTGGAACTTCAACGATGGACTTATGGCTGCGGCGGCTGGGGTTGAGCTATAAAAAAAACGCTGCACGCCGCCGAGCAGCAGCGTCCCGACGTGGCCGAACAAAGGGCGCACTGGCACGAACGCCTGGCAGGGGAACCCGCCGGCAAGCTCGTGTTCGTGGATGAAAGCGGGGCCAACACCAAAATGACCCGTCTGGGCGGACGCGCCTTGGTGGGCGAACGTCTGGTCACTCAGATTCCACACGGGCATTATCAAACCAGCACGCTGATTGCTGCCGTGCGACTGGCCGGAGCTTGCGCCCCGTGGCTGTTTGAAGGCGCCATGGATGGTGAGATGTTTTTAGCCTGGGTGCGGCAAGGATTGACGCCCCTCTTGCAGCCGAACGACTTGGTCATCATGGATAATCTGGCCACCCACAAGGTCGTCGGCGTGCGTGAAGCCATTGAGTCGGTCGGCGCCAAGCTCCGCTATTTGCCACCCTATTCCCCTGATTTTAACCCGATTGAAAATATGTGGAGCAAAATCAAACAGCGGCTCCGCAGTCTGGGGCCGCGCACCAGTGACGAACTACTCCAGGCCGCCGCCACGGCTTTTGCCGCCGTCTCTCCAACCGATTGCCTCGGCTTCTTTTCTCACGCCAAATACTCTACATGATTTATGTAAATGCTCTAAGATCGCGCGCTGAATTTTTTAGCGAGAATTTTCCAAACCTTGTCTGCGTCTGTGGGTTGTCCAAATAACCGGGATGGCATTTTCCCTCATGCGTGCTGCCGACGGTGCGGGTTTCACGGGCTTTTCTTGACTTATTACAATAAAACGATGCCTGACATTTGTCATATTGCGTGCAAGGTGAATTATACTGAAAATGTTGAGCAAATTCCACATGGACAGATGTATGAAAGCATTGTTTGCGAATACCGCCTCGCCAATGCCGGCGAAACTGAGTTATGGTTGCTTTTTGAGACGAGACAAATGATCCAATAATGAACACGAGCCAAAACGAATACTTCCGTGACGCCACAGCGTCAAAAATGAAAATTCCAATAAGGATTTTTCAGCACATGGGTATGCTTTATCTCTGCGCCCTCGGTTTACTTCAGGTGTTCGGGAACGGCTCGCTTTCGGCAAGTGAGCCCGTCAGTTCGGCGGCCCCGGTGCTGCTAGAAACCAATAATTTGCGCGGCTATGGCGCTCTCTCAGGAACGTATCGGACGCTGCCCTCCATGCCGGGCGCATCCGTGCTTGTGATCGTTTGCGAGTCCACCGCCAAGGCGCAGTTGGTGGCGGCAAAATATTTATCCGACCTGGCTTGTCTTCCCGGTGTTACGGACGCGGCGTTGCCTTCCACGCCACCCATCACGGCGCATCAGATCGCGGGCCAAGGTGCGGTTGCGGCGGTCCGACTCGATAGCAAAGTTTATATTCTAACTGCGGCCGACTTGAAGGCGTTGGCGACCGTCGTTACGAGCGCGCTGCCGGCGTCGGGCACAGAAATATCATCGAAACCTGAAGTGGCTGTCCCCATGTATCTCGACCGCTGGGATAAGTTTGGTTTCCGGTTCTATTACCGCCCTTGGGAACAATTCAAGAAGCAGCCTGCCGGGCAAGTCTATGATGTCAATCACGAGTTCGAATGGGCCAAGGCGCAGGGCCAATCCGGAATCGTCTTTTGGGATGGCATGAACACCATTGACTCGGCCGAAGGCATCACCGGTGAAACCTGGTGGGATTGGGCGGAAAAGGCGGCGAAGAAGAACGAGCTGCCAACCGCCATGAACGATTCGTTTGGAAATGGCGAGGTCAACCGCTATCGCGATCAAGAAGCGCAGCGACAGCCACAATTCGTCGGCGGTGCCTACGATATTGCCCGACAAGACATTGATGGTGCCGGAATGCAATCATGGAATGCCACCACGGCCGCCGACGAAGTTTTGGGTTTGTTGCAGAGCACGATTCGCGACTTTAAGGACGACTCCAACATGGTTTCATGGCTCGAGCCGCACGGCGAAATTAAGAGCGGTGCCAATCAAGTCCTTATGGAATGGGGGCCGGCTGCGGACGCAGGCTATCGCGCTTACCTCAAAGAGACTTATGGTTCGCTGGCTGCAATCAGCCAACGATGGTATGGCGAGGATGGACGTCTTCGTTCATGGGATGAGATTCGTGTGCCGGAAGTGGCGTCATTTCTCGGTTGGAACTCCAATGCCATTGACCTGACTGGCACCTGGCGCATCGGTTACGAACCATTTACCGGCACAAAGCCCAGCGATCAGGCGCTGAGAGTGATATTTAACCGTCGCGTCGAAGGCACCACGCCAGCCCCGGATGCGTGGTATGCGCCGGACTTTGATGACAGTTCTTGGCCGACACTCAAAGCGCCCGGCAACGATGCCATGATGTTCTTGTCGCACCGTCCAGCCGTTTTTCGCCGGACGCTTGACGTGTCGGACACCTGGCGCGCGAGTCATCCTAAAGCATGGCTATACGTCTTTGACTTGAGCGTCGTCGCGGACGACGCGGTGCGCGTCTGGCTCAACGGCGTGGAGATTGCCAAAAGCCCCACCTTGTCTAATACGCCGCATTGGTGTGCGGTGGATGTCTCGGCATATCTCAAGACTGGTTCCAACTCCGTCGCACTGCGGTTACCAAAAGGCTACATTGCCTATCGGTCATATATCTCGCCCGACGCACCCGTCCAATATCCCAATTTAGGGATTCACAAGAACGCGCAGTGGGTTGATTTTGCAAACTGGCAGCAATGGTGCCGCATGAACATGATCAAACGCGGGATGGAGATGATCCGTCAGGTTGACCCCGACCGTAACATTACGCAGATGCACCCTGATGAATATTCAGACGGACTAAAGGAGCTATGTCGAAAGTATGGGGCGGAGTTCCACAATACAGGCTACATGGCAGCCTTTTTCGCCGACCTGAATCCATTGTTGATGAACGGCGCGGATCTACCTTGCTCACTCGAACCCGGCAGTCCTCCGCCGACGTTGATAGCCTACAAGAATATGATGGGGCTTTATTACAGCGAAGGAGTGCAGGGCGTGGACTATTTCATCCACATCGGAGACGTTCTCTGGCACGACGATATTCGGGACTATTTTGAAAAAACCCAGAATAAAGTCCACCTATTCGGCAAATATCATGCTCCCAAGGCTCAAGTTGCCGTGCTCTATGCCTACAAGGCAAATGCCGCTAACATCTTTCCATGGGACAGCGATCCGAACGACAAGCTGGCTTCGGGTTACTGGGCTTGGAATGTTGCCGCGCCTCTGCTTGGACGATGCAATCGGGACGCGCTTAGCGATTCAGACTTTACAAATGGAGCCGCCGGCGCTTACAAAGTGATCATTGACTCAGATACCTCGGTGATGGATGACACTCTGGTAAATCAGATAGACCAGTATGTCCGCAACGGTGGAGTGTTTGTCACCTTTGTCCAGACCGGCCGCCACACTCCGCTTCAACCCGACAGTTGGCCCATTGCAAGACTGACTGGCTACAAGGTGTCACACATTGACAAGCTTGGCGCCAATGGGAATCCGCTGGAAACACGCACCTTGCTGGCCGCGCCGGGACAGAGTATCTACGACAATGCGGCGCTGACCGATTTCAATGCAGCTCGCGCGAATGGCCTCTCGCTACAGCCACAAGCCGCCGACACCCATGACTTATTACTCTGGCCAGATGGAACTGTTGCGGCCGGCTACCGTCAGCTTGGCAAGGGTATCATCGTCGAGCTTGGCTGCAAATGGACAGGCACAAAGATGCCTGACCACATTGGTCCGGGCGGCAACTCGACTCAATTCAAGGCTGTCAAAACTCTGTTGTCACGGTTGATGGACTGGCAAAAAATTCCCCAACTGCCGGGGCGATTGGTTACCGAAAACGAGCAGGTTTTAGTGAGGCATTATCTGTCAAACAATGGTTTGTATGATGTATGGACTTTGTGGAATCAGAGTTCGACTGATCCGCAAACTGTTAGCCTCACAATTAATGGCGCACCAAAGGTTGCCTTTGATGTGGACACCTCGCTTCCAGTCGAGTTGTCCGCTTCGCCCACAGGCGGGCAATTGAATGATATTAAAATCGAACCCAAGGAGACTAAAATCTTTCTGGTGGCACGCGACCAGATCGCCACTGCCCCGCTGGACTGGTTCAAGCTTCAGCGCAATTGGTGGCGCGGGACAACCAAAGCTTCGTTGACGCCGCTGCCGCCGCCCTCGCACCGATTTACCGTGGATCTCGGTCGTGACTGGCAATGGCGCGCGCTTACCGAAACGGACCAAGCCGAGCAAGTCGCGAAGCTATCAGCCGATACCGGCTGGGAAACAATGCGACTAGGCATTTGGACGATTCCAGATCACACAAATATTCAACATGGATTGTTCCGCCGCTCCTTTACTGTTCCGGCTGGGTTTGAAGGAGGCCGGGTCAGTCTCTGGCTTCAGAGCCAAAGCGATTCGACGTTTGTAGATCGAGGCCGGGTTTGGCTTGATGGCGTGCTGGTGCGAGATTGGGGACGTGAGGGCATCGCGGGCAATGACTTCGGTGGAGCGCTTAAACCCGCCACAACGCACACCTTGGCGGTTGAGATTGAAGGCACTGGTGCGTTAGTCGGTTCGCGTGGGACTTGCTGGCTCGCCTGGAAACCGTCGCCACTCACTTCAATCAACTTAGCCGGAGAGTGGACGCCTAGTCGCGATATGTTGAGATATAGTTCCCCGCTCAAAGTGCCCGGCCAATATGAAGCTTTCTCAATCCGGCGAACTATTGCGATACCCGCATCGTTCGCAGGACAGACCATTATCATTAGTGTGAACGGTCATGCACCGCTGTCCGGCTTGCTGGTCAACGACCGCTGGGTCCAGCGAAAAAATCCCATAGGCGATGAATGGAGCCTAAATATCACGCCATGGGTGAAACCAGGCGAGGCTAACAAGTTCGAATTGGTCAGTGCCAATGGTCCTGGCAAGGGCACCGTATCATCGGTCGCCTTGGAGGCATATACCTCTGGCTCCTACCCGTGAAAACGGTTGGGTGCGGCTGGTCGCCGCAGCGAGAGATGATATGTCTGGTCCACAATTCAGTTGGCGATTAAGCATGAAGCAGGTAACCATTTGGCGAAGTTAAGTCTAATGAAAACAAGCACAATTCAAATAATAATAACGGCAGGTTCACTCTTGTTGGCCCCGGTTTTGGTGCCTGCACAGGGAGCATCGTCCGCCGCAGCCGAAACTAAGGAACATCGCGCTGCTCGCATGGCCTGGTGGCGCGAGGCGAAGTTCGGCATGTTCATCCATTGGGGCGTGTATTCCGTGCCCGCCGGTTATTATCAAGGCAAGCCCGTGTCCGGCATCGGCGAATGGATCATGAACAAAGGCAAGATCCCGATGGCCGAGTATCAGCAGTTCGCCAAAGAATTTAACCCGACCAATTTCAACGCCGACCAATGGGTGAAGATTGCCCAGGACGCGGGGATGAAATACATCGTCATCACGGCCAAGCACCATGACGGATTCGCGATGTTCCCTTCGCAGGTTAGCTTATGGAACATCGAAGCCGCCACGCCATGGCACCATGACCCGTTGCAGGAGCTAGCCGTCGCCTGCCGCAAGCGTGGCATTAAACTTGGGTTCTACTACTCACAGGCGCAGGACTGGAACAACGGCGGTGCCGCTGCTGATGGCAAGTGGGATCCAGCCCAGCAACATAGCATGGACGATTACATAGACCACATCGCAGTGCCGCAGGTGCGCGAGCTTCTAACCAACTACGGCAAAGACATTCCGGCAGTCGTGTGGTGGGATACGCCCATAGACATGAATCCGGAGCGGGCGGAGAAGCTCTACAACGTCGTGCAAGATTTGCGACCTGAGCTTATTATGAACAACCGTCTCGGTGGCGGTTACAAAGGCGACACGCAGACTCCGGAGCAGAAAATTCCCGCCAAAGGTTTCCCGGGTCGCGACTGGGAAACTTGCATGACCATCAACGACACCTGGGGTTACAAGCGCGATGACCACGATTGGAAATCTGCGCAAACCCTCATCCGAAATCTTTGCGACATCGCCAGCAAAGGAGGCAATTATCTCCTCAATGTCGGCCCGACGAGCGAAGGACTCATCCCCCAGGCGATCATTGATCGGCTCGCTGAAATCGCCGCGTGGATGAAGGTCAACAGCGAAGCCATCTACGGCACCAGCGCCACGCCTTTCGGATCGGAACTGGGCGTGGCCGTCAAGGCCAAGGATGGTTATGGAGGGGATACCACCGTATCATCTGCCAACGACTGGCGCTGCACCTGCAAACCCGGCAAACTCTACCTGATCATTTTCAACTGGCCGGCAAACGGCAAATTTGAACTGCACGGCCTGCAAAGCAAAGTCACCAAAGCCTACGTGCTCGCCGACCGCAAGCATTTGAAATTCAACCAGAATCCCGCTGGCGTGAGCCTTGATCTACCTGATCGGGCACCGGATAAAATTGCGTCCGTTGTCTGCGTCGAGATCGTGGACGCAGTCGCGAAAGTTGCTTCAGTGGATTCAAAATAACCATATTTTATTATCGTCTACCACGCGCGTCTGCCTATAAGTCTAACAGTAGCAATTGATTGGGGTTAACAGTTGGTGGCACGTTGAACTCGGTTTCCGTAAACAATTCATGCAAAGGCACTTTCTCAAAAGGGTGAACGCTCAAAAGTTGCAAAGTTCTGTGCAAGTTGCCGGGCAGTCCCAGTTGCTTGTGGATGATGGCGACCAGCAAGTAAGTCGTCACCGCGATCCAGATTTGCGTCTTCACCGCGTTGGGACTCGTGCCGAAAAAATGTTTGATGCGCAAGTGGCCTTTGATCCAGCGAAAGAACAGTTCGATCTGCCAGCGCCGTCGATAAATTCCGGCGACCACCACGGCGGGGATTTCCAGATGGTTGGTCAGGAAGATCAAATCGCGCTCTGTCTCCGCATCGAAGTAATGCACTTTCCGCAAAGGCCAGGGAAAAGCTGCGCGCGAGTGCATGAGGGTCAGTTTGCCAATTTGATCGCTGCGCACTCCGGTCGCTGCGTCGGCTGGCAGGGAGCGATGGCGGGTAAAGCGCAGATTGTCCTTGGCTCGGGTCACGAAGAAAGCCCCCGTCGTTGCGATCAGACCGAGCCGTTGAAAATCCATGTAGCCACGGTCCATGACGTAAAAAGCTCCCGGCTCCAAGACCAATTCGTCGAGCCAAAGAACGTCGTGCTGGCGGGCGTTGGTCACATGAATGCAGGTGGGAATCGGTCCGCGCAGATCGAGTTGCGTGTGGATTTTCACGCCCGCTTTAGTCCGGCGAAAATCGGCCCAGGGAAACAACGTCAGCGACAGGTCGATGGTGGTCGAGTCCAACGCGTAAACGGTGTGCTCCAAATCGATCCCCAAGTCTTCCCCGGCATAAAGAGTTCGCGCTTGGCTGATCAGTCCCTTGGCCAAATCCTCCCACAGTCGCCAGTCGCGCTGTTCGTTGGCTTCGGCCAAGGTTGCGCGCGCCACCGGTTCGCGGAACCCAAGATGATACAGCGCTTCGGGCCTGGCATTCAGACAGGTCACGATGTCGCGCAATCCCTCCCGCCAAGTGAGTTGGGCAAACACCATACAGATGAGTTGCTGCCGACAACCAAAATGTCTCACGCGCGTCTCGGTTCCGTAGCGCGCACTCAAGCGCTTGAGCGTCTGCCAGTGAATGTGCTCGAGCACTTGCGAAAGAACGTAGCGACCGGAATTCATGGGTCGGCAGCGTGCGCCGAACGGCCGGAAAATTCAAATGCCTCACATCCGTTTGCTCTTGTAACTTCCTGTTCATGAAAGCTTATCCAATTTTAAACCGTCGCTCAACCAGACGCCCGTGATCGTCTACATACAAAATGAATATAATCAAACAGGTTCTTTTTTTGAATTTAGCCTGCCTCGCCACCGCCGCCAGTCACGGCGGGCCTTTGTTTTCGAGTCACGACCGGCAGGTTGACGCGCTACTGGCGCAGATGACGCTCGACGAAAAAATCGGCCAGATGGTGCAGGCGGATTCTGGCGCGCTGACAGATAAGGAAGACGTCAATAAATATTTTCTCGGCTCCGTTTTGAGCGGCGGCAATTCCGATCCGGCCACCGGCAACACGCCCCAGGACTGGCTACATTTTGTCACAAGATTTGAATATCAAACGCTCAAGACGCGGCTGAAAATTCCGCTCCTCTACGGCATCGATGCCATTCACGGCCATAACAATGTTGATGGCGCGGTGATTTTCCCCCATCACCTGGGCATGGGCGCGACACATGACCCAAAACTGGTCGAACGTGCCGAGCGCGTCACGGCCGAAGAGGTGGCGGGCACCGATATCCGCTGGGTTTTCGCACCGTGTGTCGCCGTCCCGCAAGATGCACATTGGGGGCGCACCTATGAAGGTTACAGCGATGATTCCGCGCTGGTTTCCAAACTGGGCGCGGCCGCCATTCTTGGCTTACAGGGCGAAAAACTTTCTGCGGAACCAGCGTCCGTTCTCGCTTGCGCCAAACATTTCATTGGTGACGGCGGCACAATGAACGGGATTGACCAAGGGAATACCATCTGTGATGAGGTAACTCTACGGAGACTCTATTTGCCGCCCTATCGCGCCGCAGTCAAGGCTGGTGTCGGATCCATTATGGTCTCCTTCAGCAGTTGGAACGGTCAGAAGATGCACGGCGACAAATATCTGCTCACCGACGTGTTGAAAGGCGAACTTGGATTTCGCGGGTTTCTGGTTTCCGACTGGGCGGCGATTGACCAAATTTCGCCCGACTACAAGCACGACATTGAGCGGTCCATCAACGCCGGATTGGACATGATCATGATTCCCTACGGTCCTGACCATACGAACAACTACGTTGAATTTATTGCAGATTTGAAGCAACTGGTGGCGGCGGGAAAGGTTTCGCCGGCACGCATTGACGATGCCGTATCTCGTATTTTACGGATCAAATATCAACTCGGCTTGTTTGAGAACTCCACGATGGATCCAAAATTAACAGCTAATATCGGTTCCGCAGAACACCGGCAGGTGGCGCGCGAATGTGTCCGTGAATCGCTCGTATTGCTCAAGAACCAAAACCATGCTTTGCCGCTCTCGAAAAAAATCAGGCGCCTTGCCGTCGTGGGTGCGGCAGCCGATGATCTGGGAATGCAATGCGGCGGTTGGACGATTGGCTGGCAGGGCGGGCATGGCAACGTAACGCATGGTGGCACGACTATTCTTGCCGCCATCCGCGCGACGGTTTCGCCGGAAACACAAGTTACTTTCACGGCCGATGCCAGTGATGTGAGAGACGCCGAAGCCATCATTGCCGTTGTGGGCGAAGACCCTTACGCCGAGATGATCGGTGACCGCCCTGACTTGAACCTGTCTGCCGCAGATGCGGCATTGATAGCCAAGGCCAAAGCTGCGGGCGTGCCGGTGGTGACAATTTTGTTTTCCGGGCGCCCGCTGGTTTTAAACTCGGTGCTGGCGGACGGCAATGCATTGGTGGCCGCATGGCTGCCGGGCACAGAAGGTTTGGGGGTGACGGACGTTTTGTTTGGCGACTTCAAGTTTACCGGCAAACTTCCGCGCAACTGGCCTGGCAAAGGCGATTCTTCCGCCAAGCCAATGTTCCCTTTTAGCTATGGCTTAAATAATTAATTCTCCAAAATGGACTGTAGATTCCCGCCCACGGCGATCGGGTTGGGTTTTCCGCATCAATCCGCCCCAGCTTCAAACGACATGTCTGACGTTTGTCATATTGTGGACAGGACAAATTACTAGTAAATTTTAAAAAATTCCCTCATGAATAACTGTCATGAAAAATGACCGGCGAATATTTCAACAACTGAAGATTTCGTCCATTTCCGATGAATCCACACAAGGGTGTGGCGGATTACGGAGGGATGCTTTTGTGGCAGCGGTTAAGGAAGTAGCAAGAGCATTGGAATTCTTTGAAAAGGTCCAAGAGAACCAAACAGAGCCAATATCTAGATTTAGAAAATAAAAACATATATGAAAGCAATCGAATTAAATTGTGATAAGGGCTCTTCAAGAGTTAATGGTTTTACCCTCATCGAGCTGCTGGTGGTCATTGCGATAATCGCCATCTTGGCGGCGATGTTGTTGCCGGCCTTGTCCAAAGCCAAACTGAAAGCAACCGAGGCCGCCTGCTTGAGCAATGAGAAACAACTGGGGCTGGCATTTACCATGTATTCCACTGATAACAGCGACCGGCTCATTGAGCCAACGTTTTCCGCCGGAAATAACGCCGATGGGTTTTGGGGTCTTGACAGCAGCGCCCCCGGAAGCTGGAATCAATCTCAGACTCTGGCTCTCGAGGATGTCCAAGCTTGTTTAAGAACTAATAATTTGTTCTTTCAATACGCACCAAGTGCCGGAGTTTATCATTGCCCAGGCGATGTCCGGTTTAACAACCCTGTTGGCATCTCACCTTACGTCGGTTGGGCTTATGATAGTTATGCTGTGACCATAAATGTTGGAGGCGCACCTATGGGTGGGCCTTATGTGAGTCCAAATACAACTTACCTGAAATTAACCCAGATACAACGAACTTCGCAGTGTTTTATTTTTGTGGAGCAGGCCGATTCCAGAGGCTACAATGATGGTCCATTTTTGATGAGTGCCACTTCCACCAGTGCAAGCTATACGGATTTGTTTGCCACGTATCACGGTAACGTTGGCACGTTTTGTTTTGCCGATGGTCATGCGGAACCCCGGAAGTGGACGGATCCGGTGATCGTCGGCGCGGGAAAAACGGCCAATAAGGCAAGTAGCGGAGTTTACTCATATCAGGTGTATGGGTCATCGCCTAGTTTGACAGGAGCCGACACGGCATGGATAATCCAGCACTGGCTAACTCCATCCAATCCATGAATTCATTAGCTGCTGACGTTTTGGGCAGAATGGAGCACGTTTTGTCCGATTCTCCGCATCCACGGCTGACAGACCGCGACCGAAATGTGGAACTGGCTGTTTGTAGCGCAGACCCACCCTCTCGCTTATGACCAACTCCGCTACCGGAAGCACCCTTACCATTATTCCGTTGCGTGGTGCGTGACAAGCGAAGGCTACGCGATCATGCGCGCGTTGCCGATGGGATTTCCTGCGGACAAAAATATCTGGAACATTAGAGATGAATACATGTTCGCCCCGACATTGTTCATGCGCCCGTGACCGAACTACAGGCGACCAACAAAAATGTTTATCTGCCCGCTGGAATAAGCTGGGTCAATTCCTAGAGCGGGCAAACTTTTGCCGGCAGACAAACTTTAGCGGTGGCTGCGCCGCTGTTGCAAATGCCTTTATTCGTTCGCCCAGGTTCAATTATTCCGTTCGATCCATAGTTGCAATACGCAACGAAAAACCCCGCCGACCCGATCGAACTTCCAGAGCAAGGACACACGGCCATAAATGGCTTTACGTTGCAGTTGACCACGTCATGATTCCAATCGCCTGGCTTTGATGACTACGATATCCTATGAAAACCCACAAGTTGCTCTTGGTTTTACCTGTTGCACTAGCGTCGAGCCTGTATGCCGGCACGGTCACTGAGTTGCGTTGCGAATATCTTGCCAACCCTATCGGGATTGACGCGGTTCAGCCACAATTAAGCTGGAATATTGATTCCGACGCACGTGGCGATCACCAGACGGCTTATCAGATCCTCGTCGCCTCGACGCCGGAGCAGCTTGACAAAAATAAAGGCGATCTCTGGGACAGCGGCAAGGTGGTTACCGACGAGAATGTATCGGTGCCTTATGACGGCGCGGCGCTGGCATCGCGCGAACGTTGTTTCTGGAAAGTGCGCGTGTGGGATCGGTCCGGCAAGGTTTTGGATTGGAGTCCGGCGGCTTCGTGGACGATGGGTTTGTTGCAGCCGGAAGACTGGACCGCGAAATGGATAACACCGTCGCGCTGGTATATGCCGCCCAACTTGCGGCCGCCCGGTTTGGTCATTTCCATCGGCGGCTGGGCGGATGTGGATTTGGGCGGGTCGTTCCCGATTGATTCGATCAAACTTTATTTTTCAAATCCCAATGCTGCGCCGAAGCGGTTCAAGATTCTGGGTGCAGATGACATTCAATTTTCCCACCCGCAAGTTCTCGTGGACCGGTCGGCCGCAGATTTTAAACCGAACGGCACCGGACCACAGGTGTTTGCGGTGAATGGTGTCAAGTTCCGCCGCATCCGGCTCTGGCTTACCAGCCCGTCCGCCCAGGAAAACCCGATGACGCGGCAAGTCCAGACCGGGCCGAGCCGTCCACCCGTCCAAGTCGAAGTGCGGCAGATGGAAGTCATGTCCAGCGGGAAAAATGTTGCGTTGATGCGGCCCACACGCGAGATCGGCACCCAATGGAATCACGGCCACGCAGTCTTTCTCGTGGACGGAATGCCATCAGCCGGTGACGGCAATGCGTGTCCGTCGGATGCGTGTCCAACGCCCGTCGCCCCGCTGCTGCGCAAGGCGTTCATGGTTTCTCAGCCGGTCAAACGCGCGACGCTCTATGTGGCTGCGCTCGGCATGGCCGATGTAACCATCAATGGTCACTCCGTGATGGACGACGTGCTAGGTCCGCCATTCACCGACTACACGGAGCGGACGGTTTATATGACGCGCGATGTCACTGCGCTTTTGGTCAATCGTGAGAACGTCGTTGGCGCGACGCTGGGCAACGGATTTTTCAGTCCGCCCGCCCGTGGCTTTGGCGAACGTAACGGCGGCAACGGTCCGCCGCGCGTGTTGATTCAAATGGAAATTGAATACGCGGACGGCACGCGATATAAAATCAATTCTGATGACTCTTGGAAATGGGCGCGAAGTGAGATTGTGGATAACGACACCTTCGCCGGTTACATTGAAGATCGCCGACTGGCCAAGCCGGGCTGGGATCGTCCCGGCTTCGACGACAAGGATTGGCAACCGGTCGCGATCAGCAGTTCGCTCGGCGGAAAACTTGTGTCGCCCATCGGGCCGCTGATTCGCGTGGCCGGCGAATTAAAGCCGGAACGCGTGGCCGGCGACCGCGCGTATTTCAAAATCTTGAGCGCCGGCTGGCCGCGCGTGCAGGTGAACGGTCAAGCCGGGCAGACCATCACCATCAGCGGTCACGCTCCCGGTTACAACACGCCGCCACTCACCTTTACGCTGGCCACGAACGGGCCGACCGTGTTGGAACCGCGTTTCATGTATCTCTCTGGACCGTTGGAGATCGAGGTGAAAGGATTGTCCCAGCCGCTCGCGCCGGATGCGGTGACAATTCAGCTCGTCCACGCCGATTTGAAAATGGCCGGGACTTTTTCATGCTCCAATCCGTGGTTCAATCAAATCTACGCCACGCTGTTGCAAACCCATCTCAACTACAACGGCGACCAGCCGATGGATCCGATGCGCGAGAAACAGGGTTGGACGCAGGACGCCCAAAATATGTTTGAGACGGCGGCGTATTTGACCGACGTGTCGGGCTTCTATCGGAAATGGTGGCATGACTTTGCCGATGGCCAGGATGAATCGGGCTATGTTGGCTCGGTGCTGCCACTGGTGGGCCGCCAGGTTTATGACTGGAATTCGCCGTGGTGGAGTGGGGTGGTGGTGCTGTTGCCGTGGCAGCATTACCAGTTCTACGGCGACCGCCGGATGCTTGTCGAAAGCTACGACGCCATGCGCCACTATGTGGATTTTCTTGGCCAGCTCACCGCCAGCGGCTCGGTGCGTGGCTGGGATGATTATCCCTATTTGAATTCGGGCGACACCAATTCTCCGGAAGCCCGTGAAGGTATCTTGAGTTGGATGGGCGCCGGGGACTGGCAAAATCCTTATGGTGGCAAAGCGGCCGTGCCGGCACCGCTGCTGGATATGCCCGCATGGTATCATTACGCCACCATCGTCAGCAAGACGGCGGCCCTGCTCGGCAACAAGGCCGATGCCAAAAAATACGCCACCCTCGCGAAAGCGGTGCAGCAGCGGTTCAACGCAAAATACCTCAACCTCACCAATGGACTTTACGGCAGCAAGACCGACGACCAGACGGCGCAGGTG
>Ga0302266_10002854_pt1 | contig 14473 bp, 13 predicted proteins | sample III_Bog_E1_2_FD_194559 | JGI IMG/M metagenome (GOLD analysis project Ga0302266, IMG submission 194559) | Peat permafrost microbial communities from Stordalen Mire near Abisko, Sweden - III_Bog_E1_2 | ecosystem: Environmental > Terrestrial > Soil > Wetlands > Peat | place: Sweden: Abisko... | reverse complement strand
CACCTTTTTTCTCATCCTGACCGTCGGCATGACCGTCATTGATCCCGGCGCGGGCACGCTGGCCCCGCTGGCCATCGGCTCAGCGTTGATGATCATGATTTATGCGGGATTAATGGACTTAATTCAAAGGCGCAACATATTCATTAGCCCGTAGCTGGGGCAACATCCATCAGTCACCGCAAGCCTTACCCCTCAACCGGGTAAGGTTTTTTTGTCCGCCGGAAGGCCGGTGGAAATGCCTTAAATTCTGTCCAGACAGTTTGACCTGGACCCATCTCCTGGCTGGCACGCCGGACACATTGCGCAGATCGGATTAGATCCTGTTGGCTAGCCGTCAACGACATTTATCTTTCCCCGCCGCGGGAAGTTTAGTTGTCGCTATACGGGCTAGCCAACTGTTTATCTTTCTCCCGGGAAGCCACTTCGCATATTGCCAGCAATACGGCATTTTTGATAAGTCCGCCCGAGAAGCCCTCTGATTCTTTTGCCAAGAGCGACAGGTTGATTGATCCCGAACCAGGCACATTGACTTTAATCCGTTCAACGGACTCACGTTCGTCCCCCGTCGAATCTTGCCGGGTCGGTGCAGTTCCTTTTTCAACCCTACGACTCGGCATTGTCACGGGCTGGAAAATAGCGACTTGAACGGAATTCAGTGTTGCGTTTCCAGGCAAGGATTCCAATGAACGCAGCGTAGGCCAACACCGTGACAAGGTTGAAAGCACAAACCTCTGTCGGGGATGCGATGCTTGAATCATCCGAACCTGCTTGGGCTTGGTATTGGTGAAGGTTGAATAAAAACAGCGTAATCAATCCTATGATTATCGGCGATGCGAAAACCCAGCCTGACCTCAGGGATTGGTAACGCGGACGATTTTGCCAACTGCGGAAGCTCCAAAAAAAAGCCAGCGCGAGTGCTGCCGACCATAAAACGGCATGCCCCAAATGTTGTTTCCACGGTGCCTCGAATATCATTACCCCTGTCACGACCAGCCCTAATGCTTTGAATTCGATCGCTTGGAGATTAACGTTTGATTTGGGGCTGACGGCAGCACCGCTTTTTCTCCGAGGCAATGTCCATTCGGCTTCCTCAAAAGTTTGTTCCGCCATCTGAATCTGTTGCTGACGACGGCTGCTATAAACGAATAATCCCATGGCAAGAACGTAGCAGGCAAAAATATACGCTGACCTTAATATCTCAGGGGCTGACGGTATTTTGGAAAAATCGAGTTTTCCGATTCCAAAACACGCCGCACCGAGCAGCATAACCACAAACAGACGAATCCCTATCATCTGCAGCACGAATTGGCGTTCGCGCGGTGATTTGGTGTCGTCGGCTTGCGCCCGTAATGTGACAAAAGCACCGCCCAGCATGGCAAACCAGCCGCCCAGAGTTCCAAGAACTGCGGCACTCTTCACCGCGGCGCCACCTTTGGCAAGAGTCGCGCCAATGGTGGCGGCTTTGGCCGAAGGTGTCACCAGCGGTAAGACCGCTAGCACACCCACCGTGAACGTCCTGCCTGGTGAAGTTTTTTTCAGCGCGCCTTCGATAAACGCGAGCACCTGTTCGTGCAACAGTTTTCGTCCGCGCACGAGTCGTTGCCTGACCGCATCTTCGGATAATTCAAGCGCCCGTGCCACCTGTTCAACCGATTCATGTTCGCGATAAAACAGGATCAGCGGTTCGCGATAGGTTTCAGGAATCCGTTCCAGCGAACGCCACAGGATGCTTTCCTCCTCCCGGCTGATGGCCTCATCCAGCGGATGGTGTTCTAACGCCGGCAATTCATCCATTGTTTCCAACTGCTCGGCTTCATGCGACGGTTCGCGTTCTTGCCCGCGCCGGGTCCGATGGTTGAGGTTCCTGGCAATGCCGCATAGCCACGACCGCAACTTCGCTGGCTCGCGCAATTGGGAAAGTTGTTTCCACGCGGTGACAAAAGTTTCCTGCGCCAAATCCTCGCTTTGGGTCAAACTGCCGGTGGAACTATAAGCGAGCGAACAAATCAGAGCTTGATAGCGCGCCACGATCTGGCCAAAGGCTTCCCGACTGCCCTGTAGACTATGCGAAACCAGCTCTGCGTCGTTATTTTCCAAGGGGGACATTGTTTCGGTTGTAATCATATTACCGTATAAGTGCCAAAAAAGACGAAACTGTGACAAAATAGAACCCTGCTGGGAGCAAATTATTCATCGTGAAGACCTCGGATAGCCATTCCCCTCTGACCAAATACCCAGTCCAAGAGTTGTCCCGGCTGTTGCTAAACCGGACATTGAAAGTTCCTAGACAACCCGTTTATCAGGCATTTTCAGTTTGGCGCGGTTGATGCTTCTTAAATGATGCGGCTATTTGTACGCCGCTTTCATGGGTTTGTTAATGGTTTTTGGGGTGGTGAAGGAAAGCGGATGTGCTGAGACACCTCCAACCTTCGCCACCCCTTTTTTTGAAATAACCATTTTGCTGAGTTCATGGGGCGGTTCTGCAAGAACATTGAGGAATTACCCCTTTTTCATTATTCAACTCGGCATAATTTATTTAACACGACGGCACTGTAATCACGTTCGGCGCGATTCTTTGTCACCTCTTTGCCCTTTCCGGGTGCTTATAGGCGGATATGATGAGAACCGAAGTTATGCCTGTTCCGCAACCAAACGATGTCGAGTTGGTGTCTAAAAGCTTGGATGGTAGTCAGGATGCCTTTCGACAGATTGTTGAGCGGTATCAAACCCTGATCTGCTCCCTGGCGTTTTGCGCCACCGGCAGCCTGAACCAGAGCGAGGATCTGGCCCAGGAAACGTTCGTGACGGCTTGGAAAGAACTCCCGAAACTTCGTGAGCCATCGAAGCTGCGGTCGTGGTTGTGCGGCATCCTCCGGTTTCTGGTTGGCAAACAGCTGCGCCGGCAGGGTCGTGAGCCCGCGCACGCTGCCGAACCGATGGAAGCCATGGATGAATCCCATTCACCCGAACTCCAGCCGCTGGCACAGGTCATCAGCAACGAGGAACTTGCCATTCTCTGGCGTTCGCTGGAAAAGATTCCCAACATTTACCGCGAACCGCTCGTGCTGTTTTATCGCGAGCACCAATCCATCGAGGACGTCGCGCAAAATCTGGAATTGAGCGAGGACGCGGTGAAGCAAAGATTGTCGCGCGGACGAAAATTATTGCACGAAGAAGTTCTGGCCTTTGTTGAAGGCGCCTTGGAAAAAACCGCCCCGGGAAAAATGTTTACGCTGGGTGTGTTGTCGGCATTATCATTGTCGACAAATTCGGCCAAAGCAGCCACAATTGGAGTTACGGCTGCAAAAGCCGGCGCAGCTATCAAGACTGGAGCAACTCTCGGATCGGCTGGCGGATTTCTGCCGGTATTGGGCAGCCGTTACTTTAGTTATAAGTCCAGCCTTGAGCATGCAAAGTCACCTCGTGAGCGACGATTTGTGGTTCGCATGTTTTGGATAGAGGCAGTCTCTCTTTTAATATTGCTGGCGTTGATATTCGGATTGTTAACGCAGAATTCATTTATGCGTGACAAAAAAATATTGTGGTGGGCTGCATTATTGTGTTTTCCGCTCGCCTTTGCGTTTTTGTTGGGCAAATACGAAAAACACCGGCGGCGGCAGATTCAAATTGAAGATGGCACTTGGGTGGAACCAATGGCTCGTGAGCAACGCAAAGAATATTTTGAAAAGTTGCGCCGCAATGGTTCAAAAGCGCGGATGTATGGTTATTTAGGCACAGCTTGCTGCATGGGCACGGATGCAATTATTGAGTTCAATCAAGTATGGAACGGGAACCATAGCCATCTTCTGTTTTTGGAATTGCTATCGGGATTTATTTTGTTTCTGTTGATTCAAGCCTGGCGCAATCGCCCGCGTTAGGCGGATCAGGATTTTTATGAAAACTCGCACATTACTAATTATTGCAACATCACTAGCGCCACTATTTTTGGGATGCTCCAAGCAACCCTCTGCGGTTTCAGATAATGGCACAAACCGTATTGATGGAGCCAATGGCACAAACGGAGCCAACGGAGCGAATGGCAGTCCTGGTAGCCCCGGCAGTCCTGGCGGCAATGGAGTCAGCGGCGGCAATGGCGGTAACGGCGGAAGCGGGAATAATAGTCCTGGCGGCAATGGCGGTAATGGTGGTAATGGTGGTAATGGTGGCAACGGTGGCAATGGTGGCAACGGTGGCAATGGTGGCAACGGTGGCAATGGTGGCAACGGCGGTGATGGAAAGCCATGAGCGTGGCAGCAGCATAGCCATGCAATCAACACGTTTCACGCCGCGACTGCGAAGGTGATACGCCAGTTGGTTCGCGCGCTTTTCAAGTTCCCCATAAGTCATCCGTTCGTTCCAGCATACGAGCGCGTCCGCGTCCGCCCGAGAATCCGCCTGATGTTCGAACAATTCGTGCAGCAACTCCGGGCGCAGCAATTTCAAGGCTACTGTATAGAGACAGGCTGAAATCATTTCGTCAAGTCAGGCCGATTTGCAGATGTAATCCGGGCAGAGCGCGTTTCTGTTATTCGGCACAACTATGGACAATGGCAAATCAATGAGCGGTTTGTTGCCGGATTCGCCCGCCATGGCCGACGCTCATTTCGATGGTCTTGCCATTACGGTGCGCTTCGACTTCAAATGTCACATCACCGTTTTCAGAATGCTTGGTGATGCTGTCAATCTGGTCCGCTTTGAACTGGGTATTGATGGTCTTTTGGGCAGCAGATGTGACTTGCGCCAATGTGACTTCATCCTCGCGGAAAATTAATTTGCCATCCGTGGCGATGTTCAGGTTGATGTCATGGCCGTCTTTGGCTGTGTCATCGGCTTCATAGTAAAGCGTCCCCTCCACCTTGGTCTTGCTGATTGAGTCATATTCTCCTGCACCAAGTTCGCGTTCGATGGTTGTGCGCACCGGCGCGGGCACATCGGCAAGCTCGACATCCAAACTCCACCACCGGCCATTTTCGGACACACGCAGGGAATTGGTCGCGTTGCCACCGGGAATTGCCAGATCATAATACGGATCTTCGTCCTCCGTAACACGATAGAATCTGACCGGCTTGATATCTGTGAATTCGGCACTGATAATCCGGCGAACCACTGGTGGAAGGTTGGTTTCGAACGTTTGAGTCCTGATGACTTTCCCGTCTTCGGAAAACGTCAAAGTGCGTTCTACCCCGTCCCTTGTGAAGACCACGACATAATTGTTTTCTCCATCCTCCATCGTTTCGTCAATGCCAGTCACTGAACCAATTGCCGACCGGGACTCGATCGCTTCCTGAACTTTGCTGGTGAGCGTGGAAAGTGTCACCGAACCAGCTTTCACCAAGTCAATAAAGGTGATGGCCGCAAGTGTTGCGAATAGTGAAATGAGGATTTTAATTTTTCCCATGGGACAGGTTTTGTTTCGCATTCTACGGCTGGTGTGATTAAAAAACTACCAGATAATGGAGCGCATATCCAAGCGCTTTCTTTAAAACGTTTCTGTGGGTCATGAAATTATACAACCAATTCACTTTGTTCCTGTCAAATTCCTTTGGTTAGTTCAAAAGATGCTGCTTAACACTACATTATCTGGCTCCCTCGGCTTCCATGAGAAGGCAGTCAAGGTGAAAGTTTGGTTCACATGCGATTATTAGTTTGATCAGGACGCGTTGGCAACGCAGGAAAGGATCGCGCTTCCATCCGAACTCACTCACGAGAGCGGTTCACGGTTTGATCCGATGGCCTTGGAAAGGGAGGAGTGTGACCATCTTGTTATCGGGCTCGCCTTGCGGCGGCTCTGTCGCCGGACCGTCATCACTCCAAGATTAGCGTCCATTCCAAGTCTTTTTATTAAAAGCTGCTTTGTTTTGTTTGGTTGGTTATGGGGAATGAATGAGGACGCGCGAGACCATATTCTGGAGGACATTCACAAGGTTGATCCGCAAGTGGTCGTAACAAAAATCTATGTGACCAGCTTTAACACCGGCAATCTTCATGTTTTTTTGGATAACCAACCCGCTTCGCAACAAATCAAATTATTGCAACAAGAGGTGGTCAACCTTGAATTGTTTTCTGGCTGGGTTCTGCCGGAGGAACTGGCTGACTTTACAAACAAACTCGCGCAACAAAATCTGGATGCCTATAAAGATTTTGTAAAATACAACACCCCATGATGGGAATAATTTAAAAAGTTTGTCTGGCGGCGCGCACGGAGTGACGCGCCCTACAGGTGCGCCTGCGTCTTGGACTGTGGCGGGCGTCCGCCAACACTGATGCGAACGGCGCGGAGCGTGCAGGATAAAAAATAATTGTCTGAATTTTTCCCGCAGCGGTCATAATCTTGCAAATGCATGATTTCAGCGACATGGCGCTGGTGCGGGAATATGTCCAGGTCAATTCTGAGGCCGCCTTTGCGGAACTGGTGGAACGGCACATCGCCCTCGTTTATTCGGCTGCGTTTCGCCATTCCGGGCAGGCCGCCCACGCCCAGGAAATCACGCAAGCCGTCTTTATCATCCTCGCGCGCAAGGCTGCCGGCCTGCGACCGGACACCATCCTGGCCGGTTGGCTTTGCGAAACCGCCCGGCTGACGGCGTTGAGTTTTCTGCGCGGGGAACGACGTCGCCAGAGGCGCGAACAGGAGGCCTACATGCAATCCACACTTCGAGAATCCACCGATGAAACCGTTTGGAACCAACTGTCGCCATTGCTGGACGAGGCGCTGTCGCGGCTGGGTAGAAAGGATCGCGACGCCGTGGTGCTATGCTATTTCAAAGACCAGAATCTGCGCGAAGTCGCGGCGAAGTTGAACATAAATGAACCGGCGGCGCAGAAACGCGTGAACCGCGCCTTGGAAAAGCTGCGGAAGTTTTTTACGAAACGCGGCGTGACGCTCTCCAGCACGGTCATTGCCGGGGCGATTGCCGACCACTCCGTGTCGACCGCGCCGGTGGGCTTGGCCAAGACCGTGACGACCATCGCGGTGGCCAAAGGCACGGCGGCTTCAGCATCAACCTTAACCCTCATCAAAGGAGCATTGAAAATTATGGCATGGACTAAAATAAAAATGGTGGCTGTGGTCGGCGTGTGCGTGCTGCTTGTGGCGGGAACTGCCGAAGTAATTGTTAGACACTATGAGACAAATGATCCCTGGAGGCATATGGCTAATTTTTCCAGCCGGGCGGCCATGCAGGCTACTTTGGCTAAAACGCGGCCGCAAGTTGCCATTCTACCAACCATCTTCCCAGAGTATGGCGGGATGTGGTGGTCCGACAAGGCAGACCGGCGGCTTGGCATGAGTTCAACGATCACAGATTTGCTGATGGATGCCTATAGTGTGCGCAACACACACATGGTTTTCTCGGAGCCGATGCCGGTTGGAAAATACGATTTCATCGCCAATCTGCCACAGGGTTCTGCGGCGGCCTTGCAGAAGAAAATCGAAGAACAATTTGGGGTGGTGGCGCACAAAGAAGTGATCGAAACCGATGTGTGGGTGCTGAAAGCCGGCGACCCGGAAAAATTGAGCGCCTTTGTCAGCAGGAAAAATAGCCCGCATGAGGAACTCAAGTATGTTGACGGGAAAACAATCGCGGTGCTGGAAGACGAATCTGTTGACCGGATGGCGGATGCCTTGGAGGGATGGTTGTTGGAGGCCCCAGTCATGAACCGGACGGGTCTTTCAGGGCGCTACGATTTAAATTTGAACTGGGATCGCCATGACAAGCCAAGCAGCACCGCAGCACTCGTTGACCAACTGCATCTGGCCGGCTTCGAACTGGTGTCCAGCCGCGAGAAGATTGAAATGCTTATTGTCGAAAAGAAGAAGTAGTTTTACGCCGCACTTTGTTGCAAATGCTTACAGGCAAGTCGCCAGCGCTCCAGGTGCTGTAGTCTAAGCGCCCGGGACTGGCGCACTCCAGGACGCTTTGCGCACACGGGACCGCACCCTTCCGCCGCTTGTGATGGGATCGCAAATTGATCTGTTACTTTTTCCCAGCGGCGGGATATACCCGAGAAATGCCCAACGACGACCTGACTTTGCTGCGGGAATACGTGGTTGATACCACTGGCAAATTGTTCCTCAGCCAACCGGTTGCAGGTCTTTGTGCAGGCTGACCGTATTGCCGTCATTGATTTTCAATTCGCGGAAAACGAAGGAGGAAACGATCGTTAATGTGCCCAAGGCGAGGAACGCCTTGTGTATGCCATGAATCATTTCCGGCGCGCTGATGTGAAAGCGGTCGGGGATGAAGCAGGCGGTGGCCAGCGACGCGGTCGCGATGCCGAAACTAATCGCCATCTGCTGCATGGTGCTGGCGATGGTGCTGGCGCTACTGGCCTGCTCCTCGGTGACGTCGGCATAAACCAGTGTGTTCATGCTCGTATATTGCAGCGACGTGAAGAACCCGAAAACAAATGCCTGCGCGACAATGAGCCACACCGGTGTGCCCACCCCGATGGTGGCGAACAAGGCGATCAGCAGGCCGAGGATCATGGTGTTGGAAATCAAGATGCGGCGATAACCAAAATACCGAAGAATGCCCGGCATCGTCAGCTTGAGGCTCATGGCGGCCAGCGCTTGCGGGATCATGAGCAGGCCGGATTCAATCGGCGTGAATCCGAGGCCCACTTGGTAAAGCAGCGGAAAGAGAAAGGGGATGCCGCCAATGCCCAGGCGGGTGAAAAAACTGCCGCTGACCGACGCCCGAAAAGTGCGAATGCGAAACAAGCCCAACCGAAGCAAAGGAAACTCGGTCTGGGTCGACCGCAGTCCATAACCCGCGATCAGCAGGCCGGAAATCACGAGCAGCAGCAGCATGACGCTCCAACTCAGGGTATGCTCGCCAAACACTTCCAGCACATACGATAGCAGTGCAATGCCCGATCCAAACAAAAGGAGGCCGATGGTATCGAGCGGGTGGGTGTGTGCTTCTCGATAGTCCGGGAGATGCCGATAAACCAGATACAAACCGAGCAGGCCAATCGGCAGATTGATGAAGAAGATGATGCGCCAATGAAAGTAGCCCACGATGAAACCACCCGCGAGGGGACCGAGCATCGGGCCGATCAGACCCGGAATGGCCACGAAGCTCATGGCATGGATGAGTTCCGATTTTGGGAATGTCCGCACCAAGGTAAGCCGGCCCACCGGCACCATCATGGCGCCGCCACACCCTTGGAGGATGCGGCAGGCAACGAGGACGTGGATATTGCTTGAAAGGCCGCAGAGCAAAGACCCCAAGGTGAACAGGCCAATTGCCGACGAGAACACCCGGCGCGTGCCGAAGCGGTCGGCCATCCAGCCGCTGACGGGAATGAACACCGCCAGGCTCAACGTGTAGCTCGACAACACCGCCTTCATGCTGAGCGGCGCGATGCCAAGCGCTTTGGCGATCGTGGGGACGGCGGTGTTTAGAATGGTTGTGTCCAGCGATTCCATGAAGAACGCCACGGCGACCAGCCACGGCAACAATCGCTTCACGGATTCATCGGAGAGCGCTGCCGGCGCGGGGACTTTTTCGGAGCTGGTCGGAATCATTCTTGCGACCTGCAGCATCGCCGGTCCGTGCACCTTTGCCAATGACGCAGTGGGTGGCAAAGCTTTCGCAGTCGTGAACTGTGATCGCCCGGAACGCTGCGCGCTGGAGGCGCTGGGGCGCAATATTGAGGCGGTGCCCCGGGCGTATGCGAAACAGGCGCGGATGATAATTCCGTCCCAGGAAGATTACGAACAACGGGCCGCCGGAATGGTCGAACCACCAGGGTGGAGATGGGTTCGGCACCCAAAGTATTTTCCGGTTTCAAATCTACGGTGCTGGAGCCCAAGTATCATCCGGGTCATAAGTGGCCATGCGGCCGGCGATGCTGGCGGTCTTGGGACCGAGATTCTTTTGAAAGACCCGACCTTGTTGATTGACGATGAAGGTCATCACCCCCGTGTTGGCCCATTCCGCCGGCCAAGCTACGAGCGCAAAGCCAGCAATCATCCTATCATTGATGATATAATTATATTTGCCACCCGGCGCGTGTTTTCCCTGGCGGGTCAGGATTTTAAAATAATAGCCGTGATACGGCGCCTGCTCGTCGTTCAACATCTTGGCGGTGCGGTGATAGCCTTCCACGCGAGCCTGTGCGACGAGCGGCCCCAGCGGGCTCAACCCTCCGCCTGAATTAGTCGGCCAGAAAAGGCCGTCGTGGGTGCCGGGCGTGCTGCGCAGGAACTGGGCGTAGGTGAGCACGCCGTCCCCTAGGCGATCCTCGCTGGCATATTCGCGCTGCGCCGCCACATACGCATGGCAGACATCAATCGCGCCCAGCTCGTTCCTGCCGACACGCCGATTGAGGATCTCTCCCTTGCCCGCTGCGGTGTCGAAGAACCATTGCCCGTCCGGTTGTTTCACCAGCGGAATGGGAAACGGCCAGGCGTCCACGCCAATCTCCAGGGTGACGTTGGAATCCGAATTGGTGGTCAACTGCACCTTTTCCGTCAGGTGCTGGACGAAGAGCTTGAATCCTTCGGTGGCCTGGACAACGTCGGGCGAAATCAATTCCTTTCCCACCGGTCCGAAAATCGCGTGCAGCGCATTGGTGTCATCATTCTGGGCCGCCGTCACCAGCGCATTCACTGCATCCTGTGGCAAAGCAAACGTCTGTTCATCCGCACCCGAAGCCAGCCGAGGCAGCGCCAGGGCCAAAAGTGCCACGCCAGCACCCGGCGCAAGCGGCCATATGCGCCGCAGCCATGAAAGGCGGCCGGGTTTCATCAACGGCGATGTTTGAGTGGCGATCATTGGTTGAAAGATTCAATGCCTGATCTGGGAACCTGAACTTTGTCTGCCACCGCCACCACCGGAAGGGGCGGGTCGCGAGACGGGTGCAGAATGGGTGGCTGGTGCCGAATGAGTTGTCGTTTGCAGGCTTTGCTGGCCGCGATTGCTATAGTCCCTTGTGGCTTGCGAACTCTGGCTGCCGATGAAGGCGCCGTTTGATTCCGGCCGGCTAACGGGCTGGACATGTTCAACTGGAGCTGGCGTGGTCCGGACGACGGGTGCCGAATATCGGTTTGCTGGTGCTTCCGGCCGGACAGTCAGAGCCTTTGTCTGGCGGGGTGCCGCTGAATCCCCGAATGACCGGCTGACCGTGCCAACCACGGGTTGGTTGCGCGGCGTTTGAGGCCTTGCAACAGGCGGTTTTGGTGTATTGCCCCAGCCACGGTCACCCCCGGGCAATTCCCCAATCCCCTTCGGACGACTACCAGACTGCCAGACCGTCGTGTGACCTATGTCCCGGTCTTGATCCCTATCCTGTGGCCGCTCATTCCACCAATTGGCCGGACGCGGTTGGTCACGGTTCCAGACAATGAGGTTGCGGTGTCCCCAGTCAAAATCGCAATCCAGCCATGGGCCCATCGCGCCGCCGATGCTGAATGTTACATCGGGCGTGCCATATGCAGCTTGAGAATCATAAACCTGATCCGGCTGATAAACCGGCACGTAAATCACTTGCGGGTCAACGGGGATAATTTCAATGCCGCTACCGTCATTGACCACCTGTTGCTGTGGCGTGGATTGGAGGTTGCCGAAATTATAGGCGGACTGGCGAAGCCGTTGGATGGAATCCAGCACGTCCTGCTGCTGGTTCAGAAATGCCTGCCCCAACTCCGTCGTCCATTCCAGGTTCTGGTCCATCCATTGCAGCACCTCCGGGTAGCGGGCCAGCGCCTGCACGCTGGGGTCCCACGACTGTTGGTCAATCTGGTTGGGGTCGCCGCCGCCGCTGACATAGCGGTTGGCTATCACGATTTCCGTGGGGAAGCTGGAGGCCGGCAACATTTGGGCGATCAGCGGGTCGGGATAAAGCGCGATTGGCCCCAGCAATTGGTCAAGCTGCGCATCGGAAAGCGGCTGATAAACGGGCATCGGCGGTGGCACCGGCTCTTGCGCCCGCGCCGACAGGGCCACCCCGGCAAACACACACAGTAAAACAGCAAGTTTAAGTAATGGCTTCATCCGGCAACTGGTTACAGGCTATTACCACTGTCAATAGACGCAATCACAACCTGACAGATTACACACAATGTCCTTGTGATGAAACCATAGCGAAATCTGGTGCTTCGATGGCTGCAGGAATCTGGGCGGAGACGGTGGTGCCATGACCAGGCGCGGATTTGATCGAGAATTTGCCACCCACCATCTGTGGTCGTTCCCCTATGCCGAGCAATCCCAATCTACCATTTCCCCCCGTGCGGAGGGCACGTTTCACATCGAAGGATTTGCCGTCGTCGGTTATCGTCATGCCTCGTGAAAACCGAGGAGGACGCAGACCTGGGCAGCGTGGTTGGCGCATATCCGTCCGAGCCGGCACCCGGTTCAAATTGTCGTTGCTACAGGGTTAAACTTGGCTAAAAAGGGAATTGGTGCCAAAAAGGACATGGACCGTGATGCTCATGCCCAGTTGCAACTGTTCGTCCCGGCGGCCTTTCATGAAACTTTGAATTCGGGCGCTTAGAACGACCAGTTCAAAATTGGAAAACCGGTGGCGAGCTTGTCCGGGAAATCATTGAACCACGGGTTATTTAGAGCGACATTCACCAAACCCAGTTGCACGCCGTTCAGGTTCTCCGCATAGTTTACAAAACCTAGTTGGAGACCCTGAAAATCCTGCGCCACATTGATCCAACCGGATTGCAGGCCAATGAACGTGCCCTGCGCGTAATTGACCGCGCCATCTTGCCAGCCGAAGAACCTCTCCCGGCTGATATTAACCAGGCCCCACGCCACGCCGGTGTAGGAATCAGCATAGTTGACCAACCCCCAAGTCAGGCCCTGACTGTCACCGGTGCTGCCGTTGACGAAACCCAAGTTCAGACTGGATTGCGGGTTTTCGCCCCAGATATTCAGAGCCAAGCCGTTGATCTGGGTGGTCCGGGGGTGGATGGCTATGTCCGGCGTCAAGGACGCTTGGAACAAAGATTCGTCAGCTTGCAAGCCGGCGGTACCGGCCAAAAGGGCGCAGAGGATAAGTGATGTTTTCATGGTTAATATTTATTTGCGTTGTGGTGTAACGGTAAGCGGTTGGTCGCAAGTCCGGTATGGGGTCTTCACCCCAGGAAATCGGGCTCACGTTTGATGACGAGCGGGGCGGCAACCTTCCAGTGGCCAGCAAACACAAAATCTCTGAGGGGCCGGCGCTGGCGAGGCGCTAGGTCGCGCTCTTTCAGGGCGGCGGCATGGTGGGCTGGGTCGGCGTGTAGTCGATGGCCAAGCCGGCTGGGTGGTGTTGATAAAAAGCACCTTGAACCAGCAATCAACACTAGCCGCGGCTCACCGACAGGGAATCAGGGCTGAAGCGATCTCTGGATGGACCTCCCGTCAACGACATTTATTTTTCCTCACCGGGAAGTTTAGTTGTCGCTACAGGCGTCAAAACAACTTCCGCGCCGGGAAAAAACAGGTGGCGGACTGAAAAAATGAGTTGCAAAACTATGAAGCAAAACGAAAATGAGCAAAATTACAAAAAAACAGTTCACGCCGGTCGTGGGCGAGAAACCAAATGGGAAATCCCAGCTTAATTCAACTCGGTCTGTTCGGCGCAATGTTCTGGCTGGTGCAAACGGGCAACGCGCAAAATCTGGTCACCAATGGCGGCTTTGAAACGGGGGATTTCACCGGCTGGGCATTGATCAACAATTATTACAGTAATCAATCTCAAATTATCAGCTCGGGGAGCGGTCCGTTGCATTCAGGTTCATTTGCGGCTGAATTTGAAGAAGCACTTTTCATGGGCGGCGGCCAAACCCGCGTTGAAGAAACATCTCTATCACAAATTCTAACGACACAGGCGGGTTCAAGCTACTCGCTCTCGTTCTGGTTGTATCTTGCAAACGGGGGTGGGTGCAATGTCATTTGGAATGGAACTGACGTCACTGATCCGACGATATACAACCATCAAGCGGGGGGGTGGACTAATATTGAGATTGTCATTTCCGCAACGGGAACCAACACCGTGCTCGAATTCGCGTTCTATCCTTATGGGGCGAATGTCGGGTCGGCGGTGGTGGCATTCATTGATGACATCAGCGTGACGCAACTGCCGGCGGGCTATAATAAAATCTCCGGCCAGCTATTGAGCGGTGGCGCTATGCAATTATCCTTTGTCGGCAACGCCAGTTCAAACTATGCGCTGGATCGAACGTTCAATCTGGCTCTGACCAACTGGGTGCCCATTGCCACCAACACCGCAAATGCAGGCGGCACGCTCGTCTTCACCAACACACCCAATTCCACCACCAATAACTTCTGGCGCATCCGCTCCGTGCGGTGAACACGCTTAAATCACTGTTAAAACAATCAAACTATGAAAATACGAATCCATAAATTGCTATGCTTCCCTGCGCTCATCGCCAGTCTTAGCTTAATGCTTACAGGTCACGCCACGGCGCAAATCTTCACGACCTTGTATAGTTTTGGCACCAATGCCG
>Ga0302266_10002847_pt1 | contig 14498 bp, 11 predicted proteins | sample III_Bog_E1_2_FD_194559 | JGI IMG/M metagenome (GOLD analysis project Ga0302266, IMG submission 194559) | Peat permafrost microbial communities from Stordalen Mire near Abisko, Sweden - III_Bog_E1_2 | ecosystem: Environmental > Terrestrial > Soil > Wetlands > Peat | place: Sweden: Abisko... | reverse complement strand
ATATCCCGAATGCATACTCAAAACCCATCGATTACCCATCTCCTAACCTTTCTCGCATGCAGACAACTGTTTCGTTACCACATTGAATTGGATCCTGCCCATGGTTCGAAATTTAGTGGTCCTGGAAACCGTTCAGTAAGTTGGCGTTCCATATTGAGCACTTCGCATCTATTGCCCCTATAAATGACGTTCGGGCGCGGCGCCCCACCCAAACCTTCAAGTGTAGGCCCCGTATATCTGGTTCTTGCTGATTTAGATATCCCCCACTTCAGGAAGTTTCCAAATCCGTCATTCAACTCATACAAATCAGCATCACCGCTGCACTTGCAATTCCCGCGGTTGTGAACCAGGAACCCTGTTTCGCCGACGAAGTAGTCGTGGTTCTTGTCGACGGTGCTCGATCAAGAAAAACACACCGGGTTGCAAATGTCGCCAAGAGCGTCATAGCTGTAGACCTCAAAATCGTAGTTGTAATCCCAGGTCTGAAAGCCCAGACCTGAGTCAATCGCCGAGTCCTTAGCACGCGGCAATGGCATAGTCGTCCGCGCATACTTCAAAATATGCGTCATCTTCTTCATCCCAGTTCACGAAGACGAAATGTCGCCCGCCGCCCTCCCCTTTTGTTTCAGCAAGCCCATAAAGCGTCATCCCTTCAGGCTTGTTCAAAGAACTGCTCCGAACGCCGAAGAACGAGACTGCATAGATCGCACCGTTCTCGCTCCTAACGGATACCTGCATTCTGTCATCGGAGTTATCGATCTTCACGATTACGCCGTCGTGCAACTGCTGCACTCCGACGTAACCGATAAGTTCTCCTGTGGGTGTGCGGCTATTCATGGATTGCTCCTTGCTCCAATCTTTACGGACAACCTGGGAATTTGTCCCCAGGACTGAATCTCTTATGCCGGGTCCCAGGCCAATCTACATGCCAATGCGGACCGCTATGCCAAGCCGGGGCACCAACGTCATAGGGATGCTGTTCGAAAGTGATCACCGACTGCCCAAGATCCCACATCCACTTGTTCCGTCCAGGTGTAAGCGGCGTATCTAGCTTCGGAGTTCCTTCGACTCCCAGGATGTCGTCCATATCAAGGGGATTATCAGGGAACGTACACTTACAATTCGCGTTATGTACGAGGAAGCCGGTCTCACCGACGAAGTAGTCGTGATCTTTGGCGACGGTGAAGTTGTATACGGTTTCCTGGCCTTCGACCGGGGTGGTCGCTACCACCCTGCGCCAATCGCCCTGCTGCGATTGTACAAAATCTCCCACGCGCATCTGGCTGGCGCGTATCCATGCCGGTGACGCGTCCCCGCGCCTGACCCAGAACGGATGCGAGGTACTTGGCCGCAAGGGCGTTCGCTCACCCTCGACATGCATCTCTACGAGCGAATCCTGGTGCGCCGGCGTGAGCGCGGTAACCGGCTGTGACTCCAGCTTTCCGGTGGTCCGGTTGCGCGATACAACCTCGTCGCCCACCTCGACCTTTTCCACTGGAACATCGCCATGGTCGGTATGCACCGGGGTTCCGGCGGCGAAGCAGCATCCTTTCTTTCCTGTTGCTTCTCCGGCGCAACTCTCGAAATCCGCAGCCAGGCTTGTCGCCCCAAAGCCCGCGCCAACCACGTCGCCGGACTCGATCGCGCCCCACGCGTTGAAAGCATCGCCGGCCGCGTCGAGGATGCAGTTGATCCTCTTGGCTGCTGCCTGCTCGCCCTGTTCCTCGGCCGTTGCTTCTTCGCCTTCCTCTAAATCCTCCTCAACCAGGTCTGCTTTACCAAGGGGATCAATGCGGTTGACTCCGTCGGCGCTGGCGTAAAGGTACTTGTGCAGGGTCCGGGGTTTGGCAATGTGGCCGGGCTTGGGATCGCGGGACAGAAACCGGTCCGTGACCGGGTTGTAATACCGTGCACGCAGGTAGTAGAGACTTAGATCGGGATCCCATTGTTCGCCTCGATAGAGATAATAGTTGGGCGTTGAACCGGTCTTGTTTACGACGTTGCCGAACGCATCGTACTCGTAGGTGTCGGTGACCGCCCCAGCGAGATTGGTGAGTTGCCGGACGCTGCCGCCGCCGTCGTACTCATAGAAGCTTGGCGTCCATGCGTTGTCAACGATCTGGTCCTCGCTGATTCGCTGCAGGCCGTATGTGTACGTGGCGGGTGGCCCCGGTCCCGATGACCTTTCCAGACCTCAATGTGGGTGCCCCCGGTCCCTCGCGAGGGACCGGGGGCACCCTCAACTTGGTTTGATAAGCTCATCGAGACCGGGGCCACCCGCCCTCATTGGTCAGGCGATAGATGCCATCGTAGTTCCAGCTCAGTATCCTTCCGTTCAGCTCCGTCGCGCTGGTCTCCGTCGCGCTGGTAACGTTGCCAGCGAAGTCGCGCTGATAGTGATAGCCTGTGCTCTGCGTGGCAAGCCCGGAGATGCGGTTGAGCGCGTCGTAGGTCAGGGCGCTCTGCACACCGTTGGCATAATTCACGTTGGCCACGTTTTTCGCTTGACCCCCAATTATCGTGTCTCACTTCAGGGGTTCACTCCAGTATCATGTCCCCGATTTTTTTTGCGACGATGTAATAGGGGGATGGGAAGAGAATATTTCGAACAGGATCCTGCGGCAGATAAAGAACCCAGACAGACGCGCCGACCTCACGAGGACTCCGAGATACGTCCTTCCCTATAACTGGCCTTCCGTCTCCCGTCCTGAAACTAGATTTTATTTGGTACCCGATCCCCCCCCAAGCACCCTTTTGCATTTTGCAACTCGTTACCGCGCCAACTGCTATTATTCCATCAAGCGCCAATCTTCGGTCTTCTAACAGAGTTGCCACAATTAAGCTGGACATTATCGCGCACAAACTACTAAATATACAGAACAAGACTAAATAGGAATGCACAGACTCTTCCCAAGCTTCCGGGTGATTCATTGTGGGGTTTGCAGGGAGAAACCGGACAAGAATATGATCTGCCCCCCGGAGGCTCTCGACAAAGTTCTGCGGCACTCGTGCTTTGCCGGAAAACGCAACGTCATCGACTGTGAACGTGTATTCGAGGGGCCGACTGGTTAACCAGTGCCCTGTGATCTCGGCAAGGACCACGCGGCCATCCTGCCTTAATGCCATTCTGTTTTGCGTCTGCATATAAAGCCAGGCGACAAAAAATGGCACCCATGCAACCAATAAAGCTGCGACAATCCAAGCCGCGACGCCATACCCGGAGAGATGTACCTTCCTTGGCGCTGAACCGATGGGTTCGCGAGGGGCAGCTTGAGCATCGCTTTTTGTAAAATCTGAATTCATTTCACCCTCAAAAAGCCCCGACCGCGCCAGCTATTGTCAAGGCACAGCCGAAATCTCCAGAGATCAGGTCGGTCTCAGCTTTTTTTCCATCATTTTCTACAGCGGCCGGGTCGGTATCTTTTTCAATCTGTTGAATATCTTGAATCACCTGAACTACACTAGCGATGCATCCTACCCACCCAGCCAACACGCCTAACTTCGACGCTGCCGGAATCCGCGAAAACATTGTTGTCAGACACCCCGCAATAGCTGCGGCGTTTCCGGCGGTTCCAGCGCCCGAAATACTCCCATCGGGGTTAAGAAAACCGAAGGAATAATCCTGGGCTAACATAGCCTCTGCAACTGTGAAGCCGAGGCTTGCACCACAACCGATTGCGCCCGCAATTAGATCTGTCCTAATTGTGGCCTTCTCTAATGCGAATCCGGTCTCTACCAAATCGGGGCGCCCTCGAGGATCAATTCTGTTCACAGGATTACCACTCGCGTAAAGGTATTTGTGAAATGCCGCTTGATCATATAATTTATCGTCTTCCGGATCCCTGCTCAGGAACCTTCCGGTGGCTGGGTTGTAGTATCTGGCGCGCAGATAATACAGGCCCAAATCGCCGTCGTACTGTTCGCCGCGGTAGAGGTAGTTGTTGGGCGATGTGCCTGTCGAATTGATCTTGTTGCCGAAGGCGTCGTACTCGTAGGTGTCGGTGACTGTGCCTGCTGCGTTCGTCAACTGGCGCACATTGCCGCCACCATCGTAGCCGTAAAAGCTGGGTGTCCACCCGCCGTTGATGATCTGATCTTCGCTGATCCTTTGCAAACCGTAGGTATATGTGCGGGTCACCACGCCGTTGGTCAACTCGTCCAAGACCTGCGGATAGCCGGTTGGGTTCATGTCGTCTTCGACCAGGTATTTGGTCGTGACCCCATTCACTGTCTTAGCCACGCGGTTTCCGAAGGCGTCGTAGACGATGCTGACCGCTGTTCCGCTGACGTTCATGCCTGTCAGGTGGTTTTCGGCGTCGTAGGTGAAGCTCTTGCCGCCGGTGAAGAGCGTGTTTCCGTTGGCGTCGTAGGTCTCCATGTTCACTTCGTCGTCGGCGTTGTAGCCGAACGAGATCGATGGCCGCCTCGAAACTTCTTGCGTTGCGCAGATCGCGGCGGTCGTCATAACCGTAGACCTCGTGTCGTAGTTGTATCCCAGTCCCCAAGTGCGAGGGACAGGGAGCACCCAAACGGTGTTTGGAAGGACTGTCGGGTCCGGGGCCATCCGCCATCTTCTCCTACTGGATTGAGAGCTTGCCAGTGCCTCCACAGACAGGGCATTCCTCGAACAATGGGACCTTTTCGTCCCAGCCTACCGGGTCAAGTCTAGTCCCCGTTGCTTTGCAAGTGAAGCAGAGCCCATGTACGCGAAAGAAGTCTTCCAGATCCGATGGGCTTCCTGCTTCGTGTTCCTGTTCCCGCCACCTTTTAATTTCTGGGGCCTTGAGATGGAGTTCTCTGTCCCTTTGACTGGCAACCTGGCTCCAAGGCTTCACTTGCTGACTCATCAATCCTCCTTTTCGAACCCCCGCTATCCGCGTGTCTCCCATTGCAGCTCCAACATCAGGCAGGAGTCATAGTACCGTCTGGCCAGATCTTCCATGTTTTCCCATCACAGTCCTTATAGTCCCAGTGTGACCCTTCGTTGTATTTTATTCCGGGATCATAGTGCAAATACGATGTATTCCCATTGGGGCAGCGCGTTGAACAGTTCTCGTACGAATCGTCACAACCCCATTTGGTTCCCGGTTCAGTTATGACATTCAGAGGCATGAAGGGGGCGGGAACCTCTCCCTCCGTTGGGATTCTGGGCATCCTGTTTGACATTGCCGAACACGTTGACCAATGGACGTTGAGATTCTGTAAAAAGCCCAGATTGAGAGAGGTCACATGCAAAGCATCGGCGGCAGCGTAGAGAATACAATTGACCTCTTCCGCGACCGCCGGCACCGCCGCTGTTGCACCGAGCGAAATCACCCCAACAATCAGAGCATACTCAGCTGCGCCGCCACCGACCGCTTTGCCAGGCGTTGGCTCAGGGTCTGGCACGGGCTCTGGGCCCAAAGGCGGCAGTTGCACAGGGTTGGCGGCCTTACCCAGCGGATCGGACAAATCTACAGGGTCATCGTTACCATAGACGTACTTGTGTAGTGAGGCTGGATTGCGAATTGAGCAGCCGCAGAACTCTTCCGGGTCCCTGCTCATGAACCTGCCTGTCAGTGGGTTGTAGTATCTGGCGCGGAGGTAATACAGGCCGAGGTCGGAGTCGTATTGTTCGCCGCGATAAAACGTTGGCCGCCACGAAACTTCACGTGCTGCGCAAATCGCGGCGGTCGTCATAGGCGTAGGCCTCGAATCGTAGTGGTATCCCCGGCCCCCAAATGCGAGGGACTGCGGGCACCCTCATTGTGGGTAGGGATTGGGGCCACCCGCCAATGGGAAGCCCTCACTTTGGTGTCTGGGACACGGGGCGCGACGGTAGCACCATAAGCGGCAGCTGAACCGCCAATGCAAAAACGATTGCAACTGCAACTTGACGTGAACTACCTTTCGTCATGGTCAACAGAATTATTACCCATGGAACAAAGTACGGAATAATCCATAGCCTGCTCAGGCGAAGGGCAAGCATTCGACCTGAGATGGAGACAACCCACTGTATGGCGAAAACCAGAGCCATCGAGAGAAAAAACAGGTGCCACTCATTTGCATGAGGGGACCGGCTAATTTCGAGCCCGCGTCCGATTTTGAAGTTGACTCGTGCAAGCTCAATTAGAAAGTAGAGTAGGAAAATGGTCGGGACAACAAACAGTGACCTACCAATAGGGCGATCAAATTTTGACAGAATGGTATCCATACCCGAGTAATTCACTTTCTCCTCCCTCTCAATTCGACTCCTCCGCTTCACCAAAGATGACGGGTTTCACTAATAGGCAGCTAGCCAGACCGCCGCGCCAAAGACGCCGACTCCAGCGCAAAATGCTTCGGCAATTCCCTTATCCAAATCGTCGGTGTATGGATTGGCACCTAGAAGATCAGGAAAAATGAGAGCTGTGCATGCTGCTCCCAACAATCCGGCTGCGGCTACCGCTCCGGGGGCCTTCAAAACCTTCTTTATGGCCATGAAGTACTGAACCAAATCCGCTCGTCCGGTCGGATCCCACGCATTAACTGGATCACCACCTGCATAGAGGTACTTATGCAGCGTCTTGGGATCGCCGGATTTCCCATCCTCGGGATCCTTGGACAAGAACCTTCCGGTCGCCGGGTTGTAGTATCTGGCGCGGAGGTAATAGAGGCCGAGGTCCAGGTCGTATTGTTCGCCGCGATAGAGGTAGTTGTTGGGCGTTGTGCCGGTGTGGTTGATTTCATTGCCGAAGGCGTCATATTCGTATCTGTCGGTCACAACGCCGCTCACATTCGTCAACTGGCGCACGTTGCCGCCGCCGTCGTAGCCGTAAAAGCTGGGGGTCCATGCGCCGTTGACGATTTGGTCTTCGCTGATCCTTTGCAGGCCGTAGGTGTACTGCCGCTTCACTGCGCCGCCGACCAGTTCCTCAACCACCTGCGCGTATCCGGTTGGATTCAAGTCATCGACGAGGTACTGCGTGGTGACGCCGCCAACGGTCTTTGCGACACGATTGCCGTCGCCGTCATACACGATGCTCACCGCGCCGCCGCTCATTGAAGTCAGACGACTCTCCGCGTCATAAGCGAAGGCGTTGCCGTTGGCCAGCCTGGTGGTGTTGCCGTTGTTGTCATAGGTCTCGGTGTTGACTTCATCGTCGGCGTTGTATCCGAACGAACCAGACGATAATCCTGGCAGGGTTGTATTCTCAGCCAGACGGTTGCCGACCGGATCGAGCGTGTAACTTGAGGAGCCGTTGTTGTTGCCCGGGTCGGAGCTGATGGTCTCGTTGGTCAGGCGGTAAATGCCATCGTAGTTCCAAGCCAGCGTTCTGGCCGCGGTCATTTAGTCCTCTTTTCTCTTTGCTGCGTTCACTACATACCTCTTCGCCTCTTCAAACTCTTCACAATCCGCATCGACTCCCTCTTGGGCGGCTGCAATTTGATACCATCTCAAAGCCGAATCTGGGTCAGCAGGGAGATCCGCACCGCGAGAGAATATTCGCCCAAGTTCGACTTGGGAAAAAAGGTCCCCCGCCTCCGCCGCCTTTTCGTAGAGGCGAATCGCCATGGATGGGTTTTTGGGGATACCAAGCCCGTCAGCATACATTCGAGCGAGGTTGCCCGCCGCACGCGATGCTCCTTGAGCGGATGCAGCCGAAAGAAGATCGAATGCTTTTTCAAAATCAATCTCGACATCAATCCCATCTAGATAGCAGGTCCCAAGGATGGACTGCGCAACACAGCTGCCAGCTTCGGCTTCCTGCGCCAACTTAGCTATGTTCATTCAGTTTTCTCCTTGTTTCCCCACATGTTTGGCGAATTAATCAACACGGTTTCCACCGCAACGTTGGGACACTTGCCCACGCACACACCTGTCATAGCTTCCTCCCCATATGCCTTTATACTTCTTCCACTCAGGTCCTTTCCGAGGAATGCTGTTCAAATACGAGCAATAGTCACGGGCATTCCTCCACTCCCTTTCGCAATCGTCCTCTTTGACGGAGCAGGCACCAGATCTGGTCACGGTTCCAGAGTCACCATCACCGGCAAGGCCAAGCGCGACATATGTGGTGGTTTCGCTCGAAAGATACTGGTATGCACATTCCACGGCCGCGTCGAAGGTGATCGCAACGGAGCCAGCCTGAAGGGCCGAGATTGTGAGGATGCCTAGGTACTCGCCTGCGCTTCCACTCAACGGCCTATCAGCTACAGCTTCGGTCCTCCCGGTCGGATCCACCAAATTCACTGGATCGCCGCCGGCATAGACGTACTTGTGTAGCGTCGCCGGGTCGGTCACGATACCATCTTCTGGATCACGACCTACGAAGCGGCCAGTCGCGGGATCGTAGTACCTGGCGCGGAGAAAGTAGAGCGACAAGTCTGGGTCGTATTGTTCGCCGCGGTACATGTAGTTGTTCGGCGTTGTGCCCGACCTGTACACTCGATTGCCGAAAGCGTCGTACTCGTAGGTATCCGTTATGGTCCCAGCGGCGTTCGCAAGGTAGCGCACGTGGCTGCCGCCGTCATAGCCGTAGAAGCTCGGCGTCCATGCGCCGTTGACTATCTGGTCTTCGCTGATCCGTTGCAGGCCGTATGTGTAGGTTCGAGTCACCACGCCGTTGGTTAGCTCATCGAAGACCTGCGAGTAGCCAGTGGGGTTCAGATCATCGACGAGGTACTTGGTCGTGACCCCATTCACCGTCTTTGCGACGCGATTCCCAAAGGCGTCGTACACGATGCTGACAACAGTGCCGGTCACGTTCATGCCGGTGAGATGATTTTCGGCGTCGTAGGTGAAGTTCTTGCCGCCTGTGCTGAGTGTGTTGCCGTTCTGGTCGTAAGTCTCGGTCGAGACTTCGTCGTCGGCGTTGTAGCCAAAGCTTCCCGAGTTGATGCCCGTGAGCGAAGAGGTGTCCGAAAGCCGGTTGCCCACCGGGTCGAGGCCGTAGGCGACGCTGCCATTGACTTGGTCGGGGTCTGCGCTCACGGCTTCATTCGTCAGCCTGTAGATGCCGTCGTAGTTCCAGGTGAGCGTCCGACCAGTCAGCTCCGTCGCGCTGGTAAGGTTCCCCGTGGGCCCGCGCTGGTAGAGGTAGCCGCTGTTCTGCGTTGCCAAGCCGGTGATCCGATTCAGCGCGTCGTAAGTCATCACGCTTTGGACGCCGTTGGGATAAATGGCCGTGGAAAGATTGCTTGCCGGGTCGTAAGCATACGTCGTCGTGTTGTTGCCGGACAAGCGATTGTCCACAACCGTGCTGAGCCGGTTCAGATCGTCGTAGCTATAGCTGACCGACGCGCCATTCGCATTGGAAGACTGAATCGAAGCCACATGACCCGCCGCATCATAAGTGTAGCTCAGAGTTCCTTCCGGCGTGGACTTGGTGGTCAGGCGGTCCAAACTATCGTACCCATAGTTCACCGTGCCGTCGCCGGCTGTCGACGTGAGGTACTTGCCAGTGGGCGTGTAGGTGAAACTGACTGCAGGCTCGCCAGGAGTAACCCTGCTGAGCAACCGGTTAAGCGCGTCGTAGGTGTACGTGGTGGTGACGCTGTTGAAATGCACGAGCGAGGTGAGGTTGCCTGCCGCATCGTAATTGCGGGTTTCGGTTTGCGCGGCGGGAAGGGTCTTCGAGACGGGCTCGTTGAACAGGTCGAAGGAGTTCTGCGTCGTGTGCAGGTTCTCGTCGGTGAGGCCGGTGAGGTTGCCCAGCGGGTCGTAGCCGTAGGAGTTGGTGTTGTTGGCCGTATTGGGCGAGGCGGCCTGGACGACGGTCTTCAACTGGTTGGCCGCGTCGTAGGTGTAGCGGATGACGTTGCCGGCCTGGTCGGTAACGGAGGCCAGGTTGCCGGGGCCGTCGTAGGTGTTGACGGTGGTGGTCGTGTCGGGATAAGTGGTGAGGGTGAGGCGCTTGCGGGCGTCGTATTGGAACTGCGTCTTGTTGCCGCGTGCATCGGTCTGCGAGACGCGGTTGCGGGCATTGTCGTAGGTGTAGGTAAAGTTGCCCTTGACTCCGGCGATGGCGGTCAGGTTGCCTGCCGCGTCGTAGGTGTAAGCGGTTGAGTGGCCCAGCGCGTCGGTCTCCGAAGTCTTGCGACCCGCGTTGTCATAGGCGTAGGTGGTAGTGCTGGCGCTCGACGTTCCGTAGCCGCGAGTGACCTTGGTCTGGCGTCCGGCGAGGTCGTAGGCGTGCAGCGTCTGGTTGCCGTTCTGGTCGGTCTCCACGAGGACGTTGCTGCGGAAGTCGTAAGTCTTGGTGGCCTTGGTTCCGTCGGGGTAGTCGGTCTCAATGAGGCGGTTCAAGGTGTCGTATTGGTACTTGGTGACGTTGCCGCGAGCGTCGGTATCTGTGATCTTGTTGCCGTTGCCGTCGTAGGTCGAGCTTGTGGTGCGGCCAAGGGGCGCAGCGGTTTGCGTCAGGTTTCCGAGCTGGTCGTAGGTGTAGTTGGTGGTAGAGGCCGGGCCGCCGGTTGGCGCCGTCGGGGTCGGCGTGGTTACGGAGGCCTTTTGGCCAAGGGAGTTGTAGACGAACGATGTGGTTCGGTCTAGTGCGTCGGTGCGGCCGACCAGGTTGCCGTTGGCATCGTAGGTGAACTGGCTGGCTTTGGCGGGAGCGGTGGCGATGTCGAAGCCGATTGCGCCCGCGCCCAGGGTCTGGTTCGAATTGAACTGGAAGCTGGCCAGAGTGCCGATCGAGTCGGTGACCGACTGCGGGTTGTAGTTGGCGTCGTAGTTGAACAGGCGCACGTTGCCCAATTCATCTGTGGTCTGGGTGGGCTCGCTGTACTGGTTGTACTGCGTAATGCTGGTGGTGTTGGTGCTGGTGGCAGTGGCTGGGTAGGTAGACGAAGTCTTGTTGCCGTTCTGATCGTAGGCGTAGGTCGTGGTGTGGCCCATGGGGTCGGTGACGGAGGTCAAGTTGTGTTTCGAGTCGTAGACGTTGGTCGTGGTCTGCCCCAGCGGGTCAGTGGAGTTGAGCAGCATGCCGTAGCTGTCGTAGACCATTGTTGCGATGCCAGTGTCAGGGTAGGTGATGGTGGTGGTGTTCGTCGCCAGGTTGTAGGCATAGCTGGTGGTATTGCCTAGTGCGTCCTGCACGCTGGCAAGGCGGCCATCGAGTGCTGAGTTGCCGCCGTCGGTAGCACTGTTGTAGTAGGCGGTGACGGGCAGCGGGTTGTTGCGGAAGTCCGTGCCGGAAAGGTAGTAGTGGCCGGTTGGGGTGTACGCGTAGGTGCTGGGCTGCGTGGTGTTGGGATAGGTGACGCTGTCGAGTTCGCCTTTGGCATTGTAGCCGTAGAAGTACTGGTTACCCTGGGGATCGTCGATCTCGTAAATGCGGTTTTGTGCGTCGCGCTTGAAAGGCACTTTGAGGCCGGTGGAGCTGACGATGCCGTTGGGCGTGATGGTCAAGCCGTTACCGCTGCGACCCTGGATGGCTTGTAGCGCTCCGCCCGCGCCGATGACATAGGAGGTTCCGTTTGGATCGGTGTAGATGTAGCCGGGCGGATTGTATTGACCGCCATCGACGCAGTACCAGAGCGAGCCGCTTGGGACCACGAAGTCGAACAGATCCTGGCAGCCGGGGGCCGAATCCGTCAGCGTTCCGTGGAAGCCGGGCTCCGGCGTGAAGGCCACGTCGTAGTAGGGCAGGAAACCGTTTGGCTGCGGAGTAAGGTAAAACGTTCGGCGCTGGCCGCCAAGTGTGAACGTCACGCTGCCATCGGGACCGACGGTGAGGTTGACGTTGATGCCGAGATTCCAGCCGTAGCCGAAGTCGCCGCTTGTGCCGGCGTTCAGGCTGTCGTAGGTGCGTTGGATGTTGATGGCGAGGCCAGTGGCAGGAACGACGAGGTCGGTGACAGTCGCAGTGACGCGGCCCGGCTTGTAATTGCCCGCCACGGTGACCAGTATCAGGCTGTACTCAAATTCCCCGCTGGTGTTTGTGGCCTGCAGTTGAATCCAGTATGTGCCATTGGACAAAGTCGTGGTGTCCAGCGAGCTTATCGTTCCCAATTGGGAGGTTATTGGAAGGGGGGTGACGTTGTTCGGATTGTTCGCCGGATAGTAATTGAGTGTGCCGCTCTGAATTTCTATTCCGGATTCGAGGGCAATTGGCACGATGCCAGTCACGGTTGATCCGTAAGTCGGAGCCCCGATCCATCCCTGCACTGTCCCTGGAACAGGGGTGACTGCGATGGGGAACTGCAATGAACCGCTTGTGGTCGAGTCGCTTGCGCTCAGTTCAACCACATAGTTCCCCGCCTGACTGAATGAAGCGGTTGTCACTGCCTGCTGTGGAGTCGTAAAGGTTACTGCACCCGGTCCGCTGACCTGGCTCCAGGTAATGTTCGGCAAACTTCCCGCAGGTAGATTGCTGTCGGTGACGGTCCCGGTCAACTGGAGCGTGTTCGGCAGGGCAATTGTGCTGAGAGCGTTAATTCCGATATTGATCGTGCTGCCGTTGCCGCCGGAGGCCGTTGTCGTAGCTGGAGGAAGGGTCCAGGGGACTGTGGCAACAGCCGAGCCGAGAGATGCGTTCTGGACAAAGGCCGCCGCGTTGGCATACGCAACGCCAGGGTTCACATTCTGGTAAACGAAGCTCGCATGACCGGTGACATCCGTTGTTGCGGTGAGTGTCAGATTATCGACGCCTGTGACCAGCAGGCTGATCGTAGCGCCAGAGATTGGCGCACCGTAGGCATCAACTGCAAGGACACCGAATGCCTGCTGGCCGCCCGCGGGGAGGGCCGGGAGAACTCCGCTTGGCAAAAGTGTGAGAGAGCCGGCCGGAGGTGGCGTTGTATACGAGGTCCATGTCACGGTTGTTGGACTGGAGACAAGGCTCGTCTGTCCGGATGGGTACGCACGAGCTTGCACAACATCGGTTCCGGCGTTGGCCCCAATGTAAGTAAAGGTCGCGGTCCCCGTTGAATTTGTGGTTGCCTGTGTCTGGAGGTTATTTGCACCGCTCACTGATAACGTTGCCGGCACGTTCGGCAACGCCGTCCCGGAGCCATCCGTAACGAGCGCCGAGAAGGAAATTGGCTGCCCGACAGGATAGGAGTTGGATGTTAGATAAAGCGTTGGGAAGTAGCTGTCGTTGTAGAAACGGAGTCCGGTAATCGATCCTGGATCGCCGTTCGCGTTGTACATCCCTGGCAATCCCCAGCTTGCCGTTCCGCTCTCATAGACGACCGAGATTTCCTGACCCGGAGTTAGGCCGGTCGCGGCAACGATCGGATTAGTGCCATTGTTCAGGCCGAACTGGTAATTCGAGTTCAATCCCCCTGCGTTCCAACTCCACGGCTGCGCGGTAGGCGGAACAGTGACCAGTGTTCCATTGACCTCAACGGTAAAGCCAGCGCCTGCGTTATCCGGATAGTTATCGTCGTCCACGCCGAGTTGGAATTGCGTTGCGCCCTGGGGAACCACGAAGGTCCGCGGCGACGCCCCCACTGCTATGGGCTCAATCACGGTTCCATTCGCATCCGTGAATGCTCCCAGCAGTCCTATAAGGCCAATCGTCGGTCCGGCTGATAGCGCAACGCTTCCTTCCGTAGTCGCCGTCACTGGCGCAATCCAATTCACAGTGACGGAATTCGACCCCACTGGCTGACCGCTAACCGTCGCACTTGCCAAAATCGTATCGGTGCCTGAGTTTGATCCAATGTAGGCGTACGAAGCGATACCGTTTGTGTCGGTTGTGGCGGTGCCTGTGGTGCTGTTCGCGCCATTCACTGTGAAAGTGACGGCAACGCCAGGCTCAGGCACACCACTCTGATTAAGCAGCGTAGCTACAAATCCTTGGGAACTCCCCGTCGTGTAGGGAGGTTGATTGGCGGCAACAAGCGCGATTGGTGCAGGCGGCGGCAAGAGGGTTACTACAGCCGTTCCTATGACTGTTCCGTTCGCGGGACTTGTTGCAGTGATGGTTACAGTTTGCTTGGAGGAGATTCCGGCTGGTGCGGTGTAAAGGCCACCCGTGCTCAGCGCGCCCAAGGCTCCCACGGGTAGGGACCAGATAGCGTTGGAGCCGCAACTGCCCGTGGCGGTGAACTGCTGAGTCTGGGAAGCGTAAAGACTAGTAGTCGCCGGGAGGACCGCTTGGGCATTTTCAGAGTAAAGCCTATAGAAGGTGGATGGCGAACTCTGGTTTTTGTACTCAGTGGCGATCCAGTCGGCATTGCGGGCGATATTCGATATACGCGCTTCGTCGATTAAACCGCTGAAGGCAAATCTCCCGCCGCCCCCGATATTTGCCACTCCACCCGAATTGCTGATCTGGCCGGAATCTGTGTAAGAAGTTGTCGTCTCCAAAAGCCCATCCACGTAGATTAAGACCGCCTGCCCGGTGGTCCTGACTGCCTGAATCTGATGCCAGTGGCCATCGTTAACAACAGAAATCCCGCTCGCAGAGACTACCCCGCCTGTATTCGTGCGGAAGTATGCGACGGCATCGTTTGAGTTTCCTCCAACAGTTGTCGGGCCAACCGAAAGATAGGCTAATGGGTTGTCATCTTGAAGCTGCATCACG
>Ga0302266_10002842_pt1 | contig 14509 bp, 11 predicted proteins | sample III_Bog_E1_2_FD_194559 | JGI IMG/M metagenome (GOLD analysis project Ga0302266, IMG submission 194559) | Peat permafrost microbial communities from Stordalen Mire near Abisko, Sweden - III_Bog_E1_2 | ecosystem: Environmental > Terrestrial > Soil > Wetlands > Peat | place: Sweden: Abisko... | reverse complement strand
GGCACGTTAATGCTCCCGCCGTTGGCGCTAAGGTTCCCGTAAATATTCCCACCCGTCCACGTCAGTTGACCACCCGCCATCACCGACGTGCTGCCGCCCAAAGTGCCGCTGCTCAAATTCACCGCGCCCATCAACCACGGTCCAGGGCCGTTGAAATTCACGGTGCTTCCGCTGATATTCAGAATGTTGCCCGCCGCTGAACTACTGCCCAAGAGATTGAGTGTGCCGCCGGAAAAATCCCAAGTGCCATTCACGTTTATCGCGCCCGCCAAGTTGTAGGTGCCGTTGCCGCTGTCGGACAGGTTGCCCGCACCGGCCAGCAAGGACGTTCCCGTGCAGGTATAGCTGCCGCCGGAAAAATCCAGATCCGCCCCGCCAGCGACATTGATGATGTTCGAATTGTTTCCGCCACCAGCCAAGCTCAGTGAGCCGCTGTTGATGTTCACCGTGCCGGTGTTGAAAAACGGACAGGTGAAAGAACCGGTCTGGTTGGTGCCAGACAAATTCATTTGTCCGGCATTGAAAAAGTTCATGCCGCCGCCATAGACATAATTGTCAAAAGAATTGCCGTTGAACACGGCGTTGATCACTCCGCTCGGCGCGTTGCTTATGGCCGCGCCGTTGCCCGTGCGCGGGCCGCTGTTGGGCGTCCAATTCATCGTGCCAGTATTGATTAAAACCCCGCCGCTGCCGATGGAAGTTGATGCCGGAACGTTGACCGTTCCCCCGTTCACGCTGACGGAATCATAGATATTACCCGTGATGCCAGTCCACGTCAGCGGCCCGGTGGCGACGATAGGGTTGGTGCCGTAAATGTTGGCTTGCAGATTGATGGCGTTGGGTTGCAACAAGCCGTTGCCCATGCAGGTCAGAGAACCGAAGCGGACGAGAATGGAACCTTGCAGGGAACCGTTGTTGGTGAAAATCGTCGCGGCGTCAAAAGTGCTGTTGGTGGCATTCAACGCACCGGTGACGAAGGTCGTTTTGTTCTGGTCATTCCTAAAATTGCCGCAGGCGATGGTGCCGCTTAAATTAAAGCCGGCGAATTCATTGAGCAGAGTTCCGCCGCCCAAAACAATGCCCGGTGCAAAGCTGTAATTGTTGGAGCAAATCAAAGTGCTGCCGGAGTCAATGATGATGTTGCCGTAATTGGTGCCGCCGCCGTTCAAGCTGAAGAAGGATGAATTGGTGATCAACAGCGTCCCAGTATTGATAAAGGGCAGCGTCGAATACCCCACCCACGGTGCCACCGTGGTGGGGAAGCTAGAACTGATGCTGTCACCCGGATACGACAGCACCAGCAAACCGGCATTGGCGACGACTGATCCGCCGGTTCCTACGAAGGCTGGAGTCCAATAAGGATCACTATTCGGCAAAATCGTGGAGGTGATCATGCCGGTAGGCGTGTTGGTCAAGAGACTGCCACCATTGAAATTATAGTAGCTCGTCAAGGTCAGTTGGCCTGAATTGACAAACTCGCATCCGACCATCTGACCCTCCACCAAATTGGCCACGCCCGAATTGGTGACAAAAGGGATGTTGAACGAACCTTCCCAAGTCAACTGTCCGTTCGCCGTCAACGTCCCGTTTCCTGCCAGTGTGCCAAAGGCTTCATAACCATTAAATGTCCCTAAATAATCCGACATCATGCCGTTGGCATTGACTGCGATCGTCCCGTTGATAGTCAAAGTGAACGTCATGGAAAAAGTCTGGGTGCCATTGACACCGCCCACCACCAAATTGCTGATGGCATTGCCATAATAATTTTGCAACCCAACGGTGTAGGTTCCGCTGTTGGTAATCCAAGCGGAGTCGGTGCCGCCGGGAACCTGATTGGGACTCCAATTGGTGGCATTGTTCCAGTCGCCACCGGCGATGTTGGTCCAAACCAAGGTCGCGGCACCGGCGGGCTGGCTGATCGCGATCACCCAACTAAAAATCAGGCCGCCAAGGAGACGAAGAGCGCGCAATGTTTGTTTCATGGAATTTCAATCGGGTTTGAGGGTTGTGGTTTTTCAGCCTGAAAGATTTGCCCGCCGTTACAATGGCGCAGCATTTGTTTATTCATGTGGTCTGACATTTCCCATATGGTTTCATGCCCACGAACGGCGTGGGTTGTTTTCGTGATTTTCTGCCTTCTCCCTGAATTTGCAATTCATTTTTCCAGTCCGCCCTTGGTTTTTGTCCGGCGCGGAAGGTGTTTCGACGCCATTGTTGGCTCCAATGCTCATTTTCTTAAAGGGGTCGGTTCTGAATGGCCCTTAGATAAGGCCTAAAGCTTTCTTGGACAAAGGTTTGCGCCGACGGGTGTCCGGCAGGGTTCCGAAGATGATTTGGCGGGATATGGTTTCCATTTCCTTGATCGTTTTCCACAGTTTCCGCTCGTTGATGATGGCTGCTGAAAAGGGGTCAACCCATAACATGGTTCGTGTGTATCCTTACCTTACCTTGGTCAGCTTGGCGCTGGGGCCGAGGCCGCCGATTCCTTCATCCATTCATGCAACCGGATATTCGCGCTTTTGGACGTGCCCAAGTGGACCCGGCAGGCGATGGCCTTGATGGAAAGCGTGGTCTCGGTGCGCAACCGCGCCGCCATCCTCAGCTTGGCCGGATCGCTCTTGCGCCGGGTCGCCAAGTCACTTTCCGCCCAACCCAGCCGGCTTAATTCCTCAGCCACAATTCGTTCGGCGGTTGCTTCCGCCGTCTCCCGGCGCAATTCGCCCGCGTGGTGCTCCCCCAGTTTGCCCGCCATCTTTTCCAGCATCTCGTGCTTAAACGCCTCGCCCCCCAAGCACCAGCCGCGACGGAAGGTTTTGAGCGCGGCTTCATCCGTCTCCGCCAACCGCCGCGCTTCCATCTGCTGCTCGAATTCTCGTCGGCCGGCGGCGGAGTCCTGCGGAATACCGTGTTCCCCCAACAGCCGATCCACCCGCATCCAGCGCGGCCGATGTTCCGGGGCGGCCAGATACGAGGTGAGGCTGCTCCACGGATACGCCAGCAGCCGGTCCTCTGGCCCGAGCAAACCGGCGCGCACCGGATTAAGATGCACGTAATCGCCCACCGTCCGCAAATAGCCGTTGCCGCTGCCTTCCACCAATTGCGCCTTATAGCGACCGCTGAAGACATGCCCGAACAGTTTATGCCGGTGATTGAGCCGGATGGTATAGGTGCTTTGCAGCCACGCCATCCCCGCCACCAGGTTGGCGTTGGGGGTTTCCAAGACCAGATGATAATGGTTGCGCATCAGGCAATACGCATGAACCTGCCAGCCGGTTTTCTGACTCGCTTCGGCCAGGGTTTTGAGGAAGTCGTGCCGGTCCACGTCATTCAGGAAAATATCCTCCCGCCGGTCACCCCGGCTCATCACATGATACATGGCACCGGGATATTCAACCCGTAGCTTGCGCGGCATTCCGCATTGATATATTGCGGCCAGCCAAGGTGTCAACCGATAAAACGCACCATGTTATGGGTTGACCCCTTTATGGAGTGCGCGGACATGTCCGCGCTTTTGGACGAGGCGACATGTCGCCTCGTCCAAAAGCGGCGTCTTGCCGCCGCACTCCAAAGGCCGTGGCCAGTCCAACCAGTTCATGGGCAGGTTTACCGCGTTCTGGTTCAGCGCGTTCTTGCCTTTTGGCGGGGGTTTAATACCGTTTCCAAAATGATCAAATCGGCCCCGTCCCAACCCGCCACCGTCAGCCAGCAACTCATCCTCGCCGCCCGGGAACTTTCGGTCCAGGCCGGGCGGTTGCGGTTCGCGGAGCCGGTCACGCATATTTATAATCCGCTCGACTATGCCTGGCGGGCGCACGAGGAATATTTGCTCCGGTTTGGGCACGGGCGCAAGCGCGTCGTTTTTCTGGGGATGAATCCCGGTCCGTTTGGCATGACGCAGACCGGCGTTCCCTTCGGCGAGGTGGCGGTGGTGCGGGATTGGCTGAAAATCAATGCGCCCATCGGCCAGCCGGCCAACGCCCATCCCAAACGGCCGGTGCAGGGCTGGGATTGTCCCCGTTCGGAAGTCAGCGGTCGCCGGCTGTGGGGGCTGTTCGCCGAACGGTATGTCACCCCCGCCGCGTTCTTTGACGCCCACTTCGTGCTCAACTATTGTCCGCTGGTGTTTTGCGAGGCGGGCGGAAAAAACCGCACGCCGGACAAACTGCCGCCGGACGAACAGGCCCGGCTGTTTGCCGTCTGCGACGCGCATTTGCGCCGGGTGTTGGAAATTCTCGAACCGGAATGGCTGGTGGGCGTCGGCGGTTTCGCGTGGGCCCGGGGCGAAGCCGTGGCGGCGAAGGTCAAATTGGGGCGCATCCTGCATCCCAGCCCGGCCAGTCCGGCGGCCAATCGCGGCTGGGCGCCGGTGGTCACCCAACAACTCATCGAACTCGGCATCTGGACGTGACATGAAACACCGGCCGGCCACCCTGGCGGATTGCACGCTCCTGGCGGAGCTGAACCAGCAGTTGATTCAGGACGAGGGGCATCGCCATCCCCGGACCCGGCGCGAGTTGGAAGGGCGGATGCGCAACTGGCTGTTGACGGAATATCGCGCCGTGCTGTTCCTGAAGGGCCGGGAAACGGTGGCTTACGCCTTATACCGCGAGGAACCGGATGAAATCTACCTGCGCCATTTGTTCGTCGTCCGCCCCCGCCGCCGCCAGGGCATCGGCCGCGAAGTCATGAACCTCCTCCGTTCCAAAATCTGGCCGGCGGACAAACGGCTGACGGTGGAAGTGCTGACCCGGAACCCGGCCGGGGTGGCCTTCTGGCATGCCATGGGTTACCAGGATTACTCGTTGAAACTGGAAATCCCGCCCAGCCCGGGCGCATCTCAGTTTTTGTGAAGTCATGACGGAAGATGTCGCCCCTGACGGGGCTATTGCTCTTTTTTGGTGGTTTTCTACAAATATTCCGCCCCCAGCGGGGCTGGCAGGAACGTTGCTTGGCGGGTTCGCGCCATCTTTCCAGCGCCGTCGGCGCGACCGATTTGTAGTAAAATGCCCAAAAAAGCTCAGCCCCGTCAGGGGCGGCATATTCCATATACAATAACTGAGATGCGCCCGCCCGCCGCCGCCGGTTTGAATCGGGCATTGAAAACCCGGGGGAAACCCCTATCATTAGCGTCCGGCCGGTTTCCGATATTGCTGTGAAGCCCGGCTGATTTTTAGTTTATATTATGACCGCTGATTTTTTTGACCAACCGCACCGCCGTTTCAACGCCCTGACGGGAGAATGGGTTTTCGTATCGCCACACCGGACCAAACGTCCGTGGCAGGGGCGCGTGGAGCCGGGCGGGCCGTCGAACCGGCCGGCTTACGATCCCCAGTGCTACCTGTGCCCCGGCAATGTCCGGGCCAACCAGGAGGTGAACCCGCATTACCCCTCCACCTTCGTGTTCACCAACGACTTCGCCTCGTTTTTGCCGGAGACGCCCAGTGCGGAGGGCGGCCCGCATCCGCTGTTGCGCGCGCACTCGCAGGCGGGCGCCTGCCGGGTGATCTGCTTCTCGCCGCGCCACAACGTCACGCTGGCGCAGATGAGCGCGGCGGAAATCCGGCCGGTGGTGGATGTGTGGGCGGAGCAGGTGGCCCTGCTGGGCCGGCAATGGCGCTGGGTGCAGGTCTTTGAGAACAAGGGCGATGTCATGGGCTGTTCCAATCCGCATCCGCACGGGCAGATTTGGGCGGGGGATTTCATTCCCAACGAACCGGCCAAGGAACTGGGGCAACAGCGCGCGTGGTTTAATGAAAAAGCCTCGCCGCTGCTGCTGGATTATGCCGCGCTGGAATTATCGGCCGGCGAACGCATCGTCGTGCAAAACGAACACTGGCTGGCGGTGGTGCCGTGGTGGGCGGTGTGGCCGTTTGAAACCATTTTGCTGCCGCGCCGGCAGGTGTTGCGCCTGCCGGACCTGACCGGGGTGGAGCGGGATGCGCTGGCCGATTTGCTCCGCCGGGTGCTGGTTCGGTATGACAATTTGTTTGAAACCTCGTTTCCCTATTCGATGGGCTGGCACGGCGCGCCGCAGGACGACGGGGATTATCGCGGCTGGCAGTTGCACGCGCACATTTATCCGCCGCTGTTGCGGTCGGCGTCCGTGAAAAAATTCATGGTGGGTTACGAATTGCTGGCCGAGGCTCAGCGCGACATCACGCCGGAACAGGCCGCCGCCCGGCTGCGCGCCCTGGGGGAGACGCATTATCTGGCGGGAAAAGCGAGTGGTGGCTGAATGATAAAAAGCGCGGATAGAGTTATCCCGCTGGCGGAGTTCCCGGGCGTCAGGCATATTCCGGGAGCAGTTTAATCCATTTATGCCCAAATCCTTCTGCCAACGTTGCCATCAGCCGTTCGAAGTGACGGCGCAAATGACCGGATTGGACGTGACCTGTCCCGTCTGCGGTAAAACCACGGCGCTGTCGTTTGATTATACGCCCTCGGTTCCCAAACCGAAACTGATCATCCCGCCGTTGGAGCCGCCCAAGGTCATCACCCTGGCGGAAGTGGCCGGCCTGGCGCGCCAATTGGTGGACAATGTGGAGCGGGTGATTGTGGGGAAACACGCGCAGGTGACCAGTGCGGTGGCGGTGTTGCTGGCGGAAGGCCATTTGCTGTTGGAAGACGTTCCCGGGGTGGCCAAGACCATGCTGGCCCGGGCGCTCGCCATCAGCGCCGGCTGCACGTTCAAACGCATCCAATGCACGCCGGATCTCGAGCCTTCGGATGTCCTCGGTGAAACTTATACGGATCCGCAAACGGGCCGCGCGGAATTCCGGTTCGGCGCGCTGTTCGCCCAGATCGTGCTGGTGGACGAAATCAACCGGGCCAGCCCGCGCACGCAGGCCGCCCTGCTCGAGGCCATGGGCGAGGCCATGGTCACCATGGAACGGGTCACCTACCGTTTGCAGCGGCCCTTCATGGTGATCGCCACCCAGAATCCGATTGACCAGGAGGGCACCTTCCTGCTGCCCGAGGCGCAGAAGGATCGCTTTCTCGTCCGGTTGAGCCTGGGCTATCCCGCCGTGGCGGATGAAAAACAAATGGTCGAACGTTTTCAGTTGCGGCATCCCATTGACAGCCTCCAGGCCGTCACCAACCCCGACCGCATCACGGAATGTCAGCAGGCGGTGCGCGAAGTCCGCGTCAGTTCGGAAGTCTGCGATTATATACTCGCCCTGACCCAGGCCACCCGGCGGCATCCGGCCCTGTTGCTGGGGGCCAGCCCCCGCGGCTCGCTGGGTTTGTTTCGCGCGGCGCAGGCGCTCGCCGCCATCCAGGGCCAGGATGCCGTGACCGCCGCCCAAGTGCGGGACATCGTCCAGAGCGTGCTGTCGCACCGCGTCATTGTCCGCGCCGATCCGCCGCATCAAGACCTGGACCCGGTCGAGGTGATCCAGACGATCCTGGAGCAAACCCCGCTGCCGGGGTGAGCCTGGCCCGTACCAGACTTCGCGCCTTGACCCATTAAGCCGTAACCATGCAATTGAAAAAGAGCTTGACCGCAGATGCACGCGGATGAACGCAGATGAGGGAAGATGGCAAAGCCAAAAAAACCGAGGTTCCAACGGATCCTCGGCCAGCTCTCGACTGGATCAACTTTCCCCCCCGGCTTTTATCTGCGTTCATCTGCGGCCATCTGCGGCCATCTGCGGTTGAAATGCATCGTTCCGGCCAAGCCGGAACCGTCAGCGGAACATGATGTCCTGATACCGGTCCGGATGCGCGGACACGCCTTTGAAACCCCATAATTCCAAGCCCGTCACCGATTCGGTTTCCAGGGCGTAAGCAAAATAATCCGGCGGGTTTTTGCCCCAGCGCAACGTGCAGTTTTTGAGCACAATGCCATCCGCATAACGAAGATTGAAACCCGAGGTGACATGCGGCTCAATCGGCTCCAGCACCTTGGTCGGGCGGTTGTCATAGCGGGCGCCGGGGTATTTGGTGATGCGGGCGAGCGTCACGTTGACATTCTCCAGCCGCACGTTGCGGATGTGGCTGCCGGGCGTGCCGTTGATGCGCAGGCTGTTCTCGGCCTGGCCGCTGACATCCTGGATCAAAATGTCCTGAATGGTCCCCAGCTTGGTCTGCGGCGTGCGCGGAATGGCCGTCAGCGAAATGCCCTCGCCCCGGCCCCACCACGGATCGGCGTAATACCGCGCGAAAAAATACAGGTTGCGGAACACCACGTTGGACACGCTCCCTTCATCGCGCAGTTGGATGGTCAGCCCGCGGTTGGCGCTGGTGATCCGGCAGCGTTCAAACAGGACATCATGGACGTCACTCACGGTTTCCGTGCCGATTTTCAGACCGGAATCCTGGGTTTGCAGTGTGCAATCATGCACGTAAATGTTGGCGCAGGGGCCAAAGTCATGGGTCTGCCGGGTGTTCTTCACGACAATGGCGTCGTCCCCGGCAATGACGTCGCAATTGCCAATTTCCACCCATTGACAGTGGTCGGCGTCAATGCCGTCGCAATTGGGCACGTTCAGCCGGTTGCGCACGGTGACATTCGTCACCAGCACGTTGCTGCACCCGAGCAGGTGCAGTCCCCAATAGGGGGAATCCCCAAAGGTGATGTCGCGGATGACCAGATTGGTGCAGCCGACCAGCATGAACATTTTCGGCCGCCACGGGGCGAACAACCACCATTCGCCGGCCGCGTCGTAGTTGGTCATGAAGCCCAGCGACCGGCCGTTGAGGCTGCCCGTGCCGGTGATTTTCAAGTCCGGCGCGTTCGAGGCGGAGATCACGCTGTCGCCGGAATAATCCGCGGGATTGGTGCTGATCAGCAGTTCGCCCTCCAGATGGAAATCAATGCCGCCGTGCAGCACGAGGGTGCCGACCAAAAAGCTGAAGCCCTCCGGCACCTCCACTTGGGCGTTGCTCCCCGCGGCGGCGGCCGCGTCAATGGTGCGTTGAATCGCCGCCGTGTCCAGGGTCAGGCCGTCCCCCTTGGCCCCGAAGAAGAGCACGTTGAAGGCATCCTGCGCCCGCGCCGCCGACCCCGCGCCGCCGGCCAGCACGAGGGCCGCGCCGAGCAGCAGGATTTTTGCAACCGTATAAATTCGATGGTTCATAAATATTCCCTATTTTACGGCCACATCCCAGACTTTGGCCAGGCGCGATTTCCCGTCCGGTCCCGCCACCCACAGGACCACCACGTAATGGCCGGCCTGCTGGTAGGCGTGCAGCGGGTTTTGCTCGGTCGCGGTTTGCCCGTCGCCAAAATCCCACTGCCAGGAGGTGATGCGGCCGACCGACAAATCCTTGAACGCCACCAGCCGGCGGTCCATGTCCACCACTTGAAACGACCATTGCGCCGCCAGGGTGGGGCGGAACTGCGGTTCCAGGGGCATCAATTTAAACGCCACCAACTGGTCGGCGTTGCCATACATCGTGTGGTGGCTGGAGAGGTTCCAAAAGCCGTTGTTGGTGCTGCCGGAATTCACGTCGTCATAATCAATGACGGCCCAGGAGAGGCCGATGAGTTTGTTTTCCTTCAACTCTGTTTCCACGGCGCGCTGCGGTCCCTCGGCGCCGGCGTAATCGAACGGGGTGATCCAAAATTCCAGCACCAGATGCCCCGGCTGGCCGGGCCGGAAGTGATAGGTGCAGGCGTGGTTGGCATAGGGCAGTTCCTTGACCCACTGGGCCGGTCCCCAGGCCATGCACCAGTCCTTGCCCTCCGCCGGGGTGAAGATGTGATAGTTTTGGGCGTGCGTCCCCTGGAGGGTGAAGTAGGTCTCCCACTCACCGATCAGATCCCGCGCCGGGGAAAACTGCTGGATGAGCGGGCCGCCGGAGAGATCGCCGTTCACGACAACCTCAAAGGTGTCGTTGTGCAGGCCGGGCTCGGAAAAATCCCAGTAATCGTCATCCGCCTCATACAGAAAATACAGGCGGTTCAAGCCCTTGACCCAGCCCACCCGCACCCGCACCTTCGGCGTGGAGGGATCGGTCCGCAGGTGTTTGCCGTAATCATCGGTCAATTGGTCGGTGCCAATCACATAGCTTTCCGGGACGATGTCCCAATCGTTGGTCTGGCCGTCAATGGTCGGGATTTTGTCGGGGGGAAATTGGAAGATTTTAAACGGGGCATTCGTGTGATCCCAGGCGGCGGCGGGCCGGGCCAGCAACAGGCTGGCCGCCAGCAGGAGCAGGCGCGGGCCGAAGAACCGGATGAGGGGCGTTTGCATCAGTTAATGGCTCCATGAATGGCGGGGCATGTCAATCCCAAACCCCGCGATGGCAATTTTTTGACGGCAGCGGAGTGCGGGGGGGCTTGGGTTCCGCGAATACCATCGCGCGAGTCCCCGACCTCCCCACCGGTGTATGGCCACCTTCCAACGCGGAGATTCCATCGCTTTTGACTTGGGTAATATGCCGTTACGCCGACGGCTACGAGATCAAAGGGGGTGCGCGGCGGGTGATTTTCAGGCGGGCGACGCGGGGTCCGTCCATTTCCTCGACGACCAATTCGCAGGCGCCCAGGGCGAGGGTGTCGCCCGGTTTGGGGAAACCGCCGAGTTTTTGGGTGAGCCAGCCGCTGACGGTGGCCACGGTTTCGCCGTGGGCCACGGGGCCGGTGATTTTTTCGAGTTCATGCAGGGGCAGGGTGCCGGCGGCTTCCCAAGTATTTTCAGCCAGGGCGGTCAACTCGGGGTTTTCCTGGTCGAATTCGTCCTGGATCTGGCCGACGAGTTCTTCCATGACGTTTTCAAGGGTGACGATGCCAAGGGTGCCGCCGTATTCGTCCACAACGATGGCGAGGTGCAGCTTGCGGTCGAGAAAGCGTTTGAGCAGGGGTTCGAGGCGGGCGGTCTCGGGGACGTAGATCAATTTGCGGGCGACGGGCACCAGGTCCAACGCCGTGCGGGCTTTGTCGCGCCAGGCGAAGAGGTCTTTGATGTGGAGGACGCCAAGGGTTTTGTCGAGGTCGCCGCCGGTGCAGACGGGAAAGCGCGAGTACCGGGTGCGTTCGGCTTGAACGAGGCATTCGGCGATGGTGGCGTCGGTGGCGAAGGCGGAGATTTCGTGCCGGGGCCGCATGACTTCGCGCACGACGCGCCGGCGTAAATCAAGGGCGTTGAGGACGAGGTTGTGGCCGCCGCCGGTGGTTTGGGCCGAGGCGATCACGAGGCGGAGTTCCTCTTCGGAATGGAGGTCCTCGGCCCGGCCGTCGGGCTGGATGCCGATTTTTTCGAGCAGCCACCGGGCGGCGAGGTTGAGCAGGCGGTTGAAGGGGTAAAAGGCGAGGTAAAACCAGTTCAAGGGCCGCGCGGCGCGGAGGGCGACGGACAGGGGTTTCTGGATGGTCAGCCATTTGGGCGCGAGTTCGCCCGCAGTGATGTGCAGAAAGGTGAGCACGAAGAAGCCGAAGGCAAAGGAAATCGAGTGCTGCCAGACCGGGGCGGTCACGCCCACCGCCGCGAGGACGGGAACGAGCAGGGAGGCAAACACGGGTTCGCCAATCCAGCCCAGCCCGAGGCTGGCCATGGTGATGCCCAGTTGGGTGGCGCTCAGATAAGTATTAAGGTGGCGGACAATGTGGCGGGCCATGCGCGCCCCGGCCCGGTTTTGCGCCACCAACTCGTCCAATTGCGTTTCCCGGATGCGCACCAGGGCGAATTCGGCGGCCACGAAAAAGCCGTTGAAAAGGACGAGCCCCAGCACGGCCAGAATCTTCAGGGCGGTCAACATCATGGCGTCCCAGTGCATATTATAATTTAACCTCCCCGAACATCACCTTGAGAATGTCCTCGAGGGAGACCACGCCCATTTCGCGGCCGTCGCGCGCGAGGATGATGGCGAGGCGCTGGCCGCCGCGCTGCATGCGGCGCAGGGCGTCCTCCAACCGGAGGTTTTCATCCAGGAACAAGGCCGGTTCCAGGTAGGCCGAGGCGGGGCGTTTGAGGTCCAGGTCATCCCGGTAGAGCAGGGGGCCCACGGAGAGGAGACCCGAGATGCGGCGACCGCCCGGCAGGACTTCCCAAACGGGGAAGCGGGAGCGGTTCAGTTCGCGGGCCAGCGCCAGGACCTTGGCCAGGGGCAGGGTCGCCTCGACGCCGGTGACTTTGGCCAGCGGGATGGCGATCTGTGAGACGGTCAGGTTTTGCAGGTCGAGCACGCGGTTGATCATGGCGTGTTCGTCGCGGGTGAAGGCTTGGGCGGCCTCCTGCATGACGGCCCGCATTTCCTCGCGGTTGCCAAACAGGCGGACGGTGAGGGCGCGGCCCTTGGTCCACCGCAGCAGCAGGCGCGAGCCCTCCTCGACCAGGGAGACGCAGGGCAGCAGGATGAGGTAAATCAGCCGGAACAGGCCGGCCACGGAGAGGCACATGGAATTGGGGTGGGCCCGGAACAACATCTTGGGCAGGAGATCGAAAAAACTGTAAAAGAGAAAAACGACCGCCGCAAAAATGGCGATGACGAGGTTGCGTTGGCCGGTCAGCCAATCATGCAGCCAGGCCAGGGTCCAGCCGAGGATGAGGAAGTTCACGAGGGTGTTGCCCACGAGAATGGTCCACAAGAAACGCTCGGGTTGTTCCAGCAGATCGTGCAGCAGCCGGGCCGAGGGGTTGCCCGCGCGCGCCAGCCGCCGGATGCGCAGCCGGTTGAGGGCGAACACGCCGGCTTCCATGCCGGACAGCAAAAAGGAGAGCGCCAGGCACAGCACCAGCAGCAGGCTGTTGATCAGGGGCAGGTATTTCATTTGGTTCGCTGCACGATCAATTCACGCACGCACCGCTCATCGGCGGCGCTGGCGGTGAGTTTCAAGCCGGAGAACTCGGCGGATTCACCCGCCGCCGGCACCACGCCCAGCAGGTGGGTGAGCAAGCCGCCCAGGGTTTCGACCTCGTCCACGCGGGCCAAGGCGGGGTATTCGCGGCGAAAATCGCCCAGCCGCATGGTGCCGTTCACCCGCCAGCGCCCGGGGCCGAGTTTTTCCATGACGAACCCGCCGGTCTGATGCTCGACCCGGATTTTGCCGACGAGCAGCCCCAGAATATCTTCCATGGTCACCAGTCCGGCCACGCCGCCAAATTCATCCAGCACGATGGCCAGGCCGCGCCGCTGTTTTTGCAGGCTTTGAAACAGGTGCAGCAGATTCATGGTTTCCGGCACAAACGACGGAAATTCAATCACTTCCGACAGGTCAATCTGCGGGTCGAGCAACAGGGCGCGGGTGTTGAGGATGCCCACGATGGTGTCGGGGGTTTCATCATACATGGGCAGGCGGCGGTGGCGGAATTTTTTGGCGGCGGCGATCATTTCCGGGACGGTCGCATCGTCCGAAATGCAGGCCATGCCGGCGCGGGGGCGGATGACATCCCGGGCCATGCGCTGGTCCAGACTGATGATTTGCAGGATGATTTCCTTTTCCGATTCGGCGAGGGTGCCCTGGCGGTAGGCCATTTCGAGCAATTCCTGGTATTCGGTGTCCGTGAGGGCGCCGCTGCGGGGCGCGCCGGTTTGGGCGGCGGCTTTTTTGAGGATGGCGGCGTTGAGCCATTGGGCGGCGCGAAAGAGGGGGCGGGTCGCTTTTTGAAAGAAGGCGAGCGGCCAGGCCACGCGCAGAGCCCACAATTCCGGTTGGCGCACCGCAAGCGTCTTGGGGAACACCTCGCCGCCGACGAGGGTGAGGGCCAGCAGGGCGAGCAGGGTCCAGGCCAGCAGCCAGTGGGCGTCAAACACCATGCGCAGGGCGACGGCGAGCATGGCGGCGTTGGCGAAGGTGTTGCCCAGGGCCAGGGTGGCGAGCAAATCCTGGGGCCGTTCGAGCAGTCCGCCAATGATGCGGCCGGACCGGGAGCCGCCTTCAGCCAGTTGCCGCGTCTGCCATTTGCCCAGGGAAAAGAGCGCGGTTTCCGCCAGCGCGAAAAAAAAACTCGCGCCGGCAAAAATCATGATTGCGGTTATGGCCAGTCCCATGGGCGGAAGCATACGAAAATCCCCGACCGGTTGAAACTCCAAATTCCGACGGCGGGCGCGGGCGGGGAAAGTTCAAAGTTCAAAATCCAACCTTGTCTAACCTTGTTTAGGATTCAGACGCCGGTCGGGCGGGTTTGACTGGGCTTGACCGGCCTTGACTCCTTTCGGGTCCTGGGTTTCGGGTCTCGGGTCCGGGATGCCGGGTGGCAGGACCAAGCTTGACTGACCTTGACCGACCTTGACCGGGCGGATTTTGGACAGAATGACAGAATGAACCGTAGAGGCACAACGCTTCAATAGCGGAATGAGGGCCAAACCCAAATCTCGCGAGACAGGAGGGTGGCGGATTAATCGGCGGGACACGAACGGAAGCGAGTGGCCCAGTTGGAGACGGGTGTCCCGCTTGCCGCAGCGCCGGGCGGTATCGCGGCGGACCGCGCCGCCGAACCGTCGGCCGCCATTTCCAGGCTGAGGCTGAGGCTGAGGCGTTCATTCGCAATCCTAAAGCCAGAATACGCATGTTTATGCCTATTGTCAATAGTTAAGAGCGGTTAGGTGCCGTTTTTTTTGCGCG
>Ga0302266_10002838_pt1 | contig 14518 bp, 9 predicted proteins | sample III_Bog_E1_2_FD_194559 | JGI IMG/M metagenome (GOLD analysis project Ga0302266, IMG submission 194559) | Peat permafrost microbial communities from Stordalen Mire near Abisko, Sweden - III_Bog_E1_2 | ecosystem: Environmental > Terrestrial > Soil > Wetlands > Peat | place: Sweden: Abisko... | reverse complement strand
GGTTTACGGCACGCTCGGTTCGCTGGCGTGGCACCAGGAACATCCCAACGAATTGAAGTTCCAGCCCAAGGGCGAACCGGCCCGCATTCTGCGCCGGGGGAATGGTTATGTTTCCGACGCGGCCAAAAAGTTCACGCGGCTGCCCTTCGGCCATCCCGAGGCGTTCATCGAGGCGTTTGCCAATATCTATCTCGAGGCGGCCGCCGCCATTCGGGATCACGCGGCCGGCCGGCCCGGCGTCTATGATTTTCCCACGGTGGACGATGGCGTCTATGGCATGGCGTTTCTGGAAACCGCCGTCAAGTCCGCCAAGTCCAAAGTGAAATGGACTCCCTTCGTAAATTACAAATAACCCGGCAACCGCCCCCCATCATGCCGTATAAAAAAATTCTACCGACCCTCCTGGCCACCGCGCTGCTGACCGGTTGCGCCCAGCTTCCCGCGCCGAAACCCGCCCCGCCGCAGGCCAAAGCCGCCCCCTTCCATGAGGTGACGTTTAACGGCGTGGCCGGCTTCAAGGACACCCCGATGCAACCCGATGGCAAGTGGCATGTGCATGATCCCGAACGGCCGCAGCCACCGGTGGTAACCCCCGGCTCCTTCAGCGAACAGGCCACGCCGCCCAGTGACGCGACGGTGTTATTCGACGGCCATGACTTGTCGCAATGGCGTGACAAGCGGACCGGCGGACCGGTGGCTTGGAAGGTGGTGGACGGAGCGGCGGTTTCCGCCCGGGGGGACATCCAGACCACGAATCAATTCGGCGACCTCCAGTTACATTTGGAATTCCGCGAGCCGACTCCGGCCAGCGGCGACGGTCAGGGTCGGGGCAACAGCGGGGTTTTCCTGATGGGTCAGTATGAGATTCAGGTCCTGGATTGCTACCAGAACCAGACCTATGCCGATGGCGCCACGGCGGGGGTTTACGGCCAGCATCCGCCGCTGGCGAACGCCTGCCGGCCGCCCGGCGAATGGCAGACCTACGACATTATTTTCAACGTGCCGCATTTTGACGCCGCCGGTAAATTATTGACCCCCGGCTATGTCACCGTGTTTCACAACGGGGTGGTGGCGCAAAATCACCAGGCCATTCGCGGCGCGACCAACTGGCGTTCCCCCGGCAAATACACACCGCACGGCCCCACCGGGCCCATCGCCCTGCAATACCACAACAACGCCGTGGCTTTCCGCAACATCTGGGTGCGCCCCGTGCCGGTGGTGAATGATCCCTGAGCCTGCACCTTGCACTGATTTATGTTTTTCAAATACTGATGAAAATAACGCTGACCCTGCTGCTCGCCGTCCTCCTGGCCGGTTGTTCCTCCACCCCGTCCGCCCGTGGCCCGAAACGAGTCCTCGTGGTCACCACCACCGCCGCTTTCCGGCACAGCTCGATTCCCACGGCGGAAAAAATCCTCGCCCAACTCGCGCGCGAGAGCGGCGCGTTCACCGTGGATTTTATCCACCAGCCGCCCGGTCAGCCGGCCGCCTTGAAAGCGGACGCCACGCCGGAGCAAAAAGCCGCGTTCCAAACCGCCGAAGACCAGTGGGAAACCACCCTTAAAACGGCGTTGCAAAAACTATCGCCCGCCTCGTTGCAACATTATGACGGGGTGATCTTTTGCAGCACGACCGGTGATTTGCCCATTCCGGATCCCGAAGGTTTCCTGAATTGGATTAAAGCGGGTCATGCGTTCATCGGCATCCACGCCGCCAGCGACACGTTTCACCACTGGCCGGGTTATATTGACATGATCGGCGGCGAATTTGATCATCACGGCCGGCAGGTGAGCGTGGACTGTTTGAACCAAGACCCGCAAAATCCGGCCACCGCGCACCTCGGCAAATCCTGGACCCTTTCGCAGGAGGAAATTTACCAGTTCAAAAACTATGACCCGGCGAAAGTTCACGACCTGCTCATTCTGGACAAAAACCCGGAAACCGGCGCGCCCGGACATTTCGGCGTCGCCTGGTCCAAGTCGTATGGCCGGGGCCGGGTTTTCTACACCTCGCTGGGTCATCGCGAAGACATTTGGGATACAGACCCGGACATAAAGGGGCGGAAGAATTCGCCGGCAATCAGCCTGGCCTACCAGCAGCACCTGCTGGGCGGCATCAAATGGGCGCTGGGACTGGCCGAGTGAGCCATCCGTAGTTTCACCCATATCATCGAACTTGACGTTTCTGTTAGCTTCGATTTAATACGATAGCCTATGAGCAATACCGAAAAACATCATTTCCAAGCCGAAATCCAGCAGTTGCTGGACATCGTCATCCATTCCCTTTACACGGACCGCGAGGTCTTTGTGCGCGAGCTGGTTTCCAACGCGGCCGACGCCTGCGAGAAGCTGCGCTTCCTGCAAAGCTCCGGCCAGGCCGTCTTTCAGCCGGACATCGCGCAGACCATCGCCGTGAAAACCGACGCCGCCGCCGGGACCGTCACCATCAGCGACACCGGCCTGGGCATGACCAAGACGGATTTGGTGGAGAACCTCGGCACCATCGCCCATTCCGGCACCAAGGCGTTTCTCAAACAGCTCGCCGAAAGCCAGAAGCCGGACGCCCGGCTGATCGGGCAGTTCGGCGTGGGTTTCTATTCCGCCTTCATGGTGGCGAGCAAGGTGACCGTCCTCAGCCGATCGCATCTGCCGGAGGAAACCGGCTGGCGTTGGTCGAGCGAAAATGCCGGGGGGTATGAAATTGAGCCCGCCGCCGATCTCCCGCGCGGCACCCAAATCATCCTCCAACTCAAGGACGACGCGAAGGACTTCACCAACGAGGACACGCTCAAACGCATCCTCCAGCGCTATTCCAGTTTCGTGCAGTTCCCCATTGAACTGAACGGCAAGCATCTCAACACCATCCAGGCCCTCTGGACGCGGTCCAAAAGCGAAATCACGGACGCGGAATACAACGCCTTCTACCAATACGTCGGCCACGACCACGAGGATCCGCTCCTGCGCCTGCACTTCAACACCGACGCGCCGCTGGCCATCCAGTCCGTCCTGTTCGTGCCGCAGCACAATGTTGAGAACCTCGGTCTGGGCCGCATGGAAGCGGGCGTGAATTTATATTGCAAGAAGGTGCTCATTCAGGATCGCGCCAAGGGTTTGTTCCCGGAATGGCTGCGCTTTCTGCGCGGCGTGGTGGACAGCGAGGATCTGCCGCTCAACATCTCGCGCGAGACCATGCAGGACACCTCCCTGCTGCAAAAGCTCAACAAGGTGCTGACCACCCGGTTCCTGAAATTTCTCGAGGAAACCGCCGAGAAAGACCCGGCCCTCTACGAGAAGTTCTATGCTGAATTCGCCCGCTGCCTCAAGGAGGGCGTGGCCAGTGATTACACGCATCGCGAGGCCCTGGGCCGGCTGTTGCGGTACGAGTCTTCCACCACCGAAAAAGGCAAGCTCACCTCGCTGGCCGATTACGTGAAGCGCATGGGTTCCGAACAAAAGGAGATTTTCTACCTGCTCGCGCCCAACCGCGAAACCGCCGAAAGCAGCCCCTACTACGAGGTCTTCAAGTCGCGGGGTTGTGAAGTCCTGTTCCTCCAGGATCCGTGGGACGAATTCGTCATGGAACACCTGCACGAATTCGAGCAGAAACCGCTCCGCGCCGCCGAAAAAGCCGATTTGGACATCAACCCGCCGCCCGCCGCCGACGGTGCGCTTTCCGATGCCGACGCCACCGCCCTGGCCGTCTGGGTCAAGGAAAAACTGGGCGACCGCGTCGGGGCCGTCCGCGTTTCCAAGCGCCTCGTGAACAGTCCCGCCGTGGTGTTGGAATCCGACCGGCACCTGACCTCGAGCATGAAGCGCATCCTCAAGTCCCTCCAGAAAGACAAGGACGCGCTGCCCGACAGCAAACAAGATTTGGAAATCAACCCGCGCCACACGGTGATGGTACGGCTCAACCAAATGCGGCAGACCGACGAACCCCTGGCCGCCAAAGTGGCCGAGCAGGTTTATGACAACGCCCGCGTGGCCGCCGGTCTGTTGGATGACCCGCGCCTCATGCTCCAGCGCCTCAACGAATTGCTGGAGCAGGTGTTGACCACCAAGAGTTGAACCGGGCGTCGGCCGACGGGGTTCACCCGCCGGCCGGCAACGCCCAAAGTCACCGTCGCAGTCACCGGGAAGATTGACGTGCGGCGTTGCCCCGCTAATATCTTTTCATGATAACGCGGCTTTATGTCAACAACTTCCGGTGCTTGGTCGCTTTCCAGACGCAATTTGAGTCGTTTGGGGTTCTCTGCGGTCCGAATGGCGCTGGGAAAAGCTCGGTGTTTGACGCCCTCAAGCTCGTCCGGGATCTGGCCACCGGGGAGGTTTTTCTGGGCGGTGAGAGTGAACGATGTATCTCAAGCCTGGAATTTACGAACTGGCTCGCCAGCCCCATTCAGGAATTTGAATTGAGGGTGACGGCGGAAGGGCATGCCTTTGAATACCTCCTGCATATCGAACAGGTTGGCAGCGACAAGCAACCGCGCATCATTCGGGAACGGGCTACCTGCGACACTCAAATGGTGTTCGAACGTGATCTGGAGGGGGTTCGTTTCCAGAAAGCAACCGGTGTCCTATGGAGGTTTCCCTTGGACTTACGACAGACCGCGTTGGCAGCGATTCAACCGGCCCCAGATCGTCACGAAATCACGATTCTACAGCAGGCGATGGCCAAACTGTTGATCCTCAGGCCGAGCCCGCGGGGCATGGAGCAGGAAAGCAAGGGCGAATCCGGCCGTTTGGGGCTTCACATGCGCAATCTCACTTCTTGGTATCGTTCCCTGTCACAGGAACAGGAATGGACGGATGCCCTGCGGGACTCGCTGCGAGCGGTCTGGCCTGATTTCACCTCCTTCCGCCTGGTGGATGTGGGTTTGAATACCAAGGCGCTGCAACTCCGATTTGACAATATGGTTCTGTTCTTCGGCCAGCTCTCGGATGGTGAGAAAGCACTCGTGGGGCTGTATATGGTGCGGGCGGCACTGGCCACCGGAGCGCTGCAAACGGTCTTGATTGACGAGCCGGATAATTTTGTCGGCTTGCCGGAGCTGCAACCATGGGTGTGGTCCCTGAGGGAATTGCTGGATGAGAATCATCAGGCCATTCTTATCTCTCATCACCCAGAAATCCTGAGCACCGCCGGCGAGGAGTTTGGCCGCTACCTATGGCGGGACAATCATTCCTCGCCCACCCGCATCGGTCCCTTGAAGGTGCCGGCGGGACTCAGCGCGGGCGAGGCCATCGCCCGGGGGTGGGTCCGTGGCTAACCGCACTCAGATCGTTTGCCTGCATGAGGGGGAGCGGGGGCGGAGCATTGACCCGATCTTTATCCGCACGCTGCTGAAGGCGCTGGATCCCAAATGGATTCGCCCTTGTACGAGTGGCATCATTCGCCCCGTTGACTGTGGTGGTCGAACCACTCTGATCAACCGAATGCCCGCAGAACTACGACTCTGCCTGGCGATGGGCGGCAACACCACGCTCATGGTCTGGGCCGATTTGGACCATGACATGGCTAATGGCGACGAGTTGAAAGCGAAATTTTGGGCGGTGGCGCAAGCGGATGGAATTTCAAAACAAGAGTTTGATCAGGTCATTTTCGCTTTTGCCAAGGATCGAATCGAGAACTGGATTCAACTCCTGCTCTCGGGCCGGACGGATGAATCACAGGAAGCTCCGAGACTGAATGCCGGCCGACCGGTTGCCGAAGCCGCCCGGGAACTGGCGAAACGATGCAAATCGGGGGCTGCGGAGCCGCCGCTTTGCCCTTCACTTATCTGGTCTTGTCAAAATTGGCGCTCGTTGGTGAAGCGGATGGGCGGCTAAAGGAAGGTTATTTCCCGTCTGGCGGCGTCACCGGCGCGGTCGGAGCATTGGTTTCGGCCGGCAGCAGTTCATTGCGGGGCTTGAGCAGCGGGTCGAGAATATACGTTGGCACCAGGTAGGTCCAGTGCTGGTATTGCTGCTCGCGGGCGAGTTTATCCGTGAGGGTCTTCAGCCGGGCTTTGGCCTGGTCCACGGCGTTCGTTCCGGTCGCGGGGGCGGTGACCGCCGGGAGATTCGCCGTGATGGTGAAGGCGACGGGATAATTTTCGCTTTGTTTGGCGCCGATCTGCGCGGTGTAGGTGAAGCCGTCCAGGGTGGTCACGGTCAGCCGGGTGACATTGGTCAGCCCGGCGGCTTCGGGCCGGATGTCCGGGGGCAGCACGTCGCTGAAGCTCGCGGAACTGAGCGGACTGGTCACGCCGGAGATTTTGTCGGGATCAGTTTTTTCCTTCGGCCCCGCGCCGGTTAACTGCCAGTCGTTGGTTTCCGTCGGGCGGGTGAGTTGCCAGGAATTGGTGGGCTCGGGGAATTCCACGGCGATGGTCCCGGGCTTTTCCACGTTCAGGAAATCCTTGTTCAACCACTGGTCGGGTTTGGGTTCGGCGTTTTCGAGCGGGTCGGCAATGACATCCAAAACCCCGGTGGCGTTGCCCACCATGACGTAGCGGCCGTCGGGCCAGCCTTCATCGCCCATCCCGGCGGGTTGGGGGCTGGTGGGTTTCTTGAAATGTTTTTTGCCCAGCCGCAGCGAATCCACGACCTTGCCGGTGGCATCGGCGAATTCCACGAGCGTGGCGGTGTTGGTGGCGGGGCCCGGCGGCAACAGGGCGAAGCGGCCGAGTTGGGAGGGGCCGACTTCCTGACTCTGGGCGATTTTCAGGTCGGCCAGCTTGATCAGCCATTCGCTGATCTGGGAAAAGTTCGCGGGATAGTTGCCCCGTTCGCGCACACGCCAGAGGTTGTCCGACCGGACCAGATGCAATTCATTCGTGCCCGCCTTAAGGGTGATTTGGGTGATGTCATTGACGGGCAGGTTGGGCAGGAGTTTGCCGCCCAGCGCGGACGCCGAGCTTTCCCAGGAACGGTTGCCGCTCTGGTGAATGTATAACCCGGCGCCACCCAGAATCAGGACCAGGACGACCAGGAGGAGGAATTGTTTGCGGTTCATTTCGCTGAAGTCTTTTTCCGTTTGATGACGGCAATCGCGATGCCGGTCAGTGTGACCGCCAGGGGCACCGCCAGAATGTTGAGCCACTTGATGTGCGTCTCGAGCGAGACGACTTCCTTGCGCAAATCCTTCCGGGCCTGCTTGAGTTCGCGGCTGACCTCCGCCTGCTGCTTGCGGAATTTTTCCAACTCGGCGCGCTGCTCGGGCGAGAGGATGTAGCGCTGGTCGGGATCCTTTTTCTGTTGCTGGAGTTCATCCAGGCGCTGCTGGGTGTCGTTGAGGCTCGACTGTAATTCGGTGATCCGCGCCTCGCCCTGCGCCTCGGCGGCGGCCTCCATCTGCTCGATGCGCGTGAAGGGATGGTGGGTGGTGGCGCGGCTGCGAATCTCAATCAGGCTGCTGTCGCCGGCCATTTGTTCGACGAGGTTTTGCACCAGGTTGAGGTTGCCGTTCAACGGCGTGGCCATGGCGCCGAAGGGGCTGTCCACCTTGCGCATGGAAAAATCATCGGCGGCAAAGTCCGAGTCGCCGATCAACACCACGGAAGTGTCCACCTTCGATTCCTTCAAGCCGTCGTCTTTGGCCGGGGTGTTGGTGGCGGATTCATCCTTCGCGTCCGCCGGTTTGCCGTTGGGGAAGGCGGTCTTGAACTTGCCGGTCAGCCGCACGGCCAGCGCGTAACTCACACCCGTGGGTTTGAAATTATCCATGAGGCTTTCACCGCCCATGCTGGCGGCCATGGCATCCACCAGTTCGGCCTGGGTGGAACTGTGCAGCAGGACGGTTTCCGTAAGCCCGGTCGCCGGCACGCCGGTGAAGGCCCCGCTCAAGGGCAGCCAGACCGTATCCAGCGGGCCGGTGGCGATGTCATCGCGGTTGATGCCATCGGCGTTGAGGCCGAGAAAGGCGGGGGCATCGCTCGGCTGGCCGTTGGGACCGTTCAACTGGAGTTTGAAGTCGAGGTCGGCGACGACCTTGCCGGTGTCGAAGGCCAACCCCCAGGCGGGGAGCAGTTTATCCAGCGTCGAGGACGCGGGCGTCGGGCCGCCGCCCATCATGGGGTTCTGCTGCTGCTGCTGGCGGCTGTCCACGATGGATTGCGCGTCCAGCAGGGCGATCACCTTGCCGCCGCGCAGGATGAACTGGTCAATGGCGTATTGGGCCTGATCGGAAATGTCCTTGGGATGAATGAGAAGCAACACTTTGACATCATCATCAATTTTATCCGCCGTCAGCTCGATGTGTTTGAGGTTGAAATCGTCCTTCAATTCATCAATCAGCGTCCACGCCGGCGGCCCGCTCTGGCCGGACTCGGCCATCATGGGATTGACCGGCGCGCCAAACACCGGGAGGGCGCTCATCACCCCCACGGTCGGTTTTTCCGGCGCAAACACCTGCGCAATGGCCCGGGTGAGATCGTATTCCAACTGGCGCTCGCGGCTGGGATCGAGGAAGGGGATGGCCACGCGCTGATCCGCCAGCCCGACCGACAGGCCCAGATAAAATTCGTCATTGCCCGGCAGCGTCTGGGGTTCCAAACCATCGAGCCGCGCGGAATCTTCGGCGTCCGAATCCGGCTCCGGGTCATACTTCTCCACCACCAGGTTTTTGCCCGCGATCTGCCCATATTCCTGGAGGAGATCCTCGACGGTGCGCGCGTAGCTCTTGAGCGCGACGGTCTCCGGTGTGGCGGTTTCGCCCTGGGTGCAATAGAAACGGATGGTCACCGGCGTGTCCAGCTTCTTCAAGACCGCCTTGGTGCCCGCCGAAAGGGTGTAGGCTTTTTCGCGGGTCAGATCCACGCGGGCGGGCTTGACGCTGAAAATGACATTGACGGCAATGATGATGGCGAGCATCACCAGGATGCCGGCCGAGGAATAGAACAGGGTGGCGAGGGACTTTTTTTGCATCGTGAAACTCCGTTCAGGTGGTGCGGTGCGTCCGCAAAATCACGCTCGTCGTGAACAGCGAGAAGACGATCACCGAAAGGAAAAAAAGAATGTCGCGCGAATCCAGCACGCCCTTTTGAAAACCCTCGAAGTGGGTGATGACGCTGAACGAAGTGACGACTTCCACCAGCCATTGCCAGTGGGGGGACAGGTTGGGCAGCAGATTGATGACCGGCGGAAACCCGGCCAGAATCAGGAACAGGCAGGCCACCACGGAAATGATGAAACTGACGACCTGACTGCGGGTGAGGGCCGAGGTGATGCAACTCACCGCCAGATACGCCCCCGCCATGAGCCAACTGCCCACGTAAGCGGCCAAGATCACCCCGTTATCCGGGCTGCCCAGATAATTGACGGTGAACACCACGGGAAAGGTCAACACCAGGGCCAGCCCGAGGAAAAGCCAGGAGGCGATGAATTTGCCCACAATGGCCTCCCACGGTGCAATGGGCAGCGTCAGTAACAGTTCCAGCGTGCCCACGCGGCGCTCATCCGCCCACAACCGCATGCCCACCGCCGGGACGAGGAACAGGTAAAACCACGGGTGCCAGAGAAAGAAGGAACCCGCCAGCGCGGCTTCGCCCCGTTCAAAAAAACCGCCCACCATGAAGGTGAAAAATCCGTTCAAGAGCAGGAAGATGACGATAAACACATACGCGACCGGCGAGGAAAAATACGCCCCGAGTTCGCGTTTGGTGATGGTTTGGACATTGCCCCAGGCGTTCATAGTTTTGCCTCCTTGCCGGTGTCCGGCAGGGTGATGCTGCGGAAGACTTCGTCGAGGCGGCCCTCCTCGGTGCGCAATTGTTCGAGCGGCCAGCCTTTGACCGCCTCGCCGATGGCCGCGGCCAGCGCGCCGTTGACTCCGCCCGGTTTGGCGAAGGCCCGCACGGTGACGCCGCCGGGGCCGGATTCCAAGACCACAATTTTGCCGACGCCGGGCACCGGTTGCAGGCGGGCGGACACTTCCCCGGCGCTGACGCCCTTGAGGCGCAGCGTCACCGCCCCGGCGAATTCGGATTTCTGCCGCAATTCCTGCGGGGTGCCGTTGGCCACGATGACGCCGCGGTCAATGATGATCGCCCGGGTGCAAACGGCATCCACTTCCTCGAGGATGTGCGTCGAAAAGATAATGGCCTTTTTGCCGCCCATCTGGCGGATGAGCTGGCGAATCTCGTGCTTCTGGTTGGGATCCAAACCATCCGTCGGTTCATCCAGGATCAAAACCTCGGGGTCGTGGATGATGGACTGGGCAAAACAGGTGCGGTGCCGGTAGCCCTTGGAAAGCGTGTCCACATTTTGGTGCAGGACGGATTGGAGGAAGCACAGCGAAACGGCGCGCTGAATGGCGGACTTTTTGGCGTCGCCGCGCAGGCCGCGCATGGCGGCCGCGAAGTCCAGGAAACCATAAACCGTCATGTCCGTGTAGGCCGGGGCGTTTTCGGGCAGGTAGCCGATGAGTTGCTTCGCGGGAATGGGCTTTTCCAGCATGTCAAAGCCCCCCACCGTCACGGTGCCGCTGGTGGGCGGAATGAAGCCCGTGATCATCCGCATGGTGGTGGATTTCCCGGCCCCGTTGGGCCCCAGAAACCCGAGCACTTCCCCGCGCTCGACGGTGAACGACACTCCGTCCACCGCCCGTTTCGTCCCGAATGTTTTCGTCAAATTCGCTGCTTTAATCATGGCATCAACCAACCATTCAACCCGTCACGTTGTGATTTTGGACAAATTATCTGAAAAACGTTCAAAAATTCAACCCGAAATCCGAAATAAAAACGGCCCGGATGCGTCCAGAGGTGGGCGCCGAAACGCTTTGCAAAAATCGCCGCCATACCCGCAGGGTCTGGTGCGATTTTTGCAAAGCGTTTATGCCCGGGAGATTGCTGCCGACTGGCCGTTTTTATTTCGGATTTCGGGTTCAAGCTTGATCCAGCACCTGGCGGACTTTTACCGGCAGCGTCTCGATGGTGAAGGGTTTGGGCAGAAAGCCCGTTTGCGAGGCCAGCACGCCGTAACGCGAGAGCGTCTCATCGGCGTAGCCGGAAATAAACAGCGTCTTGATCGCCGGATGCAGCGCGGTCACATCCCCGGCCAGCCGGTGGCCGTTCATGCCCGGCATCACCACATCGGAAACCAGCAGGTGAATGGGGCCGGGATATTGTTGCGCCACCGCCAGGGCGGCTTCGCCCCGGTCGGCGTCCAACACCGTATAACCCCGGCCTTGCAGGATTTGCCGCGTCAGCCGGCGCAAATTATCGTCGTCCTCCACCAGCAGAATCGTTTCCGAACCGGTGGGCAGGCCGCGGTCACCGGTGGCCGTGTCGGGCGGCGCCTCGGTCTCGGGAAGATGAATTTTATACGTTGTCCCCTGCCCCGGCTCGCTCAGGATGGCAATGTGCCCGCCACTCTGTTTGATGAACCCGAACACCATCGCCAGGCCCAGCGCGGGCTCCCCGCCCTCCTCCCGGGTGTTGATGAACGGTTCAAACAACCGGGCTTGGGCCGCTTCATCCAGGCCGTAGCCCGTGTCGCTCACCGCCAGGAGGATGTAACGGCCGGGTTTAACCCCCGGATATTTGCGGCAATAGGCTTCGCCCAGGGTCACCCCGGCGGTTTCAATGCTGAGTTTGCCGCCCTGCGGCATGGCGTCCCGCGCATTGATGGCCAGGTTCATCAGCACCTGTTCCAACTGGCCCGGATCCGCGTCCACCATCCCCAGTTCCGGGGCCAGGACCGTGCTCAGCTCCACATCCGCGCCCAGGAGCCGCTTGAGCATTTTCTCAAAGTCGCCCACCACCTGGTTCAGATTCAGCGGCACCGGCTCGAGCGGCTGTTTGCGGCTGAACGTAAGCAACTGCCGCGTCAGCGAGGAGGCGCGTTCCCCGGCCTTTTTGACTTCCATCAGGTAATCCCGCGTCACCTCGTCAAAGTCCGCCGCCGTCAGGAGAATGTCGCTATACCCCAGAATGATGGTCAGGAGATTGTTGAAATCATGCGCCACCCCGCCGCCCAACCGGCCCATGGCCTCCCATTTTTGCGCCTGCTGAAACTGGACCTCGAGGGATTTGCGCTCCGTGATGTCCAGGTGGCAGCCCGTCAGCCGGACCGCCCGGCCCGCGTCCCGCAAAATCCGGCAGTGCGCCTGCATCCACCGGTAGGCTTGGTCCTTGTGCCGCAGCCGATATTCAAGGTCCAGATCCTCCGCCGGGCCGGCCAGGGCGGCCGTCACCGCCGTCATCACCCGCTCATGATCTTCCGGATGCAACCGGCCTTCCCATTCCGACACCGCCGGGCTTAACGCGGCCCCGGCCAGGCCGAGCTGGCCTTTCCACTCCGGCGAATAATGACATTCCTGGGTGACCAGGTTCCAATCCCACAAGCCCGCCTGTGCGGCTTGGAGGACCAGGCCCAGGCGCGACTGGCTTTCCCGCAGCGCGGCTTCAGCCGGACTCAACCCGGCGGCCGGCGCGGACGCGGACGGTGGCGGTGCTTCAGCGGACATAGTTTGCAATGACCAATCAACCGGGTTCACCTAAACGGCATACTGGTGGACGTTGAATCCCAAGAACGATTCAAATTGTAAATTGTGTGAGCTTAAATTGCTCTGCGCCAATGTTTAGCGGATGGAACCGGATTAATCAACCCGGTTCTGTGAACAAAATTGGCCCCCCAAAAGTGGGGGGAGCCCTCCCCCAAAAGGGTGCGGCCCCAAAAACACCTTCGCCTGCCCCTGAACCTTGACGTGTATGAGGGCGCTGCCGCTCATGGAGTGCGCCGGGAAAGCGGAGCGGCGACGGCGCTTCCGACACCCGAAACCATGGCCCGACTACTGCAACCCCCGCCAGCACCCGAGTCGGCCGAACCCTTCCCCTTCTCCCCGGCTTGTCGCGCCGTGGCGCCAGCGGAGAAGCCCAGGATGAGGGCGGACCTATTGCGCCGCAACTTTGTCCCGGCAGGGACAACCCGAGAATAGCCTGGCGTTTCAACGCCAGGGAACGCTTGGCAAGCCCCAAGTCCCGACCGGGACGGCTGAAATTTATCCCACCCACACAGCCCGCCCCCGCCATCAATGTGCGTAGGCGACACGTAAGGAGTCTCGGTTTGATGGCTTCCAGGGCTGCAAGCCCGGCAGGTGACAGCCCGGGCTGAAGGCCCGGGTCAACCGCCCCCTGAAACCCATCCCCGGCCTGCAAGGCCAAAACCACCTCTCCGATTAAACCCAACCACCTCGGGATGCCCCCGGTTGCCCCCGCTTTCCCCCAATTTGCTTGCGATTCGAAGATGATTCCGTTTACATCCGTATCATGAAACCGGTGAAGGCGGCCAAAACCAACTGCTAAACCTTTAATGGAACCACGCGCATCTCAATGGGCCTACACAGATTCCCTTTTCTGGAAGGAAGTGGAGCGCAGCGGCAACCTCAATCTCCAATCGGCGGTTAAAGACATCGTCCAAGATTCCACCGAGCTGGCCAAACTGGCTGGCAAAGCGTTGCCCACGTTCACGCTCCACGACGACACCCACCTCCGCAACGTGCTTTACTGGATGGAGCAATTCGTCACTGACGAGGGATTGAATGAACTCGGGCCGGTGGGGTGCGCTTTGTGCATTATACTGGCGTATGTCCACGACCTGGGCATGGTTCCCGAGCCGGGCTGGGAGGCCTTGCTTGAAGATCCAACGTCTTCCGAACACGCCCGCTTTCACCGCTTCGCCTCCGAGCGCCATGCGGATTTGCTGAATCTGCTGGACAAATGCCGCCGCAGCCCCGGGCGGGAAGAACAGCGGCGCGCGGCCTGGATCGAAGGATTTCTCCGGGCGGATTATCTGCGCGCCACCCACGCCAGCAGCGGGGAAGACGGCCGGGTGGGACGCCATCTGAGAGCCTTGGGCCAAACCAGCGCCTTGAAAAAGCTCTATGAATTTCTCTGCGCCGAAGAGGCGGCCATTTGTTTGATTGCCGAACTGGCCGCCAGTCACAATGAATCCGTTGACCGGCTGGCGCGCCGCCGACAGGTTGCGGACAATGACGCTGCCCAGTATTGGAGGTTTAACGGCAAGGCGGGAACGACCAACATCGTGCTGCCCGTGCTGTTGCTGCGCCTGGCCGACCTCTGTGATTTCGATGCCTCGCGCACGCCGCGCATTTTGTTTCACCAGTTGGGCATCGAGGGTTTTGCCCCGCTGGGCATCCAAAAATTGGACGAGGCACAAACCTTCACCCACGGGGAATGGATGAAACATTTGGCGGTGAACCGCTGGGAATGGAACGCAGCGGAGGGCGATAAACTGTCGTATATTGCCTCGGATTGCCCGCACCCCGCCGTGGAAAAAACCATCCGCCAGTTTTGCCGGACCATCGAAACCGAAATCCAGGGGGTCCGCCGGGAGTTGGATCGGGTTTTTCAAGCGCAAGGCCGGGCCTGGCTGCGCCTGCCGGAATCGGTCCAAGCGGTGGTGAAGCCGCGTGGCTACGTTTATCACGACGTTGAATTTCAGCTTCAAGCGCACGAGGTCACCGAGTTGCTCATGGGCACCGCCCTCTACGGCAATCCCGAACTGTGCATCCGCGA
>Ga0302266_10002828_pt1 | contig 14553 bp, 8 predicted proteins | sample III_Bog_E1_2_FD_194559 | JGI IMG/M metagenome (GOLD analysis project Ga0302266, IMG submission 194559) | Peat permafrost microbial communities from Stordalen Mire near Abisko, Sweden - III_Bog_E1_2 | ecosystem: Environmental > Terrestrial > Soil > Wetlands > Peat | place: Sweden: Abisko... | reverse complement strand
TTGTCTGCAAACGGATGCGCGATCGGCTATGCAACTCTCCTCCCCGGTCCCCGAGTGCGAGGGACCGGGGGCACCCTCAACTTGATAGAATTCCTACAGAGACCGTGGCCACCCGCCAAATTTTGTTTCGCAGATTGACCAGTTCACCCAAAGAATGGCGCAATTCGATTCAGAGGCAGACGTTCACCTTGGCAGGTTCCCCGGCGCGGAAAACGCGTATGAGGGAATCACTGCAAAGGTAGGCGAGTATGTCACACGCGAACGTCAACTTGCAGGGAATCCCAATGCGGCTGTGGCACGCGGGCAGCTCTCCGTTGCTGCAAATCAGGCGTCAATTCAGACGGACCAAATACACTATCAGGGAGAATCGCTTCAATCGTCTCTTGAAACGAATGTGAAGCCTATGGCGGACCAAGCAACGGCCTTTGAGCAGCAATGTCGCGCTGTATCGCAGAACAGCGGCAATTTGACCCCAGAAGAGGTTCAAAACGTCAATGCGGCTTGTGGACGGCTTGAAAGCGCCGTGACTCCATTCAGACAGAAATTCGGTGCCATGTCAGCCGGTCTCGCTCATCTTGAGCGGGTTTACCAGGATGAACACGGCAAGCAAGAACAACTTCTTCAGACAGCGCAGGCGTTGCAGTAGGACAGGTGGCCCAGACATCACGGTATCCGGGACTGTGCCGTTCATCACAGCTTTATCTTTTCGGGAAAGATAGATGGATCGTAGGATCAGTGTGTGGGCCACACGCCAATCTCGTCCATCTCGAAAGTTGTGGCATTACAGCAGACAGGCCGGAGAACGGTTGGACGATTTTGGCGAGTTCGCAAGTTGGCGGGCTCAAGCAATGGACGCGGTTTCGTCTCCCGGTGGGCCGGCTTCGCTGGTGGGGGGCTGTTACGAGGCCCCCCAGCAATGGAGGTTTTTCAGCTGCCTAAGAAGTCTAAAATCATCAGCAGCTAGCCGGCACGACTGAAATCGTGCCCTTAAAGGAAACAAGCGTGGACCTGGAGGTCCACGCCACAGCCGGCCGGGAGGCCGGCGCTACAGATTCATCCCCCGTGGGTCGGCAAAGACGGTGGACGACTGACGTAGTGCAAATTCAAGAGCCGAGGAGAGGTGCTATGGAACGTCGAGATTTCTTGAAGGCGGCAGCGGCGTCTACGGCGGCGGCGCTTGTGTTTGGCAGGCGTGGGGCATTGGCTCAGCAGGCAAGCAGCCACATTGAGGTCTTGGTTGATGAGCCCATCGCCACCATCGCGCCCGAGGTCTACGGGCACTTTACCGAGCACCTGGGTTCGGTGATCTATGACGGCATCTATGTCGGCGAGAACTCGAAGATACCCAACCAGCAAGGACTGCGCTCGGCGCTGATTGAGAAGATGCGCGCGATTCATGCGCCCATGGTGCGCTGGCCGGGCGGCTGCTTTGCCGACAGTTACGACTGGCGCGACGGCATAGGCCCCAAAGACAAGCGGCCGCGGCGCACCAACTTCTGGACCGACCAGTTTCCCGTCTCGCAGCAGACGCGGAAGATTCCGCAGGTATTCGACACGAACGAATTCGGCACAGACGACTTTGTGCGCTTCTGCAATCTGTCGGGCGCCGAGCCTTACATTGCCGCCAATGTGCGCGGCCTGACGCCGATGGACTTTGACCACTGGGTGGAGTATTGCAACTCGCCGCGCGGCACAACAACGCTGGCTGAGACGCGCGAGGCCGGCGGCTCGCCCGACCCGTATGGCGTGCGCTACTGGGGCGTGGGCAACGAAAGCTGGGGGTGCGGCGGCAACTTCGATCCCGAGGACTACGCCATCGAGTTCAAGCGCTACACCACGTGGGTTCCGACGTACGGTTTTCCATTGCGCTTTGTGGCCTCAGGACCGAACAGCGACGAGCAGGCATGGACGCGGGGTTTCTTCTCGAAGTTGCTGCACGGCCAGCCCAGCCACGACATGCGCGGCGTGTGGGGATTGAGCGTGCATCACTATGCCACGAACCTCTCTCGTGGCAAGACCGAGGACTGGAACGACGAGAAGGGCGAAGCCCTCAAGTTCGATCCCATCGACTGGTATGAGCTCTGCAAAGAGACAGCCCGCATTGAGAAGATCATCCTGGATCACTGGACGGCGCTGGGCGAGTTCGACCTGGACCACAAGGTGAAGCTGGTGGTGGACGAATACGGCCCATGGTACCGGCCGGGGACTGAGAACGCGCCCGAGCAGTTGCTGGGCCAGCAGATCACCGTGCGCGACGCGGTGATGACCGGCATGTCGCTCGATACCTTTAACCGGCACGCGGACAAGGTAGGCATGGCCGCCTGCGCGCAACTGGTGAATTGCCTCAACTCGCTCTTTTTGACGCGCGGAGACAAGTTCGCCACCACGCCGGTGTTCAACGTCTTTGAGCTCTACGCGGCGCACCAGGGCGGCACCGCGCTGCGCACGGAGTTCTCTTCGCCCGAGGTGCACTATGACCGCGACGGCAAGCCGGCCAGCTTTGCGGGCTTGACGGGATCGGCCTCGCTGAAGGGCAAGACGCTGACGCTGACCGCCGTGAACACCGATGTTGGCCAGCCGCGCGAGACGGAGATCGTTGTGCGCGGAGCAAAGGCCATGAGCGCCCGTGCATGGGTAGTGGCAGAGAACGACATCCACGCGCACAACACGCTCGAAGAGCCGGAGCAGGTGAAGACGCGGACTGCCCCGGTTGCGGTGCGGCCCGATTCCTTGAGCTTCACGTTTCCGCCGGCGTCCGTGGTGAAGATCGAGGTGCAGTTGATTTAGCTGCCATCCCACCCTAGCCGCAAAAACAAGAACGCGGCGAGGGTGGGGCACCCAGCGGGAGCGGTTCTTTGGGTTTTCTATAAAAGCGGCGAGTTAGCCCCCGCTGCGCGGGGATGGCGAGTTAGCAAGTTGGCGGAAAAGCGAGTTAGCGGAATTGCGGGGCCTGCGAACCCACCCTTGGCACAGAAAGCCAAAGGCGCGGTGCCCAGAGGGCGTCCAGGTTCGATGCGTTATTGCTGTTGCTGCTGTTGCATCTGCTGTAGATCGATAAAGGGAATCACGGCTGCCGGCGGCTGTTGGGCGCGCTCGACGAGCACGCTCCAGTCTTCGGGGATGGGTAGGCTGCGGTCCAGCGCTGGCGGCTGATCGCCGGCCTCCACATGCACGGCAACATAAAGCTCGCTGTCGGTCTTGCCGCGGAAGATGCCATGGGTGGGCGGGACGTCGGCATAGTCGCGGCCAACCGCGGTGCGGATGTGCCGATGGTGAGCGACAAGATTGTTGGTTGGGTCGAAACCGACCCAGCCGAGATGGGGCATGAGCACATCGACCCAGGCATGGGTGGCGTCAGGGGTGGAGCGGTCGTGATCTTCGCGGCTGCGATAGAGATAGCCTGAGACATATCGGGCAGGGATCCCAACGTGGCGCAGCAAGGCGATCATGGTGTGGGCAAAGTCCTGGCAGACGCCTTCGCCGCTGACGATGGCTTCATCGATGGGCGAATCGACGCGGGTGGAGCGGGGCACATATTTGAAGTAGTCGAAGAGGCGCTGGTTCAGCTCCTGCACGAGCATGAGCGGGTCGTCGCGGCGGGTGACGCCCATTTGCTTGGCCAGCAGCCTGACCGCCGGAGTTTCGACGGCAAAGGTGCTGGGCAGCAGCATCTCCCAGTAGTCGCCGGCTTCGACCATGTCGTCGAGAGCGCCCCAGGCATCGGGCGACAGGAAGGCGGGCACGTCGGGCAGCACCTGCTGCTCGACGACGGACTCGGCGACGATCACCAACTGGTTGTGCTCACCGGGAATGTCAAAGTGCTGCACATTGTTGCCGAGGTGATCGCGATAGCTGAAGACGCGGCAGCGGGGGCTTACCGAAAGCGAAAAGTTGAGGCAGTGCTGGTTCGAGTCCGAGCGCGGATTCATGCGCGTCTCCATGATGCTCTCGCTGATGGGCTTCGAGTATCGAAAACGCGTAAGGTGCCGGATGGAATAGAAGTTCATGCTCGCTCCCAGGGATTCTTGCCAATTGCTAAATGGCCAGCGCGGATTGGATGGAGTAGTGGACGTAGTAGCGGTAGATGAGCTCGTGGATGCGCATGCACTGCTCTCGGATGGTATGCAGGAAGCCTGCTGCATTCCCAGCCAGGATCTCGCCGACGGTGGTGTAACCGAGCATGGCGTGCAGCCGGCCGATGACGGCAACCAGTTCTTCCGGGGGACGGCGGCCGCCGGTGCGCTGAACGGATTCGACGGCGTGGCGAATGCCGTCGGCGCAGTAGCGTATGGCGTGTGGAAAATCGCGATTGAGCAGCAGGAACTCGAGGATGCGATCGGGCGAGAGTTCGGCAGTGTAGACCTGGCAATAGGCTTCAAACGACGTGCAGCAGCGGAGCAGCCCCACCAGTTCAAGGTATTGGTAGCCGGATTGTTCGCGCCCCTGTGGATGGAAGAGATCAGGCTGAAAGACTTCAAGCAAAGTCGCAGTCGCGTAGGCGCGTTCGAGATAGCGTCCCAGGCGGATGAACTGCCAGCCCTGGCCATGGATCATGGTGGTGTCGCTGACGCCCTGGAAGAGGTGAATGCCATCCAGGACTCCGGCCAGAGCTTCATTGATGCTGGAGCGAAACTGGGTCTGCGTTTGCGGAGAGTGCATGTGGTGGAAGAGCCGGTTGAGGCGCTGCCACTGCTCGCTCGATATTTCTTCGCGCACCTGGCGCGCGTTTTCGCGCGCGCCGTTAAGGCTGTGAGTTACCGAAAGGTGATTGGTATTGTCAAAGACCAGGGCGCTGGCCATGGATTCGAGATCGCTGGTCCAGGGAACTCCGTCAGGTTTGCCCAACGAGGCCATCAGCCGCTTCCATCGGGCCTCGGCGCTGGCGCCTCCGGTATCGAGCATCAGGCTCATGGTCACGTCGAGCTGACGCACGGTATTCTCAGCCCGCTCCACGTAGCGGCTCATCCAGTACAGACTGTCGGCAACGCGCGATAACATCGTCTAACTCCCCCGAACTTCGTGTTGCCCTACTGTTCCAGAATCCATGTGTCTTTGCTGCCGCCGCCTTGGGAGGAATTGACGACCAGCGAGCCCTTTTCAAGAGCCACGCGGGTCAGTCCTCCGGGCACAATATTCACTTTGTCGCCAAACAGGATGTACGGTCTCAAGTCCACGTGGCGCGGCTCAAGGCGATCGCCAATGAGGCAAGGAGCACGAGAGAAATCCAGCGTGGGCTGGGCGATGTAATTGCGCGGATTGGCTTCGATCTGGCGGGCAAACTCCTCGCGCTGTTTGGCGGTGGATTGCGGGCCGATGAGCATTCCGTACCCGCCGCTCTCGCCTACTGCCTTCACCACCAGCTTTTCGAGGTTCTCCAGCACATGCTGGCGCTGCTTTTCTTCGCCCAGCAGGAAGGTCTTCACGTTGGGCAGGATGGCATCTTCGTTCAGGTAGTAGCGAATCATGTCGGGCACATAGGCATAAACGGCCTTGTCGTCGGCAAGGCCGGTGCCGAAGGCGTTGGTTACGGTCACGTTGCCGGCGCGATAGGCGTTGAAGAGCCCCGCGCAACCGAGTGAAGAGTCTCCGCGAAAGATGAGGGGATCGCTGAAGTCGTCGTCAACACGGCGATAGATTACGTCGACGCGCTTGAGGCCGTCGGTGGTGCGCATGTAGACGACGTTGTCGTGAGTCACAAGGTCGCGGCCCTCGACCAGATCGATGCCCATCTGGCGGGCCAGATAGGTGTGCTCAAAATATGCGGAGTTGAAGACGCCCGGCGTAAGCAGCACAATGTTGGGCTCAGGGCGGCCCTCGGGCGCAAGGGAGCGCAAAGTGGCCAGCAAAAGTTGCGAATAGTGTTCGATGGGCCGCACGCCGTAGCTGTGGAAGAGCTGCGGGAAGGTCCGCTTCATCACGCGGCGGTTGGTAAGCATGTAGCTCACCCCGGAGGGTACGCGAAGGTTGTCCTCGAGCACCACAAACTCGCCGGTGTTGAGCCGCAGCAGATCGGATCCGACTACGGAGATGTACACATTGCGCGGCACCTGAAGGCCCCGCATCTGGCGCCGGTAATGCTTGCAACTGTAAACCAGCTCACGGGGAATGATGCGGTCGTTGAGAATCTTGGCGTCGGAGTATACGTCGCGGAGAAAGAGATTGAGCGCGGTGATGCGCTGGGTGAGGCCGCGCTCGATGCGGTCCCACTCCTGGGCAGTGATGATGCGCGGGAGCAGATCGTAGGGGAAGATCCGCTCGGTACCTTCGTCGCGGCCGTAAACGGTAAAGGTAATGCCCTGAGTCAGAAACGAGAGGTCCGCCGACTGCTTGCGCCGCTGCAACTCGTCAGGGGGCAACCCAGCCAGCGTCTCGGCCAGAGCCCGATATTGGGGGCGAACCTCTCCGCCCGCTTCGCGCATCTCGTCGAAGGCCCTATCGAGCGGATAATCTCCAAACAGCGTCTCCAATTCCACAGTATTACCAGTGCTCATGAGGACCTGGAGCTTTCTTTACCTAGAATTCAGGGCGCTAGCGGCTTTTGGGCTATGGCCGCGGCGGAAGGTGCGCCGCTCCCGCCACGTTCCAGCTTCCCAAACCATGCCGTTTGTACCCTGTTCTTTAGCTTTTATCACATCGCGTATAAGGGAGCCGTGAGGAAAGCGCTGCGGGCCAGGTCGCCGAGTACACCAAACTCTTGCGCCAAAAGAGCTTAGACGCGGCAAGGGCGGCAGCCGAAGCCGCCGCCCTTGCATTCCTGTGCTTTGCTCCGTGGTTAGAAGAACAGCTTTGCGGAGACTTGCAGTTGCCGCGGGCCATAGAGCGCGTTGTTGGTTCCGCTCATGACACCGAAGGCGCTGATACCGGTGCCGGCGTAGGGCGTGATGCAGCCCTGCACGACAGAGCCGGTGGGGGCGCTGGCGGTGCTGGGGCAGGTGGCGGAGGTGGCGCTCGAAGAAGCGTATGCCGAGTAGGTGCTGTTCACGCCGGTGATGATGGTGTGATTGAGCGCGTTGAATGCCTCGCCAACGAACTCCATGTAGATGGAGTCGTGGATCGGCACTTTGCGCGTGATGCGGAAGTCGACGTCGTTGAATCCGGGTCCCGTGATACTGTTGCGGCCGATCTGCGGCGGACGGCCAGTGGTAGGCGAACCGGAGCTGGAGCTCATGGCGCCACCGTAGATGCCGCCGTCATCTCCATAGCTGGTGGCGCTGGTGGAACCGCTATAGACGGTTCCGCTCATGCTCGCAGCGATAGGCTGACCTCCGGAAGCAATCTCGCTGCCTGAGAAGGTGAAGTCGTCGAGAAGATTCTTGACCATCTTGTTACCCATCAAGATTCTCGGCTGATACAGGAAGTTCATGGTGAAGCGGCCGCGGATGTCGATGTCCGAAGGCCCATTCTCACCGCGGATGTTATTGGGATCGAGCGCCGTATTGCCACCGTAGAAGGTGCCGAAATTACCCTGAACCTGGTCAGTATCGGTGGCATGTGCCCAGGTATAGTTCGCCAGCACTTCGAGGCCGTTATGGAAGGGGCGGCGGAGCGTGGCAGCCATGGAATTGTACCAGGTGTTGGCCACGCTGAAACCGGTGTTGTAGCTGGCCAGCGAAGTGTTAGCGCGATCCGACGGCAGATAGACGGGAACGGTAATCTGCTTGATGAGGTTGTTGCTGGCGTCGAGCACGTTGTAGCTCCTCAACCCATGCGGCGTCCGTCCAATCAGGTTGGCATCGACAAAGACCGGCAGCCTCATGCCTCGAGTGCCGACATATCCGACAGTGAGAGACATTTTGCCGGGCAGGGCCTGCTCGATGGACAACTCGGCTTCATGCGTATAAGGCGGGACGAAGTTGGGGTCGAGGCCGTGGAAACTCTGTGGGCCTGTGGTGGCGGGGCCGTTGACAGCGGGAGCTGCGCCGCCTGCCGGGTAGAGGGACCCAGACAGCGAAGGGCCAGCGGCGGGAAACGGCAAGTTCGGGTATTGAAGACTGCTGGTAAGGCTTGGCACCGTGGGGCAGGTGGATTTTGTAGTGCCGACGCTTGCCTTGCAGCCGTTGTAGTTGTAGTTAATCTGGACAACACCATTTTCTACGCGCATGGCGTAATAGGTGCTGCCCTGGTTGAGCGCGGAGAACATTCCGTAACCGCCGCGAACCACCGTGCCTGTGAAGGGGCTGTAGGAGAAGCCGATACGCGGCTGCACGCGGTTCAGAACGTTCTTGATGGTCTGGCTGTAGAAGGTGGAAAGCGGAGCGTAGTTGGTGTTGATGAGCCCTGGCGCGGGGGTGAGCTGGACGTCGTAGCGAACGCCGGCGGTGATCGTCAGCTTCTGATTGACCTTCCAGGTGTCTTCGCCGAAGCCGTCGTACATCTTCATCCAGAAATCGTCGGTGCCCTGGGTGCCGGCCTTGGTATTGACCTTATCGACGGTCTGGACGAAGGTGTTGTAGTGGAAGCCGGCGTAAGGGTCGGTATCGCCAGCCTGGCCCTGGAACGCGTCCGCAATCCAGTCCTGGAAGCTGGCCCCCGGTGTTGACTCGCTGTAGCTGTAGATGCCACCGCCCTGGAAGAGGTTGATCATGACCTCGTGGACGATGTTGGCGTCAGCACCCATCTTGAGCGTGTGCCTGCCCTGGACCCTGGAAAAAACGTCTGTCATCTGAATGCGATGCTCATCGGGCTCCGCCACGCGCGGCAGCGCATTTGGCATCCCGAATGTAACGACACCAGTAGCTACGCTTGGGCCGGGGGCGTTTGCTCCTGCGGTTTCAAGGTCGCGACCCCACTGGAGGTGGACCTGGTTGACCATCGTGTTGGAGAGAACCGTTGTCAGTCCGCCCACGAGGAACCGCTCGTGGTAGCTGGTAGGCCCATTTGTGGTCGGAGAGCTGTTGGTGAAGGTCGGGGCGGAGCTGTATCCGTTGGTGCTGTCGAAGTTCGCGGAGTTGAAGTCGATGAACGCGTCGTTCTTGCCGTTGATGTGATAGTCGAGCCTGGGGAAGAAGAGGTTCTGCTTTGCGTACCGGGTAGGAGGCGCCTCGCCTTGAGCAATGCCAGCCATATTCATCAGGAAGGTGATACCCGCGGTGCATTGCGGGCCAGAAATGGTGGCGGGGCACTGGGTGGGCGAGATGACGGTGTTGCCGGAGTTGCTTGTGGTGGGGGTCAGTGTGATGCTATTTGTGTCCGAATAGAGAACGCGGCCAACCTTGCGGAAGCCATCATAGGTAAAGAAATAGAAGAGCTTGTCTTTAATGATTGGGCCGCCAACGGAGCCGCCGAACTGGTTTTGCTGATGGACGGGTTGCGTCAGCAGGAAGGGATTGCCCCCATTGTGCAGCACCTGAAACTTGCTGTACGGATCGAGCGCGTTGAGGTCGGGATAGCGCAGTTCCCAAAAGAAATCGCCGTGCAGCGTGTTTGTTCCGGACTTGGTGATGGCGTTCACCTGGCCGCCGGCCGCCTGGCCGAACTCGACTGAATAGTTTGAGGTCTCGGCCTGGAATTCCTTGATGGAGTCCAGCGAATAGACGTAGGGTGCGCCGCTGGAACGGCCGCGCGCCTCTGAGAAAAGCATCTGGTTGTTGTTGGCGCCGTCAACGTAGTTCTGGTTGTAAAGGCCGCTGATGCCGTGAAAGCTGATCAGGCCGCTGCCGCCGTCCTGCACGACGTTTGGCGTCATCAGGACAAAGTTGCTCCAGTTGCGGGCATTGACGGGCATGTTCTGGATCAGTTCCTGATCGACCACTTGCGAGACTTCCGTCTTTTCCAGGTCAAGCAACTGCGCTGTGGCCGATACCTCTACGGTTGCGGCGGCAGACTTGACGGCGAGGGTCAGATCGATGGTCAGTTTCTGACCGACCTGGAGGTTCAGGTCCTTGACCTCGACCGCGCCGAAGTTGCTGGCGGTTGCTTCTACCTTGTAGTGGCCTGGTTGCAAGAACGGCGCAACATAAATGCCGTCCACGTTCGTCGTATAGCCGTGCGGAACACCGGTGTCAATGTTGGTGACGGTTACCGAAGCGCCTGGGATGACCGCCTGCTTGGCATCCATCACGGTTCCGGTGATCGCACCCGCGCCGGAGGTTTGGGCTAATGCGGAGATACCGGCAAAGACCAAAGCGGAGATTACCGCCAGAAACAGCGCGGCGAAACGGAGCTGGGGACAGCGATTCTTAAGCATAATTGCCTCCTGAAAAGTTTTGCTTGCATAGGTTTGGTTTCATCGTGTCACGTACTTGCGCAACAACTGAATGATTCATCTGCGCCTTGCGAAGATTCAATTGCATATTCGCCTCTTTCAAAGGCTGTTGTAAATCCGAATTTTCGATTGATTTCGGTTGATCGTTGTGGATAAATGGACATTTTCTTCGGAGGATGGATCAGATTCCATCCAACCACAGGCCTGTTACCGGCAGGTTAAACCAGCTTCGGGTGGATCGAGGCGTTCAATGTCAGTTCGAGACAAACGCACCAAGGGCGGAGCGGCCTTTGTGGCCGTCCCGCCCTCTGGTTTGTAACCGGAATTGCCTCCAAATCCCATCGGCTGGAACCTCTTGGTTTAGAACAAGTTCCAGAGCGACTGGTTGTAGACTGCGTGGTGGAACTGCACCTCGGAGCCTTTGACGATGGTCCCCAGCTCGCGCGGAGAGCGGTTGGCGGCAGCCTGCTTTAACTCAGCATAGCGTCCCTGTACGTCGGAGCCGAGGATCTTGGCAATCCAGGCCGACGATTCGAAGTCGGCGATCGCTTTCTGGATGTTGTCGGGCAAGTAACGCCCACCGGCGCGCAGGTTTTCTACCGTAGAAATGTCGCCGTCGATGCCGGTCTTGAAGATGCCGTAGAGCGACAGGTAGGGGTTGGCGTCCGGCGCGACCGCACGAACCTCGGTGCGCATGGAGCGGTGGTTGCCAATCGGCACCCGGACCATGGCGCCGCGGTCTGTGGCCGAGGCCCGAATCTGATTGGGCGCCTCGAAATGCGGGTCGAGGCGGCGATAGGCATTCACGCTGGAGTTGAAGACCAGGCAAAGGTCGAGCGCATGGGTCAAAATGCGATCCAGGAAGTTCCACCCGAAGGTAGAGAGCTGCTCGATGCCCTTTTCTTCCCAGAACAGGTTGGTCTTGCCGCTGGAGACCGAGACGTTGGTGTGCATGCCGCTGCCGTTGACGCCCACCACGGGCTTGGGCAGGTAGCAGGCCGTGTAGCCCATATTGTTGGCGATCTGGCGGGTGAGCAACTTGTAAAGCTGGATCTGGTCGGCGGCTCCCACCACTTCGGCGTAGCTGTAGTTGATCTCATATTGGCTGGGCGCAACTTCGGGGTGGTCCTTCTCGTTCTGGAAGCCCATGGCGCGCTGCACTTCAGCAGAGGTGTCAATGAACTGGCGCAGCGGATCCAGGGGCAGCGAGTGGTAGTAGCCGCCGTTGGAGATGAATTCGAACTTGCCCGTTTCGTGGTAGCGCTGCTCGGCATCCTTGCCTGCAAACAGAAAGCCCTCGATCTCGGTAGCCGCGTTCAGGGTGTAGCCGTTGGTCTTGAACTGCTGGTCGGCGTAGCCCTTGAGCACGCCGCGCAGGTCGCCGGAGTAGGCGGTTCCGTCCTTGTCGATGACGTTGCCGAAGACCAGTACCTTGCCGGTGCCGAAAACATCTGCCGGCACCCAGTAGAAGGCGCTCCAGTCGATGCCGAGGCGAAGGTCGCTTTCCTTTTGCGCCGTAAACCCGCGGATCGACGACCCGTCAAAGGTGAGGTTCTCGTAGGCGCCGAGCAGGAACTTCTTATCGTAATCGAGCAGGTGAAGGCGGCCTTCGAGGTCGCTGAACAGCACAGTGACGGCCTTGATCCGCTTTTCATCGGTCAGGTATTTCAGCCGCTTCTCGCGGACCTCGTCGGCCGCCGTGCGGTTGGTGCGGTCTGCCTTGGCTGCCAGGTTAAGCTCTTCCAGCTCCTCATACGAGAGGGCAAGGAAATTCCGGTACTCAGTAGACATGGTTCTCCTTCTTGGCGAAAAAAGGTGCAGTCCCGGCGTTCGAGGACGCTGGCGGCTGTTTGTGGATTTGTGCCTATAGGGTAACGCGGCCAGGCACACATCGCATAAGAAAATCATAAAGGCGCAACCTGTAACGGTGTAAGACTGGAGCAAAACCGCCTCAGGCGATTGCATTCGAGTCGCTGGAGCGTATGGGCTAGGCGAGCTGCAAAAAAACTGTTTTGGAATGGTGTAGTAACAGGGCACAACTTTAGTTGAGCTGGAAAAGTGAGGCAGGTTTCGCCATTGTTGAAATGCAACTAATTGAAAACAAATGCCGCAGGGGCTAAAGCCCGACATCTTCTTGCTGTCTCTTCGGCACGACTAAAGTCATGCCCTTTTACAGGACGCGACTAGATTTGGGCATTCTACCAAGTCGACAGGCACCAACCATCCGAATCCCGTTTGAATTCCAAATGCAATCGCCCAGAAAGCTGCCCTTTTGCTCCAGCTTCAAGGCGGGCATCGTGACGCTGTAACCTGCCAAATCGCCACCTCGTGGAGTACTCTTGGTTTTCAGGAGATTTTTCGAACCAATGTCCGCACTTCGCCGTCGCTCTCTCGTCCTTTTGGCCGTTTTTGCATTTGTGTTTGCAGCCGCTCATGCCCAGCAACCGGCCCCCAGCGCGCCTCCGGAAGACTACGTCCGCGCCCATTACACCAAGTACGAGTACCGCATTCCCATGCGCGACGGCAAGCGGCTGTTCACCGCAGTTTATGTGCCCAAGAATGCCGCGGGTGGCCCCTATCCATTTCTGATGGACAGGACCCCCTATAGCGTGGCCCCCTACGGCGAAGACCAGTACGCAAAGCGCCTTGGCCCTTCGGACGAGTTCGAGAAGGGCGGCTACATATTCGTTTACCAGGACGTGCGCGGACGCTGGATGAGCGAGGGCGATTTTGTGGAGATGCGCCCCCACATCGACGAGAAGAAGTCCCCGCGGGACGTCGACGACTCCTCCGACACTTACGACACCATCGAGTTCCTGCTCAAGCATGTGGCCAACAACAATGGCAAGGTGGGCATCTGGGGCATTTCGTACCCAGGGTTTTACACTTCGGCGTCCATCATCGACTCCCACCCGGCACTAGCCGCCGCCAGCCCCCAGGCGCCCATGACCGACCTCTTTCTGGGCGACGACACCTATCACGGCGGAGCCTTCATGCTCTCAGCCAACTTCGGCTTCTACGCGCCATTTTTCCATCCACAACAGAACCCGCTGTCGCCCAAGCCAACGGTCGAATTCGACTTTGGCACGCCGGACAGCTACAAGTTTTATCTGAATGCCGGTAACATCGCCAACCTCGACAAGCTCTACCTCAAGGGCTCCAACTGGCTTTTCAACGACCAGTACAAGCACGATACCTATGAGGATTACTGGCAGTCGCGCGACCTTTCGCGCCACATGAAGAGCGTGCATTGCGCGGTGCTGGTGGTGGGCGGCTGGTACGACGCCGAGGATTTAGAGGGACCTTATCGCACCTTTAACGCCATTGCGAAATTCAATCCCGAAACCCAGGTCACGCTGGTGGAGGGTCCTTGGGTGCATGGCGGCTGGGCGCGGGGCGACGGCTCTCACCTGGGCGATGTGCAGTTCAACGCAAAGACCGGCGAGTACTTCCGCACCAATATCCAATTCCCATTCTTCGAGCATTACCTCAAGGGCAAGGGAGCGGCGCAACCCAAGGCCGTGGTGTTTGAGACCGGAACCAACGTCTGGCGCAACTTCGACGTGTGGCCGCCCAAGGCGGCCACCGCCAAGACGCTGTACTTTCACGCAGGCGGCAGACTCAGCTTTGAGCCGCCTTCCGAAGCCAAGGGAAGCGACGAATACCTGAGCGACCCGAACCATCCTGTTCCCTTTGTCGGCTACACCACTGACACGGTGCCCCAGCGCTACATGGTGGACGACCAGCGATTCGCCAGTTACCGGCCCGACGTGGTGGTCTACCAGACCGAACCGCTGGAAGAAGACGTGACCATCGCCGGTCCGATATCGCCCAAGCTGAAGGTCGCCAGCTCCGGAACGGACTCCGATTTCGACGTGAAATTGATCGACGTGTATCCGGAAGACTATCCCGACCCGGACGACTCCTTGACCGGGAACAAGCGGATATTGGACGCGCCGCCGCTGCGCATGGGCGGCTACCAGCAGTTGCTGCGCGGCGAGCCTTTCCGGGCCAAGTTTCGCAACAGTTGGGAGAAGCCGGAGCCGCTGACGCCGGGCAAGGAGGCGGAGATCGACTTCACGATGCCGGACCTCTTCCATACCTTCCGCCGCGGGCACCGCATCATGGTTCAGGTGCAGAGTTCGTGGTTCCCGCTCACCGATCGCAATCCGCAGACCTTCACCGACATTCCGAATGCCAAACCCGAAGAGTTTCAGAAGGCCACCGAGCAGATATTCCGCCAGAAGGATGCAGCCAGCGGCGTGGAAGTGCTGGTGTTGCCGAGGGAATAGGCGAAAGGGAACAGGGAACAGGGAACAGGGAACAGGGAACAGGGAACAGGGAACAGG
>Ga0302266_10002824_pt1 | contig 14559 bp, 9 predicted proteins | sample III_Bog_E1_2_FD_194559 | JGI IMG/M metagenome (GOLD analysis project Ga0302266, IMG submission 194559) | Peat permafrost microbial communities from Stordalen Mire near Abisko, Sweden - III_Bog_E1_2 | ecosystem: Environmental > Terrestrial > Soil > Wetlands > Peat | place: Sweden: Abisko... | reverse complement strand
TCGCGCATGTAAGTCGTGACGACGACCATGCGGGCGAACCGGCGGTTGAGCGCGATTTCCCTTTTCTTTTCCGAATAGCTGACCCATTTCAGCGGAAAGCCGCCACCGGAATTTTTTACCACCGACGCGAGGCACGGAAAAATGCAATACGGCGACGCGGCACGCGTGCAGATTTTGCGGGTGAAGAAATTATATTTGTAGCTCCGCATGCAATAAATGTCGTGGTCGTGAACCATGCGGAGCAGCGGCGTGCCACTTTCGACGAGTGTTTGAATGACCGATAAATCAGCCATTTTGTGAACATAAACGGCGTCCGGCAAAAAATCGGCGAGTGCTTTTTTGACGACGGTGGAGTTGTCACCTTCGCCCAGTGCGGCGCGAAATGGGAAAGTGGTTTGCCACGCCGGTTCATTTTTGCCGGTGCTCGGACCATGCAAGATGCCGATGGTGTGGCCGCGTTTGCCAAGTTCGGTGGCGGTGATGTGGGCATTGGCCTCCGCACCGGCGAGCGCGCCGAATCGTTCGTGAACGTATAGAATCTTCATGGTTTTGACTTCGGATTTGCTGCGGCATTTAGCCCTAGAACTTTTCCCAGATCGTCGAGCGTGAATGGCATGACCAACACCGCGTCCGCACCGACGCTTCGCCAGAGTTGACGATCTTCCTCGGAGCCCGTTGCCGACATGCCGATGATGCGGCAAAGTTTCTTTGCCGACGTGCCGGCTGCACCCAACAAGCCGCGCTCCAAAAGTAAAACATCGAAAGATTGTGATTCAATGTTTTTCACCAGTTCCGCCATCGAGCCACAGACTTGCGTCTGGCAACCCAATTTTTTTAGTGACAGCAAGGTGAGGCGGCGGTTGATATCATGGCTCATACCCAGCAATATGCGAAGGCCGGCGGGTGCAGTCAGAGGTTTGTTTTCGGTTGCGATGATTTGATTAACGACGGATAGATTTATTTCGAACCAGAAGGTGGAGCCTTTGCCGACCAGACTTTCGCAGCCGATATTGCCAGACATGAGTTCCACCAATCGTCGGCTAATCGCGAGACCGAGGCCGGTGCCGCCATGCCGCCGCGATGACGAGGAATCCTGCTGATGAAAGGGTTGAAACAGTTGAGGTTTCATGGCCTCGGGAATGCCCGGGCCGGTGTCGCTGATTTCAAAACCGAGACATACGGCATCATTGCCAACGGTCAGTCGGCGCACTCGAACCAGCACGGTTCCTGATTCTGTGAACTTAAACGCATTGCCCACGAGGTTGGCAAGGATTTGGCGCAACCGCGCGGCATCACCTTGCAGCAAGCTAGGAACAACTTCCTCAACATCACTTTTGATGGTGACGGGTTTAGCTGAATCGGTCTGCAAAGTTTCGTCGCTGACCGATTGAACGAGCGGGCGCAATTCAAACGCTTCTTGCTTGAGCGTTAATTTGCCAGCTTCGATTTTTGAAAAATCCAGGATGTCATTGATGATGGCCAAGAGCGAGTGACCACTCCGGCTGACCGTTTCCGCCAGTTCCCGTTGGCGCGCGTCCAAGCGGGTGCCGAGCAGCAACTCGCTCATACCGAGAATGCCATTGATGGGCGTGCGGATTTCGTGGCTCATGGTCGCAAGGAAATCACTTTTGGCGCGGTTTGCCGACTCGGCCGCACGCGTCAGCATGTGCTCCTCGGCGAGGCTGTCGTCGAGTTTCTGGTAAGCGATGAACAGGATGAGAAACAGGAAGATCACCAAGGCCATCGAAACCAGCGGGGTGGTGCGCTCGCGAGAAACCTGCCCTTGCCAGTCGCGGGCGCTAATATCGAACCCAAAGACCATGTGTGGTGCTCCCGGCCAAGTCGGGGTGATGGGCGCATAACCGGAAACCCATTCGCCCCAACGATCCCGATATGGCCCGTCGCATAATTCCACCTGATTGCTCAAGGCCAACCTCAATCCCTGACTGGCTTCAGTATAAACTTGGCCCGGTGGCGAGTAATCGGGCGAGTTGGTCGGCTCGGAATCACCGACAAACAGAACATTCGTGCCTTGCAAGCTGCAAATGTAAGCAAAACGACAATCCGGACTTGCATGCTGCAGCTCCATGAATTTTTTCTTGAGTTGCTGGTAAGCTGGCGAATTCAAGTCTGCATCAGAGGTGTTCAAATTCTTGAGCAGATTGACGTCAATGGCGGCCAGCGCGACCTGGCTCCGCGCCAGCAACGCCTTGCGCAAACCCTCTTTGCGTTCTTGTTCGTCCGATTGCAAGATGATCATGCCGCCCAGCGCCAGACAATTAAATAGGATTATCATCCACAGAACCTTGTCCTTGCGCGTTGGGGAAACTGCGTTTATCAACTGGCGTCTCGGAGAAATTTGCCAAAGAAAAAATACAAGAACCAACAGCCCGATGCTTTCACCAGTTATCAACCAAGCCGCCAGACTATCAAAAACAATCGAGTTAAACGGACTCGTGGTTGTAAATGTCTGCCAGATATGAAAAGCCGCCATCATAACCCCCACCACATTGAAGATATCCGATTTCAGCCGATGCCGATGGTGCCATTGCCCAATCCGCAGCACGACCAGCAGCAGCAGCCAAGTCAGTCCGCAATACAATTGCAAAAAATCCAATTGGTTGATGAGCAGTTGGGTCACGCGGTTAAGGTGTTTGCGTCGCCAGCCATGATTTCAAAGCAGTCTCGGAATCCTTTGCCGCCGGGCGCAAGGCCGCCAGCTTGGCTTGCACGGCTTCAGCCGATGATTGATCTGCCGCTGCCTCCAGTTCGCGCAAAAGCGCGGGCATCAATCCTAACCCCAGCGATGAAGCGATGCCTTGTATCGAATGCGCGAGGCGCGAAATCTCCGGCCACACTTCCGCCTCTGCGAGTTCCTGCATCCAACCAATCTGTCCGGGAAATTCGGCCAGAAAATCTTTCACAATGGCGCGAACACAATCATTGTCCAAATCTTGGCACAACCGATCCAGACGCGCGGCTTCAAACAACCCCGATCCCGCTATGGCGGAAATAGGCGCGTCAATTTCCGTCTGGGATGATCTTTTTAGGCTGCGAATCAAAACCTGTTCCAGTTGCCGCGCGGTGAATGGCTTGGCGATGTAATCATCCATGCCGGCCGCAAGGCAGCGTTCCCGTTCACCCGCCAGCGCATTCGCGGTCAACGCGATGATGAATGGCCGCTGAAATTCCGGCTTGGATTTTTCCAACTGATGCACGGCACGGGTGGTGTCATAACCGTCCAGTTCCGGCATATGACAGTCCATCAGGATGACATCGTAAGGTTTTCGTTCAACGCAGAGTAACGCTTCGCGGCCATTGACAGCGATGTCTGCGCGCAGGCCAAAACTTTCGAGCACGAGTTCGCAGAGCCGGCGGTTAGTGGGATGATCCTCCGCGAGTAAAATCCGAAGGTTGGTCAAGTCGGGTGGCGCAACCTTGGAGCCGGCCTCATAATTACCCCGTTTGCGCACCGCGCTGGTAATGCGGCCTTCGATCGCCTCGACCACGCTTTCGAAAAGCTGCGAAGCTTTAAGAGGCTTGAGAAAAACATTGTGAAAAACTTCAAGATTGGTTTCATCGCGCGCCACGGCGCTAATCTCGTTTGTCAAAAGGATGCGATGCAGACCTTGAGTCTGGGCCGCCAATTTTCTGCGGGCGGCCGTATTCGCTTCCGCCAACAATTCATCATCCACAATGACCAACTGTAGCCGTCGCGCAGCCGGGGTGCGTTCCGCCAACCGTGCCAATAGCGATTTGAAGTCTGATTCCAATTCCGGCTGGATGCCCCAACGCTGGAGATATTCCGAAAGCGATTCGGCTTCCAAGGCGTGCCGCGTGGCAATCAGCACGCGCGCCGTGGCGAGGTTGGGATGACTCACTTCGGCGGGCAGATTAGAGACGATGCCCAGCGGTATCTCTACCCAAAAAGTCGAGCCGGCTTTGGGCTGACTTTCGACGCCGAGCGTGCCGCCCATTTTTTCAACCAATCGCCGCGAAATCGCCAGCCCCAAACCGGTGCCTTCAAAACGGCGCGATGACGAGGAGTCCACCTGCACAAACGGATTGAATAGTTCTTTGATCTGTTCCCCGGTCAGGCCAATGCCCGTGTCACAAATTTCAAAACGCAAGCGCGTGCTTTCACCGGTTTCGCTGACGGTAGAAACGCGAAGGCTTACTTCACCGCGCTCGGTGAATTTGACGGCATTGCTTGCGAGATTTAGCAACACCTGTCGCAAGCGGGCGGGATCGCCCACCAAATGTTCCGGAATTTCATGATGAACAATGCCGGCCAAGGCAAGGCCTTTCCCCAACGCCCGGTGACAAACCAGTTCCAGCACCCCGTCCACCAGCGATCGCAGCACAAACGGTTCGGAAGAGAGAACCAGTTGGCCTGCCTCAATCTTTGAAAAGTCCAGGACGTCATTAATGATTTCAAGCATGGCCGAACCGCTTTGGGAAACGCCCTCGATGAGTTCCCGCTGGCGGGGATCGAGTTCGGTCTGTCGGAGCAAATCGGTCATGCCAATGACGCCGTTCATGGGGGTGCGAATTTCATGGCTCATAATTGCCAGAAAATTACTCTTGGCTCGATTGGCCACGCTCGCCTCGTCCGCCAGCATTGTCGCGCGATCGCGTTCCTGCTGGAGGGTTGCCCGGTATTGCTCCAAATCCTCAATCATGCTCAACATCACCCGCCGGCTTTGTTCGAGTTCCTGGGCGCGACGGGCGAGATCGTCGGAAGTCTGCCGGAGCTTTTCTTGGACCAGCTTTTGCGTCGAGATATCTGCGATGATGCCGATCAGTTCAGCGACCTGTCCGTCGGTCAAAAGCGGATGGATTGTCACCTGGCACACTAGGTCCAGGTGGGCAAAATTGATTTCAAATCGTTGCTCAACGCCCTGCCATGCGCGCTCGAACAAGGTCAGCTTGACCGCATCAGGAATCAGTGCTTGAAGGCCAACCTGCTCAATCTGATCCCAGCGCAGGCCGAGCCGCTGTAGTAACCCGCCGCGGGCGAGCAACACTTTAAATTTGCCACCTTCTTTCCGGCAGCGAAAAATAATGTTCGGTTGCTGGTCGAGTGTTTGCTCGAAGAAATCACTGATGCGGCGAACCTGGCTTTCCGCTTCCCGCCGGAGCCGTTCATTCGCTTCGGTCAATTCCTGCGAGGCGACCTCCAGCGTGTGCGACAGAAATTGCTTGTTCTCCTCCAGCTCATCGTAGGTGCTGCTGACGGCCGCCAGCAACGCCTGCAACTGCGGGTCGTCCGGCGGACGCTCCGCGAAGTGCTTGCGCAACTGGCGCTGGAGGAGCGAATTCATCTCAAACTTTTTCGCCGATAATGGTGATGGTCATGGTCTGGTTGTGTAGTTCGCTGAAATCATTGCCGGCCGACGGACAGGCCTCGCCGTAGGAATAAAATCCAACGGTCTCCGTCTGCTCCGGCAGCGAACGAATGACCGCCTCCAGTTCTTCTTCAATCCGCTGGCCAAGCACCAGCCGGCGGCCGATACAGCTGACCATGATGGCGAGCGATGCGCCCCCGGCATTGGCCTTCAACGCCGCGTCACTGCCGGCGTTGGCCGCGCCATCCACCAACTGGTCGCCGGTAGCCTTCATCAACCGCGCATACCAACCCTCCGGCATATCACCGGCAAACGTGAGTGATTGTTTGGCCTCGTCCACCGCGAGAATCGTGCGCACCAAGCCCGCTTTCTCCGTGGTATCCTTGGTCAATTCCAGCGGAAACAACAGGCCGGTGGCGGGCAGTCCGGCGGCGCGTTCGCCGAGATAACGTTTGTAAAGCGCCAGCGCCGGTTGGCCGTCGAGTTCCAGCAAAGTGTTTCCCTGCGAACGGGTGATGCGCCGGCGCGGGCCAAATCCTTCCCAGCCGCCGCGCGAACCGTAGCCGATGACGATGCCCGGCCCGTAAAATCCGATTGCGACAATCTGATCACTTTTTACGTCACCACCGAGACCGACAAAGGTTTTCTGGAAACGGGAACCGTCACCTGCCAGTCCGCCGGTGATGGCGACGCCGGGCGACAGGATTTCACGGAAGCCCGAGACAAGCGCCGTGCCGTTGACGGAAAGACCCTCCGACAGGATGAGCACGTGACGGAGTTCCGGGGTGTTCAATTTTTCCGCCGCGCGCCGACCGACGACTGAGCTGTCAGCCTGGCCGGCGGTAGATTCGGCGACCGCGCGGACGCGCGTGGACTGGAATTCCACGAGCGCCGCGACGATGGAATCATCGAAAACGTGTCCGCCCAGGATTTCACCGGCGGTGCTGCAACCGCAAACGATGGCACCGGGAAATTTCGCGGCCAGCTCGCGCACCGCCGGCGCGCCGTCGGCCAACTGCGAAGTGGCGCCGAAATAGAGCACGAGTTGCGGTGATGTGAGCGATCCAGCGGGCAAAGCCCAACCGGTTTCCTTGGTCCAGCGGCAGGTGGTGGTTTTCATCGGGTCGGTAATTCTGATTTGGTTTCGTTGACTGAAGGATAAACTGGTGGCCGGCCGTTGGCGGCGAGCATCTGGTTGATTTCGTGTTTTAATTCGAGCACGCGCTGTTCGCGATTCATCATGACACGGTTGAACAATTCCAGCTCGGATAGCGTGGCGCGGAGTTTTTCCTCGTCGCGTTTGCGTTCGGTCAAGTCCGACGCCACGCCAAGATGCCCGGTAATCTTACCGTGGGTGTCAAACAGCGTCGTGATCGAAAGGAGCACGGGAAAACGCGAGCCGTCCTTGCGGACATAAGTCCATTCGCGCTGGTCGGGTTGACCGAGTTCGGCTTTGGCAACGAAGGCCTCGAAGCCTGGTTTTACTTCGTGAGCCAGTTCGGCGGTGAGTTCCTGCGCCCGGGCGACGATTTCCTCCGCGATATGAAAAACTCCGGGTGATTGTTTGCCGACCATTTCCGAGGCTGAATACCCCAGCATCCGCTCGGCAGCGGGATTAAAGAGCTGGATGATGCCTTGCGTGTTGGTGGCGATGATGGCGTAACCCGCGCCCTCAAGCATGGCGCGTTGGAGGGTGCTGGTTTCTAACAGCAGCGATTCGGAATTTTTACGTTCGGTGATGTCGCTCTGAATCGCCATGAAGTTGAGGATTTCCCCGGCTTCATTGCGGATGGGTTGCACCTCGGTGGCCAGCCAGTATTTACGGCCGGTTTTCGAGTAATTGATGATTTGCGCCTTGAACCCTTCGCCCTTGGACAGCTGCTCATGCATGTATCGCACGGTGGCCGGATCAGTTTCCGTCCCCTGCAAAAGTAAGCCGGGCTTCTTGCCAATGGTCTCGTCAAGCGTGTAACCAGTGAGCCGGGTGAAACCCGCATTCACCCAGACCACCTTGCCGGTGGCGTCCGTCAGGACCACGGCATTGTCCGTGCGTTCTGCGATCAGCGCGAGTTTGCGAGTTTCCGCCTCATGTTGCTGCAGACGTTCGTTGGCCTGGCGCAATTCCGCGCGCTGGGCCGTCAGTTTCGCCGCCAGCTTCTTCGCATCTTCCAGCGCCATTTTGTTGGCCTGAAAAACTTGCAGCATGTCCGCCACCGGATCGTGAATGGCAAAATCTTCCAAGTTGAGACCCAGGGCGATAATTTCTGACGAATCGGTGAACCACGGCGAACCCAAGAACACCAACGTATTCTTCTCTAGCAACCGCATGAACTCGCCGCGCAAGAGTAGTTTCGTCGTGCGATGCTCCAGCAGGAAAAAGCGGCTCTGGTTGGCTTGCACCCAGTCCAGGGAAATTTCTCCCTGGGGTCGGATGGGATTGAAGATTTGATCCAGCGGCACGCCGGGTTGCACATCCGGACACAGCCGCCGCAAGGATGAGCCCGCCTGCAGGAATTTCAGATCCAACCCCAGCGCGAAATGGAATGGAAAGGCCACGGCGAATTGCTCCGGCGGCAGGCCGATCGGTTGAGGCGCAGGCTGATGGCTGGCATTCATCATGCGCGATTGGGATTCCAGGCCACCTCAAAAACATCGTGGTCCGCCCCCTGGTCCTTGACGGCAATCTGCCGCACCACCGCTGGCGTTTTAAAATTTTTCCCCAAGCCCTGCATCAACCCCACGACGAACGGTGCGAGGCCATTCCGATGTGAGTAATAATGCAGCTTCAGCGAGTGGTCGGTGATGTCGGTGCATTCAAAGTGTGGTGGTTGCAACTTGGGGAAGATCAAGGTGACCCGCGAATGGAAGTTCGGGAGGTTGCGCATGAACTTCGGCAGGGTTTTGCCGGACGCCTTCATCAATCCGCCATAACCTTCGGACGCCGTATGCAACACCCAGTGTTCAGCGAAGCCGATCAGAATTTGTTCCGTCGGCAAGTTGAGCACCTCGCTCGCCGCGCCGACAAGTTTATAGGTGATGTCGTCCGAGTAATTTTCGTTGCTCATGAAAACATCAATATCCACGCCCGCCTTGGCCTTGATCTGTTCCCACACAGATTCGCCATGATGCATGACGATCATGTCCTCAACTGCTTGATTTACCATTCCATACACAGTGATTAAAATGATTATGGCCGTTTGGATTCAAACTAGCCAATAGATTGTTATCTCGAACTGAAAAATTACAAAATGTGCAAAGAGCATGGCTGGCTTGCGGCTGTTGCGAATGCCTGGACGGGCGTTCGCAATTCGCGGGCAGGGCTTGAGGGGAAAAATCCGGCGCCCGAACCGACGGTTTCACGGGCATTGGCGAACGCGGATTCCGTCGCACCGCGCAAACCATTCTTGCCAGCGCACGCGGGATTTTGTTCAATCTGGCGTGCTCAATCAGCAGACTCTCAACCGTCCCGCCAGCTTTTCCGGCATCGGCCTGCACAGCGGCAACCGCGTCAACATGACGATCCTGCCCGCGCCCGCCAACAGCGGCGTGCGCTTCCGCCGCGTGGACCTTGACGGCAAGCCGGAAATCGAGGCACGCGTGGAAAATGTCTCCGAGACGAACCGCTCGACGACGCTGGCGAAGGGCAATGTCAAAGTCCACACGGTCGAACACGTCCTCGCCGCGCTCGCGGGCTACGGCGTGGACAATGCCATCGTGGAGTTGGACGCCAACGAACCGCCCATCGCCGACGGTAGCTCGCGCGAGTTTTGCAAAATTATTCTGGCAGCGGGCATCGCGCCGCAGGCGGAGAAGAAGGAATTTTTCACGCCGACGGAACCGATAGAAGTCCGCCATGGCGAAACGTCCATGACGCTTTTTCCCGACGAGAATTTCAAGGTTACCTGCACCAGCGCGGACAAACAGGGGCGGTTCACGCAATTTTATTCCACCGAAGTAAATCCGAAGTCGTGGGAAAAAGAATTGTCGCACGCGCGGACGTTTTGTTTTTACGAGGAAATTGAATTTCTGTTCAAGAACGGACTCATCAAGGGCGGCTCGCTGGAGAACGCCATTGTCATCCGCGATGACGCCGTGCTGACGACCGAGCCGCTGCGCTATCCCGAGGAATTTGTGCGACACAAGATGCTGGACATCGTGGGCGACCTGTCGTTATTGGGCAAAACGATTCGCGGCCATGTTATCGCGGTGCGACCCGGCCACGCGGGTAATGTCGAGCTGGTAAAAAAAATCGTCGAGCAGATCAATAAGCCGATCCGCGCGGCGCAGACGTTCTCGCCGCCGCCGGCAAAGGACGCGCCCGTGCCGCTGCCGTCCGCCGAAGGCGCGATGGACATCGAGGCGATCATGAAGATGCTGCCGCATCGCCCGCCGTTTTTGTTGGTTGACCGGATTTTGAAGATCGAGGGCAATACCATCGTCGGCGTGAAGAATGTGTCAATGGGCGAGGATTATTTTCGCGGCCATTTTCCGAATCATCCGATCATGCCGGGCGTGTTGCAGCTCGAGGCGATGGCGCAGGTCGCGGGCATTCTTTTGCTCAAGCGCATTGAGGCGGCGAACCAGCTCGCGTATTTCATGGCGGCGGAGGAAGTGAAGTGGCGCAAGCCGGTGCTGCCCGGCGACGTGCTGGTCATCGAGATTGAGCTGGTAAAAATTCGCGGCAAGATTGGCAAGGCCAAGGGCGTCTGCAAGGTGGATGGCGAGGTGGTCAGCGAGGCTAACGTGACGTTTATGCTCCGCGACGCCTGAAGAATTTACGATTTGCGATATGTGATTTGCAATTTCAAAAGCGGCGCGTAAATCGTCAATCGTAAATCTAAAATATATTCCCATGATTCATCCCACGGCCATCATCCATCCCGAGGCGCAAATCGGTTCTGGTTGTGAAATCGGCGCTTATTGCCTCATCGGCGAGCACGTCACGCTCGGCGAGGATTGCAAACTGCATTCGCACGTCGTGGTGGACGGACATACCATCCTCGGCGCGCGGAACGAAATCTTTCCCTTCGCCGTCATCGGGAAAAAAACCCAGGACTTGAAATACAAGGGCGGCGTCACGCATCTCCGAATCGGCGACGACAATGTTTTTCGCGAAGGCGTGACCATCCACTCCGCGACGGCGGACGGTCAAACCACGGTGGTCGGATCGCATAACCTTTTGTTGACCTATGTTCACATCGCGCACGACTGCCAGCTCGGTAATCACATCATCATGTCCGGTTTCGTCGGGCTGGCCGGCCATGTCGTCGTGGAAGATCACGCGACGCTCGGTGGCTACACGGCGGTGCACCAGTTCTGTCGCATCGGCACGCGCTGCATGACCGGCGGCTGCTCGCGCATTCCGCAGGACATCGCGCCCTACACGATTGTCGAGGGCAATCCCGCCGTCGCCCGCGCCATCAACAAAATAAATCTGGAACGCGCCGGCTTTTCCGACGAGGCGCAGGCCGCCTTGCGCAACGCCTATAAAATTATTTTCCGCGAAGACCTGTCCACCGCCAACGCGCTCGCCAAGGTTGAGGCGGAATTGCCGTCGCTCCCGGAAGTGAAACATCTCGTCCAGTTCATCCGCGCCAGCGAGCGCGGCATCTGCAAATAGTCAGCGCAGGTTCCATTCGTTTAACAGTCCTTTGGGAATCTCGGAGAGAAACCGCGACGGCGATTGATAAGTGTCCACGCCGGAAGCGCCAAAGCCGCCACGCATATTCGGATATGTCAGATAAAGCTCGTTCTTCGCCCGCGTGATGCTGACGTAAAATAGCCGGCGCTCCTCTTCCTCGCCGTCATTCGATTCCGTTGAGCGCGCGGACGGAAACAGCCCGTCGCACAGCATGATGACGAACACGACCTCAAACTCCAAGCCCTTCGCCTGATGAATCGTCGAGAGCTTTATTTTCTCCGAATCATCTTTCGGATCGTCCTCAGCCTCCACGTTGGTGAGCAACGCGAGCTGTGTGAGAAATTCCTCCACGCTGCCGAATTGAAACGCAAATTCCGCAAGTTGCTGGATCTCGTCCAGCCGCCGCTCGTAATTGTCGTAAGTCTCCTTGAGATAATCGTCGTAGCCGGCGTCCATCACGAGGCGCAGCATCTTGGCCGCGTTCCGGCGGGTGCTGTCGGCTTCGAGCTGGGAAATGGTGGCGACAAATTGCGTCCACGCCACGGCGGCCTTTTTCGGCACGGCCTTGGTGCAGGATTGCAGGCTGGTGGCGATTGGAGATTGGGCGTTGAATGTTGAATGTTGAGTGTTTCCCTGTGTTTTCAATCCCGCCTCCGCCATCTTCGCCGTGAAACTGTAAAACAGTTTTTCCGCGCCTTTACCGCCAATGCCGGGGATCAACTGCACCAGCCGCTTGAAGGAAACTTCATCGCGCGGATTGGCGATGAATTTTAAATACGCCGTCGCATCCTTGATATGCGCCTGCTCGAAGAAGCGCAGGCCGCTGGTGATGGAAAAGGGGATTTGCTGCCGCGTCAGCTCCAACTGCAATTCCAGCGCGTGAAAATGCGAGCGGTAGAGCACCGCGATGTTGTTCAAGCTCACGCCTTCCTCGCGCAGTTCCAAGGCGCGCTGCGCGATGAACGCCGCCTGCTGGCCGGCGTCGTGGCATTGCACAAGCGCGGGTTTCACGCCGGACTTGCGTGCGGGCGAGAGCTCCTTGGCAAACTGGTTCACGTTCGCAGCGATGGCGGCATTGGCGACGTTCAGGATTTCCGGTGTGCTGCGGTAGTTCGTTTCGATCTTGAACACCTTCGCGCCGGGATAGCGCTTCGGGAAGTCGAGGATGTTCGCGAAGTTCGCGCCGCGCCAGGCGTAGATGCTCTGCGCGTCGTCGCCGACCACGGTGACGTTGTGATGGCGCGCGGCGAGCAGGTCAATCAGGTCACCCTGCAGCTTGTTGGTGTCCTGATACTCGTCCACCAGGATGAACTGGAAGCGTCGCTGATAATGTTCGCGGATATCGGCGTGCTCCTGCAGCAGCTTCAGCCAGAGCGCCAGCAGGTCGTCGAAATCCATGCCATTCGTGGCGCGCTTGCGGGCGTGATAACGCTTCTGCTGGTCGGCGATTTCGGCGGCGAACTGGGAGAAATAGCTGAACTGTCCGTCCACCAGTTCCTCGACGGTCTTGTGCGTGTTGGCCGCGAGCGAAAAGATTTCGTTCAGCACGTCGGGCTTGGGAAAGTGCTTGTCCTTCTTGTCAATCTTCGCATCCGCCATGCACGCCTTGATCAAATCCTTCGCATCGTCGCGGTCGAGGATGGTGAAATCTTTCTGGTAGCCGAGCGTCTCGGCGTGCAGCCGCAAAATCCGCGCGCCGATGGAATGGAACGTCCCGCCCCAGAGCGCACGCAATTCGTGACCGAGCAGATCGCTGACCCGCCGCATCATTTCGCCGGCGGCCTTGTTGGTAAACGTGAGCAGCAAAATTCTTTCCGGCGGAATGCCCTGTTCGATGAGATACGCCACGCGATACGTCAGCGTGCGCGTTTTACCCGAACCCGCGCCGGCGATGACGAGTGCCGGACCGGGCAGGGCGGTGACGGCGGCCAGCTGCTGCTCGTTGAGTTCGCGCGGATAGTCAATGTTCAGCCGGATCTCCGGCGTGAACGGTTTTAAGACGTATTCGTGCGACATGACCGCAAATTGAACGAGCAAATAGGTGAAGGTGAAAGAAAATTATTTTTAGCCACAGATGAAACACAGATTGAACACAGATAAAATCCGTGTTTCGTCTTTGTTTAAGCCGTGGCTGAAGTTTTGCCCGCCCGCCGCTTATCGTTCCACGCCAGCAACAGCAGCAGCGCTAGGACGAGGCCGGTCACGCCGGAGCACAGCGGCGCGAGGTAGCGGTCGAGCGGAATCGAGCCTTGGCGCGGCAGGCGGAGCTGGGCGGAGAAGATTTCGCCGTAGCCGCCGATGGAAGTTTGCGCGACGACATTGCCGCCGCCGGTGACGGCTTGCGAAATGCCGGAGCTGGCCACGCGGAAAATCGGGATGCCGTATTCCGCCGCGCGCACCGGCGCGACGCGGGCATGCAGTTCATGCTGATGCCGGCCCCAGTAATCCACATCCATCGTCGGGCAGATGATGAGCTGCGCGCCCTGCCGCACGAGTTCGTCGGTGACGCGCGTGTAGCTCAAGTCGTAGCAGATGCAGAAACCGATCTTGCCCCACGGCGAATTCCAGACTTCCTGTTTCGGCGCAGGCAGGCCGTCGTGGAAAAACTGGATTGGCACGCTCTTGACCTGCTTGAACACGATCTCGCCGTTCGTGCCGACGACGAAGGCGGTGTTGTAATAATTGTTGGTGCCAGCCGGGTCTTTGCCGCCGATGACGAGATAGCGGGAATGTTCGCGGCACCAGTTTTTGAGCGCCTCGGGCACGCCGCCGTCGAGCGAGTATTCGCTCAGGACGAAAATGGGCGCGTTGGTGTTCTTGGCGAGGGCCTGGTTCAGGATTTGGGGGATGACGCCTTCAGGCGGAAATTCCATCTGGACGCCGACGAGGGAAACCGGTGGGCGGCTATAAATCCTAGCTTCGGCTAAAACCGGAAGCAAAAATATCCAAATCAGTGAAAAAATGAAAACAGCAATAAAAAATGCTTCAATAAAATTAATTTGAATTGTTCGCGCATACAAAAGCCCGACGATAATTGCAAAGACCAAAAATCCGACACCATACATTCCAAACAACCCGCTTCCGATGTTGAAAAGATATCCAACATTCAGCCAGGAAAATTTCAGGAAGTAGAGTTCGCTGCGGAAGTATTCGATGCCCATCCAGACGATCGGAATCAGCCACGCGGTTTTGACCTTGCCCCAGCGCTGCGCGCTGGCGCAGACAATCGCTGCGAACAGCCCGACCCAGAACGCCAGCACCAGCCACAGCACCACGGCGGCGGCGCTGAAGATGCGCCAGAAGAAGAACAGTTGCGGCGCGTAGCAGAGAAAACCTGTCGCCAGCCCGAAATAAAACGCGCGCCGGACATTCGGCTGGTCGGTCAGTTTGACGAGTCCAAAAGCGTAGCCGAAAATCAGCAGCCCGGCGGCGGGATGATGGATGGACGTGTAAGCCGCATGAAAACACGCCACGGCGATCGCGAGCCACAGGAAAGATTTCTTCCAGCCAAGCGGTTCCGCCGATGGGGTGGCGACGTGCATGACGAATTGAAACGCCAATCAATGAATA
>Ga0302266_10002822_pt1 | contig 14576 bp, 14 predicted proteins | sample III_Bog_E1_2_FD_194559 | JGI IMG/M metagenome (GOLD analysis project Ga0302266, IMG submission 194559) | Peat permafrost microbial communities from Stordalen Mire near Abisko, Sweden - III_Bog_E1_2 | ecosystem: Environmental > Terrestrial > Soil > Wetlands > Peat | place: Sweden: Abisko... | reverse complement strand
GCGTGGAGTACTACAACGATTCCAAGGCAACCAACGTGGACGCGACGGCCAAAGCAATAGCCGCGTTCAACTCCGGCATTCACCTGATTCTGGGCGGCAAAGACAAAGGCTCGGACTATACGCAACTGGCGCAACTGCTCCGGCAGCGGGTGCGCGCTATCTACACCATCGGTACGGCCGCGGCCAAAATTGAGTCGCAACTGCGCGGGGTGGTTTCGATCCGCACCTGCGAGACTCTGGACGTTGCGGTAAACGCGGCAGCCAATGCGGCGCGGCCCGGCGATGTGGTGGTGCTGGCCCCGGCCTGCTCAAGTTTCGATCAGTTTGAGAATTACGAGCAGCGCGGAAAGGTCTTCAAGCAGCTTGTCAGCGAACGCAAAGGTTGGAAGGTATGAGTGCGCGCATAGGGGTAGACAAGTGGTTGTTCTTCACCACCATGCTGCTGGTGGTGGTGGGCCTGGCCATGGTCTTTTCCGCCTCGGCCGTGGTGGCGCAGGAGCAGTATCACTCCGAGTTTGCCTCAGTGGGCAGGCAGGCCCTGTGGGCGCTGGCCGGTCTGCTGGCACTGTTCGTGCTGATGCATGTGGACTACACCGTCTATAAGTCGCGCAAGTTTATTTATGGGGCGCTATGCGTAACTACCTTGCTGCTGGTTTTTGTTTTTTTTATTCCCGGTTCACACAACACCCATCGCTGGATTCGCTTCGGAGGCCAGTTTACCTTTCAGCCATCTGAGATTGCCAAGCCGGTGCTGGTGCTGTTTCTGGCCTGGTTCCTGCACACACGGCTCGACCAGATGCGCGACTGGAAGCACACCCTGTTGCGCGCGGCCATTATGCCGGTGGTCTTTATCCTGCTGATCGTAAAGCAGCCCGACCTGGGAACAGCCTTGGTGCTTGGCGGCGTCACCCTGATGATGCTGGCGCTGGCTGGAATGGAATGGAAGTGGCTGCTGCTGAGTGTATGCGTGGCGCTGCCCCCGCTGGCTGCGCTGCTCATCCTGGTTCCGTGGCGTTTCCGCCGCTTGCTGGCGTTCATCAATCCCGATGCCGATCCGCAGGGCGCGGGCTTCCACATTAATCAGTCGCTCATCGCCGTGGGCGCAGGCGGGCTCACCGGCCGCGGTTACATGGAGGGCATGGCCAAGCTGTTTTATCTGCCCGAGGCGTCAACGGATTTCATTTACGCCAACATCGCGGAGGAGCTTGGATTGATTGGCGCGCTTCTGGTCTTGCTGCTGTTCGTGATGCTGGGCGTTAGAGGCATGCGGGCGGCGTTTCACTCGCAGGATTCCTTTGCGCGGCTGGTTGCATTCGGCATCACCTCGACGATTGTGCTGCAAGCCTTTTTTAATATCAGCGTGGTGCTATCGCTGGTGCCGACAAAAGGTATTCCGCTTCCGTTGATCTCGTCGGGAGGGACTTCGCTGTTCTGCACGCTGGCTAGTATTGGTGTGCTGCTGAACATTACTCGAAGGGCGGGATAAGCGGTATCCGTGAAGGTGTAGAATTTCGTCCAAAGGAGAATACGTCCATGGGCGAGAAGTGTAGATTCGAGATTCCTGAAGAATGCAGGCAATTCGGCGAGGCAAGTTTTGATCTGAGGATTGAGGTCGCAACGAATTTTATTCACGGGTTTAGCAAGCAGGTCGCGCCGGAAAAAGATTTGGATGAGTCCAACGATGAGTGGACAAAATCGGTCCGTGGGCGATTCATTGATATTTGCCCATCGGACTGCTACGCCGTGCCGAAAGATCGAAGCACTGTAAGAGGAGAGTTTCTCGTCGACTACATCTGGGAAGAGAAGGAGGATGGGCGGCGGGTACTACTAGCGGGCGAAAGCGAGTGGGGCTCTGACATGTATGGGAAGCCACATTGGTATCGGGTAGAGGAGGACTTTGAAAAACTTCTGTCAGTAAAGGCACCCTTCAAGGTGTTAATCTTCTCATCCAACTACAAACTTGAAGAATCCCAGGGAGCGGTTGAGGGGGACTTTTCGATTGGGTTCGCTGCGAAAAGGCTCAATGCATCCTTGGGGAACTATGGGCACCATATTCCGGGCGAGGTTTATATCTTTGTAGACTTTCCGCGAACCGGCATTCCGGGCGGCGACGGAAAATACCGATCATTGATTTGGGCCGCAAGGAACTATGGGAAAGCGAAGGTGGAGCTTGCGAACGGGCCGGAAGGCGATCTCATCCGACCTTGAAGGCGATGACATCGCGGATATGAACGTAATGCTGGCATCAAGGAGTGATTTCAGGTGGACCCGATAGGATTCCCACACCCCGGCGCGCAGGTAAAACGAAAGGCCGACGGTCTGCTAGGTGAAGTGTACGCAAGTGATCCCAGCAAGGATCTTCTGACTGTCCGCTGGTCAGCTCGATCCGGGCATAACACACTTGTCTGCACCTCAGAGCAATTTTTCCGTGATTGGGAGGCGACGAACAGGCAAAAGACAAACCTTACTCAACCCGGAAAGGTGCTGATTGTCGTTTTCACAGCAATCGCGCTCTTCGCCTTCATGAAGGCATGTAGCTCTGACACATCAATGCCTTCCAATCCAGCCACTTCCGGCGTAGGCTCGTTCACTTACCCTCCAAGCGTCTTGAGCCACAATATCTCGACTGCAGACGGCAATTCGGAACTCAATGCGACGCTGAAGTTACAGGGCTGGGACGGCGGAGAGGCGGACATGATCAATATCACCTCGGACATGAGGAGCATTATGGAGCACGAACTAAAGGAGGGTGGCCAAGAACAGAGCATAGACTTTCATATCGAGGGGGATGCAGGGGGCGGAAATGATGATTATGGACGACCGATACCAAGTCGACTGATCGGCGTGTTCGACATCGATTTTTCAATGGCCGATATAAGGCAAATCAATTGGGACCATGTCTATAATTTCAAGCTACTAAATCTAGCTCACGTTTCAGCCATTACCGCTGCAGGTGCCGAGGTCGGCAAAAAATATTGTGAAAAGAATCGGGAATATTCCCAAGCATTTTGCGATAACTTTCAGCCTTGATGCGTTCTGAACGGGCCGAAAAAGGATGTGCAGGCAAACTTCCCTGGATCGGCGGAACTGGAAGCCAGCGATCCTCCTCAACATGACCAAGAAAGCCGACTGATCCCTCATCGTGCGCTTTTAAGACCGTTTTCGTCCAAAGGCCCGGCTACAGCATTTTCAAGTCTTCTTCGCCCCCCCCGGTTCCTTAGTATCATGGGTTCGGGCAGGCAGGTCTTTATCGACCCGATCTGTTCCCATGGCTTTCCCCCTTCATTTCCATTTGAAAGGCAAACGATTTGTCGCAACTCCGCGTCATCATAGCCGGCGGCGGCACCGGCGGCCACATCATTCCCGCGCTGGCCGTGGCGCGCGAACTGGTCTCCCGGCATGGCGCCGAAATCCTGTTCGTCGGTACGCCGCGCGGCATGGAGAGCCGCCTGGTTCCCGCTGCCGGATTCAAGCTGCACCTCATCCAGGTAGGCCAACTGAAAAACGTCTCGCTGATGACGCGCCTGCGTACCCTCATCGATCTGCCGCGCAGCATTCTCGCCTGTCGCCGCCTCATCCGCGAGTTCAACCCTGGCGTGGTGTTTGGCGTGGGAGGCTATGCGTCAGGCCCGGCGATGGCGGCCGCCATTTGGCTCAAGAAGCCCACCATGGCATTTGAGCCCAACGCCATGCCGGGCCTGGCCAACCGCCTTGTAGGCAAGCATGTGCAGGCCGCGGCCATCAACTTTCCCGTAGCGGCTGCCTGGTTTCGCAATTGCGAAGTTACCGGGATTCCGGTGCGGCCGGAGTTTTTCGCGGTTGAACCAGCCAGGCTCGACGCCGCGCCCCAGTTGCTGGTGTTTGGCGGTTCGCAGGGCGCGCGTATTTTCAATGTCAATCTGCCGCGAGTGATTGGGTCGCTGCTCGACGCTGTTCCTCGATTGACGGTTCTGCATCAGAGCGGCGCGCGCCACGTCGAATCGACCCAGGCGGCCTACGCTGCGACCGAAGCCGACCCGCGACGCTGGCAGGTGCGGGCGTTTGTTGAGGATATGCCGGCGGAATTCGCCAGGGCGCACCTGGTGATGGCGCGCAGCGGCGCATCTACGGTGGCGGAGCTGGCTGCGGCGGGTAAGCCGTCACTGCTGGTGCCCTTTGCCGCCGCCGCCGATGAGCACCAGAAGCGCAATGCCGAGGGAATGGTGGCCTCTGGGGCGGCCGTGATGCTGGAGGAAAGGGAACTGGAGATACCCGGCAAGCTTCTTGAGACGCTTACAGGGCTGCTCAGAGATCCGGCAAGACTTAAGGCAATGGGAGCGGCGGCGCGAACCCAGGCTCATCCCGGCGCTGCCGAACGCATTGCCGACCGGCTGGCCGCGCTCGCTGGCGGGACCTTTCCCGTCTAAAAGCTGGGTGCCCCCGGTCTCGAGTTTGAGACCGGGGAGTTCCGCGAATCGAATGGAGCAAAACAAAAATGCCCGACTGCCGAAGCAGCCGGGCATTTCCGTGTATGTCCGCGTGATCTGGGGTCAACTGCGGAGCTTACCGGTGTCCGCCTCCGCCGTGTCCGCCGCCACCGCTCATGTGTCCGCCGCCGCCGAATCCTCCACGGGCAGCACCACCGCCGCTATATCCGCGTGCTACCGGCGCCGCGCCTCTGCCTCCAGCTCCCGTGTAGCCGCGAGCTGCTCCGGCATATCCGCCACGAACTCCACCGCCGTAAGCTCCGCGGCCCGCATATCCTGCGTGTACGCCATAGCCACCGCGATAGCCGTATCCGCCGCGATAGCCCCAGCCGCGGTGGAACCACGGACCTGCGCCGATGAAGAAGCCGCCGTTGAACCACTCAGGCCCGTAAAAGCCGTAAGGGGCGCAGGCGTAAGGGTAGTAAGAGTAATAGCCCCAATCGCAAACCGGGGCACCGTAGACCTCGGGGGCCACTGCGACCGCGGGGCCAACGCCAACCCCTACAGCTACCTGGGCATTTGCCGTGGCCGCGAACGCCAGGGCCAGAAACATAGCGAACAGAACCAAATGCATTTTCCGCATAATCTTCTCCTTGTGCTGCCCCGTCCTGGCGTTCCGAACGCGGGAACCGGAGCCGAGCTCCGTTTTCAGCACTTGCCGGGTTTCGGGATTCTATACCCAACCGGCTTCTGGTTATTAGAACAACAATCCGGCGGTTTAGTTGCGGTCTCTTTTGACAGAATCGTTCACGCCGAGCGAAAGGGCAAGTCTTTTATGCAGGCCTTTCGCGGGTGAATGTTGCCGCACAGGACACAAGGGGCCATTCGCGGGTGAACGTACTGCAAAGGGCACAAAAAAGCGGCCTCTCCGGGTTGGGAGAGGCCGCCTGACGAGCAGGTATCAGGCAGAGAGCTATCTGCGGAAGCGTTCATGCCCGCGATCGCGATCGAAGCGGGCGTCGAAATGCCGGTCGTATCCGGGACCGCGTCCCCAGGCTACGCCGCCGCCGTAAACCGGGCCGCCAACGCCGACATACGCCCGTGGTCCGGGAGCCCAATATCTATCCACCGGACGAGCGCCAACCCATCCGACGCGAGCTTCAGGGCGGAACCCAACGTGCGCTACCGGTCCCCGGGCGTAAACTCCGAATTCAGCCGCCTGGGCTGGAAGAGCACTCAGACCTAATCCGCCAGCCACCACCATTGCACTCAACACCCAATTCTTCATGCTGCGCATAACCCCTCCGTTGCTGCCGGCTTAGTCAGAATTCAGAGAGCAAAGATCTGAAGCCAGCCCGGCTTCGTTCCGATTGAGGCTTGGTTGCTGCTGCCTCTTCGGCGTGCCGGTTATGTACTGATTCAACAGTATTTGCGGACAAAGGTTGCGCAGTGGATCAAAAATAAACAACCGCAACTTTCTTCAAATCCGGGGGTTTATGTCGGACTTTTTGTTGGGCCAAGAAGCCGGTGGCGGCCAGAATGTTAAAGTTGAGTTTCGTCCTTTCATGTTCACCACCTTCCAGCACGCGCACTTCATCGGTATCGGCGGCATCGGCATGAGCGGCATTGCCGAAATCCTGCTCAACCTGGGTATGAAGGTCTCCGGTTCCGATTTGCGCCGCGGTCCGGTGACTGATCGCCTGGCCCAGCTTGGCGCCACCGTCTACGAGGGTCACGAAGCTGGAAACGTGGCAGGAGCAACCGTCGTGGTAACGAGTTCGGCGGTGGGGGCCGACAACCCCGAAGTGCTGGAGGCGCGCGCACGCAAGATTCCTGTCATCCAGCGCGCGGAGATGCTGGCCGAGCTGATGCGCCTGAAATACGGCATCGCCATTGCCGGGATGCACGGCAAAACCACGACCACATCCATGGTGGCTTCAGTGCTTACCGCAGGTGGGCTCGATCCCACGGTGGTGGTGGGCGGCCGCGTGGATGCTCTGGGGTCGAATGCCAGGCTGGGAACCACGCAGTATCTTGTTGCCGAGGCCGATGAGAGCGACCGGACGTTTCTCAAGCTGTCGCCGATTCTGGCCGTGGTGACCAACATCGACCGCGAGCACATGGACCACTATGCGGACATGGCGGATGTGGAGCAGGCCTTTGTGGAATTCATGAACAAGGTGCCGTTTTACGGAGCGGTGACTGCCTGCGTCGACAATCCATTGCTTGCGTCGATCCTGCCGCGGGTACATCGGCGAGTGTTTACTTATGGCGTTGCCGCGGAAGCCGATTTTCGCCTCGAGTTTTTGGTGGCCGGTGGGGGACGGTTCGCGCGGTTTCGGGTCAACACGGCGTCTGGTCCGCTGGGGCCTTTTGAGCTGCACGTGCCCGGACGCCACAACGTGCTGAACGCCACGGCCGCCGTGGCTATCGCTCATCAGTTGCAGGTATCTTCCGACCAGATTGCCGAGGGGCTGAACCGCTTTCGCGGCGTGGATCGGCGCTTCCAGTTGCGCGGCCAGGTGCGCGGCATAACCGTGGTGGACGACTATGGCCACCATCCAACGGAGATTCGCGCCACGCTGGCCGCCGCGCGGGAGTGCGGACACAAGCGCGTCTATGTGGTATTCCAGCCCCACCGGTATTCGCGCACCAAGGATCTTATGGACGAATTCGCCAGCGCATTCAAAGACGCCGACGCGGTGATCGTGCTGCCCATTTATGCCGCCAGCGAGGAACCGATCCCGGGCGTGACGGGCGAGTTGCTTGCCGGGCGAATCGAAGGGCCCGCCGTCCACTATGCCGAGGAGTTTGCCGCGGCAATCCGGCTGGTTGCCGCGGAAGTACGCGAAGGCGACCTGATTCTTACGCTCGGCGCAGGCAACGTGAGCCAATTGGCACCGCGGATTCTGGCTGCTTTGGAATCCACTTAGACGGTGCTTCTATTTCGCTGCTATCATTCACCGCAAATCAACTTGTTCTTTTTCAGGAGATTGTATGGCGCAAGGCACACGCAGGGCATTCTTGAAGGCAGCTTCCGCATCCGCCGCCGCATTGGCTGTTTCCAGCCGGGTTCCGGCCTGGGCGGAGACCCAGGGATCGCAAGGGACAGTGCGGACATGGGCCACATTTCGCGATCAGCGGTACGTCGCGGGCCCCGGACTGACATGGAAGCCTGTGACGGAGGTTGCCGCCGACGCTATCGTGCTCGATCCCGAGGCTACGCGGCAGGAGGTTCTCGGCTTCGGCGGCGCGCTTACGGACGCAACTTGTTATGTGCTGAGCCAGCTTACCGACAGTGAGCGGCAGGCCGTGATGCACGATCTTTTCGCTCCGGACGAGATGGCGCTGAACGTGTGCCGCACCTGCATTGGGGCCAGCGACTATTCGCGGACGGTTTACAGCTTCGACGACAGCGCCGAGCCGGACCCAGAGCTGAAGAAATTCTCGATCGACCACGACAAGGCCTACATTCTTCCCGTGCTCAGGGATGCGCGAAAGTTGAATCCGGAGCTATTTCTGTTTTCGTCGCCATGGAGTCCGCCGGGGTGGATGAAAGCGAACGGCACAATGCTGGGCGGAGGCATGCGCAGCCGCAACTTTGAGCCGTACGCGCGCTACTTTCTGAAGTTTCTTGAGGAGTACAAGGCCGCGGGAGTATCCATAGACGCGGTCACCTTACAGAACGAAGTGGATGCGGAACAGAATGGCAACATGCCGGCTTGCCTGTGGGCGCAGGAGCACGAGATCGAATTCGTGTCCAACCACCTGGGGCCGGCGTTGCGCAAGGCGGGAAGCCCAACCAAGATCTGGGTGCTGGACCACAATTACAACCTGTGGGGCCGGGCCATCGGCGAGTTGAGCGTGCCGGCGGCTTCCGACTACATTGACGGAATTGCCTGGCACGGTTATGTTGGAACACCCGACGCTATGAGCCGCGTCCACGATGCGTTCCCCAAGAAGAACGCCTACTGGACCGAAGGAGGGCCCGACGTGAGGTCGCCCGACTATCAGACGGACTTTACCAAATGGGCGGAGACGTTTAACGGCATCCTCAGGAACTGGGCCCGATCGATAACGGCGTGGAATCTGGCGCTGGACGAAAATGGCAAACCGAATGTTGGGCCGTTCTCGTGCGGCGGTGTTTTGACGGTTGAAAATGCATCGCATAAGGTGACGCGCAGCGGACAGTATTGGGCATTTGCGCACTTTTCAAAGCATGTGCGCCGCGGCGCCAAGGTGTTTGCGACCAACGGAGTGGGCGAGAACGCGCGGGAGGCCGGCGCGGACCCGGTGTCTCATGCCGGTTTCCGCAACCCGGACGGGAGCTTTGTGGTGGTGCTTGCCAACCGCGGCCAGGAGACACGGGTGCAGTTGCTGCTGGATCAGAAGGCTCTCGAAGTCGAGTTGCCGGCAGATTCGGTGCAAACCCTGCAATGGTCTTGATGCCGCTTGGCGAAATTGGCGGGCGTCCCCGGTCTCGGTGATCGTTCCAAATCAAGATGAGGGTGCCCCCGGTCCCTCGCTTTTGGGGACCGGGGAGGGTAGCAAGGACGATGACAGAGTGACGCTGAGCATTCAAGAGCAGTTCGCGCAGATCGATATCTACATATTCGATCAGATTCTGCGCGGGAACATTCTTCCCGGTATGCGTGTGCTGGACGCTGGATGCGGTTACGGACGCAATCTTGTGTACTTGCTGCGCGAAGGATGCGAGGTCTTTGCCATCGATCAGGATCAGGAAGCCGTCGAGCATGTCCGGCAACTCTCCGCATCGCTTGAGACGGGGTTGCCCACGGAAAACTTCCAGGTGGGATCGATCGAGTCCATGCCGTTTCCCGAGGGGTTCGCGGACGTGGTGCTCTCGAACTCAGTGCTCCACTTTGCCCGCGACGATCGCCACTTCCGCGCCATGCTGGCAGAACTGTGGCGCGTGCTGAAGCCCGGCGGAATGCTGTTTTGCAGGCTGGGCTCTCGGATCGGCATGGACTTCAAGCGCTTGCATGGCAATGTGTACCTCATTCCAGACGGCTCGAATTGGTACCTGGTGGATGAGGCAATGCTGCTTGGGTTGACGGCGGAGATGAACGCTGTGCTTGTCGACCCGCTGAAGACGACGATTGTGCAGGACTATCGCTGCATGACCACTTGGGTATTGAGAAAGCGGAGAGGCTAATGACGGATGGCCGAGGCTGGGCTATGATCGGGATATGGCGGTCATTCACATTTCGCGTATAGATGCGGCAGGTGACTTCGATGGGCTCATGACGAGGGCTGCGAATGGGGATGAGATTTTGATCGAATCGGACGCGCGAGTTGTTGCAAGGCTTTTGCCGGCTGACCTGTCGCGGCCTCGTCTGCTCTCCGAGTCGCTCAGAATACTCAAGGAGCGCGGCTCAGATGTAACGCTGGATGGCGCATTCGGTCGCGATCTCGAAGACATAGTCAACGGCCATCGGGAAGTTCTCGCGGAGCCGCGGAAGAAGGGCGGCATTCTGGCAGCGCTGCTCCGTTCCCCATTGGTCGGGGCCGATCTCGACCTCACTCGTCTGCGAATCGATGGCCGCAAAGTTGACCTGTGGCCAACATTGCGGCAGAGAATGAGTTTCCAGCCCCAAATGCCTACTGCGCAAGTACTCTGAGCGAAACCGTGAGCGCGCTTGAATTCAGGTGATCCGGCTCGGTCCGCGGCACCTGTCTATGCGCTCTATTTCCACTGTTGCGTCAGGCCTTTGATTCTTGATGGACATATAACGCATCTGCACCCGATTGTATTTAGGTTTTCGCAGTTATGTAGAGGCAGGTTTGGCAGTTGATGAAGCTCGTATTCGTGGGCAGCTTGCAGGCATGCTGAGCACGGGCCGTCGCTTGAGTTCAGAATCCTGGCTGTCTCGACTAGCCCGCTCTTGAGCCATCCCGAGATATTCCGATGAGCGCCAATAGCGTTGAAGAAGTTCTGTGCTGCCGCTTTGAGCGACATTGGATGGTTCCAGGAAAAACCTGCATCCGGCATCAGTGCGCTCTCAGGTCTCGCGCCGAGACAAATGGCTGTGGCTAAACGCAATCGCAATTCGCGCAGTTCTTCGTCGGTGCAGAAGGAAAAAATAGGCAGGGGAGTGTGCAGAAATTCACGCAGGTCATTCTCGTCCGTGTCATGAATATGCGTGACTCTCGCAGGCGGAAAAATCCTACAATGAAGCTCGATGGCGCGATGCAATTCACCGGTTTCAATTGCTCGCCTGATAGATTGAGCGGCCTCCGTAGTGAACTTGTGCATGCATAGGAGTGTAGCCGAGCCCGAAGCAGAATTCCGCTCGCATGTCGGTTGCACGAAATGCGGCTTCTGTGTGAGAGTTGTCCCAGAATTCGTGGAGACCCACGAAAGGAGACACCATGGCAAGAACAATAGAGTCGGTCATCCACAATGGAGTGCTGCTCGGAAACGGACTAGAGGCTGAGTGCAGGGTGCGAGTCGAGGAAATGAGTTTTTGCAATCTTCAGGGTTTCAAGTTCGACCTGCAATACGGCAAGCATGAAATCGTCACCTGGGGCGAGGACCTGCCGGATGGTTTCTATCAATTGACCGTCCATGGGGTTGTCTTATGGCTCGGCCTCCACGATGGCCGCTGGGCGCAGGCTACAGCTCCAAGGGTCGGCTAAAGGGACCGGAGCAAGATGCCCCAAACGTCTCGCGATTCGAGATCCGAGTTCGCGCTCTTGCAAGACTTTGTCTTGGTGATCCTCCCACGATATCCGTGAATCAAGCCCCAACGTAAGCTTCAACATCGCGCTCGATCGTCTTGCCCAATTCGAGTTTGGCCTTCGACAAATCATGCGTCTGCTGAAGATTCAGCCAGAACTCCGGGCTGTTGCCAAAGAAACGGGCCAGGCGAAGCGCGGTGTCCGACGTGATCGCCCGCTTCCCTTGGACGATTTCGCCGATGCGAGTTGCGGGCACGCGTAACTTCAAAGCCAAGGCATTCTGGGTGATGCCAAGAGGAATTAGAAACTCTTCCCGCAGCATTTCTCCGGGATGCGTGCTCACCCGCTGAAGATTCCATCCAGAAGCTGGTCTATTTATAGTCATACGTTCCGTTCCTTTCCGCCCTGCTAGTGGTAATCGGTGATTTCTACCTCGTGGGCGCCGTCATCTTTCCAAACGAAGCAAATCCGGTATTGATCGTTGATTCGAATGCTGTGCTGCCCGATTCGGTCCCGCTTCAGCGCTTCCAGCCGATTGCCCGGGGGGACGCGCAGGTTGCTCAGGTTGATGGCCGCGTCGATCTGGTCCAGCTTGCGCACAGCAACCGCTTTTATGCTTGCCCAGCGTTGACTGGAACCCGTCTCATAGAGATCCTTTGTGCCGGCGTCCTTGAAGCTCTGGATCATCTAAGGCAAGAGTATAACGTATAGCGTGATATGTCAAGCGTTATACAAGACGACGCACCGCCCGTTCCCCAGCCAGCGCCCCGTAACGGTGCGGGTTCCCCCCATCCCCAATGCGGAAAAAAGCTCTCCACCCGCGGGCTATAGTGAAGGCTGGCGACTCTCACGACCTTGCTCAGGCGTGGCGACTCAAAGCAATACCAAAGACCGTTCCCGCATTTGGGAGGATGAAGCGCAAGAGGAACCCCACTTCCGGCGCGTGCAGCAAGGTGTGCCCCCAGCCGGGCGCCCCCTGCCGGGCATGCCTCTGGAGATGCCGGACCCCGACGGCGACGATTCCTCGCGCCCGGATTGGAGCCGCGCGCGTGGGGCGCGGAACCCTTGGTGGCGTCCCCAAAGTACGTGGGGGCGTGTGGGGCTGGGAATGGCTTTTCTGATCGTTATGGGCGGGCTGGCCACATCCGCTTATCTGCTAAAGACCTACCTGGGCCGCGATTCGCGCTTCCGCATTGCGGGGGCGAGCAATATTGAAGCCACGGGACTGACCGAGGTGAGCCGCGCGGAGATGCTGCCGGTATTCGGCGAAGACATTGGCCGCAACATCTTCTTTGTTCCGCTGGGCGAACGGCGCAAGCAACTGGAAGAGATTCCCTGGGTGGAACGGGCGACGGTGATGCGGCTGCTTCCCGATCAGATTCGCGTTCTGGTGGTGGAGCGGCGGCCGGTAGCGTTTGTCCGCCAGGGGCAACAGATTGGCCTGGTGGATGCGAATGGAGTGTTGCTGACCATGCCGGCGGCCATGATGGCCCAGCACAACTATTCGTTTCCGGTGGTTACCGGAATGGATGCCCACGATCCGGCCGCATCGCGGAAGGCGCGGATGGCGGTTTACGAGCGCCTGCTGGCGGAGCTCGACTCAAGCAGCCAGCATCTTTCCGAACAGATTTCGGAGATCGACCTGAGCGATCCCGAGGATGCGCGGGTTCGGATGCCCGAACAGGGCGCGGACATTCTGGCGCATTTTGGAGAGGACCGGTTCCTGGGGCGCTACCAGCGCTACAAGGAGCACATTGCGGAGTGGAAGCAGCAGTATCCAAAGCTGGTCGCGGTGGACCTGCGGTACGACCAGCAGGTGGTGCTGGAGATGGCTCCCGGAACCAACGCCGTGCAGGCGCTGGTTGGGGATCAGAGTGCGCCGAACACCGACGGCGTGAACGTCCCGGCGGGAGATGGCTCCGCGGAGTTGGCGCTGAATGGGCCCGCCAAGCCGAAGCCGGGCATCGCTGGAGGTGAAGTGCCCGGCGAAGCGGCGCAATCAAAGCTCGCCGCCAATAAGAGCGACGGGAAGGCAAGTACGAAGCCTGCCGAGGACGGCGATTCCAGGCCGAAGACTTCCGGAACAAGGGATAAGCCGTTTGGGGATAAGGCAGCACGGGACACAGCCGCGAGGGGAAAGAGCGGGAAGGAAAGAATGGCAAGCGAGAGAGCGGCGGGAGGCAAGCATGCGCGCATTTCGCCCAGGCACGGCGCGCTGAGCGTGAGCAAGAAGAAGCCTGCTTCCACAAGCCGTCAGGCTGCGGCTTCCAGCAAAGGCGAGTAAATGCGATGAGCCAGAGACAGGACAACTCGATCGCAGTGCTGGACATCGGCAGCGCGTGGACCCGCGTGCTGGTGGCGGACCTGAACGAGGGCGCGATGCGCTATCGAGGTCACGGGGTGGTGGAGTCGGCGGGGATGCGGAAAGGGCTGATCGCCGAGCTTGCTCCCGCAGCCAAGGCGGTAAAGGCGGCAAGCGAACGGGCCGAGCGGGTTGCGCATGTCAATATCGACAACTGCGTGGTAGGGGTTGGCGGGCCGCACATCCGGGGACTGAACACCAGCCATCCCGATGGCATTTATCTGGGTGCGCGGCTGCGCGAGATTACCCGGGAGGATGTGCGCAATGCAGTGGAGCTGACGCGAGCCATCGAACGGCCCTCCGACCGCGAGTTTCTGCACCTGCTTCCCAGGCAATTCATCCTCGACGGGCAAGAGGGCATCTTCGACCCCGTGGGCATGGTGGGTACGGTGCTCAAGGTGGATTTGCACATTGCCACCTGCTCCGGCAGCGCGCTGCAAAGCACAGTTACCTGCGCCAATCGGGCGGGACTCGAGGTCTCCGAGGCGGTGCTGGAGTCGATTGCCTCCGCCGAGTCCACGCTATCGGCCGACGAGCGGGAACTGGGTGTTTGCCTGGTGGATATCGGAGCGCACTCCAGCGAGCTGGTTGTGTTTTTTGAAGGCGCAGTCGCACACACAGCGTCTGTCCCAATTGGCGGGCATCACTTCACTAACGACCTTGCAATGGGCCTGCAGATGCCGATTCTGCAGGCTGAGGAGCTGAAGCGCCATTATGGCAACGCCGTGGTGACGGCCGTTCCCCAGCTTGCGGAGATCGAGATCAACAACCCCCAGCCGCGCCGGCTGGCGTTGCGCAAGATCGCGGAGATCCTGGAGCCCAGGGCTCGCGAGCTGCTCTACTACGTAAAGGAAAGCCTGCGCCAGGGCGCGGTGCTTGAGGCGCTGGGAGCCGGGTGCGTGCTTACCGGCGGCGGGGCCATGCTGCCGGGAATGCTGGACGTAACCGAGAGCCAGTTGCGGGTGACGGCGCGGACGGGCATGCCGGTGCGTCTATCGCATATGCCTGGCGAACTGGTTCATCCTGGGTTCTCCGCCGCGATCGGGATGTTGTTGTATGCCTACCGCACCCGCGTGACGCGCGCGGCGGAAAGCAACAATTTGCGC
>Ga0302266_10002820_pt1 | contig 14577 bp, 26 predicted proteins | sample III_Bog_E1_2_FD_194559 | JGI IMG/M metagenome (GOLD analysis project Ga0302266, IMG submission 194559) | Peat permafrost microbial communities from Stordalen Mire near Abisko, Sweden - III_Bog_E1_2 | ecosystem: Environmental > Terrestrial > Soil > Wetlands > Peat | place: Sweden: Abisko... | reverse complement strand
CCGGGTCCATCACCTTCGACTTGATGTAGCGCATCAGGTGACGAGCGTCGGTCTTTCCCCGCTTTGCGAGTGTCTTGGTCATACGCTTGGCGCTTCCTCTGGTTTGATTTCCGGCTGGGGCGATGCGAATTTCTCTGCCTGCATTTTTTCAACGAGAGATTGCAAACGGTCGTTTGAATGACGGAGGTTTGTGTTCGATAAGACCAATATCTCATTGGCCGACCGGAGAATGTCGTTATCCTCCACTAGATTCTTGTAGTCTGCGGGAGGGAGTAAGTGTTGATCCATAACGTAGTCTAACATCTTCTTCAGAGATTCTCTTGCTCCTCGTGGAAGTCCACCCCTCACATCATCTATAGCCGTATCGACTTCCTGTTCGACACTTGGAGATAAGACGCCAAATTTCACGTATTGATCGCGTACTCTGACGATCAGGAGAATCAGTCTGTCGCGCTGGGTTTTGATTTCCCTTCCCGCGTCCGTTACCGAAAACAACAAATTCGAGAACCTTTCTGCAATACTCATAACCGATTCCTCCTAGTCCAAAATTTGGACCTGCAAAGTGCCCCCCCCCCGGAGCAGTGGGTTACTACACATTCGCTACCACTCCCGGCGGGTTCTCCATCGGGTCCGCTTCCGGGCCAGCCGCGTACCCTCGACCGCGGATCTCCTCGATACCCTCGATCTCTGCCAACTCCTCGTCAGGTGTGTCGATGATTTCCGTGTCGCTCTCCTCCGCGTCAGGAGCGTCTACGACCGCCACAAAGGGTTGCCACTGAGGGAACTGAGCCGCTGCGCCTGCCGGTGGCCGCTGCGGGTCCGCCGGCGCTCCCGTCTGGGCCTGTGCGCCTTCCGGTGGCGTCCCACCAGTCATCACCGTCCGCAAGAACTCCAACTCCCCTGAGAACCGATGCAGAGCCTTGGCGACCTCCTGGTTCGACTTCACCAACTGCGGTATACCCCTGAGAGCCGCCGTCAGGTCTTTGGCCGCCGACCATGCCTTCTGAGCCAACAGGAAAATACCGAAGGCCAAGGCGAGAGTCACCGCTCCCGCCAACATCCCAACCGTCAAAGTCGCCACTTCGCTCATCACGCACTCCCCTTCGGCTTGTCTCGACCTTCAACAATCCTACGCTCTAATTTTTGCTTCCAATCGAGATCCCGCCAGTCTTCTGATCCATCAGGAAGTGTCGGGTATTTGTTTTTCTTCTTGCTCATTACACCCTCGCTTCAGGAACCGTGACCGTCGTACCGTCCTTCCGAACGCCCTTCATCTCCGCGGCCACGTACACCCGCGTCTCGAAGAAGTAGGAGCAGCCGCGCTCTTCGTTATTGCACTCGTAGCGCAACGCCTCAACCCCGCGCCGGCCCATCTTCACCGTCATCACCAACGGGTTGCCACAGCCGCCACAAATAACCGTGCCGCCATCAATGGGCGACTGCTCTGGAATGCTGCGCCTCGGTACTGCAATGTCCACTGCTGCCATGATTTCCTCCACACGGGAATTCAATCCCGCCTTGTTTGAATGTGCGCTTCCACTGGTGGTATTGCTCCAACACCTTCGACTTATCCACCACGCTCGCCCGGTCCAGAAAGAACGTCCCTGAAAGATGGTCTATCTCGTGCTGAACCAACCGAGCATCCCAACCGCTGAACTGAAGATCCACCACCCGGTTCGGTTCCTCAATCGTACTCGCTACAACGTGAATGAACTGCATCCGGGCCACGTAACACTGGTTCCCTCCCGGTGGGCAACTTATACAACCCTCTGGATAATCTGTCTCCGATCCGTACATCCGTTCGATCTGAGGATTGATGAGAGTCATCCTCTTCCCGCCAGACAACTTCACTACTAACATCTGGAGGGGATAACCAATCTGCGGAGCCGCCAGTCCAGCTATCCCGTACTGATTGATAACCGTCATCATTGACTCTTCGATTTTCTGAAGATACTCTTGCTCTTCCGGGTTGACGATTTCGATTTCTGGGTACGTGGACTGTGAAACCATCTCGGACCCGTAGAAGAAGAGTTTCATGCTTACCTGTCCGCCAAAAGATTTTGAAGCTCCCAAAACACAACCTTCAATGCCATCAGAGAACGGCGGTACTTTCCAAATCCACAAATCTCGTCCGCTCGTTCACGCCATGTGTCGCTCAGGTGTGCCTTCATTTTTCACCAGCCTTCTGTCCGCGCCGGAAGGCTTCGATGGCGATAGGAGCCACGTCGGGGTGAACGCCAGCGATCAAGTCCTTGATCTCTTCCGGCACTTCCGGCTCCGGCTCAAGGAACATCATGCGCTGCCACTCAATTGCCCCAAACTCCGTAGCATGAGCGCACTTGTAATAACGAGAGGCTAAGTCCTTTTTTGACTCCATCCACGCATCGTCCAGTTTCCTCTCCTGCTTCTCTGTCGGCACAATCGGGTTCTCCGACAGCCAGCGCAGAGCCGCTTCGAGAATAAGCTCGATTCGTTTGTCGTCTCCAATAAAGTGTGCGTTTCTCGCTGCCATCGCCGCCTTGAGCATCCCTTCTGGCACTACAATCTTGTTGCTCATTGAATCATCCCCTTCGCTGCTTCTGCCGGCGTCACAATCCGACGCTGGGCCGCCTCTTGCATCCCCCGCATCAAAACCTCAACCGCCTCCGGCATCGGCGTCTCGTGGAACTTCTTCAGCCGCTTCAAGTCCGCCTCCAGCCACTTCCCCGGAGCCGACGCACTCATCATCGCCTCACCGTGGAACTTACACTTCCCGTGGTCGTCGCACGAGCACGCTTTGAAACTGTCCAGCCGGTCCTTTGCCGCGGCCATGTAGTCGTCACCCTCCGTCCACATCGGAGGCAAAGCGTAGTTCGCGGTGAACAGCCTGTCGTCCGTCCGCAACCCGACCGCCTGGATCATCAACACCTGCTGGCCTCCGACCGGAAGAAAAACGGGGAGATACCCGACGCTCTTCCACGTCTGCACCTCCCCCTTCACTGTCTTCTTAAACTCGACCACCTTGTGCTCAGGGCCGCCGCCACACTCCGCCGACACCCGGTTGATCTCCACCACGTCCCCGCCGGCCACAGCCGCCTCAAGAGCACCGCCCAGCCCAGCCGCAAAAACCTCTGGCTCCATCGGCGCCGCCGCTTCTGCCGCCGCCTTCTCTGCCCGCCTGTCCTTGATCTCGAATCCCATGATTACCTCCTCATCCCTCTCCGCGCCCTCACGAGCGCCTCTGCTACCGCGTCCAGGCTGTCTTCATGTAAACCTCTCAGCCATTTGTCTTCGTCCATTACCCTGCCCACGGCCGGATGATCCCGCCACGGAAACTCTTTTGTGTGAAGTAGTTCATGGACAATCACAACTTCCAGATCGTGCCGGAAAACCGCAAGATCCCCTTCTGACCTATCTCTCGGGTTACGAAGAATAATCTTTTGCCTGTGCTTACTCGGTGCAACTTTGCAGGTTCCGAGTTGATCGTCACTCTCTCCGGGGTTATAAAGCATGATTTCAAAATCAATATGGTCAAGCCGCAACTCCCGTTGCCAGTACTCAAGATGCCCCCGCGCAGCCGCCAATTCCTGGTCTTCCATTCCCATCCCTATAACCCCCTAATTTGATTGAACCCTAAAACCGCAAACACCCCGGCGTCCGCCAGGGCCATCGACTTCAGGATCTTCCCCGTTTCCCGCGCATAAGACTCTGACCGCTCCATCACCCGCTGCGCCATCCCCCGGCCCAGCACCGCACTCTCCTCCGGCCGCAACATGAACCGACCACCAACCGCGCCAGTCGCATACCGGCACACGTGAGTACACTGTGCGATAAGACTGTCCTCAGCCGCAATACCCTTTTCCAAATCCGTCGCGTATCCCTGCATTTCCCCTCCCCCTTTGCCCCTCTCATTCAACCTACACCCACATACTCCATTTACGCAAGTCCCGCAACTCAAAAAGATTCAAAATATCAAAACTGTAAAATTGAACTCTTTTTATTCCACTTCCTATTCTGCCTACATCAAAAACTCGGATTTCGGTTTTGTGCTACTGAGCATAGTCGCGGAGCGACGGGGGGCCACCTACCCCCTTGCCGCCACCTGTGCGCGTGACGTGGTGGGCGGGCGGTCGGCGCGTCGTCGTCGTGGCGCGGCGAGCGAGGGGCAGGGGCAGGGCGGGGGGGGCGGGGCAAAGCATAGCGCCACTGATGGCCGAGGGGGGCAGGGTGAAGGATCGGCGCGAAGATGGAGCATAGCCGGTGAAGGCGTGACTGGTCGCCTGTCGCTGGAGGCGTGGCCCGTCCTGCCGTGCCGTCTCTCCGCTCTTCTGCTGTCCTATGCCGTCTCATCTGTTACGCCTGTTACGTTCTACTCGTCTCTCCCTCTATAGGGTGCTTGCCTCTCCCTCCCTGCGGGGCGGCGGCTGGCGGCTGGCGTGGGTCGCCGTTGGACTGCCGAAACTGCCATAGGGTAGCCTGTCCGATCTCCTACCGATGCGTCCTAGAGCCTCTGGGGAGGCCATTTGAAGCTGGTTTGCCTGCCTGCCGGGCCCAGACCAAAGAAAGCCCCCAGCCGTAGCCGGGGGCGTGGAGTCCAAATTGTGGACTGGTCAGGCGTTGCGCTCTGTGAAGCTGTGAACGTTGGCAAGGTCGGCGCGGCGCTGGAACTCGCTCCGCTGGTCTTCGTCCGGCTCCATCAGCACCACCGCCATCTTCTCAGTCAGTGCTTCCAACGTCTCGCTGTCCATCTCCGCTATCATCGCCCGGTTTGCCGCTTTCGCCTCTTCCGTCATCTCCGAGGTCTCGCAGTCCTGCCGGTCGCTGGCCTTCCTGTCTTCCCTCTCCCTCCCGCAATCAGCACAGGCGCAACCGTAGCCGTGCTTTGCCGGTGCGGGCTGCTCCATCTCCGCTATCGCCCGCCGTGCTGTGATCTTGTAAGCCGCTGCCGTGTCGATCCTCTCTAACGCTGCCGTCAGTGTCGCGTCTGTGTAATCGCCTTCGGGAAGCTGGAACTCTCCGCGCCGCTCTGCCTCGATGATCGCCTGTACCTCTGCCGCTGTAAACTTCCGCATTGCCTCATCTCCTGCCGGGGTTGCCGGTGAATTGATCTTCCCACTATTCCATACAGACAGCAAGGCCCCACCCGAAGGTGAGGCCCGCCGCGCTTCCTGTCGGCTCACTCGCAGCCGTAATGCACCATCGGCTTATGCTCCTGCCATAGGCGGCGGAACCTCCGCTCATCATCCTCCAGCGCCTCTTCCCTGGCGCGGTCCAGTACTCTACGGTCTACCACGGCACACATCCCCATGAGTGCCTGAGCCGTTGCATTGCTCGTCTTCGTCAAAAGCCGTTCGATTCCCGTCATTGTCTCGCCCTCCTCAGAGCGTCCTACGTTGTCGGCCTGATCCCGGTCAGGCTGCCGTTACCACCGTGCTGCGTGTAGGTCTTTGATCTCCTTCGCCGTCATCGGCTTTCCGCTGATCTCCCGCACGTAATCGGCGTATTGCTGTGCCTCCCGCCGTGCAAGTTCTCGCGCTTCCCGTCGACGGTCCATGAAACCCACCGCGAAGGCTGGTGCTACCACCAGCAGAACCGCTGCCGCTATCAAAGCAAGGATTATTCCCATCATTCTGTCTCCCTTCCCGCTGCCATCATCCTGCCATCAGTCGGCATTGTCGGCAAGCTGTCTTTACCGTCTCGATACTCCACCAGTTGAAAAGCTGGACCGGCGCCACACTTCCCGCACCTTGAGATTAGGCCGCTAAAGCTGGTCGCGGTCGCCCGACACTCGATACAGCGGTACGCTACCACAGTAACGGGCTGTCTCCCGTCCCGAAGAATAACGGGCTTTCCCGCTCCATCCGGCCAGCCTTGGCTGAAATGTCGCCCCTGGTTGACCTGAGACGCGTTTCCATCTCCTCGCGCATACTGAGGGCCGCTGCTTTTGCCCTGTCCTCGTCGCACGTCTCAAGGCCCGCAAACGTCAAACTGTCTTCCGGCCTCACTTCGTTTTGGTTGCGCTTTGTCATCCCGTTTCCCTCCTGCCACTCCTCAAATATCGCCCCAAGCCGCTAAGACTTCAAGCCCCCTATTTCCGCTTGCATCCTCGTTGATGTACTCCGTTCAACCCGCCGCACTCAGGGCAACCGCTCGCCCTGGCCGCTGGCTTTTCTGCTGTCTGCTCGATGACCTTTGCCGATTCCATTACTTCAGGACTCCGCGACTCCTCGACACCAGAAGCTGCAAGCTCGAGCGCGTCTAGTATCGGGTCGCGCTTCATCTTCTTAATTCGTTCTTTGATCGGTTCCCCCGTCACCGTTTGTGGTCTCCAACTCGCCCCACCATCCGGCACCAGTCGCCGCAAACAAAGCTCTTTGATTGATATTCCCTCTGCCGCTGCATCCACTCGCAACGACCGCATAATCTCCGCTGGTACATCCCTGATGTTCAAATCCATAACCTGTCACCTCCGTTACAACTGTTAGCAGTGTAACACACGTCTCATGCGTCACAGTTGTTACGTGATTGTGGCCATATAATTCTGCTCTATTCAGGGGCTTTAGAGCCTCCGCGCAGGGGCGATGGCGAGATTCCCTCCACATGTCTGCACGGTGCTGACCGCCTGGGCGCGTTCCTTTGGCGTTTATCCGTGGCACTGTGCGCTGTGTTTGCAGTGCCTTGCGCGTTGGTGAGCGCGTTGTGTTCGGCGCTGTGCTTTGGCTTTTGTGGTTTGGTTTAGGTTTTCTGTCTATGGGTTTGTATGGTGTTGAGTAGGGTATTTCTCTATAGAAGGGTTCGGGTACCGTTGTGGTGTTGTTTTTGTTGCAACGATACCCGAGGTTAACTATTGATCCTGTCTGATGTGGTTCGCCGCGTGGCACAAGAGCATTAGACCAAACCTCCACGCCTTGTGTTTTCTGCCTTCCACGCCGTATTTGTTCCCGTATCTTGGCTCAGCGTGGAATAGGTTCCAGTGTGCATCTTGAAGGTAGGCGATAGCTTGATCTTTGATACTCCATCGCCGTGCTTCAAACTCTGATAAGCCTTCCATCTTTCCTCACTTTCTTTGCTTTGTGAAGGGTGTCTCTTGTTCCTTCCTTCGGGCTCTGCGGCTGTGAGCGTCTACCGGGTCGCGATTTCTTCCGGCTCCTCGTATATCGTCCCGCATTGAGCCTTTACGATGTACCGCTCTGGCTCGTTGGCTGGCAATACCGTGTAGATCGCGCACCAGGGCAACTTCCACACTCCATTACGTAGATATTGCCGTTCAAGATACTGCCTCACCGCCTTGTCGCTCTCCGCTTTGTACTCGATGTAGACGTGAAGCAGGTCATAAGACATTGACACATAAAAGCTCTTCATTCTCTCGTGCTCCTTCCTTCGGTTGCGGCTGTGGCCGGTTACCGTTCGATCACGACTAGGCGAGTGCTGACTCCTGTGCCGCTGGCCTTAAATGCTCCGTCTGGCAAGTCTTCCCACGTTCCGCCAATCTCCCCCAGCCATGCCCGAAACTCTGTGCTCTTCCGATCACTGCGGGACTCGAAGCCTGGAGCCATGACAGAGACCAATAAGCCGCGTTCACTGAGCAGGCTATAGGCTTTCTTTACGTGGTCTATGTCCTGCTGTTTCTCGAACGGCGGATTCATGACTATACGGTCGAATGTGCGCGTTACGTCCGTCAGAAAATCGATACCCGCAAACTTATATCCCTTCAATTCAAGCAGTTCGCGTAATCTTGGGTTGACTTCGCACACTTCGGCGGTGAGGTCGTATTCGCTTTTGATAGCGTCGGCGATGTTACCGCTACCCGCTTCGGGCTCCAGCACTGTCAAGCCTTTTTCCAGCCGCGCCCGGTCCAGCATAATCGAGACAACGGGCGGCTGAGTCGGGAAGTATCCGGGAATGCTCGAAAGGGCAATTTCCGATTTTAGGGCCTCAATCCTGCGCAGCCGTTCGCGCTCTGCCTGTTGCTGCGGGTTGCCTGCAATCATCCCTTGAAGTATCCGCGCCGCTGGGGTGGTATCCGCATAATCCGCCGCCTCAATGCAGGAATAATACCCTCCCTTGCTGTGGTCGATTCCCTTGCAAACCAATTCGCCGACCTGCTCCCGCGTCTTCAGTCCTGCCAATTCTGCCGGGACTGTACCGGCCTCGTGTGCTTCAGCCAAGGCGCGAAGGGCTTTCTGTGTCCTCTCCATGTTGCGGCAATCGTGCATTCTCTTCTGATATTCACAGTTGCGCTTTGGCGTGGGGTTCTGCGTCATCGGTCGGCCTGCATGGTCGATCTTTGGTTGCAGGGCGTCTGCCCATGTGCGGAAACGAACAGAAACGGCGGGGGCTGTAGTTCCCGCGCTACTCTTCGGGGTTTCTGCCTGTGTGCCGCCTTCGGTCCCGATGCTGCCAAACAGTGACGCGGCAAACTGCCGCGCTGCATCGCTGCGTTTCGTGTACCAGCAAGAAGAAAAGCGAGACCACCGCCAGCCGTTCGCCTTCAACGTCTCCAGCACTTCGGCTGAAGGCTTAGAGGGAAAGCGGATCTCTATCCCGTTTTTCTCTTCGTTCTCGGTGATAGCTGCATCGGTCACGGCTTGGCCGTTCCCTGGGTCCGTGGTGGGCTGCGGCTCTTGTCCGTAACCGGCGAAGGCGTCAAGGGTAAGCGGCTCACGGTACGCGGTTTGGAATGTGATCTCCCAATGTGCGCGTGTAATCCCGCTACCGTTCCGGGTGCGTATGTTCTGCAATCCTAACGGCAACTCGAAGCCGCCTTTACTCTCCAGATAGTTACCGTGGCCCATGCTGTATTTCTCCGTATGCCAATCAAACTCGACGCCTGAAAGCAGCGGAGAAACGGCCACTCCCCGCCGCGCTAGCTTCTCGGTTTCTGCCTGCTTCGGAACGACCGCCAGCACAAAAGATTGCGACAAACTGGCGTGCCGCTCGAAATAATCGCTCATGGTGTCGGAATTGTCGAAGCAAACCTGCGCCACTACTGCCACCTGTCCAAGTTGCACGGTAACTTTCTCACCGTCCCCATAGTGAGCAATGAACGCGGCAGCGGTTTGATCTCCCTTGGCTTTCTGCTCTGCTGTAATGCGGGCAAACTCTGCCCTGCGCGTGGCTTCGGCGTCCGGCGTGGTGCGCTCGTCATGGACTGGCCGGTTCTGCTCGATCGTCACCAGTTCATCGGCTAGCGCCTTGATAATCTCGTTAACGTTCTGCGCTGTGACTGTCCACGCGAACCGCTCGCCGATTCTCTCTTGTGCTGCGGTCACGTCTTCGCGGGTGTTAGGACCACAAAGAACAGAGCAGACAGACCGCCTCTCCGACTGGCCGATTACGCCGGACAATTCGACGTAGGTATTATTTTCCCATTTCAACTTTCCCCACGCATCGTTAAACCGTTTGCATTGAATCTTTCCCGCGCTGGTGTTCTGCCATTTTCCCATGATTTTCTCTCCTCTTCTCCGTTGGTTGTGCGCTGGCTCCGCGCTGTGTGATTTACTCTTCTTCTTCGTCGTCTTCGCTTTCGTCCTCTTCCGGCTCTACTTCGTCGGCGCTCCAGGTGCCTACCTTGTTGCCGTTCACGTCGTAGATGCGGCCTGCATCGTCCTGCAAGAGTTCCGGCCTGTTGGCGAAGTCTGCGAAGATCCGGCGCGTTGCTTGGGCAATGTCCGCATAGGTTCGCATTGCTTCGTTTCCCATCTCAATCTCGATCCTGAAAAACGGTGTCGGCATTGTGTTTCCTCCTGTGCTCTTCAGCACTTCTCAAATGTAGCGCGTTCTCAGGGCTTTACAAGGCCCCTGCCTCCGGCCGTCCTGCGGCCTCTTGGCTCCGTTCCTACTCAAAAATCAGGCCAACCGCGCCGGCTTCCCGCTGCCGTCCTGCGGTTGGCCTTTGAAGCTCGGCGCCACGATCCCACAACCACGAAACCGCGACACCAGAAGCACGAACCCACGGCCTGTCTGTCGGGTTCCGCTCCCACGACCACCGCGCAATCTTTGAAAGTTGATCCCACGTCGGCCTGGGCGTTCCCATGAATCCCACGCCACAATCGGCAGGGTAGAGCGGAACCTTGGCTAAATCCCGCTCGTAGGCTAGTTGGCCTGGGGTTTTCTCCATTACTTCCCGCCTCCGAGTAAGTCCAAAATTTGGACTTCTTGCCAGTCGGTCGCCGTCAGGTCTTCGGCTGTGAGCCGCGCCAGCGTTGGATTGCCCTCTTCCACGTCAAACTCTTTCAGGAATCCGCTAGTCTCCATGAACGCGAACACAAGCGCATGATGCGGACGCTTGAACGCCTTCCCGCTGCCTGCAAAGTCCGCCAAAGTCCGCTGTATCGGCCACTCTCGCCCGTCCATCATCGACACTAGACGGTTGTACGTTTCCATATTCCGACCGATGAAAGACCGGCGCTCATCGTCGGTCGCCGTCGAAAGAAGATTGTGCTGTTTGAAGGTAGCCTGCCATGCGCCTATTACCTGCTCTGCTGTGACCGCTGCCTTCGGCTGCTCCTCGTTGTTCTGCCGATGCCACTCTACCGCGTGGGTCGTCGTCACCGTGCCGGTTCCCTCACAATAGCCGTTGCACATATCCGGTACGCCTTCACATTGAGGGCAGGTGATTGTTGTCTTCGGCTCCGGCGTAGAGTTGCAGATCGGCATTGATCCGCTGCGCTCATGCCTCCATCCGTGCGTGTCCTTCCAGATGCGCTTCTCGCAGAATACGCAAACTGTGATTTCTTCCCCCATCGTTTCCCCCTCCTGCGGCTAGAACCCGCTGCTGTATTGCGCCTCGTCAAACTCCGCTGCGGCCATGTCCCGGTCGTGCTGCTTGCCGCAATCCTCGCCGTTGCAAAGCATCGTCCTGGTACTGCTGAAGTACAGGGCAGTGTCGCCCTTGTTCAGCTTTGCCTTGCATCGGCTGCACTCTCCGGCATACTTCACCGTGAGCCAAAATGGTTTGGTGCTGCGGTATCTCCCCATGATTTCCCCTCCATCCCCATAGTGCAGTAGAAAGGGCTTAGATTCAAGCCCCCCTCCCGTTCATGCCGTCAGCAGTAAAGGCTCCTCGATGGGCTTCACCGTTCCCGCTTCCACCCTGCGCCGGTAGTTCTCAATGTGCATCGTCGCCCGCTTGCGGTCTTCGACGATCTGGCAGGCCGCAAAACAGGCTTCGTGCGCATCCCTGAACTCCCTGGCCGTGTGAGTCGATTCCTTAAACCACTTCAGAAACCTGCAAGGCATCTCCATGTAGACTTTAGGCCGGTTCTCTTCCAGCCAAGCACGGAGAGCACAGGCGTAGTGGTAACGGTCCTGGCCGCTGGCGTAATCTTCCACCATGACCGAAAAAATGCTCTCTGGGCTTCCGTCAAGATACTGGTGAAGCTCCTTGTAACGGTCGTCGTGGGCCTTGTCCTGGTTGCGCGTCACCTTGCGGTGTTGGAGTCTGTAGTAACGCGCCTTGCCGTACCCTGCGTCTTTCTTCGGGTCGTACACCAGCGAGGCCGCAAACTCGATGACTTCCTTCCGCGCCGGAGTCTGGAATCCGTACATCGCGTGTTCTGCCAGTTCCTCATCCTGCAAGAGCACTACTGCCAATGAATTGAGGTAGTCAATGGCGTACTCTTCCGCTACGGGCCAGTCGCCGCTGTGCTGGCAAAGGCCGTCACCGTAGGTCTGAAACATCCGGTACTTCTTGTCGAGAAACGCTATCGAGTTGTAATCCCATGCTTCACTGTCGTAAGCGTAGCCGTAGTTGTTTGCAAATGCGATTGAAGCGAATTTCTTCAGCATCCCCATTCCCTCCATCGGCTGTTGCCGATAATTGATAGTCTCACTCCCCTATAGTGAAGACAATACCCCTACTAGATGGTCAGAATCCTGCCTCTGACCACACAGAAAACCCGCCTCCGAATCTCTTTGAGTTCCCTAAATCTTGCGTCCCTCCTCGCCTGGAAGTGAGCAAAGCTCATGCGGGTGTCGATCTCCATAGGGTTGTAGTTGATCCCGGTGTATACCACGCCGGTCGTCATGCAGCGAACAGGGCCAACACAAGCGGAGTCCATATCCCTCCTGTACCCGATAGACTCCAGCCTGCGGTCCAATTCCGCTACGCTGATTCGCTCCATTCCCTCAGCCTTCAATGTCGCCTCGGCTTCCTTCACTGTGAGCATATCTACGCCTCCGCTGCTGCTGACTCCATGCCGATGAACGTGTCTTCCAATCGCGGGCCGGGTACTGCATCCAAGACCGGCGAACGGTGGCACTCCAGCTTGTACAGGTTGGCCTTCACGATCTTGTCGTATCCCCTGGGCTTCCTGCCGGTCAAGAAGATTACCACCTTGGCGTTGAAGTTGCCGTCATAGTCACGTTTCATCTGCTCGGCTGCTTCCCATATTTCCTTTGCGCTCTGGTCTGACGATGACCGCGTACAGGTCGGCTTCCATCCCATCTTGACGATGACCATACCGGCTTCATACGTGCATGGAGCAAGCGCCAGCGTTACCATGTTTCCCTTTTCCATTGTTGCATCCCTCCCTATTCCCTATACTCTACTGCGTTTTGAATCGTTGCACTACTTCTGCAACCACGGTAGTATTGCGTGGCCACAAATGATCTTGAGAACTGGCAGGATCAACAATTCAATCGCTGCCAGGGCAAGGAACGCGCCGAGAATGAGGCCGTGAAGCCGTTTAGCCGTCAAATGATTACCCCCAACTTGTCGGCCATCGCTGCTACTGCTGAGGGGTTGATGGTGATTGTCTGCCCTTCCTTCGGCTCCCAACTCGGCCAGGTTTCCGCGTTACAGGTAATACAAGATGGATCGGCCATCTGATTCCACTTGCAGGTGTAGCAATGCTTCTCGACGGGCGCGGGCTTTTCCGGCTCCGTGTCCGGGTCGGCCTGCGTCTCCTCGGCGTAGCTGTCCGTGGCGCGGCTCAGTTCCCTCTCGAAGTCCTGCCCGTAGACGTTTGCCCAGTGCATCAGATCACAAAGCAAGTCCGCCAAAGCGTCTTCCCGGTCGGTTCCGGTAGCGCCCTCAAAGGCAAGAATAGCTCTGTGCGCCCACTCCGCCCGGTCAGTGTTGGTCCCTTCCGGGTCCGGTGGAAGGCTGCTCTGCTCGGCTTTGGTCCTGTCAGTGTCCGGGTCGTAGTCCTCGCACGTCAAAACGTTTGGCTCTTCTTCCTTCGGCTTGGCCGGGGCCAGGTTGAGCCGTTCGCACAGGTCGTCGATTTCTCCGTCTCCGTCTATAGGAGAACCGCAATTTCCCATCATGCTGTACTCGCGGCTCTCTTTGCAGTAGCGTTTTACTTCGATTGATTTCTTCTTCGCCATCGTTCCCTCCCCTACTCCCGGCCTAAGTTGGCCGTTGCTTCCTGCGCCGCCCTGAGCGATAAGTAATCCATCGCCCTCTGATAGTGCCGATTCCCTTCAGGCACCTTCCCCACTTCTTGCTCGTACCACTGACGGGCCAAGTAATTGAAGACCCGCCAAAACGATTCAGGCATCCTTGCTGCCTCCTCTTGCTGCGATGAACCTATCTTGCACTGCTATACGTCGCTCTTCAAGGCCCCATTCCTGCCCCGTCTACGGCCTCCAGCCGCTCAGGACGGCTCCAACTACCTCCCAACCCCTCCCAAGAGCAGGACGGCCCGCTGCGTTTGCGGCGTGGCGGCAAAGAATTGAACACCACGGCTGAAAACCACGGCACCACGACGAACCCCACGGCAAAAATGAGGGCCGCGGCTTTGACACCACGGCCCCGAGTCCAAATTTTGGAGTGCTAGTCCACGACGGGACGGGCGCCCCAGTCTGAATTCTCCTGCTGAATGGTGATCTCATACTCCCCTGGTGCGATGGGTTGAGTCTTATGCTCTTGATGCGTCAGCGCCACGCCCTCAGCCGTCACCCGGAGGTAGGTTTTCACGCCTCCCTCGGCTTCAACTTCGTACATCTCGCACACGTCCTCGACCGGCGTCTCGTCGAGAGTGCAAAGGCTATGATGGTGACCTGTCGCCTCGCCAAGTGCCAGCGGACGGATCGGAATACGTTTTGCTTCCTTCGGAATCATTGTGCTACCTCCAATTGGATGTTGATGGTTGATGTTGAGCGCCTCCGTTAGCTATGCGTCTGCGCTGTAGGACCACCGGAAAGCGGAAAAAGCCCCACGTCCCCATGTCTCACGTACTTGCCTCTTTTATACTCCTCCTCCGTCTTTCCAAAAGACCATCCCACAGCTTCGTAGCAACGGGTATGCGAATGCAAGACCCGAAGCGTATATTGCCGTCCAGTGCTGGGGTCCGTCAGCCTCACAAACCGCAGAGGCCGATCCTCGTAATCCCTGATTCCCTCGGCTTCGAGAAGTTGAGCCGTCTCGGTCCCTGGCCGATAGGAAGTGACAAGACGGGCGCTCTCGGAAACCAACTCGGAGATCGGAATAGAGGGGAAGTTGGACTCCAAGGTATCCTCATGCAGAACCTTCATCCCCGCTTCCGAGTAAAACCTCGCCCACCCCATCCTCTCCACCATGCAGCGCCGAACTTCGGCGTTCTCCTCGTTTTTGATCTGCTCGATGGTGATGGTCTCAGGCGTCTCAATCAC
>Ga0302266_10002818_pt1 | contig 14581 bp, 11 predicted proteins | sample III_Bog_E1_2_FD_194559 | JGI IMG/M metagenome (GOLD analysis project Ga0302266, IMG submission 194559) | Peat permafrost microbial communities from Stordalen Mire near Abisko, Sweden - III_Bog_E1_2 | ecosystem: Environmental > Terrestrial > Soil > Wetlands > Peat | place: Sweden: Abisko... | reverse complement strand
CAGCACGCGCACAAAGGCCTCCTGCACAGCGTCTTCGGCGTCGGACGCATTGCGCAAAACGGAATAAGCCACCCGGTAGAGCGTTCCGGCATACTGGCTCACCAATGCCGCGATCGCTGCCTCTTCGGCGCGTCGGCGGGCCTCTTCGTGCATAGCCTTGTCTGCGATTTCCATCCAACCTGAGAATACTGCCTGGCCCGCGCTCATAGTCCACAAGACGCAAAAGAGCGGCAAAATGCTCGGAATCCACTCCGCCTCGGCCCAAATGAAAAAGGCCCGCGAAGCCTTCGCTCCACAAGCCTTTTCAGTCGCTCCGCCTGCCTTACTGCTTGACGCCCAGCTTTTGCGCCGCAATCGCTCCGGCCATGCCGTCCTTGTCGGCGTCCTTGACAGCAGCCCACAGCTTGCGGGCCTGCTCGGTCTTGCCCTGCTCTGCATACAAGTCGGCCAGATCAAGCTGCGCTACGGCTGTAGGCACAGTCTCCGACGGCTTGGCGGCCAGCGCGGTGTAAAGATTAACGGCCTCGGGGTCACGGTCCATCTGGTGATAGAGGCCGGCAAGGGCCAGCTTGGCCAGGTTCGCCAGATTCCGGTTCCACGCGCCCGCTGCCGTTTTCAACTCTGTCTCGGCAGACGTGTTATTTCCGAGTTCTTCATAGGTGACGCCGGCAAAGTAGTGAGCCTTCGCCCCCTCCGGCATCCAGCCGTACTGCCGGGCCACCGCGATAAATTGCTGATTGGCGGCCTTGGCGCGATCGGCTGCTGTTGCGTACACTCCACTGGCGGCCGGTGCGCCGGGCTGCGCCAGCGGCATGTTGTAGGTGTCCAGAGCCGCGCCCAGGGCTTCGTTCGCCTTGCTCGAGCTCCAACTCCAATAAACCAGGGCGCCTGCGCCTGCAACTAGAACCACAGCTGCGAAAATAGCGTAGCGCATCACGCCGGCGCGATGTCCGCTGACCCAGCTCATGCTGCTTGCGGTGGCCTTGGCAAAGCGATCTTGCTTCAAAGAATGACGGGTTTTTGTATCCACGGGTTGTTTTCTTCCTTTAAGTGCAACCCAACCAGTCTATCAGCGCGTGAACGGGTGAGTCCACCGGCACTTGCGGTTGCGCGGGCGGGGCGGTAGGCTAAGTATCTATGTATGAAGAGTTCCGCGTAACCGACTGCTGGAGCGGCGAAGAGCTTGTCTGCCGATGGAAGGGCACACTGGTGGCCATCGCTACGCGCCACGCCGACGCCGTCGATGTCCGCTTTGACGTCAACGGACGGGCGATGTGGATTGCCCTGCCGCTGGAGGCTTGGGGTCGTCATAAGTCATTGACAGGAAAGGTGATCACCGACCAACTCGCCGCCCAGATCGCGGGCCGCTTCCTGAAACAACTGATTGAGGAAGGCTACGACTCCCAGCGCGAGATCTACACCATGACCGTGGACGAAGTCCTTGCGAATCTTGATCTTGTGGTCGCCGAGGCCAAGAAGATGGGAGAGATGCCGACGCTGGTTAAAGGATAGGGATCAGAGATCAGAGATCAGGGATCAGAGATCAGGGATCAGGTAACAGGGAACAGAGAGCAAAGATCGGGCGTGAAAACAAGAAAAACAACCTCTACTTATAGATGGAGGTTTTTTGCGCGAAATGGGGCTATTTGGGAAGCGGGAACAGTGGTCAGTGGTCAGGGATCAGGGGTTAGGGATCAGTGGTCAGGGGTCAGTGAACAGACTGGCGCGGGCCGGTGTAGAATCCAAGGCAACCTATGACAGAGCTGATCTGGGACGAGAAGTACGTTGACGGCAAGCGGCAAAGCCCCGTGCGGGTGAGGTAGCCGGACCATGAGCAACTTGAGGTACCAAATCGTCACCTCAAGTTCCGGCATTCCGCCGGAACGCATTGAGCGGATGATTCTGCTGGTTCGCGGGCAAAAAGTGATGCTGAGCCCCGATTTGGCAGAGCTTTATGGGGTTGCTCCGAAGGTTCTGATGCAGGCCGTCAAGCGCAACCAGGAGCGTTTCCCCAAAGATTTTATGTTCCAGTTGACCAGGGCGGAACTGGCAAACTTGAAGTCACAAATTGTGACTTCAAGTTGGGGAGGCGCTCGCCGCGCCACTCCCTACGCTTTCACCGAGCAGGGCGTGGCCATGCTGTCGAGCGTGCTGCGCAGTCCGCGCGCGGTGCAGGTCAACATCGCCATCATGCGCGCGTTCGTCAAGCTGAGAGAAATCATTGCTTCCCATCACGATCTGGCGCGGCGGCTGGAGGAGATGGAGAGCCATTACGACGCGCAGTTTAGAGCGGTATTCGATGCAATTCGGGAGTTGATGAAGCCTCCGGAAAAGCCCCGGCGCCGGATCGGCTTCGGTACGCCGGGTGCCCCATCCTAGCCGCGTTCTTGTTTTTGCGGCTAGGATCAGGAATCAGGAAATAGTGCGCTACAGGTTATCGGTTTTTGCAAAATGGTGAGCAATAGCGCACCGGTTTTGGGAAAGTGGATAGATACAGTCGTGATTTTTGGGGTCAGAGAGTAGTGACTAGGGAATGTTCCACGTGGAACATATTCATTCTGTTTAGTTTATCTCTATGTTTACCACATAATTAACAGCAAGGTTTTGAAAATAAAATAGTGAAATAGTGAAACAGTGAAATTGCGAAGCCGGGAACAGTGAACAGGGATCAGGGGTACAATCTGCACAGATAACAATTCCACAAAGAGGCGTGTCTTGCAAATCACCACTCAATACTGGACGCACCCATCAATCACCGCGATCGCAGGGAAATTAGACCCAATCCACGCTATAACCGAGTCGGCCCGCGATTTAGTTTTTCGCGCCATTGAGGCTGGCTGGGTTGGGCCGCCGTTCGACCCGTTCCAACTTGCTAATTTCGCCGGAATTAAGGTACTTCCGTGCGAAGATGTTATCGACGCGCGCATAATCTCAGCATCGGGCGATAGATTCGTTATCGAATTCAACCCCAATCGTCCACGGCACCGGATTAATTACTCAATATGCCATGAGATAGCGCATACATTTTTTCCAGACTGCTCTGAGCGGGTGAGGAATAGGGCTATCCATCAGGAAATGAGTGGCGACGACTGGCAGCTAGAAATGCTCTGCAACATGGGCGCTGCCGAGCTACTGATGCCAATTGGGAGCTTCCCTGCATTAGATGAACAACGACTCTCCATAGACCAGATTCTTACAATTCGCAAGAAGTACGAAGTATCGGTCGAGGCCGTGCTTTTGCGCACAGTTAACCTCACATCCGAGCCATGTTTTGTGTTTAGTGCCTCAGTTCATGGGGCCGGAAGAGAAAAAAATTACCATATCGATTACGTAAAGCCATCGCATTCTTGGGACCAGCGTATTCCGAATGGCTTGCTCCTGCCGAAAGCGACAGTCGCTGCAGAATGCACCGCAATAGGATACACCGCAAAAGGGGCGGAACAATGGCTGAAGACCGGTGATCAGTTTAAGGTTGAATGCGTGGGCCTGCCTCCTTACCCGACCCAAGCGACTCCGAGAGTCGCCGGAATCGGATATTCCACAAACTCCGTCCGCACAGAACCAATGCAGATCACAATTCTACGCGGCGATGCGACTTCCCCAAGAGCGCACGGACCGAAGGTAATTGCACAAATTGTCAATGACAAGGCATTGACCTGGGGTGCAGGATTTGCATTGGCCGTGAGGCAAAAATGGCCCAAGGTCCAAGAGGAATATCGGCGCTGGGCAACCGAAGGGCGCGCTAACCTGAAGCTAGGCGGCATACATGTTACAAAGGCCGATCCTGAGATATGGATTGTCAGCCTAGTGGCACAACATGGGTATGGACCCTCCCCAACTCCCAGAATCAGGTATGGTGCTCTTGAACAATCAATGGCGAAACTAAGCTTGGCTGCGGCAGACCATGGGGCAACAATACATATGCCAAGACTAGGCGCTGGTCAGGCAGGTGGATCGTGGTCGATCATCGAAGAAATGATCAATGAGCAACTTTGTGGCGCTGGCCTCAAGGTCTTCGTTTACGACCTACCCTCTGCCGCAGACAAGGAAGCACATCAATCGTTGCTCTTTTAGGTTGCAGGCAACGTAGGAAGGCCCAACATATCATGGCGAAACAAATCGTCTTGCTATCTGGAAGAATCGGGACAGGGAAGTCCACACTCAGCAGCGAACTAGAACGCCGCTTTGGCACTACGACGATTAAGACAAACGCTCTTATTGCGAAAAGAGCTGGAAACATTGTCGCAGAGCGAAGAGCGATGCAACATTATGGCGATAAACTGGACAAATCCACCAAGGGTACCTGGCTTGTCGAAGATTTGGCCCGTGAATTGGCACGTCTCCCAGAAGATGCAGTCGTAGTCGTTGATTCAGTCCGAATACTCCGTCAGATTGAGGCAATCCGCCGAGCATATGACCCCCGTGTTGTACATATCCACCTTGATGCCGACATAGACGTATTAAGCAGCCGATACGAAGATAGAAAGAGGGCCGGTGGAAAGCTACATGAACTCTCATCGTATGCCGAATTGTCCAATAATAAGACCGAGGCCCGCGTTGGCGACCTAGAAGAGGCTGCGGATGTCGTTATTAAGACGGACCGCTCGACTCCTGCCGACGTAGTGGTGCGAGCAGCCGCTCACCTCGGTTTATTTGGTGGCGAATCGCAGAGACTTGTCGATGTTCTGGTTGGCGGCCAATACGGAAGCGAAGGAAAGGGGCATATCTGCTCGCACATCGCAAGCGAATACGGTCTTCTTGTCCGCGTGGGCGGCCCGAATGCCGGTCACACTATATTTGAGAGCCCTAAACCATACAAGCATTATCAGCTCCCCTCAGGCACACGTCGTTGTGATGCCGACATCTTAATAGGGCCAGGTGCCGTACTGAATGTCTCAAAACTTCTAAAGGAAATTGCCGATTGTCAAATTTCATGTGATCGCCTATCTATCGATCCGCAGGCGATGATTATTAGTGCGCAGGACCAAAAGCGCGAGCAGAGTACTATAGTTGGCACCATTGCTTCAACGGGACAAGGCGTTGGCGCTGCAACCGCCAGAAAGATAATGCGTGGCAGCAATGTACAACTTGCGAGCTCTATTCGCGAGTTAAGGCCATTTATTAAATCAGCACGCGAGGTTCTGGACCGCTGTTTCCGGGATGGAAAACGAGTTTTTCTTGAAGGAACACAGGGTACAGGGCTAAGCCTTCATCATGGGCATTACCCCTATGTGACATCCCGCGATACTTCAGTAGCAGGATGCTTAGCCGACGCAGGAATCTCTCCGAGCCGAGTAAGAAAAGTTATCATATGTTGCCGAAGCTATCCGATCCGAGTGCAGAATCCTGAAAATGCGACATCGGGACCTATGTCTCGTGAGATTACCTGGGCTGAGGTTGAGAAGCGGTCCGGAATTCCATCCGGTGAGCTCGAGAAAATTGAACTGACTACCACAACACTTAGGCGTAGAAGAGTGAGCGAGTTTGATTGGGATTTATTTCAGCGTGCAGTTACGCTAAATGCGCCAACTGATGTTGCGCTGACATTTGCTGATTACATTAGCGTTAAAAACAGGGAGGCAAGGCGTTTTGAGCAACTGAGTACGGAAACGATCAATTTCGTGGAGGAGCTTGAGCAAATTGCTTGCGCACCTGTATCGCTTATCTCCACACGCTTTGAGAGCCGCAGCATCATTGATAGGCGAGCCTGGTAAGGAAGCTAAATGGCCATAACGCAGCAAGAATTCATTTCACGCTACCCTCGCCTATACCACATGGCACAAGCTGGCAGTTGGCCATCAATCCAGCGCATTGGACTTCTTAGCACTTCGGCGCTCCTAGATAGGTTTGGAGTGAATGGGGAAGCGCGAGAAGCTATCGAAAGCCGGCACCGCCCCGAATGCGTCGAGATCACCCACCCTCTCCATGGACGAGCCACGATTCGCGACCAGAAACCTATGAGCGAGCGCGCGTTGCTCAAATGCTTGGTTGGGACGACACCCCGCGCATGGTACGAACTACTCAATCGGCGGGTATTTCTGTGGACCACCGAAGATCGTGTAAACACGCTCCTCGGCGCAAGAGCCTACAGGAATCTTGAGCACGATGTCTTGATCGTCGATACGCTAAAGTTGATTGAGCGCTACGGGGCACGGATATCTCTTTCGCCTATAAACTCAGGAAGCACCGTATACAATCCGCAGCCGCGAGGATTGGACCTATTCCGAACTTTCGCCGATTTCCCTTTCGAAATTCGGCGGCAGTATGGTAAGCGAGCTATCGCCGAACTTTCAGTTGATTATTCTGTGCCCGACATTCGTGATTTAGTGCTACGTGTAGAACGCCGCATTGGGGCGGCTAATAGAAGAATCTTGTATGAGAGATTGTAGAACCGCCATTGCCGGTCTCGCCGATCTCGCCGCTCGTCAACCATTTTTCATAGTGGACCGATGGAAGGTCAAGGTTGAATCGCGACTCACGTCGCGTGGATTGATTTCTAAAAACGGGTGGGCACGTTCCCAGGGTTTTACCCTGGGCTATTTTCACATCGCCCCTCCGGGGCAGAAGGCCCTACCTTTCATTCGCGACTCACGTCGCGTGGATTGATTTATAAAAATGGGTGAAGGGGTTGATGTCGGGGTTAAAACCCTGACCTCCCTCCGACAAAAAATCGTTTCCGGATGCTGGAAGGTTATTATTATTCTTACGAGGTAATCAGCACAGTTCCCCAGAGGTTCCAATGGCTGTTGTGACGGCAACCCGCAACTCATTGACGGTAAAGGCGTATACGGGGGACAACAAAACCCTGCTGGCGTTCAACTTTGCCGACAAGAGCAGCGCTGAGAATCTGGCGGGATTCACCATTGCGTGCCAGCCGCTGGGCAAGCCTTCGTACTATCTGTTCAACGAACTGAAGTTTGAAGACCCCTCGAGCCATGCGCAGGTGGCGAGTGAGCCGGCCAACTCCAGCGTGAACGCGCCGATTCACAAGTTTCGCTGGGTTCACGTTCCGGGTTCGGTTCATCAGGGAGTGCAGCCGGCGACGGGGTCTTATACCTATACGGTGACGCCGCGCTATTTTGACGCGAAGCAGTCGATGCAGCCGCTGGACCCGACGCTGAGCGTTGCGGTGACGGTGGCGGTGGAACCCTTTGTGAAGGGCTCTGTGGCGCTGGGATTTACGCGCGGGTATATGCAGTCGGAGGCGTTCACCAACCACTTTGGGCTGAAGGCGCTGCTGGAGCCGGCGGGCAAGCAATTGCTGTTTGACACCACGGCGCAGGCAGGGACTAATGCCGCCGGGCAGACGTTCAGTTACGCGGATGAATACGCCTGGATGGGCTCCAGCGCGCGGGCGCAGGTGTTTACGCTGCTGAACCAGGTGATGAGCAAGACATCGCTGCATCTGGATATGTTTGCCTACGACCTGAACGAGCCGGACATTATTAATATTCTGCTGAAGCTGGCCGCGCAGGGGCGCATCCGCATTATTCTTGACGATGCGGCGCTGCATCACAACGCCGCCGGGTCAACGCCGGAAGACCAGTTCACGGCGCTGTTTGTGAAGGCAGCGAAGGCACCGGCGTCGATATTGCGCAGCCACTTCGGGCGCTTCTCGCACGAAAAGATTTTTATTGTGTACGACAGCGGGACGCCCAAGCAGGTGCTGACCGGATCGACCAACTTTTCAGTGACCGGCCTGTACGTGAACGCCAACCACGTGCTGGTGTTCAATGACGCGAGCGTGGCGACCGAATACTCCACGGTTTTCAACGAGAGCTGGAACGACAGGGCTTCAATGTCTTTTGCGCAGACGCCGCTGGCCGCTGAGCCCTATGTGATTGGCAAGACGAATACGCTGCCGCAGATCTCCATTACGTTTTCTCCGCACACGGCGACTTATGCGACGAGCATTCTTGAGGGCATATCGCAACGCATTACGCAGGAGAGCAGCAAGCCGCTGGGGAGCGTGCTGTTTGCCGTGATGCAACTGACGGGGAGTCCCAGCCCGGTTTATTCCACGCTGAGCAATCTGCACGCAACGCAGAGTTTCTTCAGCTACGGGATTTCAGACAGCCCGGCGGGCGTCACGCTTTACAAGCCGGGGAGCAAGACCGGCGTGCTGGTGACCGGGAAGCCAAGCAATGTAACCTTACCGCCGCCCTTCAATCAGGTTCCGTCGATTCTGGGGCACGAGATTCACGACAAGTTTGTGGTGTGCGGATTTAACGGGGACGACCCGGTGGTGTATTGCGGCTCGTCGAACCTGGCCTCCGGCGGGGAAGCAGAAAACGGCGACAACCTGCTTGCGATTCATGACACGGAGATTGCCACGGCGTTCATGATTGAGGCGCTGCTGCTGGTGGATCACTATGCGTTTCTGGACCGCTATGCCGCTCCGGCAGCGGCACCACCTCCGCCAGTAACGAGCGCGCCGGCGAAGGGGAGCGCGGCGAAAAAGACAACGGCGAAGAAAAGCGCGGGGAGATCTGCCTCGCACAGCGCCGCTCCGAAGAAGGCTCACATGGTGGTGCGCAAGGCAAAGCCAGCGGCGAAGAAAGCTGGGGTTGCGAAGAAGGCTGTGGTTGCGAAAAAGGCTGTGGTTGCGAAAAAGGCTGTGGTTGCGAAGAAGAGCCGGGCAGCCGCACCTGTTCCGCGGGTTGCACAGCAGCCACGTTCCAAACAGCAGGCGGCCGTGGCGGCAGGGATGTACCTCTCCACGACCGATGCCTGGACAGCACCCTACTTCACACCCGGAGACCTGCACTGCATTGAACGCGAACTTTTCGGCTAGAGCAAGGGGAGCGCTTAGTGCTCCAGGTGGGCGAAATCTCTGGGTTGCAGGAGCCGTTCCAGGTAGCGGGACTTCATTTGCCGGCTGGCCATGATTTGCTTGATGGGCGGCAGCTTGAGAATCACGCCGAGGATGGCGGCCATGGCGCGATGGTTCCATTGCGCCTGATTGTCGAAAATTAGATTTTGCAGCTGACCGCGTTCGATGGCCATGAGCACTGCGCGGTGCGCGGTGGTGACAGGGGTGAGCACGCGCTGCTTGCGTGCGCGGAGCGCGATTCCGCCGTTGGGGCAGGCGCGAACACAGAGGCCGCAACCCAGGCAGAGGGATTCGTCGAGGCGGGCTTTTTTGCGCTTGGGCTTGTGCGGGTCGGCGGCGGAGACGAGCGCCATGGCCTCGACCGGACAGATTTCCGCGCATTTTCCGCAGCCGTTGCAGGATTCGGCGCTGAGTTCGGGGATGAAATTAGTGGTGGCGATGGGGTTGAGGACGGCGAAGCGCTTGGCGGCGAGCATGGCCTCGCAGCAGCATCCGCAGCAGTTGCAGATGAAGCCGACTTGATTTTGCACGTTCTCGCCGCACTGGACGAGATTGTGACTGACGGCCTCGTCGAGCAGGTCGAGGCCCTCGCTGACGCTGACCTGGCGCGCGATGCCGTGCTTGATGAGCGACTGGGCGGCGCCGCTGAAGGTCATGCAGATGTCCATGGGCGCTTTGCAGGCTTTGCCGAGGTGCTGCATTTTGTGACGGCAATAGCAGGCGCCGATGGCCATGTGCGAAGCGGAGCGGATGACTTCGCTGGCCCGTTCGTAGTCCAGGACGGTGAGCGTGCTGTCGCCGGCCAGGACGTTCTCGTTGACAAAGACGCGGCCGAGCTGGGTTTCTCCGCCGGTGAATAGATTGCGAACGAAATCTTCTTCAACATTTAAATATTGGTAGAAGAGCTCGGCCAGCAGCTTCTGGTCGTATGTGTTGCCGATGCGCATCATGGAGAATTCAAAGAAGCCAGCCATGGGCGGAGGCAGGACAAAAATTTGCTCGCCGTGGATTTCCATGTCGAGCAACATGCCTCGGGAGGCCAGGGTCTCGAGAATGTTTTGGGATTCGGCGGCGGGTTTCTTCCAGATTTTGGCGGCGGCGGCGACGTTGAAGGGCTTGATAGGCAGCAGCGCGACCAGGGCAGCTTCATCGCGGGTAAAGAGGACTTCTAATATGCGAAAGAGAAGCTCGGTGGGCGGCGCGCCTTGGGGGAAGAGGTTGAGCCGGTCGGAGAGCGCGTGGTAGCCGTTCCTGAGGGTTACGTGGGACATGGGAGCCTCCGGCATGGTTGGATGGTGAAGGCACATTCTACATGGCTGGGCAATGGATTGCAGGTGATGAAGGAAGCTGTAGGCTTGTGTACGAAGTTTCCCACCCTAGTGTTTAGACCACATGAATTACTGATCCGGCCCTAAAGAAATGCAACACTCCCTCCCACCCATTCCGCAAAAAGCGCGGAATGGATGGGGCACAGCGTTTCAAATCTTCTGGGCTGGATCAATCGTAATCATTCATGGCCAAGCGCGGGCGAGGACGCCCGCGCTACAGCCGGCCAACCACCCCACGGACGAAGACCAGTCCGTGGGGACCCCGGCCAGGAGGCCGGCGATCCATCCTGCTCATTCCATCATCACGCTCGGCGAGGATGGGACACCCGAAGTTTGACGACCGACATGGCTTCCGGTGCAGGCCCTTTCCCACAATGCGGTCAGGATGACACAATGGATTATCGAATTATTTTCAGCCTTTTTGGTGCGGAGGGAGTTTTGCGATGGGTGAATCTGGGGTAGAAGCGTTAAAGGCGCTGGCGGCAGGGCCGCTGGTACATGCCAACCTGTGTGCGGCCGAACTGGTGGAAATGTCGCTGAAACGCGGCGAGGGCCAGTTGGCGGCCAACGGAGCGCTGGTCTCGGTGACCGGGGCGCGATGCGGCCGGAGTCCCAAAGACAAGTTCACCGTAGACGACGCGGTGACGCACGAGCTTATGCACTGGGGCAAGGTGAACAAGCCGATTGCGCCGGAGAAGTTTGAGGCGCTGCTGGAGCGGGTGGTGGAGCACCTGAAGGGGCGCGAGCTGTTTGCGCAGGATTTGTATTGCGGGGCGGACGCGGCTTACCGGCTGCCGGTTCGGGTGATCAGCGAGTATGCGTGGCACGCGCTGTTTGTGCGGGATCTGTTTGTGCGGCCGAATGCGGCGGAGCTTGCCAAGCATGTGCCGGAGTTTACGGTGGTGGCGGCGCCGGAGTTTGAGTCGGTGCCGGAACGGGATGGGACGAATTCCACGGCGTTTATTCTGGCGGATTTTACGCGCAAGCTTATTTTGATCGGCGGGACGAAGTATGCCGGCGAGATGAAGAAGTCGATCTTCGGCGTGATGAATTTTATTGTTCCGAACAAAGACGTGCTGCCCATGCACTGCTCAGCGAATATGGGCGCGGACGGGGTGACGGCGCTGTTTTTCGGATTGAGCGGAACAGGCAAGACGACGCTTTCTGCGGACCCGGCGCGGCGGTTGATCGGCGACGACGAGCATGGGTGGGGACCGACGGGCATCTTCAACTTTGAGGGCGGATGCTATGCGAAATGCATCGACCTGACCGAGGAGAAGGAGCCGCAGATTTACCGGGCGATTCGCTTTGGGAGCGTGCTGGAGAACGTGATTCTGGACGCGGAGCGGAAGCCGGATTACTTCGACGTTCATTTGACGGAGAATACACGCGCGGCTTACCCGGCGGACTTCATTGAGAACGCGGTGATACCAGGAGTGGGCGGGCATCCGCGCAACGTGATGTTCCTGGCGGCGGATGCGTTTGGCGTGTTGCCGCCGATTTCGCGATTGACGCCGGAGCAGGCGATGTACCACTATTTGTCGGGATACACGGCGAAAGTGGCGGGAACCGAGGCGGGGATGGGCAAGGACCCGGTACCGGAGTTTTCGGCTTGCTTTGGCGCGCCGTTTTTGCCGCTCGCCCCGCGGGTTTATGCGGAGATGCTGGGCAAGCGGCTGAAGCAGCATAATGCTTCCTGCTGGCTGGTGAACACCGGCTGGAGCGGCGGGAAATTTGGCGTGGGCAAGCGCATGAGCCTGAAGATTACGCGCGCGCTGGTGAATGCGGCGCTCGACGGCAGGCTGAGCAAGGTGGAGTTTGTGACCGAGGCGGCTTTCGGGCTGAGCATTCCGGTGAGCTGCCCGGAGGTTCCGGCGGAGATTTTGAATCCGCGCAACGCATGGGCCGACAAGGCAGCATACGACAAGACGGCTGCCGAGTTGGCTGCGCGCTTTGAGGAGAACTTCAAGCAGTTCGATGCTTCGGAGGCGATCAGGGCGGCGGGACCGAAGACGAAGTAAGGGCGCACGATCCCACCCTAGCGACAAAAACAAATGCGTCGCGAGGGTGGGGCACCCATTCATTCAACGAGAGAGGGGCTTCGATCAAGATGACTGGTCGAAGCCCTTTTTGCGCGTGGCGGGATTTGGATTGGCGGAATTGGGCGGTCAGTATTGCGAAGAATCGCCGCTCTTCCCAGGCTATTCTGATGTGGATGAAGTGTGGGGCGCGTGTTGACTAGGAGTCATCCCGCTCCTGCTCCCATTGATCGACATTGTCGCGGTCGATGCGATCCTCGCGATTTTCTTGCTCTTCCTGCTTGCGGCGCTTCTCACGTTCTTCTCGCTCCTCTCGACCGTCGCTCATAGCTCTCTCCTGTTTTCAATATTCAGCGGGAAGCGATGGCGGAGCAGGGCCAGAGCTTCGGCTTCCGTCGCGATCGTGCCTTCCAACTGGGCGTCTTCGACAGCGTGGAGCATCTGCTTGAAGGCGGCGCCGGGTTGGTAGCCGGCGGCGATCAGCTCGCGGCCAGTGATGAGCGGCACAGGGCGGACGGCTTCTTCGGGCATGGATTCGTAGCGCTCGCGGACAAAGTTCCAGTGGTCGAGGTTGCCGCTGCCGGACCTGCAATCCATGCGGTGCAGTTCGAGGTGCTGGGGAAAATTTTCCAGGCGGAAGAAGCGCTTGAGGGTGGAGGCCTTCATGTGCTGAGCGTCGGCAAAGCGCATGTGGTTTTCAACGAGCGAGAGGGTCTGGCGGGCTTCGTCGTTGGAGAAGCGGAAGCGGCGGCAGATGTCCGCGGCGATGGCGACGCCGACATCCACGTGGCCGTTGAAGCGGATGCGGTCGGCGCGCATGAAGGTGGGCGGCTTGCCCACATCGTGGAGCAGCGCGCCCCAGGCGAGAGGGAGCGGGCAGCCTGCGTCGAGTTGCGCGAGCAGCAGCAGCGTGTGCGTCCAGACATCGCCCTCGGGATGAAATTGCGGAGGCTGCTCGACGCCCTTCATGCGGGCGACCTCGGGTAGAACTTCGGCGAGGAGGCCGGTTTCGTCTAATAATTCGAAGGCGCGGCGGGCGTGGCCCTCAGTAAGCATTTTGGTCAGTTCATCGCGAACACGCTCGCGGCTGACGGCTGCGGTTTTCGCGGCGAGGCGGCGGATTGCGGCGGCCGTGGCGGGATCGATTTGGAAGTCGAAGCGGGCGGCGAAACGCACGGCGCGTACCATGCGCAGATGGTCTTCTTCGAAGCGCTCGCCGGGCTGGCCGATGGCGCGAATGATGCCGGCGTCGAGGTCGGCAAGGCCGTTGACGTGGTCGATTACGGCGGAGCGGAGATCTGCGCGGAGTTCTTCGCGGAGTCCTGCGCGGACGGCGGAGGTTTTTTCGCGTAGGTCAAAAAAAGAGCTTGGAAGTTGTGAGGGGTCGAGGAGCAGGCCGTTGATGGTGAAATCGCGGCGGCGGACGTCCTCTTCGGCGCTGGTGGTATAGCGGACGGCGTCGGGATGACGGCCATCGGAGTAGGCGCCATCGGAGCGGAAGGTGGCGACTTCTGTGACCACCTGCGGTGGGGCTGATTCTGCTCCTGACTCTTGAGCGGCATTGGACTCATCGCAAGAAGCGACGAGCACGACTCCGAAATGCGCTCCGACGGCGAAGGTGCGTGGGAAGAGGTTGAGGACGATGTCGGGCGTGGCAGAGGTGGCTATGTCGTAGTCGTGGGGCTCGCGGCCGAGGAGCAGATCGCGGACGCAGCCTCCGGCGAGATAACTTTCATGGCCGGCGGCGCGCAGGGCGGCGATGATTTGGAGGGCCGCATCGAATTGGGGCGTGGAGGGGGGCATGGGTGCTGCATCCATTGTCGCTCCATGGACGCCTGGAAAGAAACATGCGTGGACCAGGAGGTCCACGCTACAGCCGGCCGGGAGGCCGGCGCTACACTTTCATGATTCGTGGGTCGGCAACGCCGGTGGAGGACTGATAGGAAACTGCTGTCCGCTTGCGGAGCCCGTTAAACTAATTAAATGAGCGAACGCGGTCTCATCCTGGGCATTGAATCCTCTTGCGACGAGACGGCTGCGTCTGTCGTGGAGCGGGGGACGCGGACTCTGTCGTCGGTGGTGGCGTCGCAGATCAAGACGCACGCGCGCTACGGCGGGGTGGTGCCGGAGCTGGCCAGCCGGGAGCATCTGCGGGCCATTGTGCCGGTGGTGCGGGCGGCGCTGGCGGAGGCTGGGATTGGTCTGGGGGATCTGGACGCGATTGCAGTGACCGCCGGTCCGGGATTGGCGGGGGCGTTGCTGGTAGGGATTACCTACGCCAAGGCGCTGGCCGCGGCACAGGGGCTGCCGCTGATTGCCGTCAACCATTTGGAAGGGCATATTCATGCGGTGCTGCTGCAGGGAATGGAGGGCGCGCGGAG